>JAAUYJ010069649.1_pt1 | contig 37652 bp, 63 predicted proteins | sample 7278031 | NCBI WGS metagenome assembly JAAUYJ01 (sample SAMN14350222, study PRJNA611818) | marine sediment metagenome | isolation source: surface marine sediment (1.8m) | place: French Polynesia: Moorea | collected 2018-08 | reverse complement strand
CTGCATGTTTGCGCCTGACGCCAGTGCGTTGTTGAGCATTTCCATCGGCGTGACGGGCTGGGCGGGTGCTGCCGGTGTGCGGCGCTTGGTGGTGGTGTTGGTTTTCAGTTTCTGTACGGTAGGCATTAGAGCGCTCCCAAAATAAGTGAAATGATTGAAACAATAATGCAGCCGAGGATGACGACTGCAATCGTTGCGGTGTAGGCCTTGATGTAGTCGTTCTGGGTCATGTAGCCTGCCTCAGGGCGTCGATGGCAAAGCCCTCGATGTCCTGCTGCTTGTCTTTCATGTTAGCCTCGACGGCACCAACCAGAAACGGCTCATCTACAACAGCCTGACGGTCACAGCGTTTTGGGTCGCCTGTGTACACGCGCTCCAGCGTCATGTCGTAGATGTCAAGATCACGATCAAACGTGACCTCGATGTCTGCCCAAAGGCAGTCGCACGCCACCAGAACTTCTGCACCGTTGACGGTCAAAAAAAGCTCATCTTGTGGTCGTGTTATGGTAATCGATTGCATGGTCGTTTCTCCTTTTTTGCAATGCATATACAATTGCGCATAAGAAACAAAATTGCAACCACATATTTCGCAAACGTAAGGTTTTGCTCACATTTGCGATGGGGAGAAATCGGGTTGAGGTTAACTTGACCTTAAAAAAAGGTGACTATGTACCAATGATGGGAGACATGGAGCTGGAAATAGAGATGGCTTTGCACACACTGGCGCGGCTTGACCCGGTCCAGCGCGGCGAATTAATTGGACGACTGTTTTCTGAGTTCGCGCATCAGGGAGATGATGACCTGACGTTGTTCATCCGTGAGCTGAGACGCGAGTTTGAACAGCTGGCTCTTTGAATCGATGTTGTAAAATCGACCCGGCAAATGCTTGTGGTAGAACTCAACCAGCTTGTCCCTGTGGTGTCCACGCGGCTCTGAACCACTTATCCACCGTGAAATAGTTGCCTGCGAAACGCCCAGCTCGTTAGCAATAAATTCCTGCTTCAAGCCAGCGTCCTGCTTCAGTTCTGTGATCATTTGTACGATGTTCATAGGCTTCTTTTTCACCGAGTCGCCTCCTTTTTCAAATGCGTTTGCGGAAAATTAACTTGCGTAGCGTTTCTGTTACGCATATGCATAAATCCATGACACCTCTTCAGTACATTCGCCTCTACGTGTTCCGCGTTGATCAGCCAGAGATGGCCAAGATCCTTGGGGTCAACCAATCCACGATCTGGAAATGGGAAAGCCCGGACCCGGAAAAGCGCATTTCGATCACCGAAAAAAATATGCGTAAGTACAGAGAGGCCGCGAAAGAGCGTGAGCTGCCGTTTCATGACAGCTGGTTTTTCGAGACGCCGAAGGACGTGGCCTGATGAGCAATGTGCGCATCATTGGCTGCAACCCCTTCCCGGCTGGTGTGGGCGTGTTCTGCGTACCCGCACTTTTTGATCTGGTAGTAGCGGTTCGCCGACTTCTGCCGGATGACGCGATTGAGAACAATCGCACTGACAGCTTCAAGATACTTCCAGTTTTCCATGTTGCCATTTCCTTTTGCTTGGTCGCTTTGAGCCATACCAAAGGTCGGGTGCAGGAATTTGCGGAAGTCTTGCAAGAACCTGCAGAAACCAAACAAAAGGAAAAAAGACCATGACAGACGTGCTAATCGCACAGGAGAAAATGCATCGCGCATTTCCGCCAGAGCGCTATGGGAATAGTGTCAAGGCGGCAATCTGGGCGGCCTACCGGTCGCTTAAGCTTGTAACCGAGCGCAGGGCGGAAACCATTTGGTATGGGTCTTGTCGTATAATCAAGTCGTTCGAGATGAACGCACTTGACGAAGAACTGGCGAGACAAGAGGCCCATGAGCAAATCACAAAACTACAAGAGACCGCCGCGATCCTTCGACAGATGGATCAGAAATCATACAGCCGCGAGATTGAGACGCTGGAGCGTATCGCTTCTGGAATTGTCTTGGAAGATTGCTCCATGGACGAGGCCTGAAAAACGCGATGACGAGCGCCGACCAGATCATTGATCTTTACGAGACTGAAGGTTGGCACTCAGCCACCATTGCCGATGAACTGGACGTCCCGCACGGCTTTGTATTGCGGGTCATCTTGCCCAAACGGCAGGGGGTTTTTGTTAACAATCCGAAACCGAAAATTCCGCGCATCGAGCCAGAGGGTTCGTTCATTCACAGCCAAGAGGGTCGTGAGGCGCTTGAGCGTATCGCTCAGGGTTATGAGGCAAATCTGCCGGGCAACAGGCCGCTCCGCTCAGACGAGCGCACAGGGCTGTTTGTAAACCGCTCCCGGCGACTTCTGCTGAGCGGGAGTTGAGCAATGGCCAGAAAGAAAAAATGGTTTGCGTTCTATCCCTCTGACTGGATCACAGGCGTCGAGCAGCTCAACCTCGAAGAGGTCGGCGCATACATCCAGATCATCGCCCGGCTCTACGAGTGCGACAATTGCCTCATGCTAGACCGCATCGAACACCCGGTAACAGGCAAACTGGAAAAGTATTCCTACAAGGGTCTGGCCAGAGCGTTGAACACCCGATCCGACAAACTGGAGCGCATAGTTAACGTGCTTCTGAAAAAGCAAAAACTGCACATCATGGCAGGCGCTTTGACCTCCCATCGAGTGGCTGTCGAACTCGCAAAAGTCGAGATGATCTCGAAAAGAAATCGAGAAAATGTTTCTAAAAGACGAGATAGGCAACACAAGAATATTATTAAATTCAACAGGATGGATGATTTGTAGTGTTACGACCGTATTACGACCGAAGCCTTAATATACAACCACAGGGAAATCCCTCGATAATTCTCGGAGTGCGGATAGAAGCTCTTGAAGATAAAGAGGCAAAGTATTTGCCATGAACAGGGAGCAGTATGTGAGGCGATTGGCGTGGCTGCAGGAAAAGCACCCGGACAAGGTTCCGCTCACTCATCAGGAGGTCGTCAAGCGGATGAAAAAAGGGGAGCTATATGTTGGGCATCATCAGCGACTGGCGGAGCTGGAGCAGGCTCGTCAGGAGCGGTGGGCTGCTCAGGCTGAACGCAGCAGCCGCAGGTCCAAAATTGTTCGAGGGGTTTCCTGATGACTGAGGATATGTTCCAGCGCCAGCGCAATTTCGTTCACCGCAGGGGGGATCTTAATCGGATCACCTCGACCAGTCCGGGCATGGCCCACTTTGCCGGGACAGGTGACGGCAGGCGCTGCGAAGAGTGTGGCAGCTTCCAGCCGACGCGCAACGGGAGCGGTACGTGCGCAAAATTTAAGCAAATGGTTGGCGCGAAAAAAGGCATCGCGTTCAGCGGCAAATCGACTTCGTGCAAATACGTTTGGTAGGAGGGTTTGAAATTTGAGCCAGCAGGTATTCAGACAGGAGGTGCTGCCGCATCTGGAGGCAGCCAGAAAGCAGTTTTTGGAGCGCGCCAGAGCAGTGGCGATGAGGATTGCAAGCAACAACGAAACGGGCATTGTGACCATCGACATGGTTCGTGCCCAGTGCCCGCCACCGGAGGGGGTAGATCCGCGCGTGATGGGCGCGGTGTTCCGTTCTGGCAGGCACAGCCCATGGCGGAAGATAGGTTACGTCCAGTCGAGGCGTAGGGCTTGCCATGGGCGTCCTGTGGCGCTGTTCAAGCTCAAGAGCGCGGCGTGAAGTGTCCCTGTTGCGGCCAGACAATTGAGGGGTCTCTGTCGCCTGCCGGACTACAGATGGTTTTCTCTGGAGGGGTCACGGGCAAGATCATAGAGCGGCTTATAGAGGCCGACGGCAAGCTGGTGACGCGTGAGGAGCTGATCTGGGTGGCTTACTCGGAAAACCTGTCGAAAACGGCAATTCAGGCTTTCGCCGGGTCGCTTCGAAATACAAAGCTGAGGGTGCTGAAATTTGGCTGGGAGATCACGTCAGTGGTGGGCGGGATCAGAAATCAGAAGGTGAGCTACAAGCTCACGAAACTTGAACCAACGAGGACGGAACATGACGAACATTGCGAAACTTAAAACCGCCATGACAAAGGCCGATGATGCAGGCGCGGCCCAGAAAAAAGCAGAGGCTGCTGTCGAGAACGCGCTAGCTACCCAGACGCCAAACCTGACCGAGGAAAAGCAATTGCGCGAACAATTGCCAGCGACCCTGATCGAGGTCGAAAAGCAGAACCTGACAACCAAGCTTGAAAAGCTTGAGGCTGCGCGCGGTCGCATCCTTGACCAGTCAAACGTGCGACGCAAGTCTGCCACCGCAAAGTTTGAGCATGAGAGCCAGCTGGAGCGTGAGGTCATCCATACCCACACAGAGCATGTCAAGGCGCTCACAGAGCTTTATAACAAGAACATCAAGGAAATCGACAAGAACGAGCAGGAGCAGCTCGTCGCAATTGACCTGATGGAGAGCGGTGTCAGGGCCAACCTTGACCAGCTGGCAGCCGCTGACACATAAGGGTATTCTATTGACGTTGTCGATCACTCTCACGGCGGACCCCAAATCTGGCTTTGCAGTTCTGACGCCGGAAAGCTCAGACGCGCTGCAGTTCGCCTATGACCAGGAAATGAAAGAAACAGTGATGCCAATTGCATTGCTCAACTTCCTGCAAACCGCAGTACTTGAGGTCGAAGAAGAATACCTCTCAGTCTTGGAGGCATACACCAGAACCTTGGGGGAGCGGTGATGTCAAAAAGTGCTTTGGCCTATTACGGCGTCACCAGTGCGGTGTGGGTTGTCACGGCAGTTTTGATTTTGTGGGGTATGTAAGCGCGTGAGCAGTCGCATGAGCGCTCGTTGGGAGCAGAAAAACGGACTGAGGCATAAGCTACTCAGGCGTCAGCGATGGCGCTGCTGCTATTGCCGCAAGCCGCTGCAGATCCGGGTTGCTCATGAGCATGACAGCGCCACTGTCGAACATTTGCAGCGCATAGCAGATGGCGGGTGCGGGAGGGGGTTGATTGACCTACTTTGAAAAAGACTTTGAGAGGATGGAGACTGACCCGGATTTTCGTCGTCAGTATTTTTGGCAGTGCGGCAACAAAGCAATTTTGAGGTCGCACAAACAGCGGGCCAAGGGCAATTTAAAAAATGCCCGGATTGAGGCTGCGTTCGGGCGCTTTATCCTGCAGAACATCGACAAGCTTGTGGCAATATCGGGGTGTGGGGAGGACGTTGATTGAAGCGGCAAACAATCGTCAGGCGGGCCAACGAGAGCGAGTACGAGCGCATGAAGGCCCAGTCCCTCGACAAGTACCAGACATCAGCTGGTGAGCGTTTTTACTCCCTGTCGATGCGCAGCCACTACGGGGTGCCTGCCATGGACCCGTCGCGCGATGTGGTTGATGGTGGGCTGATCTCGTTTGAGATACCCAGCCGCATCATCGACTGCCAGAACCTGCTGGGAAAGGCTGCCAGAGAGATCGGCATGCTCAACTACAACATCGTTCAGCGCATGGTTGTCGAGGATCTGGAGGCTCAACAGATCGCCTTCGATCTGGGTGACGACAGCGCAAGGGGTGCTGACAGGATCAGGGCGCAGCTCAGAATGGCGCTGATGGGTCTGGCGATACACTGGAACATCTACCGGCCAGAACATCGCAGATCGAGCTATTTCGCCCGCGACTTTGTTCCACAGATGTTTGATGATGAGGATAAGCAAGACAATTGACAGGGTGACAGCCGTAGCATAGGTTCGTGATATGAGGGCAGGCTGCGTCCAGCGATGGGGTCCGTCTTCTAAATGGCTTGGTCGCCATTTCCTTTTTGGGGAAGCCCCGGCACTGTAAGGTACACAGTCGCCGGGGTTTTTCTTGCGTGACAGGAACGTGTGTGGGGCCGCGCCGGGACAGCGGCATCAGTTGTGAACTACACAAGGTAATTGGAACCGGCCTGCCTGTTATGCTTTCAGCATGTAGCTGATCAGGATGGCGAACGTCTCTGAGATTGGTCGTACGCCGGTTTCGTAGCGGACTATGGTCAGGCGTTTAACGCCGGTCTCTTCTGCCAGCTCCTGCTGGGTCAGGCCCATTTTCATCCGGGCCTTTTTCAGTTCTCTGGGCGTCATTGTAAATCTCACTTGAAGGTGTTGAAGTGGCGCATTGTTGCGACACGAAACCTGAGTTCTGACTTTGGCCCTCCGTGGGGGCGACAGATCAGGCCGATCTTGCCGTCCGGGTCAGCAGCCCTGATATATTCTTTGGCCTTCTGCTCGGTGCGGAAGTGCCGAAACATCCAATGCTCGTCAATCGTGCTTACATCCATGGGGTCACACTCTCTACTCATTTGAATTGGTTTTCCGTCGCTTCTGCCAGTCCCGGATAAAGATGGCGGGTATCCAGTCGGGCCATGGCTCATCCTCGGCCATAACGGCCTCAGGAGCCACCTCAGGCGCTTTCTCACCCTCGGGCACCTCCCGGCCTGAGATCAGGCTCAGGAGTGCCACAAGCTCTTCCCTGTCGCTCACAGAGATCTTGTAGGTGGCGCTCGGTGGTAGGCCCGCAGATTTACGGAAGGCCTCTGCATCGGCCTTCATGGCAAACCAGCCGCGCTGGACGTTGTAGACGATCATGACTGCACCTCGACAGCTTTCTCGCCTGCGATGGTGTTGAGGTGCACAGAGGCCTCGGCGTAGCTCTTAACCGTCTCGCTGATTTCGCGCAGCTTGATCATGCGCTGCAACTCGATTGCGTTGGCACCTGCGCTACTGGACCAGCTTGTGGTCTTGTCAATTGCGCTCTCAACGTAACGGGTCCAGTCGTCAATAAACTCTGCAGGTGACTTCCACCTGCCTTTTTCAAGGTCTTCGACGATAAGCTTAAGGTCGCGCTTGATCGCTGCTGCGCCAATGGCGTAGTCGCTCCAGCGGAACGCATATTCAGGATCTTTGTCAAACACGGCCTTCCAGTCGGTCAGGGCGTTCTCAGCCTTAACGATCTGCATGGTGAAAAAGTTGATAAGTTTGTCGTTGTTGGTCATTGGTCGTTTTCCTTTTTTGTAAGGGATTATTGAGCTTTTTCGATTTGAAATTGTTCGGTCCTGCCCAGCCTTTTAAACTCGACGTTTAAAGACCGTGCAATGATGCCTGCAATTTTCCTTTCCCAGTGCAGGGCATCTTCACGGCCAACAAGCTCAACGCCTTTACCGGTTTCATCTGTGGTGAGGTAAAGGCGATCTTTGCCCTTAGTGCCAATCACTCCAATTCTGTACTGTGCTGAAAATGCCATTGGTCGTTTTCCTTTCATTTGCGTAAGAAATATATCCAATGGATACTCAAAACGCAAGTAGGGTGACATAAAAAAAGGGGCCGAAGCCCCAATTTTCTAGTTGTTAAACCTCGTCGCGGGTTTTGTTCATGTACTTGATTGCTTCCGCGTAAGTTTCGACTTGGAAGGTCTGCCCATCATAAGCAATGAGGTATTTTCCGTTTTCGAGTTTGGTAGGTTTGCGCTTGGTCATTTCCATCTCCTTTCGGTTAAGCGTTGATTTTGAGCGGAGGCCGCTTACCGGCAGTCTCTCTGCCGTCCAGCATGTCGGCCAGCACGCGCAGGTTATGAGCGTGCTGCTCACATTCAGAGGCATGCATGTTGCCCCAATTGATCGTGGCGACGTTGATGGCCCTGACTGCCTTGTCGGCTGCACAGGCAAATTCACGGTCGCCATTTTTGATGAGGCCAAAAAAAGTTTTGTGGGTTAGTACTTGCATGGTCGTTTTCCTCTTTGTTTGATAGACGTAATGTATCCATTGGATACTCAAATTGCAATATGGAAAATGCAGAAAGTTGAGAGAAATGTGGGAATTTTCTGCTGACCAGTTGATCTCAATATTTTTGATAATCGTCGTAGTGGTTGCCTTTATCAGAGCAGCGTCGGGCAGGGACTGAAATGAACAACCCGGACAAGCCTGTCGTGTTTCTGACGCCCGCCCAGTGGGAGGTCTTCCGCAAGAACGGATGGCTCACCTACGGCTACCACAAGAAAATCGAGGTCATGCCTGACGCCAAACACGGACGCAACGCGCGTTCTGTTGGCAGCAAGTGACACTTCACAGCTCCACGCAAACGATCACCCAGAGAGGCCCGTTATGCCAAAAGCACGCCAGCCCGTGAAACAATTCCGCATGTCGGATCAACATCGGATTAAGATCCAAAACAGCCAAATTCTCAAATGCTTAATTCAGCACTCAGAGGGCACGCGAGAAATGAGCCAGACGCAGGTCACTGCAGGCATTGCATTGCTCAAGAAAGTGCTGCCGGATCTCCAGACCGTCAAGCATGAGGGAAGCACGGAAAACCCGCTGGAGATAACGATCCGCATTGGTGGCGATGGGTAAGATTACCCTCCACATCGACGCCAGATCAGTTTTTGTTCCATATCTTCAGCGCACCGAGCGCTGGTCCTGCATCGTCGCTCACAGGCGATGTGGCAAGACGGTTGCATGCGTTCAGGATCTCATCGCCAAGGCGATCAAGTGCAAGCGACAGGATGGTCGGTTTGCTTACATCGCCCCAACTTACCGGCAGGCAAAGGATACCGCTTGGCTCTACCTGAAGCGCTACACAAGCGAAATACCGGGCGTTCAGATCTCCGAGAGCGAACTGTCCGTGATGCTGCCCAATGGGGCGCGTCTCAGGCTCTACGGTGCCGAAAATTACGACAGCTTGCGCGGCCTCTATCTCGATGGCGCGGTAATCGATGAGGCGGGCGACATTGACCCCAGAGCGTTCCCAGAAGTGATCCGGCCCGCACTGGCTGACCGTCTGGGCTGGTGTACGTGGATTGGAACGCCCAAAGGTGCAAACGAATTCAAGCGCATCTACGAGATGGCCAAGTGCTACAGTGACTGGTTCTCGGCAATCCTTAAGGCCTCAGAGACAGGCCTGATCGATGGCAACGAGCTGGTGGACGCTAAAAGGCTGCTGACGCAAGAGCAATACGCTCAGGAATTTGAGTGTTCATTTGCCGGATCTGTTACTGGCTCGATCTACGGCAGAGACCTGTCGCAGGCTGAAGAGGAAAAGCGCATCACAAGCGTGCCGTATGACAGGGCAGCTGACGTTTTTGCAGCATGGGATCTGGGCATAGGAGACAGCACTGCAATCTGGGTTGGCCAACTGGTCGGCAAGGAAACGCACTTCCTGCGCTACTACGAGGCCAGCAGCGAGGCGCTCGATCATTACGTGGACTGGGTTAAGGCCCTGCCGTTTACCGTTCACGACCACTACCTGCCGCATGATGCCGATGCGAGAGAACTTCAGACAGGCTCCAGCCGCACAGAGTTTCTGGAAGGGCGCGGTCTTAACTGCACGGTGCTGCCGTCAGGCAAAGTCGAGGACCGCATCAACAAGGCGCGCGTCAAGTTCCCGTCGCTCTGGTTTGACGCAGACGGATGTGAGCGCGGCTTGGAGTGCCTGCGCAATTATCGATACGACATGAACGAGAAACTCGGGGCGCTGAAACGACATCCCCGGCATGACTGGGCGTCCCATGGAGCGGATGCATTTGGCTATGCCCTGCAAGGCGCTCAGCCTGCATCAGCCAAGACTGACATCAGTGCATTTGAAGTTACAGCGGATTGGGTAGTTTAATGGCCGACAAGCAGAAAAAGGTCACTGACGAGGATCTCAAAGCGTCCCTGACGCACGAGATCCAATCGTCTATCAACTACGACCGCGAAGAGATTTCTAAAGAACGCGCGAGGGCGATTAGCTACTACCTCGGCGACATGAAAGAGGACACACCTGCGCCCGCCAACCGCTCGGCTGTGATCTCCAAAGATGTGGCTGACACCATCAACTGGATGATGCCCGGAATTATCCGCACGTTTATGGCGTCCGGGCAGATTGCCGAGTGTGAGCCTGTCGGGCCGGAAGACAAAGAGGCCGCCAAACAGGCAAGCCAGTACCTGCACTACAATTTCATGAATGAGAACGATGGCTACGCCATCCTGTACGAGGCAACCCACGACGCGCTGCTACAAAAAGACGGAATTGTTAAGACCTACTGGGACGCGAACGAAGAGGAGGAGGTGTCGACCCACACCAATCTGGTCGACATGGAAATTGCCGTCCTCACTTCTGACCCCGAAGTTGAGGTGCTGGCATTTTCAGAAAACGACGACGGTACGTTCGACATCAAGGTCCGACGCGTCACCAGCTCTGGGCAGCTGCGTTTTGTTGTGATCGAGCCTGAGAACTTTGGCATCAATCGTGACGCCAACACCATCGAAGAGGCGCGCTTCACCTACCATCGGGAAGCAAAAACCAGATCCGATCTGATCAAGATGGGATTTGACAAGGAAAAGGTTAATCGAATACCCGGCGACCGCACTGCGCAATGGTCCGAAGAGGAACTGGCGCGCGATGAAACCTCGTCAGAGATCGACGACAGCAAGGACAGGTCGACCCAGACAATCGAGCTGTTCGAGTGTTACCTGTACAAGGACGTCGATGGCGACGGGGTTTCAGAGCTGGTCAAAGCATTCTTTGCGGGCGATGCCTCAGGCGGCGAAATGTTGGACTGGGAGGTGTGCGAGGACGACAACCCGTTCACCCGCATTCCCTCACAGCCAATCCCGCACCGCTGGGACAGCGTCTCGATTGCCGATGAGACGCTGGACATGCAGCAGGTCAAGACTGTTCTGGCCCGCCAGATGCTCGACAACGTCTACCGGCACAATAACCCGCAGGCCGAGGTCGAAGAGGGCAGCGTCATCAACCCGGACGCACTGATTTCTGGCAAATTTGGCCAGCCGATCATCAAGAAAAAAGGCTCTTCGCCGCTTATCTTTCAGAGTACGCCTTTCATCGCTGACAAGGCTTTGGCAGCTCTGGGCTGGGCAGATCAGGTCATCGAAAAGCGCACAGGCGTCTCCAGAGCCACCATGGCGCTCGACCCGGACGCGCTCCAGAACCAGACGGCAACGGCTAACCAGAACGCCAAGGACAGTGCATATTCAAAGATTGAGCTGATCGCCCGAAACCAAGCCGAGATGGGCTGGAAAAACGTATTCAAAAAAGCGCTCAAGCTTACCATCAAGTATCAGGACAAGCAGAAGATCATCCGGCTGAACAACGAATTTATCCCGGTTGATCCTCGCAGCTGGAATGCTGACATGGACATCACGATCAACGTGGGTCTGGGCACCGGCAGCCGCGACCGCGACATGGCGATGCTCAACAACGTGCTGATGAACCAGACCTCCCTGATTGACCGTATGGTCGGCTATGGCATGCAGGTCGAGGCCATCGAAATGTTTCCTAAGGTCGTCAAGACCATGATCCGAATTGGCGAAAGCGCAGGCCTGCGCAACGCTGAGGATTACTACCCTAAAATTAACGAAGAGACGCTGGCCCGGCTCAGGCAGCAGGCGTCCCAACCGCAGCAAGATCCGCGCGTACAGGCCGAGCAACAAAAAATGCAAATGCGCATGCAGGAAAAGCAGATGGACGCCCAGATCGACATGCAGAAGCTGCAGGCCGAGATCGAGATGGATCGCCAGCGCATGGAAGCCGACCTGCAGCTTGATGAAGAAAAGCAGCTGGCTGAACTCAACATGAAACGAGAGCAGCTGATTGCCGAGATCCAGCTCAAGCGTGAGGCCATGGAAGCTGAGGCGATGATGCGTGCCAGTGGCATGGCAGGTGATCTGCCTGCCGTCTACGTGGGTGGAGAACCCGGTTAATGGACATCTTCCGCCCGACGCCGCAGCGCTCGTTTATCCCGGATGGACCGCAGATGCGCTCCTACGATCCGACGATCCGTGAGATCCTTGGCAACTACATCTATGACATGGCCAACCAGATTGGCCTGCCAGCCAGACGAATGAAAAACGAGGGCATGATGGCGCTCGATCTGGTTCCCGGTCTGGGCGAGACCATGGGGCTGGAAGAGGCAAAGCGTGACTACGATGCGGGAAGCATTCTGCCAGCTGCCATCGGTGGCGGTCTTACAGTGGCAGGTATGGTCCCTGTGGCGGGTGACGTGGTCTCAGCCGTCGGCAGAAGGGGCTTGAAACGTCTTCCACAAACGCGTACAATCACGCGGCCCTCTGTCGTGGAAGGCACATCGGGGCTGGCGCAAACTGACTCGCTAGACGTCCAAGCGACCAGTCCCGATTATTCTGCTGCCCCGTTCTCTTCTGAGCGCTACCGTGGTGCCGCTCCAGACCGCAGCGAAAAAACATTTCTCCGATACAGACCGAAGAAAGTCTCTGACCGCGTCAAGCGCAGTCTTGATGCGCTGTCAGATCCGACCAATCCAGCACGCATGGAAATGGACGACGTGATTGCCCGTGGTGCCGAGCTGGGCGGTGATGACTGGTACAATACCGAAGAGCTGCGCGACTGGTTTGTCGCTGAGCTGGGCGAAGAGGAGGGCAATCGCCAGTGGGCTGAATATCTGGAGCTGATGGGCACGACCAGCCCCGGCTCACGGGTCGAACCCAACATTGCGAACGCTTCAGCCGTCAGGCAGCGCATGTACAACGATCCGGCCTATACAAGCCAGCTGTCAGATGTCGACAAGCTCGCTGATGCCTCGCCACTGGCAAAGTCCAGACCCAAGGGGTACGGCCACAAGACCGCAGGCTTGCAGGAGCTGGTCACCGCCAGACGCCAGCAGGGTGCATGGGAGGGCGTGCCAGAACCCGGTGTGCCGCCTGCGCAAGGCTCATGGGTCCAGAACCCCAAGCCGAAAGGCTTTGCCCAGTCACTGCTCGGCAACCAGCAGAACATCGCTGCAGATCTGCATTTTACGCGCTACATGGGCATGGCCTCGCAAGATCCCGAGTGGCTTATAAACGTCACTGACGTCAGCGCGGAATTTGCCGACGACATCATGGCCCGCTACCCCAAGGCCAGAAAGCACTTCAAGACGCGCAAGGTTAACGGCAAGGACGTCTACAGCTTTTCGCCGAAAAAGGCAGTCAAGGACGGCTCGGTTCCCATGGAGGACATCGAGAACTACGCATCGGTCTGGACCCAGAAACCAAACGACAACGAGTACGCGGCATTTGAGGATTTCATATCCGAATATGCCCGTGACACTGGCCGCACGCCTGCCCAGATCCAAGCCAACCTGTGGATGGGTGCAGCTGACGCGACAGGCGTTGACCCGGCCTCTCAGGCTACATTCATGGAGATCATCCGCAACCGGGCGCGCAAAACCGCTGACAAACGCGGCGCGACCATGGAGCAGGTGCTGCGCGAATTTATTCAGGACAAGGGCCTCCTGTCGATGGCGGGCACCGTCGGACTGACGGGTGCGGCGCTCTCAAGTGGCCTGATCGGGGGAGCCATTGGCCAAGACGAGTTTTAACGAAGAGCATCTGGCCGCAGAGGCCGAGCGCCTGAGGAAAGACCCGGTGCTGATTTATGCTGTTCAACAACTTCGACAGGAGGCAATGGAGAACTTGGTCCGGTGCGATCCAAGCGACCTTGCCGCTGTCACAAGGCTACAGGCGAAAGCCGATGTAGCGGAGGAATTCGTGCTGCAACTGGCACGATACATCGCGGCCATAAACCCCGATGAATTTTATGCGGCCCTTTCGTAGATCACCGCATTTTTAACTGAAAATCAGGAGAACGATCATGAGCGATCATCCCGAGGGAACCGCTAATGATGTCCAGCCCCTTGGAGCGTCGAAAGACATTTCCGAGCCATTGACGATGGAAGAGGGGGTTGGAGCGCTAGAAGACCTGTTTGGCACTCTCGATGAAGAACCAGCCGCAGTCGAAGAAAGCGAAGAACCGGAAGCGCAATCAGATGAGCCTGAGCAATCAGGAGAGCCTGACGATGACACCGGAACGCCAGACGATGAACCCGACGACGACCAAGGATCGGATGACGAGGAGCCGGAGGAAAACGACATGGACGCGGAAACACTCGATGTTTCCGACGACATGCTTGTGGATCTTGGCAACGGTCAGACGGCCACCTTGGCGGAACTAAAGGATCACCATGGCAAATTCCAGAAACGTGTTGCAGAGTTTCAACGCGGCTGGACGCAAAAAACCGAGACGCTTGCCCAAGATCGACGTGAAATCGAAGAGCAGGGCCAGCGTGTCATAGATTGGGCTGAGAAGGTACGCCAAGAGCGCGACTATGTTTCAGCTGTAATCCAGCAATACCTGCCAACAGAACCACCCGCTGACATGCTCGACAGCGATCCAATTACGTATTGGAAGCAAAAGGCTGTCTACGATCAATCGGTCAAGGACATGCAGGACTTTCAGCAACAGGTGGCTCAGGAGCAGCAACAACTTGAGACGGATCGTCTTGCACAGGAAAACCAGATCGCGGCGCAATACCGCGAACAGGTGCTAGAGCAATTTCCCGACTGGAAAGACCCCGAGGTCTTCAAACAGGTTGAAGCTGATGTGGATAAGTACTTCACCGGATCATACGGCTTCACGCGGGAGGAACTGGCAACAGTTCGTGATCCGCGCTTCATGCCGGTGGTGATGGACGCCATCAAATACCAAAAGCTGAAAGCGGAAAAGCCGCGCGAAAAGGTCAAGGGAAAACCCAAAGTACTGAGGCCCGGCAAGTCGCAATCAGCCAAAGGCAGGGAAACGCAAGGAAAGCAGCAGCGGCGCAAAAAGCTCCGCGAAACCGGAAGCATGACGGCGGCCATCGATGCCCTTATGGACCTTGATCTTTAGGAGTAAAAAAAATGGCCCAAATAGCCAACACGTTCGAAACATTTGGAGCAACGGGTAATCGAGAGGAACTGGCAGACATCATCTACATGACCGACCCGGAAGAGACGCCTTTTGTCAGCGCCATTGGGCGCAAAAATGTCGTGTCTGTTCACCCGGAGTGGCAAAACGATGATCTCGCTGTACCCGTAACCACCAACAATCATCCCGAGGGTGACGAATGGACTTACGACGCTGTCGATCCGACCACGCGTCTTGGCAATTACTGCCAGATCTCCAACAAGCCCTTCATCATCTCCATGACGCAGGAGAAAACCTCGAAGGCAGGCCGCAAGTCAGAACTGGCGCGCGAGACCACCAAAAAAGGCAAAGAGCTGCGCCATGACATGGAGGTGACGCTCCTGTCCAACCAAGCATCATCTGCAGGCGCTGCAGCCGGTGCAGCAAACCGCCAGTCTGGCGGTCTGAGGGCATGGCTTGCAACCAACGACAACGTCGGCAATACCGGCGCGTCTGGCGGCTTCAACATACTTACGGGTATTGTTGATGCCGCAACCAACGGAGACCAGCGCGCATTCACCAAGGCGATCATGGATGACGTCATCCTGAATACTTACAACGCAGGTGGCAAGCCCACCACGCTGATGGTGTCGCCATACGTGAAGACGGTGTTCTCCACCTTCATGTCAGACCCGGCTGTTGCGCAGCTGCGATACTCTGCCAATCGCGGCAAAAAGAACGCAATCATCGGTGCAGCTGATTTTTACGTCTCTGACTTCGGCGACATTGCCGTGGTGCCCAACCGGCAGATGTCACGCGCTGGCGCTGCCGTCGCGCGCAACGCTTTCCTGATTGACCCGACCATGGCTGCCCTTGGCATCTTCCGGGACATTAAGCTGGAAAAGCCTGCGAAGACCGGTGACGCTGAAAAGCGCGTGCTGATCTGTGAGTACACCCTGTGTGTTCACAACGAAAAAGCGCACGGCGTTGCAGCAGACCTGTTTGGCATGTCTGCAACCACTTAACCAACGAGGGGCGGCCTGACGGTCGCCCCTTATTTCACGTGAAACAACCAAGGACTGGGACCATGGCGGGACGCCCAAAAATGACTGAACTGGAAAAGGCCGAGGCAGCTGTCGAGCGCGCACAAATAAAGGCTGAAGTGGCCGCAGAGCTGGAAGACGAGGCAGGCGAAGACGCTGCTGTCGAGATCAAATCTCGGCCAAAGCCAAAGGCCAAAAAAGACCAGCTGTACGAGGTAAAGCTGCTCAAGAATTACCGCCCGGCAGAGGGGTTTATGGTCAATGATGGCGGCATCTGGCGTCAGCCTCTTGGCTCACCCGAAAAGGTCGAGGATGGCAAGATCGTAGTTGTGGCATCGGCGGAGCATGCGAAGGTTCCGGCTGGCACACTAGTGCGGCTTTCAAAAAACGATGCCGAGCGGGTCATCAACAACAATCTCGGCGAACGGGCAGACAATTTTTTCGATGATTGATCCGACCAAGATCGACCCGTCAAAAATTCCTGACGACAAGTGGGAATTTGAGGGCTTTTCGCCTGACGGGCTGTACCGCACCGACATCTGCTGGCTCGACAAAGAGCAGGGCACGTATTTCAGGCGCAAGGTGCCGCTGACAGAGGGCAGCCTTGTCGCGCTCAACCAACAGGAATTTAACGACAGCCAGTCTCAGCGCTTCGGAGACGGCAAGGTCGTCGCCCGCGTACCCTTGAACAAATATTTCAAAGAAATCGCTCCACGGCTTCAGGAGGGCGATCTGGACTACACCAAGTGGTGGCTGAACCACGAAGACAATCGCCCGTTCCGCAATTTCCGGGGTAAATTCTGATGGCATTGAGTACAGCAGCTGAGCTGAAAGACACAGTGCAAAACTGGCTTGACCGGACAGACTACAGTGCGGTGGCTGACGACGTAATCCTTCTGGCTGAAGGCTACCTCAATCTGACGCTCAAGACCCGTGACATGCACGCTCAGGTTGACATCACGCCTGTTGAAGGTGCGTGCGCGCTTCCTGACGATTTTCTTGGGGTTATATCGGCTGTAGGGCTGGCCAGTCCGCGCATCCCTCTCGATCAAATTTCACCGGCTACGGCAGACCAAAAACAGGACGTGCAGATCTCTGGCCTGCCCGCGTCCTATGCCATTATTGGTGGCTTTTTGCAGACCTATCCCAAGTCAACCGTCGACATTGAGCTGACCTACTGGCAGAAGCTGCCGTCACTGACGACCAACAGCACAAACTGGCTCTTAAAGCGCTACCCGGTCCTGTATCTTGAATGCTGCCTTATGGAGGCGCATCGTTATTTTGCCGACCCTGATGCCATGGCAATCGCTGCTGCGCGTGTGCAGTCCATGCTGGACCGTATGCAATCAGCAAACATTGCTGAAATGCTTTCCAATGCCTCAACCACCATTGCAGGCCCGACCCCGTGATCATCTTCCCGCCATTTGAGCCAGACAAATCGATCTACAATGGCTACGCAACACCGTCATCGATCAATGCGGTGCCCGTTGCTGACGGCTGGGGGCCGATGGCTGGTCCGGTGGTGCAGTCCGTGCCCTTGCCTGAAGAATGCCGTGGTGCCACCTACTACCGCACGGCATCCGGCAATACAGGTGTCATCGCAGGAACGCCCAGCAATCTCTACATCCTGAACACCAGCACGTTTCCCTATTCATGGACTGAAATCAGCAAGTCCACGAACGCCTATTCCCTCAACGCTAATGACCGCTGGACGTTCACCAAATATGGTAACCAGATCATAGCTTCGACGCTTTCTGAGTTTCCGCAATATTACAACATTGCGCTGGGTGGTACGTTTGATGATCGGACAACTGAGTTCAAGGCAAGGTACTGCTCGGCGGTCGGCGATTATCTTGTGTTTGCCTACCTTGAAAATCAAGAGAACATGGTCCGCTGGTCAGCGCTTAACAACGCATCCGAATACACGCCCGGCAAGAAAGGTTCAGACGTTCAGGTCATTGCCACCGGTCAGGAAATTACCGGCATCATCCCGGACAGCAACAATGCCATCATCATCCAGCGCGACCGCATGAGTTACATGCAGCGCATCCGGGGCGGCACAACCACGTTTTCGATCACTGAGGTCAACGCGGTGCGCGGTTCGATTGCGCCCTTTTCAATTGTCCAGATCGGCCCGCAGCGGTTCATGTACTACAGCGAAGACGGATTTTTTGCCAACGTGTCAGGCGACCCCATCGGCGCTGAGCGCGTCAACCGCTGGTTCGATGTAGAGTTGAACCGCTCCTATATGAACGAGCTTATTGGTTTCAACGATCCGATTAATTCAATCATCTGGTGGCGCTACCGCAACATTGCCAACGAAGGCCGCCTGCTTGGCTACGACTGGCGGCTGGACCGCTGGTGTTTTTCTGACGCAAACCTGACAGAAGCCGTATCGCTGGCAACGCCGGGCACAACATGGGACGGCCTAGCTCAGATCTACCCCAATATTGATGCGGTCAATATTCCATTTTCATCGCCCCTGTTCAAAGGCGGCAGACCAATTTTCGCGGGCTTCAATTTCGATGACGAGCTGGTCTACATGGCAGGCAGCAACCTAGAGGCGCGGATCGATACCTCATGGGTACAGCTGACCAACGGCAGGCGCACCCGTGTGCGCGAGTGTCGGATTGATGGCGATGCCCAGAACTACACAGTGACGGTGGGGCGAAAAGAAAGCCATGCAGAGATTGGCAGTTTTGGCTCTCCTATACCCCCGAGCGCTCGGGCCAAGGTCATCAAGATGCGCGATAATGCGCTGCTTCACCAGTTTTGTTTTCACATCCCGGCAGCTGAAGTGTGGAACACTGCAAGTGGAGTTAAAGACCTCAAGGCAAATCCGGCAGGCCAGCTATGAGCGTACAGGGTGTCTACATTGGTGGCGTGCGAACGGCAGAGCCTGTCAAGCTCACCACGACGGCTATCACAAATCTTTACACTGCCGACTACGACATCGAGACCATTGCCGGGTTCACGGTTTCAAACGAACACAGCGCCGCTGTGCTGGTGAAAATCTACCTCAATGACGGCGCAACCGACTACCTTGCATGGCTCAAATCCGTGGACGCTGAAACCACCGAAATCGTGACCGACATGCCGCTCAAGCTGGTCAGCGGCAACATGCTCAAAGCCGAGGCTGCTGTGGCCGATGAGGTAACAATAATTTCAATTGTGATGTGGGACGATGTGAATGCAACAGGTCCATTTGGTGCCGCTTGAAAACGTCGATGCAGTGTGGCCGCATGTGCTGCCGCTGCTAAAGGATGCTTTGGAACACTGCAGCGATCTTTCAATCTCGCAGCTCATGACCGGATGCCGGGGTGGCTATTATTACCTGTTCGTCAAACCGGATGCGAGTGCTGCAGCCGTCTGCGGCTTTATCAAAAACCGCGATGGCGAAGAGTTCAAAATGCTTGCCATGGGCGCAACGGGCAGCTTTGTCGACACGCTCGAATACATCAAGAGCTTTGCCCTTGAAAACGGTGCCAAGCGGCTGACCTTTGAGGGCCGCAAGGGCTGGGCACGGAAACTTAAACTGACACCAAAAGCTTACAAGTATGAGGTCTCGCTATGAGCGGTGGAAGCCAAGAACGGCAAACAACGACGCAGACGCAAACCAGCTCTATTCCTGACTACCTTGAGCCGTATGCGCAGCAGTCGCTCGACGAGGCCCAGCGCCTGTACGAGCAAGGTGGCCCGCAGGCCTATCCCGGATCAACCGTCATCCCGTTCTCGCAGCAGACCCAGAGCGCGATGAACAATGCCATGCGCATGTCCAACTACGCGCAGAACTACTCCTACCGACCCTACGAGGCCGCAGGCCAGCAGATTGGCAACATGATGCCGCTGGCGCGTGGTGACTTTTCCGGTGACGCAATTTCACAGAACGCGCTGACCCAGCTCAATGCCGCCAGCCCTCTGGCGCGTGGCGACTATGGCAAGGACCAGATCGCGGCCAACCACATCTACCAGTCCCGGCGTCTCGACCCGCTGGCAAGCGGCAATTTTGGAAGAGACCCGATAGCCGCCAACGCCATGAACCAAGCAAGGTCAATGACGGCGCTGGCTCAGGGTGACTTTGAAAACGCACCGCAGGCTTTCAAGGACAATCTGGCGCTTTCTCAAGAGGACGCCGCTCACCAGATCAACGACGCCATGTCATCAGCTGGCCGCTACGGATCAGCCGTGCATCAGGGTGAGGTCGGCAGGCGCATCACGCAAGCCACAAACGACGCCAAACTGAACTATCAGCGCTTCGCAGACCAGTCGCGCGCCAATGCGCTTGGCATGGCTGGCAACCGTCAGGCATGGGCTGACAATGCGCGCAACACAGCACTCAATATGGCGGCCAACCGGCAGGCGTGGGCGGATCAGTCAAGGCGCGCCTCGCTCGGCGACATTGCCGGTCGCCAGATGTTCGCCAACGACCAGCTGCAGCGCTACTCATCCATGCTGCCAATAAACTACCAGACCATGATGCAGCCGACCCAGACCCAGATGGGCATCGGCGGCATGTACGAGGATCTGGCGCAGCGCATGCTGCAGGATCGCATCCGCGTCTACAACGACCAGCAGAACCGCGAGTACGACAACCTTGCCCGATACAACGCGCATCTGGCAGGTGCCGGGCTGCTCGGTCGCGATAGCACTCAATCGTCAACCGTGGCAACGCCGCGCAACTACGGTTCAGTCTTTGGCAATGCACTGACAGGTGCCGTGACAGGCGGCCCGATTGGCGGGGTTGCAGGCGCTCTTTCAGGTCTATTCGGGTAGGAGGTTCCATGAATTTTGGGAGCAACTGGCAGCGCGGAATGAACTACTACATCCCGCGTGAGATCGACATCAAGGACATCGCAGGCAATTTTGGCATCGAGCAATTTGCCGACCTGCTTGGACCGGCTCAGCAGGCCGTGTCGATCCTTCCGCGCGCTCAGGAGAAAAAGCCTGAGCAGAAAAAAGAGCCTGACGGCTACAACCAGTGGGTGCCGCTACAGATCCTCTCCAATTCTGCCCGCAGAGCAAATCCGGGCAACATCTACGCGCCACCGGGCAACCAAGTTGCCTTTTACCTCACTCACACACCGGGAGCAGGGCTAGGAAAATGATCATCTACGGAAACAGAGGGGCGGATGTACGCCTGCCGCCACTACCGCCACGACCGGGCCAGTCGCTGCCCGCCACGCCGCCCGGCCTCAATGCAGCGCCGCCACAGCCGCAGCCAGTGACGTACGACACGCAAGATCCATTTTTCCAGCAAAGTTTCTTTAGGAATTATGCGCCGATGATGGAGGCAGGGGTAACAGTTGCTCCCCAGTATTATCCACAGGCTTCTATATTGCCTCCTGAGACGCCTGCGCCAGCTCCGGCACCTACAAGGCCAACCACAACGGCACCGGCCCCTGCACCCGCTCCAGAGCCTGTGCCAAGCCCATGGGGTGCGGCTGGGCCGACACGGGCTGACAGGCTTGCCAATTTTGGCCGCCGTGAGGGCGATGGCCTTGACTATGCCAGCGCGTTCATGAATGCCAATGCGCAGCCCCGCGATGGTGGCCTGATGACACCGAGACTGGGTGGCAGCGGCTTTTTTGGCAACAGGCCGCGCGAAAGCGATGACATCAAGAAAATTGGTGGCGTCTGGCACGTTCGCCGAAGCGCTCTGACGCCAGAAAACCGGGTCAATGCAAACTTCCAGCATGCCAACCGTCAGCCCGGCCTCTATCACTTCACATCGTCCCGCAGCAAATTTGGTGGACAGGGAGCCTGATTATGGATTACGAGCAGGAAAACATGCGTCAGGGCTGGCTCCTGCCGGGGCCTCAACAGCTGCCGGTTGTGCAGGCACCACAGATGTATGAGCAGCAATCATGGCTTTCCAGACTTTCCCAACCGCCCCAGATGAGTGACAACCTGCGCGACGTCTTGTTCGCAGCTGGCACGGCCATGGCCAATGGCGGTCGCGGCTTCCAGCAGACGCTGCAAAATCGACAGGCTTACTCACAGGCCGAGGCGCAGCGCAATGCGCAGCAGAATGCGACCTTGCGATACCTCCAGCAAGAGCAGGCCAGTCCAAGCGTCATGGCGCTGGCCGAAAGCGGCCAGATGCAACTGGCCATGCAGATCCACGAGCGTGAAAAATATGCTGCCAAGCCCAACCTGCCATCGTCTGCGCGTGAGTACGAATACGCCAGACAGGCAGGTGACTTTAAGGGCAGTTATTCAGATTTCCTGCAGATGAAAAAAGATGGCGTGACTGTCAACAACATCACCAGTGGCCCGGAAAAGTTTTACGAAAGCCTGCAGAAGCAGTCAGGCGAACTTGCAGCTGACTATCGCGGGCAGCGGGACAAGGCTGTGGCGCTCGACAATGACATGGCCATCCTTGAAGAGATCAACAAGGACGTGCCGAGCGGTGCGCTGATGGGCAGGCTTGCTGAAACCTTTCCTGAAGCAGCAGGCGACAAGGGTCAGCTGTTCCAGTCAATCATCAACCGGAACATCGGCAACTTTCGGGTCGAGGGATCTGGCGCGCAATCCGACAAGGAATTCGAGGGCATCCTGAACGCCATGCCGAGGCTGCGCGGCACGCCTGAGGGTCGGGCGCTGATCATCCAGTCGGCCAGAGCCAAGGCAGCACTTGACATCGAGCGCGGCAATCTGGTCGACGCTCTGGAAATGGGCGACATTGACTATAACCAGTATCTGCGCGCAATGCAGGAGCTGAACACCCGTTCTATCCTGCCAGAGGGGTTGCAGCTACAGCCGCAGGATGCGCTCCCTGATCCACTAGGGCTTCGCTGATGAACATTCAGGAGATCCGCCAGCAGTTCCCTCAATATGACGATCTGTCCGACGAGCAGCTGGCTGACGCCCTTCACAAGAAATTCTACTCCGACATGCCGCGCGAAGAATTTAACCAGCGCATCGGCCTGCAGTCAGGCACGTCTGCATGGGACAAGGTTGTCACCTTCACCGACCAGATGAACGAGTGGATACCGTATGGTGACGAGATCAGCGCTGGCGTCAAATATGCAACCGGCATGAGTGACGCTGAAAGCTTTGATCAGGCGCTGGCGGAAGAGAACGCCCGGCGCGACCGCAACAAGGCTGCCAACCCGAAAACCGCTGCGCTGGGCAGCGGCACAGGTGGCGCGCTGGTTGCGCTGGGCGCACCTGCAGCAGGTCTGACAACTGCCGGGGCCATGAGCAGCCTTCCGCTCTGGCAGCGCTCTCTACTTGCCGGATCTGAGGCAGCTGCGTGGGGCGGCCTTTATGCCAGTGATGACCCGGAAGAGGGCCAGACGAGATCCGAGGCTGCAAGAGATGCTTTTGCCCCTTCCTTTGCTGTCGGCGCAGCCTTGCCGGTAGCCGGTGAGCTGGCCAGCCGCGCCTACAAAGGCGTCAGGGGCAGGCTTTCTTCTACACCAGCTGAAAGGTCACAGGCGCGCACCCAGAGACAGGCTGCGCGCACGGTGAAGCGCTACATGGATGATGCAGGTATTTCGCCTGAAGAGGCCATAGAGGGCGTGCGTGGTGGTCGGGTACTTGGTCAGCAGGATGATACGCTCATGGGCCTCACGCGTACCGTACAGCGCGAAGTGGGACCATCACGCAAAATCATCAATGATGCATTGCAGGAGGGCTTCGAGGCCAACCAGCAAGGCGCAACGCGTGCCGTGCGTGAGGGACTGGGCGGCGCTGACAATATTTTTGATTGGCTTGCCGACTTCAAGGCCGAAAAGATGCGGAAAGCAAAGCCGCTCTACGAGAAAGCGTTCCAGCAAAACTGGGGGCCAAAAGGCCCGCCAGACCGTCTTGAGGCCATCGTGCGCGGGCTTGATCCTCAGGACATCGCTCAGGCTGAAAAAATTGCCCGCTACAATGGCAAGATGGGTGCCTTCAAGGGCGGCGTGCCAAGTCTGGAAGAGGCCGAGTATATTCGCCGGGCGCTCGATGACCGAGCGTCTACAGCATTCAGAAATGGCGACAGCAATCTGGGCAATTCTGTAAAGAGCCTCTCCAATGATCTGCGCACGGTAATCGACGACGCTTCACCTCTTCTGAAATCTACCCGTAAAGCCTATGCCGACGACTACGCCATCCAGCGTGCAGCGGAAGAGGCCACAAAATGGATGAACAAGAGCGGTGACTATATCGAGTTTGCAATCAAGAATATGACAGGGCCGGAGCGTCAAGCGGCTGCAAAGGGTCTTGCTGCAGCGCTGAAAGACCAGATTGAGCGCGGTCAGATGACCCGTGATCAGGTGCGTGTCCTGTTCGGCTCAAAACAACGCCAGCGCGCCCTCGAAATGCTGTGGCAAGATGCAGGCGGCTTTGACCAGTTCAGAAAGCAGATGGAGAATGCCGCAGAGTTTAATCTGGCACGCCAGAACGTCGTCGGCAATTCAAAGACCCAGATGGATTTCAACAATCAGCAGGCCCTCGAAGGTATAGGGGGCACGCTGGTAGACGCGGTCGAGAAAAACAGGGTCGGCCTGATCAGGCGGGGCGTAAATGCCCTTGCCAAGCGGTTCGGCAACGCAAGCCCAGAGCGCCTGTCAGAAGTTGCCCGTGTCCTGATGGAACGCGACCCGGCACGCTTTGAGGTGGTGATGAAATCAATCGAAACGAACCCAAACAGCGCCGAAAAGGCGCTGCAAAAGTTACTGGAAAAGCATGGGCTGTCGCCGCTTCTGATTGGAGCGTCAGGCGCTACCCAAAGATGAGCTTGTAGCCGAGAATGCAGGCACCCACGATGATCGCGCCAATGGCATCCCAGAAGGAATTTTCCTCGGCGCGTATGTCCTCATTGTTGCGGGTGGAGCGCCACTCGGTTGGCTTGAGATCGATTGGGTCTTTCATTGGTCATCCACATAGCAGAAGTCGTTGTAGATGCGCCATGCCAGATTGGGGCCAAGCTTGGTAAACTTGCCGTTGGCAACGTCAAGAACCATCAGGCCGTCCCCCATCGTCTCAATGTCTTTCCGCGTGGCAAAGTAAATAATTTTTGTTCCGTCTTTCGCCTCGTTCGTTTTGGCGCACCGAGAGCCAGTGGCCAGAACGTGCTGCACCTCTTCGGCAGTCGCGTCGTAGGTGAAATATTCAGTGATGCCTGTGCCAACCGCAAGGGCGGGTGACGCAAGCAGGCTAAGAGCAAGTGCTGTGATTGTGGTTTTCATGGTCGTTTCCTTTTCGCATACGCAATATAGGACAAAACATTGAAAAATGTAAGCCTCAGTGCACAAGATTTGACAGATATTGCCAAGGTAGTTGTGACCGAGGTGGATCGCAGTCTTGCGCGGCGTGATCCTGCCGGTTTGCAGCGCCAGATTGAGGCGGTAGTCGACACGATTACAAACCGCGTTGCAAGCGACCGGTTTCCGTCAACCGTGCGTAAGGTGGTCAACGGGAGAAACCAGTTTACCGGGGTCAATGGGCCTAAATACTACGACAATGGACGTCCCACCAATGCGCCCGGATCAGTGCAAGGGCTTCCAGCGCCCCCGTCATCAATTTACAATGCGGTTGTCCAACACGTAGCGGAACGAGCGCAGGGCAAGGTCAGCATTATTGGCCCTCATGTCAACTTCGGTAATGTTGCGGTTTCCGACAGCGAAAATAAGGGCTGGGTTGGCAGCCTGTTTGACCAGACCGGCATCGAGTTTGGTACGCCCGGCATGTCCCACTACCACGGAACGAAAACGCCGGGGTCGTATGCGCCCGTTTACAGCCTGACCATACCAGACGGCTTCATGGATGCGGCCAGACCGCAAAGCGAGTGGGCTGGTCAGATGTATGCTGGTTATGATCAGGTTGGGCTTGACCACGTGGTGGGCTTTCTTGATCTGATGGGACGCGATGCGGTTCAGCTCGATGCGCTTACGGCAGCTGTAGACGGTCAGCGTGTCCTGTCGCCGATGCGCAGCATTGATGACGGCCCTGTCACGGTACGCGATCAGGTAGCAACTCCCACCTCCAGAAACTCACTTGCGCGCAATCAGCCAGTCAATGCCATCGATGCCTACGACCCGCGCGGCTCTCAAATTTTCGGCTACGTTCCAGCTGGCACCTATTCCGACCGCATCGCACAGGCTTTTGACTTCCAGTCGCCTGTTGACGCTCTGGTGTCGAACACAGGCGAAATTGCGGTGCCAACCGCGCGGCCTGCCTTCACCATGCCGAGCATTGAGAACGCGGTCACGACCGGACAGCTGGCGGTGCCAACTGCGCGGCCCAACACGCAGGTTGCATCGATTACGCCATCGACGCAAAGCGATGCGGACTACATCCCGGAAGGCTACAGCCGCAACATGGATGTGGGCGCACTGGTCCAGCAATCCGTCGACCAGTCCATGCGAGAGCGGGCGTTTCAGGGCATTGTCGACCGTATGGCCAGACAGGCGTCAGTGCCTGAGGGTCTGTCCAATGTCGCTGAAGTCGCCAGAGCGCAGCAGAACCGAGAGGCTGGAGCGGTCGTAGAGCCGGGTGGCGCAACGCTTACCCGTGACTTCGGGCCAAACGCGGCATTGAATAATTCGCCTGCAGGCAACCAGTCGAACACTCCGCAAACCTACGCAGGCCTGCCCAACGATTTTGTGAGCGCCGCTGAGGTGGCCCGCAACGCTCCGGTGGCTGCAGCAAGCCAGCCTGCAGCGGAAGCAGCTCCAGCAGGCCTTCCAGCGGCTTCTAACGCCAATGCAATCCAGAAAGCATTTCGCACGATGCAGGACATTGAGGCAGCTGCACAGGTTCCGCAAGTCAATCAGTCGGATCTGGATCGCGCCAGAGCGCAGCAAGAGGCAAACCGGGTCGTTACGACATACCCGGACAGCGCGCAGGACAATGTAGCTCAGAGCGTCACGGACGCCGTCACTGATGCCATCTCGCAGCCCTCTGTAACTGACAGCCAGACACAACAGACCGACCAAACCACGACAGCTCCCGTCACGGTGCAACCAAGCGTCACGCAACCCTCTGTTGCGCAACCCACAGTGACGCCAACCGCACCGGGCGGGGGAACCGGTGGCATGCAGACATCGAGCGCCAGTGTTGGCTCTATCGTGCGCGGCATCGTCGACAGCTTTTCGCAAGGCACGCGCGGGCCAGCTTCGCTTGATCCGGGACGCTCTACCCGTGACGTCAGCATTACACCGGGCGGTCAGGCAATCGTCAGCTCTCGGGGCAATGACGGGTCGAGGACCACTTATTCGGTCTCGTCAGATGGTCGGATAGTTGCGACCACGCAGCGTTCAAACCTTGGCGATCAGGGGTCGACCGTCACGAGATCCGAGCCGGGCGTTGCCGATGTCGGCAGGCGTTCGTCTGGTCCAAACCCGGCAAAGAGCAGGACATCACAGAACAGCGGCTCAGGTGTGCGCGGTCAGGGTAAGATCGGTGGCACTGGTGGCGCTGGCGGCGGCGGTGCTGGCGGCTCGAAATGCATCTGCACTGTGGCCCGAGACTTTGGCTGGATCTCTGACGAGACGCTGATGGCCGACGAGCTGATGGGATACCACGCGGCCCCGAACTGGCTCTACGACTGGTACAGGTCGTGGGCTGAGCCATGGGCGGGCGTGTGCCGCAGAAATACGCTGGCCCGTCTTGTCACCATGCCGCTGGCGATTGGCTGGGCAACCACGATGGCACTGGGTTTCAAACTAAAAATGAAAAAGGTTACGTGTAATGGCTAAAGACCATAAATACGAATACGACGAGACCGCGTCAGGCAACACGGTTGCTGGTGGCATCAATATTGAAGGCTCGTCACCTGTTGACAATTTCGACAACGCGCTTCGTGAGCTTATGGCGCAGCGCAAGAAAGAGGCGAACGCCGAAGGGGGAGCTTTTACAGCAGGCGGCTCAGCCGATGCTCTTACTGTCGCAGACGCAGACAACATCTCTGTCACGGCCTACGTGGCGGGCATGAATTTTAAGTTTGCTGCCCTGTCTGACAATGCTACAACCAGCCCCACCCTTTCATTTGGGGGTGGACCTTCATCAGCTATCAAAAAAGCGGTGAGCGGAGCTGAGGCGGACCTGAAGGTAAAAGACATCAAGGCGGGTGCCATGTGCGAAGTCGTATGGCGTCCGGGTTGGGCAAGCGGCGGCGGTGCATGGCAGCTGATCAACCCGGAAGCCCGCGATGTCACCACGCTGAACGGTGGCTCATTTTCCGGTTTTCGCAACAAGCTTCCCAATCCTTTGTTTCAGATTGATATCGAGGGTAATGCGTCGGGCGCTACAGGCCAGCTGAGTTATTGCGTCGAGGGCTGGCAAATGGTGTTTTCAAATGACGTCACGACCCAGACGCTTGAGCGCATTTCTGGCGACAGTGTTCCCTATGCGCTTCGCTACCAAGCAACCACGGGCAGCGATGCCTCGCTGGCGGCAGGTCAGTTTGCTCAATTAAGGTGTGCTGTGGAGGGGTATGATTTTGCTGACGCTCAGTGGGGCACGGCAGACGCCAAGTCTGTCTGGATGTCAGGGCGCGTCAAGGCACCCACGACGGGCGTCTATTGCGTGTCGTTCAGAAACGCAGCGTTTAACCGGACCTATGTCTTTGAGATCAACTGCATCGCCAATACGTGGGTCGATTTTGAAAAAGAGATACCGGGCGACACCGCAGGGACGTGGGAAAAAGGCGGCCTGTCGGGCGTGTGCGTGACCTTCGCAGTTGCGGCTGGAACAAACTTTCAAACCAATGCGGACCAGTGGATTGGTAACAGTGCTTTTGCAACTGTAAATCAGGAAAACGGGCTGGCGACCAACGGCAACAATTTTGATGTTGAGGCTCTGCGAGTGAGCTTGGGTGGCCCAATCCCGGTCGAATACAAATCTTTTGCTGACGAGATGAGCAAAATGTCTCGCTACTACTACAAGGATCAAACCACACGGTTGGTTGACGCCTACACCAATACGCCCAGCGCATTTCATAACGTCTTTATTAATTTTCCTTCGGTGATGCGCGGCACTCCAGTTTTGGGAAGTGCTTGGTCTGGCCAAACCAACGTCTCTTCTACAACAGCCACGGCTGCAAGTTCCTATGGTTGTCTTGCCCAGATCACGGCGACCGCAGCAGGTCGCTTCTATGCGAATTTGGATCTTATCACGGCAAACGCGAGGATACTGTAGCCGTGGACGGTCATTGCGCGATCTGGGTCGAAGAAAACGGAACAGTTATTACCGAAGGCAACCCGGCCTACGACCCGGAAAACCCGGACATACCCGCCAACAATCTTAGCGCGATCAATGCGGCGCTGGCAAAAGCGCTCACCGACAACTGCAAGCACGTCAAGCAATGCGGTGGCGTCGTGCCAGTCGACGGTCGCATCGAAATGAAGTCTCTGGCCATCTGGGAAGGGCAGGGCGCGCAGGGCACCGTCATCAAGGCCGTGGGAGAGGCTGACACCCACGACAAGCTCTACAATCACATGATTGGCTGGCCCGCCACCCGCGATTACGGATCTCAGGTTCACAACATTGGCCTCGATGGCAACCACAGGTGCCACTACGGCTTTCGACTGGCGCAGGTCAGCAATGGCGACTTCAGCCATATTCACACCAACAACTTTGTTGCGTCCGGTTTGTATCTGGAGCAGCTGAGCTACTACAACGATTTTTACAAGGTCGACGATTACAACAGTCGATGGCTGCTGCGCTGGTACGAAACCCAGTCAGCTGCATCTCCCAACAACAATCGCATGTGGTCCTGCCGGAAAAATCTTGGCGAGGGCTTTTGCCTGCTCGAAAGCTCGACAGCTGTTGTGGGTCGCTGGAGCTTTGAGAAATGTCTGGCTGAAGGCTTCACTGGTTACGCCATTGAGGGCAAGCGCGTCGGCCCGGCAGGGTCGCCCGGCAATCTTGCTAACATGCTGTTTGATTTCTTCATAACGGATACCAATCCGACGAACCAGCCCAATGCAAAATTTGCGAGGCTGGGGCCGGGGACTGAAAACTGGAAAAGCCGGGATCAGGTACTCTCTGGAGCATCTGCGGTTGTCGATGAGGGCGTCAACAATACAGGCTGGACGTAGTGCGCAAGCGGTACGACATCCCCTTCTGGTACATCCCGGCCTTCATTGTTGCCTGCCTGATTATCATCTGGATTTTGTGGCCAGTCTGAGGGAACGACATGCAAACCGTCGACTACCGGCTGACAACCGAAATGTGCGAGGAAATTTCGACACACGAAGGCCTTGTCGCCGAGGCCTACAAGGACAGCGTTGGTGTGTGGACGTGGTCAATCGGAATTACATCTCAATCAGGCCACGACGTTGAGCGGTACATTGATAACCCGGCCACCATTGATCGCTGTGTTGAGGTCTATATCTGGGCGCTCGATCTGAACTACCTGCAGGCGGTCCAACGAGCCATGCAGAGCAGGCCGCTGACGCTCAACCAGCTCACAGCCTCCCTGTCGTTTCACTGGAACACTGGCGCGATTGAGAGGGCCAGTTGGGTCGGCTATTTTCTGAACGGCGACATGGCCGAGGCCGAGCGCAGGTTCATGCAATGGGACAGCCCGCCTGAAATTATCGAAAGGCGCAAACGCGAGGCTGACCTGCTGTTTCGAAACATCTGGTCAGGTGACGGCAAAATAACGCACTACACGCGGGTCACCAACAGTTCAACTCCAGACTGGTCGTCAGGTGTGCGGATCTCGATTAGAGATGAACTGGAGCGTGCGATCAGCGCTCACTACGGCCCGACAGATCCGTTGCCGCCAGTTGATCCACCGGTCGAGCCGAAGCCGCCAGACAACCAGTACGCGGTCTGGGCGGCAGACATCCGACAGACTTTCCCAAGCCTCGATCAGCGCGATGCCGAAAAGTACCTACTCGAAAATCACTATTCTATTAGCGGCAGCGTCTACACACGTGCAGCCCTGCCGATTGCTCAGCGCGCTTTGTCATCGCCACCACCCTCTACCCACCTTACGCCGCCCCAGCAACCCAACGAGGCAATCTACCAGTCGCCCGGCTTTTGGGGTGCGCTGGCAATGATCAAGGCCACTGGTCTTTACGCTTACCTTGGCGTCGATGTTGAAGAGCAGCTTTTGCAGCAGGCACCAGATCTTGCTGCAGTCGCGCTGGGTGTGGTGGGTGCTTTTTTGGCGCTGCTGTCAAAGAGACGAAATCGCAGATAGGCTGGTTTGCCAGTCCACTCTTTTGGACCAGTCTATACCTCCGTCACTGTAATGGTGGCGGGGATTTTTTCGTATTGGAAAAGGACAAAAAAGGACAATAATTGCGCCGAGCCCTAAAAAGCTCAATTCCGTTTATATCCGCAAACGTATATTTATTTCTTTGACGAAAACAAGCCATTTGGGGTACTGTAAGGACAGGCAAAATTTCCCATAATAATACGTTTCACAAGCCCTCTTTTTTGGGGGTATTTAGGCCTTCGCGCGCACAAAAAAGTCAATGATTTCAATGGGGTTGGCTTTCCGGGCGATGCCTCCAGAATATTGAAATCATTAAGAAATTTAGAATTTTATGTGTAACGCGTTACACTTTCTACTTTTGCCCCGGCCTTTTTGGCCAGCTTCCGACGGTTAACGCGGTCCACATATGGCCTTGCTTCCTTGGGTGTTGCCCAGCCAAACCAAGCCATCAATTCAAACTCGTTGCAGCCCTCGTCGGCCATCTTGGTGGCAAGCCATTTGCGTACAGAATGTCCGGTGATGTCCTCGACGCCAGCCTGCTTAAACCACTTAGAAACGCGTTGCGACATCGCTTTTTCTGAAGCGTAAGGCGTGCCGTCGCAGGTGGTTACAAATGTCAGTTCAGGCGTGGCGCGCAGCATGCTGATGGTTGCCGGGTCCAGCGTCAGCTCACACAGCCGCTTGTTTTTCTTGCACCGGAAAACCAGCACATCGTCGTCCAGATGCTGTCTACCCAGAAGCATCAGATCGCTGACGCGAACCCCGGTTTTCTTGAGCAGGTGGATCGCAAACAGGGCGTCCGGGTTGTCCCGGTGGTAATTCTCATATTTTTCGAGATCGGCGTCTGTGGCCGTCCTGTGGCCCTGTGACGGCTTTTCTCTCTGCGTCACATCCTGACAGGGATTTGTAGCCATTAAATTGCGGTCAATTGCTACTTTAAAAATCTGGTTTAAGCATACCAATCGCTTGTTGGCAGCATTGGGCACGTGAGCCTTCCTATCGCGCAGTGCGACAATGTGATGGCGGTCAAAGTTTTCCACCATTTCCTGTGCAAATGTCTCCGGGTAGTTCGGGTCAATCGGTTCTTTCAGCATCTCCATTATGATGCGCCTGCGCGCGTTTTTTGTGTTCTCCGCCTTTGTCGTAAATTCGGGCGACTCCATGTATTCATCGCAGAGCCAAGCAAAGGTGCCATCATAACGAGCCGCAGCTGGCGTGATCCAGTTCAGCTGTGCATGGTAGGAGCGCATAAACTCTGGTGAGAACGGCTCGTCAGGCAATCGGACGACAGGCTGGCCCCGACGCCTGAAGTAGTAGCGGTCGGTGCCGTCAGCGTTTTTGCGGCTGGTGACGTGTTTCAGTTTCATGGTCTTTTTTCCTTTTTGGTCAATGGCAGCAGTGTATCCAATGGATACCAGAAAGACAAGGCCAAAAATCAGGCTTTTGGTATTCTCAACAGGTGCGTCTGGTTATTGTCTGGCTTCGGCTCAGGCGTTGCCACGATGACCTCTACGCGGTTTCCCTCCACAACGATGCGGTCGATCTCCAGACCGACATTTCTGGCAGCCCGGACAGCGCGATCAACCTGCGCCTGCGTTGCGGAGGGAAGGGGTTTATTCATCACTTGGCTCCTGTTTCTTCTAGCCTCTTTTTATACATCTGAGCGTGTCGCCTGAGTGTGTCCAGCACGTCCACAATCGGCATGCCAGCCTCGTTGAGGCGCTCGTAATCGTCGATGTAGGCCTGCATCGCTTCAGCCAGCGCTGCGCTGTCGGCAGTCGGGAGTACGGCTTTTGGTTCCGGCTCAAGTGGCAATATCGGCGCGCCCTCTTTCAAGCGTTTGTTCTCGGCCTGCAGAGATAGCATGCTGGTCTCCAGCTGGCGCGTGTGTCGTCTCATGCGTCGTAATTTAGTGATGGTCATTGGCTGCTCTTTTCCTTTTTGCGTTGTGCAGTTCCTTGGCTTTTTTAAAACCTTCGTGCCTGCCCAGATCTCGCGTTTTGACATACTCAAGCTCGTAGCCGTCCGGGTAGTAGGCGTCGTATTTCTTGTCATGCATTGTGGGCACTTCGCCCTTGATCACGCCGAGCTTGTAGGGCACCTGAATTTCGATGCCGCACCATTCGGTTGCCAGAACTGTGCCGTCTTCAGTCAGTGCAAAAGCTTCGCCCGGCTCACCGTCGTTGGCATGGGTGTAGCAGTAGATTTTTGGCTTGTCGCTCATTCGTCAAATTCCTCGTAGATTTTTTGCAGCGCTGCCAGAGCTTCTATTGCCCGGTTGCTTTTTAGTTGTTCCACGACAGATTTCAGGCGGTCCATGAGCAACTGTTTCTCGTTTGACAGGTGCTGAATCTCTGCCTCGTACAGCTGGCTTTCTGCCTCATGCAACTGATGCGTGTTTACGCAATACACGATGTAAGCAGCATGCTTAATGAAGGCCTCATGGTCGTCACTTTTATCGACAAGCCCTACGACGGGCGTGCCGTCCGGATAACTCCTTATCGTGAGGTCTTTTTCAATCGTCCATGGCGGCGGTACGGGAGGGACAAGTTTCATCCTTTGCTCCCCTCGGTTTTGCTCTTGACCCTTGCGGCCACCAGTACGGTGAAGGCGAGGTTCTCGGCCTGCATGTTCCCGATCACGTTGGCGTGGCTGGCAAGGATCGCATCCCGCCCCGCTGCGATCTGGCCAGCCGTGACAGTCGGCTCCCATGGGGTAAGCTGGAGATACCATTCGGTGATGTTGTTGATGACGCTTTCCAGCACCTCAGACGTCTCGTTGTCGCCGCTCTTTTCCAGCGCTTCCATTTTCTCGCCCAGAACCATGAACAGCAGATCGCGCTCGGTCTGGGTCAGGGGTAGTTTTTGCTCTGTCATGTTTTTCCTTTTGGTTCGTGCTTGCTTTCTGGCTTTGGCTCTTTTGAGAACTTTTGCTCCACGATGTCCTGCAGCAGGCGTATGACCTCCTTTTTTGTCAGATTGGTCGTAATTGTCGTGTCAATCAAATTCGATTCAATGTCTTGTACTGTCAAAAGAATGAAACCGGTTTCGCGGTTTTTGTTTGGTAGATGACGCCCGTTTAACATTGTATCGATGTCAATTGTCAGAGCCTGCAATGCCTCTTGCAAAGTCTCTTGAATAACCTTATCCACCGCAGCCATTAACTCTTCGTCAGTTGGTTTTTTCATGTCTGTCTCCCTTTAATTGGCACATCTCGCCAGATAAGAATTGTGTTCCATGGAACGCCATCATCATCAAATGTCTGTATCCTCACTGCTGCTGAAGGGTCTTCCAGCTTTGCTGAGACTGGTGGTCCCCATAGGATTTGTGGCGAAGCCATCGCACCTTGCCGGTCGGCTCTTCCTGTGTGTCAGTCATCGGTCACCCTTCCAGTGTCTGATAATTACGCCCAGCACGACCGGCCAGTTCATGACCATTGCCAGAGCAGGAACACTGGTGGGCGTGCCAAACCTTACAATAAACAAGAGCAGCACAATGCACCCAATGGCCTGCCAGCCCGATGCCAGTAGCGCTGCCGTAAACAGCGCAATTGTTATGCTGCCCTGAACCAACCAGACCCAAAAATGAAAAACGATCACGAGGCTGGCGGCAGTCACTTGATTACCTCTTCGCGCGACTGACCAAGCTCCCGTGGTGCAATGTATTCAGGGCACCCTTTCGAAAAATCTGAAAATGCCACACGCGGATTTTTGCCGCCCCACCAGCGTTCGGCAGCGTTTGCCTCGTTTACCCCGTAGTGCCGATAACACTGGGTGTTAATGCAGTCGCTGCCGCAAAAGGTCATATCCCGAAAGCGAACCATTCCTGCCCCCTCAATGCACTGTGTCCATGCCAAGCAGGCGACGCATTTCTGGCGACAGCTGCTTGGCAGCCTCCTGACCCTGAGGGCTGCGTGCCCAAGCATCACTTTCTTCTTTGGTGGCGTCAAATTCTCCGTTCGCGACACGCGCTGCAAACTTGGTGAAACCCATCTTTAGCAGGATCAGGTGTAGTGCCGTGATCGGGCAGACGTAGGTGTCGGCATAGTCGTCAAACTCGCCGGTCTCGGCTCTGGCGGCCAGCCCCTCGTATTTTGCAGCGTTCTCTGGTGAGGCTTTCTCGGCGACCTTGCGCAGCTCCTGCGCCAGATATTCCTTGGTAGGCATTTCCTTTGGTCTGGTCATAGCAATTCCGTTTCGTTTCTTATACGCAATTAAGTGTATAACCTACTCTTTGGCAACCCTTCAAACGGATCTCGCCTGTTCCTGTCCGGGTCTTTTTCGGTCGGCTCGAAGCCTCGGCCCTCAATCGGTCGCTTGGTTTTCAGGTATGCGCCTGACGCCTTGTCGCGCTGGCGGTCGGCCTTGCGCATCATGCGGACATCGTTGCGGGTTTTTTTTGGATGACACAGGTTGCACAGCCATTGCCCATGCTCTGCCGTAAGAGGCTCCTGACGCTGTTCCTCTGTCACCAGTCCCTCAGGCTGGATATGGTCGCAATCGCCCTCACCGGGCTTTAAAACCGCCTGACAGTTCTCACAGTGGCCGTTGGCACGTTTCCAGATCTCCGCCTTGACCTTGCGGCTGAATTCGCGGCGGCTCACGACAGCGCTCTTGCAATTTCACGAATTGCCTTATAGGCCTCTCTGGCCTCTTCAACAGAACCCAGATTTGCAGTGTGGTACTCCCTGAGGCCAAGCTTTTTAGAAACCATCTCGTAGAGTTTCTTGCGGCTGATCAGGTCGTTTTTCCACAGGGGGTCGAGCAGATTGTGAATATGCTGTCTGGCGTTTTTCAGCTCCGGTGTTGCGATAATGCCCAGCGGTCTTGTCCTGTCGCGTGTTTTATGGTGGCACCCAACGAAGTTGCCGCATGTGTCACACTTCCAGAAGGGCAGGCGGTAGAGATCTTGGCTGTGCGGGTATACCTCTTTGCCATTAGTCAGGCGAGGCTCAACCTTTTTCTCACAGCCGCAGCAATACAGCTTCATCATGCGGCCCTCTCATCTGTCCACAGCACGCCATGCTTGGCACCGTAAGCATAAATAAATTCGATCAGATCGTGCATCTCAGGCACGCTCAGCTTGCTGGAGCGGTAGCCCAGCGGAAATGGGCCTGTACCCTCCAAGCCCTCTGCAAACATCATCTGGTGGCCCTTGAGATGCATCAGGCCAGCCTTCCACGTTTCAGGCACCCAGATGCGTCCCTCGCACTTGGCGCGCGCCACGTCGGACAGCATCGCCCACATCTTGTTATTTTGTTCGCTGGAGCGCGTGTTTCTGCGCACATTGACCACAGCGCGCTCCGGGGCAGCGTCGATCAGCTGCTTGGCAAATGTGCGCTGGGTGGGGCCATAAAGGATAACGGTCTGGCCTTGCATTAGTGTCTTTCTGCCAGCCCCGGCGAACCGGGGCCAGCTGCTTGGGTTGATTTACGCTGCCTGCTTGTACTCGATCAGCGCATCGATCTTGATTGCCATATCAGACAGGAACTGGGTCACCTCGGCGCGCAGCACCTCCTGCCGCTCACCATCTGCCGGTACGCGATGCACAAAGAGTGCAAGGTCTTCCGGCAGGCGCGGGTCGTAGCTGACGAAGTCGCACCAGTCACGGCCCGTGCATTCCATCTGCCATTGCATCTGGTCGATGTGCTTGGCAGGCGCTGTCTTGCTCAGCAGGGTCTCGATGTGCGTGGCAGTGTTGGGGCACTTGATCTCGACGAGACCATCGATACCGACGAAGCCGTCAGGCGATGCGCCTGACAGACTGATCTTGGGGTGATTGACAAAGCCAACCTGCTCGACAGGATTGTCTGTCCAGAACGCGTAGGCCGCTCTGGCCTGCGGTTCTGTGTCGTTGCCCCACTGCATCGCAGCGCTCTTGAAACCCTCTATGGGGGTGCCTGAGAGCGTTTCAGCTATCAGCTCACCCATGTAGGTGGCACGGAGTGCGCTATAGCCGCCTGACTTGAGCTTGGTGGCAACCTCGGCAACGCGTGAGGCGGTCACCTTGCCGCAACGCTCCATGAACCATTCTTGTGTGCCCTGTTTAATCATGGTCACACTCCCATCTTGACTTTTTTGGCGTTGAGGCTTTTTACGGCCTTTGCAGCCTGCTCTGACGTCATGGTGTCGATTGTGTCAGCGCCAACATAGGTGAGCAGCGCTGCCGTGTCCGACTTGGTCTGCTTGATCAGCGCCTTAATTGTTTTGAACTGGTCGTCGCTTACGTCAACAATCTTGGCGGATGCCTGACCATCGTCGTCAGCTGCAGCAGCCAGACCAAGGGCAGCCTTCAGCGTCATGCGCTGCAGGTAGGTCAGGGTCGAGCCAATCGCCTGTATGGCATTTTTGTTGCCAGACTGGTCGTTGGGTGCCGTCAGCGTGGTCTCTTCGAAGTAGCCATCGCAATGCGAAATGATACACGTCACAGACAGGGTTGCGCCCTCCTGCGAAGTGCGGAAGCGGAACGACAAGCCGTGGTCGGCAAGGATCGGCGTCACGGTCTCGGTGACAGTCGCCAGATCCTCATACTTGTAGTTGGTGCGGCCCGCTCCCCTGTTGGAAAAGTCGACCGTGTTGTTTTTGATAATGGTCGGAATTTCAGCCTTGGCTGCGGCAATGGCGTAGTCGAACGCCTTGCGGCCCTGATTGGCCTCCCAGCGTTGCTGCATGTCCATGAGCTTTTCAAGGATCTGCATGTTTGCGCCTGACGCCAGTGCGTTGTTGAGCATTTCCATCGGCGTGACGGGCTGGGCGGGTGCTGCCGGTGTGCGGCGCTTGGTGGTGGTGTTGGTTTTCAGTTT
>JAAUYJ010001335.1_pt1 | contig 37679 bp, 40 predicted proteins | sample 7278031 | NCBI WGS metagenome assembly JAAUYJ01 (sample SAMN14350222, study PRJNA611818) | marine sediment metagenome | isolation source: surface marine sediment (1.8m) | place: French Polynesia: Moorea | collected 2018-08 | reverse complement strand
GGTAAGGATCGAGCTCGAATCCCTCCGCCACCTTCGGAGAAAGATACTGGCGAAAGCGCTCAGCCCGTTCGCCCTGCCCGAGCTCCTTGGCGAGACAGAATGCCCAGGCCGTTGCCAGCGCATTGGAGGAAAATTCACTTTCCGCTTCCCACGCGGCCACCTTCACATGGGCTGTACGACCGTCATCGACGACGTTCCGCTGCGCGCATTCGAACCAATCGGTGACACGGTCCGGCACAATGGCGCTCATCAGGAACAGCGCCCAAAAGTCCGCGCCCACGGCCCGTTTCTTCTCGATCGGCTCGGGGCTGTCGGGTTGGGTGCCAAAGAAGAAGACGGGGCCGGCCGAGTCCCGGCGCAACAGCTTGTCTTCCACCGTTTGAAGCCAAGACGAATTGGCGCTTGCATAGGCTGTTCCGAACAGTCGGTCATGCAGGACATTGTTGATCAGCATGTGAGCGTTGCACATGACCATCGACTGATGGTGATAACAGCTCACGCCGCAGCTGGGCGATCTCACCATTTGCTCGTGCAGGTTTCGAGAGAGCTCCTTGTAGGTTGTCGAGCGGCCATCGAGCGCGATCCTTTCGGCGGGCGGTTCGCCGAACGCGTCGATATAGAATCCGACAAACGTCGCCAAGCGGCCGGCATAGGTCAGGTTTCTTTCCTGCAGCGGCCAGGACGCCTCTTGGAGTTCTTCATGCCAGTACGACCAGCAGTGCGGTTCCAGCAGGCCCTGGTAGATCGTATCGAGTTGCCGCCGCAGTGCGTCGGCCTGCTTCGGTTCGCGCTTGATCTCGACGAAATAGGCGAGGGCCGGATAGACGAGGTGATAGCGGGTCGCGAAGTTCAACATCTGCTTTCGCGGCTTGTAGAAGCGCGCCCAGTCGCAAACGTCCCCCGCGTAGCATCGGGCCAGCCTCTCGGCGGCGATGGCAGCCGGGTCACGAAGGACTGTTGGCATCGTCCTGATCCTCTTAGTATACCGACCGGTATACTAAATTCGCGGTCGGACGGAGTCAAACCCCTTTGGAGCCGCCGCCAGCGCGCTATGAGGCCAGCGGCGGCCCTCGCCTTGACCGCCGCCGGGCCCCCGGCTATCGTCGACCCATGGACACGCATCACCTCAGCGGTCTGGCCATTCGAATTAGCGACCCGGCGCCCAACGGGCTGCCGGGCCGTCTTGATTCGTCTGCCGTGACCCTCGAGGAGCATGCGTGTGATGTCCGCTCTTAATCCCTCCGATCCCCACCTTTCCGCCGTCCGATCCGTGCCGAGTCCGCGCGCCCGGCGCCGGGTTCACTGTTTTTCCATCCTGGCCGAGACCGAGCCCGGCGTGATGGCGCGGGTGCTCGAGCTCTTCGCCAAGCGCAACCTGGTGCCGCGGCGCTGGATCAGCGACGTCGGCGGTCCCGACGACCGCGAGCTCGCCATCGACCTGCAGGTCGAGGGCCTGACGCCGGAGGTCTGCGACCACATCGCGCGCTGCCTGCGCGGGCTGCACTACGTCGACCGCGTGCTGGTCTCGGAGAAGCTGGCCGCGTGAGCCTGCTCGACCGCATCGCCGCCTGTCGGGCCTGGGAGCCGGAAGCCTACCGGCCCTTCGTCGTCGGCGGCGAGGCGATCGGCCGGGTCGGCCACGACTTCGCCGGGCGCCTGCGGGATTTCCCGGGCGTCTTCGAGGTCAGCGAGCGCGCCGTGGCGCTCGCCGACAAGCTGGCCGATGTCGCGGACCGCAGCGCGGCGGTCGCCGAGGTGCTGGCCGCGCTGCGCGACGAGGGCCTGATCCGGGGCTGGCGCGACGAGGCCTATCCGGTGGTGCAGAACTGGGGCGAGGCGCCGCGCCTGGAGATGGAGCGCGCCGCGGTGCCCAAGTTCGGCGTGCGCGGCTTCGGCGTGCACATGAACGGCTTCGTCCGCACGGCCGACGGCATCGAGATGTGGGTCGGCCGGCGCGCCATGACCAAGCCGACCGGGCCCGGCAAGCTCGACCAGCTGGTCGCCGGCGGCCAGCCCACGGGCATCGGCATCCGCGAGAACATGATCAAGGAATGCCAGGAGGAGGCCGGCATCCCGCGCGCGCTGGCGGAGCAGGCCGCGCCCGTGGGCAGCGTCTCCTACCGCTGCGAGCGTCCCGAAGGCCTGCGCGACGACGTGCTGTTCTGCTTCGATCTGGAGCTGCCCGGGGACTTCGAGCCGGAGAACACGGACGGCGAGGTCGAGGCCTTCCACCTCTGGCCCATCGCCCGGGTTGCCGAAGTCTTAAGCGGCAGCGATGCGTTCAAGTTCAACTGTGCTCTGGTCGCCATAGATTTCCTGCGGCGGCATGGCCTCTTGGACCCCGAGGCGCCCGAGTACCCGGCGCTGCTGGAAGGGCTTGGGCCGGAGGAATAGGCGCCGCGGCGGGCCGTAAAGAAAGTCGAAACCAAAAGACGCGATCCTAAGGGCTTCAGGATATGACCTTTTTTTGGCCAACGCCTTCGGGGCCCGATCATGCGTGCCATCGACTCAACCTTGTATCTTCCCTGGTCGGACGATTTCAGCGTCCACATTCGCAACATCGACGGCGATCACAAGGAGCTGTTCGACACGGTCAACCAGCTCCACGCCGAAATCGAGCGGCAGAGCTCGGCCGCGGAGGTGGGCTTCACGATCGGCCTGCTCGCCCGTTACGTCCATGAGCACTTCGAGCGCGAGGAGAAGCTCATGGCCGAGTACGACTATCCGCAGCTCGCCGAACACAAGATGGAGCACTGGCGCCTGAGGCGGAAGGTTTATGCGATTCGCAAGGTTCACAGCGAAGAGCCCAAACGCCTGGACGCGAACAAGCTCCTCGACTTTCTGAGGTCGTGGCTGGTGCACCACATCCTGGGCAGCGACATGAAGTACGCGGCCTATCTGCACGGCGATTCGCCGGGCAAAAAGCTGGCTGACTTCCGGCCGCCTCCGAAGCCCCAATCGGCCGCGAATAGGGCCGGCGCGATGCGGAGCGAATCTGTCACCGTCGAGGTGCCCGCGGGCAAGGCGCGGCTGATCCGCCGCTGCGCCGAGCTGCTGCGGCGCGACGGCAAGGAAGCCCACGCCATCGAGGAACTGACCGACGCCATCGCCGGCATGACGCTGGAAGAGGCCTTGTCCGAAGCGGCCAGCATGCTGCGCTAGCAACGACCCAGCCATCCCCATGCTTTGACAAGCTCAGCATGAGGTGTAAACGACTCGTCACGAGGCCCTCATCCTGAGCTTGTCGAAGGATGCGGATAGCTCGGCCGTCCCGCCTCTTCCCCCGCCTAGTCTTGAAAACCCGCCATCGCCCGGACCTCGGCCGGGCTCTTGCCGGCCGCGCGCAGCGCTCTGATCGCCAGCGCGTCGTGGCGCTTGGCCAAGCGTTGGCCCCGCTCGTCGGTGAGCAGCCCGTGGTGTTGCCAGTCCGGCACCGGCAGGTCGAGCAAGGACTGCAGCAGCCGGTGGACGTGGGTGGCGTGGAACAGGTCCTCGCCGCGCGTCACCAGGGTCACCCCCTGCAGCGCGTCGTCCAGGGTGACCGCCAGGTGATAGCTGGTCGCCACCTCCTTGCGCGCCAGCACCACGTCGCCGTGGCTCTCCGGCTCCGCCGGAAGCTCCCGGCCGGCCTCGCGCCAGGTCAGGGGACCGGCCCTTTCGATCGCTGCCGCGATGTCGAGCCTGAGCGCGAAGGCGCGGCCCGCTTCGCGGCGTGCCTTGCGCTCCGTCGCCGAAAGGCTGCGGCAGATCCCGGGATAGAGCGGCCCGTCCGGGCCGTGCGGCGCTTGGCCGGAGCGGGCGATTTCGGCCTGGATCTCCTTGCGGGTGCAGAAACAGGGGTAGAGCAGACCGGCCGACTCGAGCCGGTCGAGGGCCTGCCGGTAGTCGGCCATGGCGTCCGACTGGCGCCGCACCGGCGTCTCCCAGGTCAGGCCGAGCCAGGCCAGGTCCTCGTGGATCGCCGCCTCGAACTCGGGCCGGCAGCGGCCGATGTCGATGTCCTCGATGCGCAGCAGGAATCGGCCGCCGGCCTCACGCGCGCGGCGCCAGGCGAAGAGGGCGGAATGGGCGTGGCCCAGATGCAGATGGCCGCTCGGCGAGGGGGCGAAACGGGTCACCAGGGTCATGGCGCTGGCACTACGCCCGCGGGCCGCTAAAGTCCAGCCGTGAGCGAACCGAGTGGAGTGGTGCAGGGGAGGCGCGGATGGACTTCGATGGCAAACGTGTGCTGATCACCGGCTCGACGCGCGGCATCGGGCTCGGCGCGGCGCGTGCCTTTCTGGCGCGGGGTGCCCGGGTCGCGGTCAACGGGCGCAGCGCGGAATCCGTGGCCGCGGCGCTCGATGAGCTCGGCGGCACAGGCCTGGCGCCGGCGCCCGGTTCCATCGACACGGCTGCAGGTTGCGAAGCCGTCGTCGAGGCCGCGGTCGCGGCCCTGGGCGGCCTCGACGTGCTGGTCAACAACGCGGGCGTCTATCACATCGCCTCGATCGAGGAGACCGACGAGGCGATGTGGGACGAGATCATCGACGCCCACGTCAAGGGCACCTACTTCTGCAGCCGCGCGGCCTTGCCCGCGCTGAAGCGATCCAAGGGCAATATCGTCAATCTCGGCTCGACCGCCGGCCTCGCCGGCTTCGCCGGCACCACCGCCTACTGCGCCTCGAAGGCCGCGGTCGTCAACCTGACCCGCGCCATGGCGCTCGAGCTGGTGCCGGAGGTGCGGATCAACTGCATCTGTCCGACGGCGACCGAAACCGAGATGGGGCGCATGAACTTTCCACCGGATTTGGCGCCCGAGGATGCGCGCGCCGCCTTCGAGGCGAGCGTGCCAATGAAGCGGCTTGCCACGGTCGAGGAGGTCGTGGCGGCGATCCTGTTCCTGGCCTCTGAGGACGCGAGCTTCGTCACCGGCGCGGCGCTGCCGGTCGACGGCGCCCGCACCGCCGGCGGCTAGACATGGCATTCTGGGCTGACGAGACCCATCTCTTGCTTTATCACGGCGGCTCCGGGGAGAGGGAAAGGGACGACCGGTGGCGGAGCAGATCGACGTTTTCGAATTGGACGGCCCGCGCTTCGGCCCGGCGGCGGGCGGCGCGGCTGAGCAGCTGGTCATCCTGCTGCACGGGCTGGGCGCCGACGGCAACGACCTGATCGGGCTGGCGCCGATCCTGGCGCGCGCGCTGCCGAAGGCCGCCTTCGTCTCGCCCCACGCGCCCTTCCCCTGCGACATGGCGCCGATGGGCTACCAGTGGTTCTCGCTGCAGGACCACGCCATGGAGTCGATGCTTTCCGGGGCCCGGCTCGCCGCGCCGATCCTCAACGCCTTCATCGACAAGGAGCTCGCCGACCACGGTTTGAGCGCGGAGTCCCTGGCCCTGGTCAGCTTCTCCCAGGGCACCATGATGTCGCTCCACGTGGCCCTGCGCCGGCCCGAGCCCTGTGCCGCCATCGTCGGCTTTTCCGGCGCGCTCGTCGGCCCCGAGACGCTGGCCGAAGAGATCCAAAGCCGGCCGCCGGTGCTGCTGGTGCACGGCGAGGCCGACCCGGTCGTGCCTTTCCCGGCCATGGCCGCCGCCGTAAGCGCGCTCAAGGCGAACCGTGTCCCGGTCAACGCGCACGCCCGCCCGGGCCTCGGCCACGGCATCGACGAGCAGGGCCTGACGCGGGCCGTCGACGCCCTGCTGCGGGCCTTCGCGCGCGACTGACCCCCGGTGAGCGAAGACGCGCTCTTCACCGCCCTGCACGCCTTCGACGGCAAATCGGTCGAGCCGCTCAAGAGCTGCCTCGCCGAGGACGGACTCGGGGCCGGCGATATCCCCCGGCTGATCGAAGCCTGCGCCGCGCCCTCGGAAAAGCACCAGGTCGGGGCCACCTGGCTGCTCAAGGCCTATCTGGAGCAGGGCCGGACTGTGACTGCGGCCGAGGCCGCGGCTTTCGTCGGGACTCTGGCCGGCCTGAGCCACTGGGAGGCGCGTCTGCACGCTTGCCAGCTGCTCCGCCATCTCGAGGTGGCCGCCGCCGATGTTGCAGCCGTCACGGACTTCCTGGGCGCCGAGCTGGCGGCGCAGAAGCCTTTCCTGCGCGCCTGGGCCTGCGATGCCCTTGTGCATCTCGCGGACGGCCACCCGTCGCTGCGCCAATCCGCCGGCGCGGCCTTGGCGGCGGCGGAAGCCGATCCGGCGGCCTCAGTGCGCGCCCGGGCGCGGCAACTGCGCAAGGCCCGGCCGGCGCTATGAATGGATGGCTCCGGCGGGCGCGTTGCCCCCATCCGGCCAGGCGGACGGCCACGATTTCGCAAGATTTCGGCCATATGTTACAGTTCCTTGGCATCTGTTACACGGGCGTGAAGTGTCATGGCTTCAAGGACATAGCTGTTGAGTTTCGAGTTCCACTCAAGTATCACAACAGCGGCGCCGAGACGCCCCGGTGCCGCCGCTGAGGCAAGCGACTGGAGGTTGCCGGCGTGACCGCTTCGGTCGAGGCATTCCCCGCTCTGGTGCTCAATGCGGATTTCCGCCCCTTGAGCTACTTCCCCCTGTCGCTCTGGTGCTGGCAGGATTCGGTCAAGGCGGTGTTCCGCGACCGGGTCAACATCGTCGCCGAATACGAACGCGTCGTGCGCTCGCCCTCCTTCGAGATGCGCCTGCCCAGCGTGATCGCGCTCAAGGAATACATCCATCTCGACCGGCAGCCGGCCTTCACGCGCTTCAACGTCTTCCTGCGCGACCGTTTCGACTGTCAGTACTGTGGCGGCGGCTTCGCGTCGGAGGACCTGACCTTCGATCACGTGGTGCCGCGTTCGCGCGGCGGGCGGACCACCTGGACCAACGTGATCACCGCCTGCCAGGACTGCAACCTCAGGAAGGGCGACCGACTGCCGGCCGAGACCGGCATGCACCCCTTGAGACCGCCGGTCCAGCCGTCGACCTATCAGCTGCAGGAGAACGGGCGGGCCTTCCCGCCCAATTTCTTGCACGAGAGCTGGAACGACTTCCTCTACTGGGACACCGAGCTGGAGGCTTAGCGGCCAGGCCGATCGTCCTCTGCCGGCTCATAGATCCGCCGGCCTTCCGAGTAGGACACGATCATGACCGCCTCGCCGGGCCCGAGGTTGCGCGATTGGTGCAGGCTGCCGCGCGGCACGAAGCAGCTGTCGCCCGGCGCCATGACGAAGCGCTCTTCGTCCACGCGCTGCTCGATCCGCCCTTCGACCAGGTGAATCACCTCGTTGCAGTTCGGATGCCGGTGCGCCTCGGAGAGCGCGCCCTTTTGCAGGGTCATGCGCGCCACGCTGACCCCGGCGCCCTCGACCAGTTCGTCGTCGACCAGCCATTCCATCCGCGCGCGCGGGCTTTCCTGCACCCGCGGTTCGGTGTCGCCGGCGTTGAATAGCCTGGTCATTTCGTTCTGCTCTGATCATTAGATTTGACACGGATGAACACAGATACACACAGATGAACCGGAGTGAACCCATTCGCCGGAGTCAGATCCCGAGACAAATGAAAAGCTCGAATCAAATCTGATCCTTGATCGTGCCGCGCGTGCTGCGAATCCAACGTCTCTCAGTCATCTGTGTTTATCTGTGTTCATCCGTGTCAAAAGACTTCGGGGACGCCGCGACGCGTTGAAGCCTCGAGAGGCGAAGAACTCAGATCCGCTCAGACAGCCAGATCGCCACGCGCGAGCCGGTCTTGATGACGCTGGAGAGCGCGCGGTAACCCGGGGCCTGCTCGGCGCCGTGCTCGAGGCCGATGTCGCGGTGCTCCAACTCGTCGTCGCGGAACTCCTCGACCGTGGCCCGGAGCGCCGCCTCGTCGTCGCCGAGCTGCTCGGCCTGGCTGGCGTAGTGCTCGTCGATCGCCTCCTCGACCGCGACCGTGCAGGCCATGGCCGCTTTCTCGCCCATCAGCGCGGTGCCGGCGCCCAGCGCGAAGCCCGCCAGGTGCCACAGCGGGTGCAGCAGGGTCGGCCGCACGCGCCGCTCGGCGATGAGCCGCTCGAAATGCTCCAGGTGGCGCCGCTCCTGCTCGTACATCTTGCGGATCGTCGCGGCGCTGGGCTTGCGGCCGAGCACGGCGAGCTGGCCCTCGTAGATGCGCTGCGCGCCGTATTCGCCGGCGTGGTCGACCCGGATTATGCGCTCGACCAACTCGTGCGGCTCCAGGTCGCCCGGCAGCCGGCCCTCGCCGGTGCGGCGCGGCCGCCGCGTCATGGCCGCAGCCTCGTCTGGTTCTCGCTTGATCTCGTTCATGCTTGTCCCTTCCGGCGCAAGAGCCCGGCGGCCCAGAGACTTGCCGCCGCCAATGCGAGCGAGGTCAGCACATTGTATCCGGCCATGGAGATGCCGAACAGCGACCAGGGTATCTCGTCGCAGGGCACGAAACGCGTCTCGAGCAGCTGTTCGCGCAGCTGCTCGACGGAAGCGTTCATATCGAGGGCGGGCGCGTGGCAGCCGGCCGTGCCGCGCCACCACCGCTGCTCGACGCCGACGTGGAAGGCGGCGATCGCCGCGCCGCTGAAGAACACCAGGCCGGCGGCAATCAGCGTCCAACGCCCGACGGCCGGCGAGCCGGCCACGGCCAGCCCGGCGACCCCGACGGCCAGGGCCGCCATGTAGACGTAGCGCTGATAGAGGCAGAGCACGCAGGGCTCGAGCCCGCCCCAGTACTGCGCCATGTAGGCCGCGGCCAAGGCACCGAAGCTCACCAGCGCCACGAGGGCCGATCCGAAACGCGGGTTGTCGAGCGTGATCGTCATTGAGTCAGATATGGGCTCACGACCGTCCGAAGCACAGATCCGGTAGGATCTGACACAGATGAACACAGATGGACACAGATATTCCTGGCATCGCTGTCTTGCCGCGAAAGCGATCTAACGTCTGTGTTTATCTGCGTTCATCTGTGTCAAAACCTAAACCCGCCGTCCTCAGAATACATAGCGGATCGCGAGGAAGCCGCCGAACAGACAGACGAAGAAGATCGCCGTGACCAGGCCCAGGTTCTTCTCGATGAAGACGCGGATCGGCGGGCCGAAGTACCAGAGCAGGGCGGCCACCAGGAAGAAGCGCCCGGCGCGGCCGATCACCGAGGCCGCCATGAAGACGAAGAAGTCGAGCCCGGTGACGCCGCTGGCGATGGTGATCACCTTGTAGGGGAAGGGCGTCAGCCCGGCGCCGATCACCAGCCACCAGCCGAGCTCGTTGTAGACCTGCTGGAACTCGGCGAAGCGCCCGCTCTGGCCGTAGAACTCCAGGACCGGCTGGCCGAGCGTCTCGTAGAAGCCGTAGCCGATGGCGTAACCGAGCGCGCCGCCCGCCACCGAGGCCAGGGTGGCGAGGCCGGCGATCGCCCAGGCGCGGCTGCGCGCGGCCATGACCATCGGGATAATCAGCACGTCTGGCGGGATCGGGAAGACCGAGCTCTCCACGAAGGCGACCAGGGCGAGGCCCCACATGGCGTGGCGGTGCCCGGCGATGGCCATGGTCCGGTCGTAAAGCGCGCGCAGCACGGCGGGTCGGCTCCTCGGGTGGCGTGTCTCGGGCGGGCGCCGTGGCTTTAGCAGCCGGCCGGCCGCGCGGCAACGCCCCCACGGTGGATTTCGTTCGTGATCGTGGGGCCTTGCCCTTAAGCTGGCGCGACGGCGTGGCTTCACCGCCGGGTCGCGAGAACGGGAGGTTGACCATGGGCGGCGAGGCGGCCGTGCTTTTTGCCAACGAGGCCTTCTACACGGCCTTTCAGACCCGCGACATCTCGGCGATGGAGGCGATCTGGGCCGAGGACGCGCCGGTCGCCTGCGTGCACCCGGGCTGGCACGCGCTGACCACGCGCGAGGAAGTCATGGAGAGCTGGCAGGACATCCTGTCCAGCGACAGCGCGCCGGCGATCGTCTGCCGCGGCGCCCAGGCCTTCGTCAGCGGCGACAGCGCCTTCGTGGTCTGCTACGAGCAGATCGGCGACAACCTGCTGGTCGCCTCCAACCTGTTCCGGCGCGAGGCCGGCGGCTGGAAGATCGTCCACCACCACGCCGGCCCCTGCAACCTGGCGCCCGAGGCGCTCGAGGAGGAGCCGGAGCAGGGCATGGTGCAGTAGGGGGCGGTGCTCGCCGAAGTTCGGCGACATCGGGCAATCCTCATCCTTCGACAAGCTCAGGATGAGGGCCCCGGGATCAGGTCATTGCGCCTCATGCTGAGCCTGTCGAAGCATGAGGATCGCTCGGCCTTGCGGCCTTCGGCAAGGATCCCTTCACCAGATTGGTACGACAGGACCTCTTCTCCGCCGCACCCGCCTGTTGCCAAGCCCGCGCGCGCGACTATCATGCGCGGGCTTCGGTTCGCGGGTGTGGCGGAATTGGTAGACGCGCCAGACTCAAAATCTGGTTCCCGCAAGGGAGTGGGGGTTCAAGTCCCTCCACCCGCACCACACTTGGCTCTTCAAACTCCAACCTGCGCGAAGCCGCAGCTTCGCCTCGGCGAAGCGCGGTCGGCTGGCGAGCCACCTAGGGCGGCGAAGGAACAACGTGGTACGGAAGTGTCCGGTCTGAGCCCATCCAGCGAAGCCGTGACGGCATAGGGAACGCTGCACCCCACGATGGCTGGCTCTGCTACACGGCCCTCACACAGGTCGCGCAGCTTCGGTCGGGGTGCATGAATGACCGTCCAGGTTCTAGCAAGTACAGTTGCCCCAAACGGAGGCGCGCTTCGAGCCTTGGGGGGCATGTTGCAGACGGGAGCGACGGCATGCTGAGCTACATCAGGGTTGGTTCCAACGATATCCCGCTCTCGGGGCGTTTCTACACGGCCATCCTGACCCCGCTCGGTTACAGGAAGAAGGAAGTGCCGAACGGCATCGAATTCACCTTTCCGGACGTGCCCGGCCGGTCCCGCGGCCCCGCCGCGGTGTACGTGGGGAAGCCATACGACGGGAAGGAGGCGACCGTTGGCAACGGCTCTATGACGGCCTTCCAAGCCGAGACGCATGAGATGGTCCGTAACCTTCACGCCGCTGGTCTTCAGGCGGGCGGCACCGACGAGGGCGCTCCCGGCTTCCGGGCCAAGTACAGCGATCACTTCTATGTCGGATATCTCCGCGATCCCCTGGGCAACAAGATCGCGATCTTCTGCTCGAACCCGGCAGAGGGAGCTCGGGGCCGCTGAACTCAGCCTTGGTACTGCGCCCCGCGGCGTTTGCCGGCGGCGCCGAACAGCTCGAGGGGGAGGTCGGCGCGCAGCGCCGGGAGGGGGGCTGGCGCTCTAGAAGCTCGCACGGCAAGGCGGCGCAGTCGACATACGACCCAAGTACAGCCGTTCCGCTGTCGTCGTTCCACGTCCCTTCGGGGGTGAACGCTGGTAGGTCATGCGGCTCGCTCGGCCGCACAAATCATGTAGCCAACGATGTCGCCATTCATTTACGTTGGCACCGGATTCGGGTTTTGGCGGCCGGCCGATCCTCGCCTTGACCAAACAAGGGAGCTACCCATGCGCAAGAGCTTTCTGCCCCTCCTCCTCGCCGCCGGCCTTCCCGCCACGCCAGCCGCGGCTTAATTCATGGGCTCGGGCGCCAGTGGCTCTGCCATGAGGATCGCGAATGCCGCCGAGACCCGTGTCGGCACCTAACTCACGCCCGAAGGCTCGATTGCTTCGCACCTGCGGGAGAACGACTACCCGTTCCGCGACGATAGCGGCGAGATGCGCGTGCAGATCAGACCCGGCGTCTTCGGTGGCCGCCCTGTGAGGCCCGAGAACCGGGTGCGCGTGCTCGGCGAGGTCGACCGCACCTTGGGCGGCACCCGCTACCTCTGGTTCAAGTCGCTGGAAATCATCGAGTAACCGGTCGGCGTCCCGCCGCGGCAACGCAACAGCGGCGGCGGGATAACGACCTCGATACTAGGAGACATAAGGAATGAAGTTCACCGCTGTCCTTCTCTCGACCGCCCTTCTCGCATCGATGACCGGCCTTGCCGTCGCCGGCGATCAGAAGATCACCGAAGCGGATGTCATTGCCGCCCAAGAGGCATGGGGTAAGGCGCTCGTGGCTATCGCAACGGCGTATGACGAGCAGGGTGCCGAGAAAGCGAACGAGGTTGCCGTCGCCGCCATCGAAGAGCTCTACAATTACGACAACGGCCCGGTTCTCTTCAAACCGACGTTGGCGAAGGAGCCTCAGCGCTTCCGGACGACCGAGAAGGGCGCGATAGCGTATTTCGTCGGTGGCGATTCCGACTTCCCGGGGGACTCCGGATTTGCTCTGAAGGGATGGCGTGACGTTACCGTCACCAATGCCGCTATCTTCACTGATGGCAGCGTCGGCATCTCGATGGGCGATGTCACCATCACCGATGCGAGTGGAAACAAGGTCTCCGTGGACAAGACATGGGGTTTCCAGAAGCTCGATAGCGGCGATGTTGTGATCGTGCTTCACCATTCCTCGCTGCCCTTCACTGAGTAAGACCGCACGGACGAGCGCAACCTTCATGGCAGCAACAAGCCTTGACATCCCCACCGACGAAACCGTCCACGCCGACTGGGAGGCGGAACTGGACGGGCAAGAACACGGAAGCGGCCTTCCTGATGATCAACGCGAGCCAATCGAGATCCCGCCGTATCTGCGCAAACCGATGCGGACGAACTCGCCAACTGCCACATCGACACTTAGTCCGGATCGGCAGCTTTCGATCGCGTCTGAGAAGTGGGCATGTGCCGCTGCAAATGTCTGCACTCTATGCGCCTGACGTGATTTGTTGCTGACACATCTCCGAGTGATGCACCTGCGGCGAACGGCAGAGAGTTTGCCGATCAGACATAGAGCGCCATCCGGCATGTAGGCGGCGCGAAGCTCAACCAGGCTCTTGTACGGAACGTGAGGACCTTGCCGGCGATGTTGAGGAAAGGGCGCAAGCGGCGATCACCGCAAGGCCGAAAGACCGATTCGCAGGAGAGGGGCGGACTGCCTCGTGGTAATTCAGCCACATCACTTCCACGTTGCGACCGGCCTCGCGTTCGAGACGCCGGCTCGACTGGACCCGGTTGAGATAGCCATAGATGTAGAGCTTCAGCAGGACCGAGGGGTGATAGGACGGACGCCCGGTCGCCTTCGGATCCACGCTGCTGAAACCGACACCGCCGAGTTCCAGCTCATCGACAAAGACGTCGATCACCCGAACCGGATTGTCCTCGCCGACCCAGTCCTCAAGGCGTTCGGGAAACAGCGTCGACTGATCGCGATCTACGCCCTCAACGAAACGCTTCATCTGATCCTCCGAACAGCACCCCGAAGAATCGTACCAGTGGATTCGTTTTCACACAGGCAGGGTCAGAAGTGGCCGTAGCGGCAGCTATCATTCATTGTCCGTCCATCGGATCGAAGCGGACGTATCAATTCACCAGGCAAAGCCCAGTTGATGCTCACGCATTCTCATAGATACACACAAACGCAGCGCTCTAGAAAAGTATTTGTTTTCAGATATTTACGGTAGACACGTGCAGACTCAGAATCTGGTGGCTGCAAGCCCGTGGCGGTTCAGGTCCCTCCACCCGCACCATAAGCGGAAAGGCCGGAAAGCCCCCAGGGTAGCCTTTGAATGTTGGCTTGGCGCCCGAAAGCGGTCGTGAATGAGCGATGCGGGGGAGGGTTCGAACTAGGCAGGATCGGGCCTAAACACCCGAGGATCCCGGCATCGTCGTTTCTGTGACAGGATGATGGGGACCCGTTGGCGCCGTGACAGGAGCCGGAGGGGAGACCACGAGCTCATGACATCGCGCTTGACCACGTTTTCATCGGCCTGCCTTGCCGCGATGATGCTCTTGGCAAGTCAAACGTCGGTGCAGGCGACGGATGTCGTACATTTCACCAGTGCGGTCCTGCCTCCCAGCCCCTTCTTGGTGAGCCAGGCGAAGGCTCGAGGCAAAGAACTGAAGCCAAGATCGGGCTTGCCTCTGTGGGGGCACCTCGACAAGCCGGCCGGAAATGGGCCCTTTCCGGCGGTCGTGCTCATGCACGGCTGTAACGGCATTCGCCCGACGCATGCGCGCTGGGCTTCGCAGCTGACCCGACTTGGCTATGTCACGCTGATCCTCGATAGCTTGGGTCCGCGAAGCGTCTTCGATGTCTGCAAGACTCCTTTGAGAACCGCGTCGCCACAGGTGCGCGCGTTCGATGCCCATGGCGCGCTGGCCTATCTGCAGGGGCTTCCATTTGTCGATGGAGCACGGGTCGGCGTTGTGGGCTGGTCGCACGGTGGCAATTCGGTTCTGGAAGCGGTCAACGATATTGGCGTAACAGCCAATCACCCGCAGCGCTTCAAGGCGGCCATAGCGTTCTATCCCCATTGCATCGGCGGCGGTGACTACACCCTGCCTGTACTCATTCTGTTGGGCGAGGCCGACGAATGGAGTCCTCTCAGCCAATGCCAGGAGTTGAAAGCCCATAGTAAGAATGGCGGTCCCTCGATTGAGCTGGTCGCATACCCCGGCGCGTTCCATGCGTTCGATGTGCCGGAGCTGAAGGACGGCCGGTCGGTCGAGGACTTGTACGGCAAGACTTATTGGCTTCAATACGACAAAACCGCACACGAGGACGCCGCAGAACGGGTCAAGTCTTTCTTGGCCGAGCACCTTTCCCCGCGATAGACATCGATCCGGTGTTCCTGCTTCGGGTCGCGAGCTGCTCTGCCGTCATGGCCAAAGGTCTCAGAGTCCGCACTTTGTGCCGTTGCAGACGGCCTGAGTTCGTACTCGGCAAGGCCACAACGAGCGCGGAGTGATCCACCGGCTGCGCCAATAATCGAGACCTTGACGCCGCCAGGGCCGACCTCGATGACGGCGAACAGGTCCGAAATGGCAATTCCATGACAACGCCGGTCAAGGGAGTCCAAATCCGCGCGCTGCGATGCCACAGTGTCGGCTTGATCGGTGTGACAACGCGAGGAGGCAGGCGAATGGCCGACGATCAGGGAACGAGCTCCCGGATTCTGGGCGACGTCCTGGGCGCGGAGAGACACTTTCTCGCGGGCCGGCAAAGCAACGAGCGCAACCTGGAAAGCGCGATCCGCTTCTTCCTCGAGTTCCTCAAGGGCTTCGAGAGCTTCAAGGATGTCGGACCTTGCGTCACGGTATTCGGCTCGGCGCGCTTCGCCGAGGAGCATCGCTACTATCGGCTCGCGCGCGATCTGGGAAAGGCGCTCGCCGAAGCGGGCTACGCCGTGCTGACCGGCGGCGGCCCCGGCATCATGGAGGCCGCCAACCGCGGCGCCAAGGAAGCCGGCGGGCGAAGCTTCGGCTGCAACATCAAGCTGCCGCGGGAGCAAACAGCGAACCCCTACGTCGACGACTTCATCGAGTTCGAGCATTTCTTCATCCGCAAGGTGATGCTGGTCAAATACTCCTCGGCCTTCGCCGTCATGCCGGGCGGCTTCGGGACCTTGGACGAGGTCTTCGAGGTCGTGACCTTGATCCAGACCGGCAAGCTCGACGGCTTTCCCATCGTCGCGATGGGCGGCGGCTTCTGGGATCATATGGCGAGCTTCGTGCGAAAGACGATGATCGACGAGGGCACGATCAGCCCGGAGGACCTGGAGCTGATCGCGCGCGTCGACACGGTCGAGGAAGCCGTCGCGCACATCCGTCAAGGAAACCGCGAGCGCGCCTCCTCGGATTAGGCTCTATGCGCCCGATGCCGCGGCGCGCGCCGGCGCGCGGCGCGCATACCAGAGGGTGAGTCCGGCGGCGGCGATGAGCACGGGGGCGGCGGCGACGTTGACGGCCGACCAGCCCAGGCCGTTCAAGAGGCCGGCCGAGGCGAAGGAGGCCGCAGCCGCGATGCCCGCGATGGCCATCTCGGCGGCGCCCTGCACGCGGCCGCGCTCCTCGGGCCGGTGGGCCGCCGTGATCAGGGTGGTGCCGGCCACGTACATGAAGTTCCAGCCGACGCCGAGCAGGGCGAGCGCAATGCCGAAGTTGAGGAAGGCGATGCCGCTCGCCGCGACGGCCGCGCTGGCGCCGAGGATCGCCGCGCCCGCGACGCCTACGTTGGCGGCGCCGAAGCGGTCGATCAGCCGGCCGCTGAAGAACGACGGCAGGAACATGCCGAGCACGTGCCACTGGATCACCCGGGCCGCATCGGAAACGGGATAGCTGCAGGCGACCATGGCCAGCGGCGTGGCCAGCATCATCAGGATCATCACGCCGTGGGCGATGCCGGCGTTGGCGATGGCGACGATGAAGATCGGCTGACGGACGATCTCGCCGAGCGGCCGGCCGCCGTCGCCGGTCTCGGCGGCACCGGACGGCTTCTGTTCGGCCAGACCGGCGATCAGCGCGATGGCCGCCAGGCTGAGCGCGGCGACGGCGAGGAACGAACCGGCGAAGAGCACCGGCGCGAAGAGGTCCTTGGACCAGACCGACAGCTCCGGGGCGACCAGCGCGGCGACGATGCCGCCGGCCATCACGGTCGACACGGCCCGGCCGCGCCGCTCCGGAGCGACCGCGTCGGTGGCGGCGAGCCGGTAGTACTGGCCGATCGCCTGGTAGGCGCCGAGCACCGCGTTGCCCAGGCAGAAGACCACGAAGTCGCCGATGAAGATCCCGGCGGCGCAGATCCCGCCGCCGGCGATTCCGGCCAGCGCGCCCAGGGTGAAGCCGGCGCGGCGCCCGAAGCGCTGCATGAAGATCGAGGCCGGTCGGGTGACGAAGATCGTGGTGAGCGCCAGGATGCCCGCCGGCAGGGTGGCCAGCGCCTTGTGCTCGGCCAGGATCTGCCCGACCAGCCCGGACATGGTGATGCCGATCATCAGCGCGCCCCAGAACAGCGCCTGACAGGCGGCCAGCAAGAGGACGTTCCGCTCTTCGCGCAGGCTGCGCATGGGTCTGGGCTCCTTCGTGGTCCGGACGTTTTAGGACGCCAGCGCCGCCGGTGCGGCGCGGAAGCGGCGGCGGTAGTCCTGCGGCGCGACCTTGAGGTGACGCTGGAACACGCGGCGCATGGTCTCGGGATGGCCAAAGCCGCAACGCGCGGCGATCAGGTTGAGGGGCGCGGCGCTGTCCTCGAGCGCGCGCCGGGCGGCCTCGACGCGGGCCCGCTCGACGAACTTGGCGGGCGTCGCGCCGGTCTCGCGCGCGAAGACTCGGGCGAAGTTGCGCGGGCTCATGGCGGCGCGCGCGGCCAGGGCCTCGACCGAAAGGTCCTGGTCCAGGCTGTTCAGGATCCAGTCCTGCAGGCCGCGCAGCGGCGCCCGTTCCGCCGCTTGCGCCTCCAGGTGGGCGCTGAATTGCGACTGGCCGCCGGGCCGTTTCAGGAAGGCGACGATCTCGCGCGCGGTGGCGAGCGCCGTGCGGCGGCCGCAGTCCTCCTCGAGCAGGGCCAGCGCCAGGTCCATGCCGGCGGTCACGCCGGCCGAGGTGTAGACCCCGCCGTCGTTCACGTGCAGCGCGTCGGCCTCGAGCGTGACCGCCGGGAAGCGGGCGGCCATCTCGCCGCTATAGCGCCAGTGAGTCGTCGCGCGCCGGCCGTCGAGCAACCCGGCGGCGGCCAGTACGAAGGCGCCCGTGCAGACCGAGCCGATGCGGCGCGTCCGCGGCGCCATGCGGCGCAGCCAGGACAGGACCCTCTGATCCTCGGCCACGGCCTCGCGGCCGTCGCCGCCGGCGACCAGCAGCGTGTCGATGCCGCCCGCCACCTGGGCGATGCCGCGCGCGGCGACCAGGTCGAAGCCGGCAGACATGGGGAGCGGCCCGGCCTCGGGGCCGAGGATCTCGGTGACGTAGGTCATGCGCGGCGCCGGATCGTCGGCCGCCATGAAATGCCGCATGTAGCGCGTGGCGGAGGCGAAAACCTGAAGCGGACCGACCACGTCCAGGCTGTTGGCGTCGGGATAGGCCAGCACGGCGATGCGTCGGCGCGGCCAGCGGCTCGGTGCTGTCGGCATGGCGAATCTCCAAGCGCTTTCACTGTGCCGCCAGTGTGACGGGTGGCCGGTCTGGCAGCAATGTCAATTATGCCACGGTTTCTGCCAGATCGGCCCGAGCGGCGCTTGACAGCGGCAGGTCAGGCGGTGATCACACCCGCAACGGAAGGCGAGACGGCGTCAACGGAAGGAGGCTCGGCATGACGGTCCAAGAAGGCGGCTGCCTGTGCGGCGCGGTGCGATTCAGGGTGGTAGGCGATCCGATCGTCGCCGGCGTGTGCTACTGCCGCGACTGCCAATACGTCGCGGGCGGCGCCGGCGCCTGCGGCATGATGTATCCGGCCGATGCCGTGACCGTCACGAAGGGCGAGACCCGCGCGTTCGTCTCAAAGGCGGAGAGCGGGGCCGAGGTTTCGCGGGAGTTCTGCCCGGCTTGCGGCGTACACCTCTTCTCGCACAACAGCGCGCAGCCGCAATTCAATTCGGTGAAGATCGGCGTGATGGACGACCCCAGCTGGTTCCGCTCGCAGGGCAGCATCTGGACCTCGTCGGCTCAACCCTGGCATCGGCCCGCTGCGGACCTGCCGCGCTGGGAGAAGGAGCCCGGTCCCCAAGCCCTGGCCCCGCGGGGCGACGAGCCGCTGCATTAGGCCGTCTTGCCGCCGTTCCGGAAGCCGCCCTTGTGCCGGCCGCACGCGCGGCCTTGCGTTGACGCATAGAGGCGATCGCGTCCCGTTCTAGCTCGCCGGGCCCAGGCAGCCCTTCAGGGATGCGGCGAGGTTGCGCATCAGTGTGAAATAAGCCTCTCCGCCGGGTGCGAGATCGGCGCCCAGCGGATCGAGCACGCCGGTGCGGGCCTGCGTGCCCTCGATCACGGTCTTGACGAGGGCCGGCTCGAACTGCGGTTCGGAAAAAACGCAGGTAGCGCCGGTCTTGGCGATCTTTTCGCGAATCTCGAGCAGGCGCTTGGCCCCGGGCTTACGATCGGGGCTAACGGTGATCGAACCGGCGTGCGTCAAATGGTAGCGCTTCTCGAAGTAGGCATAGGCGTCGTGGAAAACCACGTAAGGCCGTTCCTTGACCGGCGCGAGGTCGCGCGCGAGGCCGGCGTCCAGGTCGGCGAGCCGTTCCTCTAGCTTCGCCGCGTTCGACTGGTACGTCGACGCGTTGGCCGGATCTGCTTCGCCCAGCGCCGCGGCGATCCGTTTCACCATCGCCTGGGCGTTCACCGGGTCGAGCCAGACGTGCATGTCTGTCTCGCCGTGGCCGTGGTCGTGGTGGCCTTCCGCTTCCGCGTGGTCGCCATGGCCGTGGTCGTCGTGGCCTTTCTCTTCCGCGTGGTCGCCGTGGCCGTGGTCGTCGTGGTCTTTCTCTTCCGCATGGTCGGCGTGGCCGTGGTCGTCGTGGTCTTCCTCCTCCGCATGGTCGCCGTGGCCGTGTTCGTCCGCGTCGTCGTCCTCCCTGTAGGGCAGCAGCGTGACGCCCTCGGCCTCGTGCAGGGCGACAACCCGGGCGCCGCGCGGCAGCGCCGCCAGGGGGCGCTCGAGGAAGCTCTCCAACTCGGCGCCGATCCAGAAGACCGCATCCGCCTTCTGCAGGGCGGCGGCTTCGGAAGGCCGCAGGGAATAGCTGTGCGGCGAGCCGCCGCCCTCGACCAAGAGGACCGGCGCGCCGACGTCGCCCATGACGCCGGCGACCAGCGAATGGACCGGCATGATGCTCGTCACCACGGCCGGCGGATCGGCGAGGGCCGGTGCGGCCGTAGCCGATGCCAAGACGGCGCCGGCGGCAAAACTCACCATGGCTATGCGGGTCATGATCTGCGCGCCTCTTCCCCGTTGACGACGATGGTTTCGCTAGAACTATTCTGTTACAGTATAACATGTCAATCCTTTCGCAGAAGCCGGGGGGCCGGAACGTGAAGCCCAGCGTGACCTTTCCCAGTGCGGACCACGACCACGACGACTGCGTCGCCGCGATCCTGGCCCATGCCGAGCAGTTGTGCGGGGAACGCAAGGCGCGCCTGACGGCGCAGCGCCGTCGCGTCCTGGAGATCGTCGCGCAGAGCCACGGCGCCATCGGCGCTTACGAGATCATCGATCGGCTGGCCGAGGCGGGGAAACGGCCGGCGCCGATCACCGTCTATCGGGCGCTCGACTTCCTGATGCAGCAGGGCTTGGTGCACCGGCTCGCCAGCCTCAACGCCTACATCGCCTGCCCCCACGCGGAGGCGGAGCACGGCGCCCAGTTCCTGATCTGCCGGCGCTGCGGCGCGATCGGCGAGCTGACCGACAGCGCGGTCAGTCAGGCGATCGCCGGCGCCGCGTCGGACCTGGGCTTCGCCGTATCATTGCCGGTGGTCGAGGTGGCCGGCTTGTGCATCCACTGCCGCCACGAGGCCCACGATGACGCCGCAGGGTGAGCCGGCGGCGCGCGTCGCTGCGCCGGGCGCCGAGGCACCGGCGCTGATCTCGGCCGAGGGCCTGACCCTGCGCTTAGGCCGGCACACGATCGTCGAAAACGTCGACCTCGCCGTGCGGCCCGGCGAGATCGTCACCGTCATCGGGCCGAACGGAGCCGGCAAGACGACGCTGCTCAAGCTTCTGCTGGGCTTGTCGAAACCGACCTCCGGGCTTGTCCGGCGGCGCGACGGACTGCGCGTCGGCTATCTGCCGCAGCGCCTGCAGCTCGACCCGGTGCTGCCGATCACCGTGGCCCGGCTTATGACGCTGACGGTGCGGCGCGCCCGGCCTGCCGTCGAGGCGGCCCTGGACGAGACCGGCGTGGCCCGCCTGATCGATGCCCCCGTGCAGTCCTTGTCCGGCGGCGAGCTGCAGCGCGTGCTCTTGGCGCGGACGCTGCTGCTCGATCCGGACCTTCTGGTGCTCGACGAGCCGGTCCAGGGCGTCGACTTCACTGGCGAGGCCGACCTCTACGAGCTGATCGGCGCGCTGCGCCGCGCGCGCGGCTGCGGCGTGATCATGGTCTCCCACGACCTGCACGTGGTGATGGCCGCGACCGATCGGGTGCTCTGCCTCAACCGCCACGTCTGCTGCGCCGGCACGGCCGAAACCGTAGGCCAGGATCCCGAATACGCCCGGCTGTTCGGGCGACGCGCGGCCCAGGCGCTGGCCGTCTACACCCATCACCACGACCACGCGCACACGGCTTCCGGCGAGATCGTTCGCCTCGACCGCGAGGGGGACAAGTGATGCTCGACGATTTCTTCCTGCGCGCGATCATCGCCGGTGTCGGGGTCGCGCTCGTGGCCGGTGCGCTCGGCTGCTTCATCGTATGGCGGCGCATGGCCTATTTCGGGGACACCATGTCGCACTCGGCGCTGCTCGGGGTCGCCCTGGGGTTCCTGTTGGATGTCGACCCGATCCTTGGCGTCGTGGCGGTGACGACGCTGATCGCCTTTCTTCTGCTCTCGCTGCAGCAGCGGCCTTGGCTCTCCGCCGATACGCTGCTCGGCATCCTGTCCCACGCGTCGCTCTCGCTCGGCCTGGTGTCCATCGGCCTGATGGCCTGGCTGCGCATCGACCTGCTGAGCTACCTCTTCGGCGACATCCTCGCCGTAACCGAGGGCGAAATCCTCTGGATCTACGGCGCCGGCGTGCTGGTGCTCGCGGTCCTGGTCGCCATCTGGCGGCCGCTTCTGGCGGCGACGGTGCACGAAGACCTGGCCCGCGCCGAGGGCGTGCCGACCGCGCGCGTCAAGATGATCTTCATGGTCTTGATCGCGTTGGTCATTGCGCTGGCCATGAAGCTGGTCGGCATCCTTTTGATCACCTCCCTGCTGATCATCCCGGCCGCGACGGCGCGGCGCTTCGCGCGCACGCCCGAGCAGATGGCGCTGGGCGCGGCGCTGATCGGCGCGGCGGCGGTCGTGATCGGTCTGCAGGGCTCGCTGCACCTCGACACGCCGTCGGGACCGTCGATCGTCGTGGCCGCGGCCGCCTTCTTTGCGGCGAGTCTCCTGCCGATGCGCGCCGGCGGTGCGACGCGCTAAGCCGCAGCGGGCTTTTCGACCCAGACGTAGTATTTGTCCGGATCCTTTTCGCAGGCGAAGCTGCGGCGCAGAACTAGGCCGCTGTCTTCGATCATGGCGCGGAAGTCCTCGGCCTCGCTCCAGCGCACGCACTCGATGATCAGGATCACCGCCTGCGGCTTCAGGAAGCGCCCGACGTTGGCGTAGAAGCGCTTGTGCACCGCCCAGTCCTCGTCGAAGTACAGCAGCTCGGGCGGCCGATGGGGGATATCGCGCCGGACGCCGGAGTGCGGCGGGTTGCCGACCACCAGGTCCCAGGCCTCTGTCTCGGGTATCTGGTCCAGGCAGTCCGAATGGTAGAGCGTCACCCGGTCTTCGAGCCCGTTCTCGCGGATCGTGGTCTCGCAGGCGGCAATGGCAGCCGGATTGATGTCCGCCAGGCAGAGCGTGTCGCAGAGGCCGTGCGCGAGGAGCGAGAAACCGATGAAGCCCGGTCCGGTGCACCACTCGAAGACCCGCTCGCGCTTGCCGATGCGAAACGGCAGGACCTTGAGGTAGTCCTGCCCAAAGGTGCGGCCGCCGCCGTCCAAGGGCCGCGTGTAGCAGACCGAGATGCCTTTATAGTCGACCCGGATGTAGTCTTCGGCGACCGGCGCGTCGGGCATGAAAAGTTCCCCTTCCCCAGATTCCCCGTGGCTGTTTCTAGAGCATTTCCCGGCGGAGGGAAATCGGCAGCCGGCCGCGGGGCCCTAGATGCCGAACAGGCCGATCACCAGGGCCATCACCAACAGCACGCCCAACCAATGGGCGGCGTCGATCACGGTGAGCGACCAAGTCGCAGACTGGAAGCGGTGATTGACCATCATGGTGGTGAGGACGAAGCCGGCCCAGACGAAGAAGGCCGCGATCAGCGCCCGCGGCACCGTGACCTCGCCCAAATGGCCGATCATGCCGGCCAGCATCCAGGCCATGAAGAGCTGACAGGCGGCGGCCACGATGAAGGGCAGGGGATGCGGCTTGACCTCGTCCTTTGTCTTGCCGAGCGCCGCCATCCACTGCTTGCCCAGGAGCGTGTACCAGAGCGCGCCGAACGCAAAACCGCCGGCCGCGGCGACGAGCACGGCGAGATAGGAGATGCCCGCGAAGGCCATGACGTCCCTCCCAGTGAGAATTCCTGGGCATCATAGGCCGCGCCACGCGTCGCGCCAGTCCATGGACCAAGGCCCGATCGCACGTCTTCTTATGACTCGCGATCTGCCACGCTCGCGGATTAGGATTCTGTCATGCGCCCCGAGGCCTTATCCAAAGTCGCGCGCATTTGCGCCCTGCCGGCCGCAGTCTTGTGGTCGGGGTACTTCGCGGAGGAGGCCGGCGCCGCGGGCTTTGCCCTGAAGGAGCAGAGCACGGCCGCGCAGGGCAACGCCTTCGCGGGCGCGACGGCCGGGGCGGACGATCTGAGCTACATGTTCTTCAATCCGGCCGCCGCCGCGCGCCAGTCCGGCAGTCAGGTCGTGGCGGTCGGCAGCACTATCATGCCCCGCGCCGAGCTGCGCAACGGTGCGGCGAGTGCCGCTACGCCGGTCGGCACGGTGCCGATCCGCGGCGGCAACGGCGGCAACGACATCGCCGAGGACAAGCTGCTGCCCGCCTTCTACGCGATGTGGGAGGCGACGCCGGAGCTCAAGTTCGCCCTCGGCGTGAACGCGCCCTTCGGGCTCGAGACCGATTACAACGAGGGCTGGATCGGCCGTTATCACGCGCTGAACTCGCGCCTGCGCACGATCAACTTCAATCCGGTGGTCGCCTACCGCGTGCACGACCTGCTGTCGGTCGGCGCCGGCCTTCAGGTGCAGTACATCGACGCCCGGCTGACCAACTCGATCGACTTCGGCACCATCGGCCTGGCCGGCGGCATAGGCTTCGCGGTGCCGACCGCGCAGGACGGCCGCGCCAAGGTGACGGGCGACAACCTCGGCGTCGGCTTCAACGCGGGCCTCATTGCCGAGCCCTTGGAAGGCACGCGCATCGGCGTCGCCTACCGCTCGCACGTCCGCCACGACATCGACGGCGACGCCGATTTCACCCTGGATGCGGCCGGCGTGGGCGCGGCGCTACAGGCCGCGACCGGCGCCTTCGTCAGGACCGGTGCGACCGCCGAGATCACGACGCCCGAAACGGTCTCCTTCGGCTTCCACCAGGACATCGGCGCGCGCTGGTCGATCATGGGCGAGGCGCTCTGGACCGCCTGGAGCCGCTTCGACGAGCTGCGCATCGAGTTCGACAATCCCCAGCAGCCGGACAGCGTCACAGACACCGATTGGCACGACAGCTGGTTCTTCGCCGCCGGCGTCAGCTACCGGCCGGTCGAGGCGGCAACGCTCAGGTTCGGCGTGGCCCGCGATCAGAGCCCGATCAACGACGCCAAGCGCACGCCGCGCATCCCCTCGGCGGATCGCACTTGGATCTCCATCGGCGGCGCCTACCGGCCGTTCGAGAATTTCGAGATCGCGCTCGGCTACAGCCACATTTTCCTGGACGACGCCTCGATCGACCTGCGGGCGAGCGAGCCGGGCAATGCCGCCCGGGGCAACCTCTCGGGCAGCTACGACAGCTCGATCGACATCGTCTCGCTGCAGGCGGTGCTGAGGTTCTGAAGGACCGCGCGATCTACTCGCTCTCGCCGCCGATCGCGATGAGGTCGCGTTGCGAGACCACGCCGAGCACCTTGCCGTCGGCGTCGATCACCGGCATGTGCCGGAAGTTGCCGGCGGCCATGCGCGCCGCCGCGTCCTCCGGGGAGACGTCCGGCGTGAGGGTCTGCGGCGCCTCGGTCATGACGTCGGAGAGCCGTGTGTGGTCGGCGTTGCGCCGCGTGGCGACGAAGATCCTGAGGGCGTCGCGCTCGGTGAAGATGCCGCGCAGCTCGTCACCGTCCATGACCAGGATGGAACCGACTTTGCGCTCCACCATGTGCCGGGCCGCCTCGCGGATCGTGCTGTCGCTGGGCAGCTTGACGAGTTCCTGATCGCGGATCATGTCGGAGACGCTGGTCATGGCGCGGAGCCCTCACTGCGGTCGGAAGCACCATTATGGCCGCGCGTCCACGGTCGCCCTTGATCTGCCTCAAGGTACCCGCCGCCGCTATTTGATCAGCCCCATGCCCTCGAGCTTGAGCAGGATGCGCTGCGCCGCCTCCTCGGGGCTCTGATCCCGGGTGCTGATCTCCAGCTCGGGTCTCTCGGGCGGCTCGTAAGGGTCGTCGACGCCGGTGAAGTGCTGGATCAAGCCGGCGCGGGCCTTGGCGTAGAGGCCCTTCGTGTCACGCTCCTCGCAGATCTCGATCGGTGTCGAGACGTAGATCTCGACGAAGCCGCCGTTGGGCTCGATCAGATCGCGCACGCGCCGGCGGATCGTTGTGTAGGGCGCGATCGGCGCGCAGATCGCGATGCCGCCGGCCTTGGTGATCTCGCTGGCGACGTAGCCGATTCTGAGGATATTGAGGTCGCGGTGCTCCTTGGAGAAGCCGAGCTCGCTCGACAGATGTTGGCGCACCCGGTCGCCGTCGAGCAGCGTCACGGAGCGGCCGCCCAGCTCCATCAGCTTGACCATGAGCGCTTTGGCCAGGGTCGACTTGCCCGCACCGGAGAGGCCGGTGAAGAGCAGGGTGAAGCCCTGGCGATGAAGCGGCGGATAGCTCTTGCGCAGCTCGGCGATGACCTCTGGAAAGGAGAACCACTGCGGCACGTCGATGCCGGCCTGCAGGCGCCGCCGGAGCTCGCTGCCGGGGAGCTTCAGCACCGTCTCGCCTTCGGCGAGCTCGTCGCCCGGCAGGTACTGGCCGCGTTCCTGGACGTAGACCATCTCCTTGAAGGCCAGCGTCTCGATGCCAAGCTCGGCCTCGTGGGCGCCCAGCAGCTCCTGGGCCGCGTAGGGCTCGTAGAAGGCCGACCCGTCGCTGACTTTGGCCGGGCCGGCGTGGTCATGCCCGACGATAAAATGGGTGCAGCCGTAGTTCTTGCGGATGATCGCATGCCACAGCGCCTCGCGCGGGCCGGCCATGCGCATGGCCAGCGGCAGCAGGCTCAGCATGGTGGTCTGCTCGGGATAGGATTTGAGCACGTGCTCGTAGCAGCGCACCCGGGCGAAATGGTTCACGTCGCCCGGCTCGGTCATGCCGACCGCCGGATGTATCAGCAGGTTGGCCTCGGTCATCTGCGCCGCCCGGTAGGTCAGCTCCTGGTGCGCCCTGTGCATGGGTCTGCGCGTCTGGAAGGCCACGACCCGGGTCCAGCCCCACTGGGCGAACAGCCGGCGCAGCTCGGCCGGGTCGTGGCGGTAATGCTTGAAGTCGTAGTCGACCGGCGGCTCGACGCCGGTCAACTTTCCGCCGAGGTAGACCGGGTGCGTCCGGTTCAGCAGATGGTCGACGCCGGGGTGCGACGGGTCCTCGGTGCCGAAGACGCCCTCCGCCTCCAGCTTGCGGTCGGGCCGCCAGATCGACTCGACGGTCATGACCGCGATCAGCCAGCCCTCGGCATCGCGCAGCGCGAGCCGGTCGCCGCTTGACAGCGCGGCCGCCGCGTCCTCGGTCACGTCGAGGGTGACCGGCATGGGCCAGAGCGTGCCGTCGGCCAGCCGCATCTCCCGGACGACGCGCTCGTAGTCGTCCTGGTTCAGGAACCCTTCGAGCGGCGACAAGCCGCCGTTGAGCAGCAGCTTGACGTCGCAGATCTGTCTCGGGGTCAGCGGCCAGGACTCCTGCTCTATGGCCGCTTGTTTCAATGCGGCAGCCTCGTCCTGCGCGCAGTAGAGGATCTTAAGCTCGCCGCCGTGTGGCTGGATAAGTTGCGTCATGCCGGTCTCCGTCCGTTCCGTCGGATCGGGTTGCGAGTCGGATCATAAGCAACGCCGGTTGACAATCAGTTGCTCTTGCGACCGTTCATCGCCAGCGCAAGCGCAGCCTGCCGTCCTCGCTCGGCTCGACTCCCGTACCGAGCGCCTCGCCCTCCCGGTTCAACACTGCCGCGAGCCAGCGGGCGTCCTGCTCCGGCGCCCGCTCGAGCCGGAAGTTCCTGATCCGCAGCGGCGTCATCTCGAGCGACGCCAGCCGCCCGCCCGCTGCCTCGAAGCGCGGGAAGTACATTAGGGCGAGATCCTTGCGGAATTCCTCGTGGCCGGGAATGCCCTCGTAGTCGTTGAGGAAGTCGCCGCAGCCGTAAAGGATGGGCCGCCCCATGTGCACCTCGATGCCCTTGGCGTGGTGCGCCGAGTGCCCGTGCACCAGATCGACGCCGGCCGCTTCTATGAGCATCCGCGCGAAGCTCCGCTGTTGCTCCGGAATCTCATAGCCCCAGTTGCCGCCCCAGTGTATCGACGCGACCACGACATCGCCGGCCTGCTTGACCGCGTCGATCTGCCGCGCCAGCGGACGCAGGCTGCGTTCCGAGAGCTCGCTCAGCAGATTGATTCCGGGCCGCTCTGTCGCAGCGGTCCAGCGCCAAGGAATCTGGCTCGTGATGCTACCGAAGGCGAGCACGATGACACGTGCCTTTCCTGCGACCTCGATGATCGCCGGCGCGGCTGCCTCTGCAGCGTTTCGCCCGGCACCGGCGGTCTTGATCCCGGCTTCCTTGAGCGTGTCCAGGGTCTCGACGAGGCCGGCCTCGCCCCAGTCGAGGACCTGGTTGTTCGCCAGGGTGCAGCAATCGGCTTCCGCGGCCGTGATGCAGCCGACGTTCTCGGGGTGCATGCGGTAGGTGATGCGCTTCGGCGCGCGATCCCCGCTGGTCGTGACGCTGGTCTCGAGGTTGATGATTCGCACGTCCGGCTCCACGCGCGCCAGCTCCGCCAGGGCGTCGCCCCAGATGTAGGCGGCGTCCACGGGCCGCGGGATCGGCCCATGGGCCCGTTCGGCGAGCTCGACGTAATGCAGCGCCGACCTCCGGTCGTCCTCGCCGAGCCGCGGATCGCTGGGGTGCGGCAGCACCTGATCGACGCCCCGTCCGGTCATGACGTCCCCGGCGAGGAACAGGGTGACGTCGGCGGACTCCGCGGTGGTGTGCGTCAAGGTACCGCCGCAGCGCCGCCATCGGCTTGGCGCGCGCGCACGTCCTGCGGCGCCTGTCCGGTCAGGCGCTGGTAGATTTCCGGATCGGTGGCGCCTTCGGTACCGAAGACCAGCGCAACGGACTCGCTGCCGAGCCCGACGGCTTCGCGCCACTCGCCGTAGCGCGCGGCCGCCATGAGGCCGGCCAGGCCGGCGGCGCCCGACTCGCCGCAGACGACCGCCGGATCGCCCGGGCCCGGCTCGGCCAGCCGCCGCATGGCCTCGACGGCGGCGGCGTCCGGCAGGTCGAGAAAGGCGTCTGCCGTGCGCTCCAAGACCTGCCAGGCGACGTAAGAGGGCTCGCCGCATTCCAGCATGCCCATGACCGTCTCCGGGTGGGCGCCGATCGAGACGCAGCGTCCCTGTTCGGCGCTCTGCAGCAGGCAGTTCGCGGCTTCGGGCTCGGCCACGACCAGGGTGGGCCGGGCGCCGCCGAGGCGGTCGACGGCATAGGCGAAGACCGCCGCCGCGAGGCCGCCGACGCCGCCCTGGACGAAGACATGGCTGGGCGCCGTGCCGCGGGCCGCCATCTGGTCGAGCGCCTCCTTGGCCATGACGGTGTAGCCCTGCATCACGGCGAGGGGCGTTTCCTCGTAGCCCGGGCGCGAGGTGTCCGAGACCAAGTCCCAGCCCTCGTCGTCCGCGCGCGCCGCGGCCTCCTCGACCGAGTCGTCGTAGTCGCCCGTGACCCGGACAATCTCGGCGCCGAAGCCGCGAATCGCCGCCTCGCGTCCGGCGGAGACCCCGGCGTGCAGGAAGATCACGCAGCGGCAACCGAAAACCTGGGCACCGGCGGCGACCGAGCGGCCGTGGTTGCCGTCGGTGGCGCAGGCGACGGTCATGTCCCGGGCCACGGCGCGGACCGCGTCGGACACCAGCTCCTCCGGTGCCGGCGGACGGCCCAGGGCCTGTGCCGCCCTGTCCGCGACCAGCCGGGCGACGGCCGAGGCACCACCCAGGCCCTTGAAACTATTGACCCCCAGGCGCAGGGACTCGTCCTTCAGGAAGAGCCGGCCGATGCCGAGCTCGGCGCCCAGAGCCGGAAGCTCGTGCAGCGGGGTCGGGACATGGCGCGGACAATGGGCCAGGAGGGACAGCACGGCCTCCGGGCCATTTACCCCGAGCGCCGCCGTCAGCTTCGGATCGAGCGCGGGCCGGCGCTGGCTCTTGGGATTCACGACGAGTCGCATGGAGATACCCTAGTTCGAAGACGGGCTGGCGGGCTTGGCAGTTCTCTCTTTACCAATTCGGAACCATCGGTATGCGACAGATAAGCCAATAGTGCCAATGGCTTTTTCCAAGGCACCCGGTTCCGTTCCTGGCGCGTGGCCATGGCGCCGATCTCTATCGCGATGCTTCGTCGGCCGCGAGCGGTCGAGTTTCTTTGGGGATTGAGAGATGACCCCTCAAGACTTGGTCAAGATCATCCGTGACCACGGGCGCTTCATCAAGGGGCTACGAGATGGCAGGCGCGCGGACCTCGCTAAAGCGCAGCTCGCGGGCGTGCGCTTGAAGGGGATCAATCTCAGCAAGGGAAAGCTCACCGGGGCCAACTTCACCGATGCCGATCTGACCGAGGCGGATCTGTCCAGGGCCGATGCCTTCAACGCCTGCTTTGCCGGCGCCGATCTGACCAAGACCGACTTCAGCTACACCGATCTGCGCGGCGCCGACCTGCGCCGCGCCCGGCTTCGTCAGACGATTCTGTTCGGCGCCGATCTCCGCAAGGGGACCTTGTACTTTGCCGATCAGTCCGAAACGCAAGAGGTCGCTACCATCCTGACCGAGGCCGACCTGGAAGAATCAGATCTTCGCCGCTCGAACTTCGAAGGCGCGCGGCTCAGCGGCGCGGTCCTGATCGGCGCCGATTGCCGCCAGGCCAAGCTGAAGGACTGCGACTTCTCCAACGCCAAGCTGCGCGGCGCCGTGCTCGATGGCGCGGACCTGCGCGGCGCCGTTCTCCAGAATGCCGACTTGGATTCGGCCTCGCTACTCGGGACGGATCTCAGGCAGGTCAATCTCTCCGGCGTCAACCTGAGCCGGGCGAAGTTGGAGGACGCGGTGCTCGACTATCCGGAGATCGCCCAGTCCATGGTGAGGCGGCAAACCAAGGCCCTGCTTCGGGAGACCGCCGACGAGATCAAGGAACACGAAGCCTGGGTCAAGACGCGCGGCAAGACCGGCAAGCGCCTGCAAAAGGCCGGGACCTCGTTCAGAGAGGCGGACCTGAAGGGGCGCCTGCTCGAGGGCGCGGATTTCCGCGAGGCCGACTTCACGGGCGCAGATCTGTCACAGGCGAAACTGACCATGGTCGACTTCAGCGGCGCCGATTTTTCCAGCGCGGACCTACGCGGGGCTTGCTTGGACGGGGCGAACCTGGCCGGCGCTCAGTTCGCCGGCGCGGACCTGACCGGGGCCAGCCTCGCCGGGGTCGAGCTGATGGACGATGCGGGCCGCCCGACGGGCAAGCGCTGGCCGGTGAACCTCACCGGCGCCAAGATGCGGGGATCACGTCTCGTCAAGGCCGTTCTGACCGGTGCCAACTTGACGGACACGGACCTTACGCAGGCCGATTTGACGGGGGCGAACCTCATCGACGCCAAGCTCGACCGGGCGAAGCTCGACGGCGCCAACACCCAGGCCGCGATGATGCCGATACCGGCGAAATCGGCCTGATCTCTCTCACCGCGCCCCGGGCGCGATTTGCCGAACTGCGAAAATGTTCCTGCTTGGGCGTTCCGATCCGGCGTAGGCGCACGTGCGCATGGGACGCTTCGTCGAAACCGGCAGCCAACGGGAGGAGGTCGAGGTGCTCGGCGAGCCCCTGCCGCCCATCGTGCGGCAGAACGGGCGGCTCTCGCCCGGGGGGATCGGCCGCATCAAGCATGCCAACGGCGAGAACGCCGACATCGACTATGAAACCCTGAAGGAACTCATGCGCCGCGCGGAGCAAGCGCGTCAACAACCCGGTGGCGAGATCGGCGCGTGAGGGGCTGGAGCCGCTCTGGCCTCAGCCTTCGAAGCGCACGCTGCCCAGGAAGCTGTGGGCCTGCTTCAGGTGCGAGCGAAAGGCCTTGCCCACCGGGGTCCGGGCGACATAGCGGAAGGCCACCAGCCGGCCCGGCGCCAGGGGGTGCAGGCACTCCATGGTGAAGTCTTCCATGTCCGCGTAGACGCCGGTGCCGTAAGGCTCGCCGCCGCGGCCGTTGGAGGCGACTGTGACCTCGTCCTCCCACTTCTTCTGTGACCGGGCGCAGAGCATGTCTGCCTTATTGGGATCGATCTGCGCAAACCAAGCGCCGGACTTGCCGGTCCAAGCGACCAGGTCTTCGGGCCTCTCGATCGGCTCGCCGGGCCGATAGGAGGTCAGCTGTATCTGAACCTGGGCCCCGTCGCGATCCTGCTTCAGGTAGAGGAAGGTCATGTTCCCGGTGCCGCCGCGTTCCTTCACCCATTTGGCGCCCTTGGGCATGGCGAAGGAGAACCCGGCGAAAGACATGCGCCCGCTCCAGCCATTGGTCGTCGCCGAGGCCGCGGGCTCCAGCTGCTGTGCGGCACGCTCTGCCGTTTGCTGTGGCGTCACGCAGGCCGTCAGGGCGGTGCTTACGGCCAAGGCGGCGCAGAGCCGGATCGTCGGGCGCTTTGGGTAACAACGCGATCGAGAGCGGCTTGCGCGCCCCGCGGTCGGGGGCGTCGGGCACGCAGTGGTCATGCTTCCCTCTCCGTCTGCCGGCTTCCGGCCCCGCAGCCGGACCCGGATTTGTCCGATGTCGCGCCGTGCAGACTAGGAGAATAGTGTTAACGCCGTCTTAAGGCCTGTGACGAAGATGAAGCAAAATCAAGGCATTGGATGATGCCCCGAAGGCCCAAGCCTCCGGCGCGGTCGTTTTGACGTGAGGTTGGTCGCTTCCGACTAAGCGGCGCGGATCTCACCGAGGAACCTGTCGACCTCGCCGCGCAGCAGCTCGGCCTGTTGGGTGAGTTCGCCCGTGGCCTGCAGCATCTGCCCGGCGGCCGAGCCGGTTTCGCCTGCGGCGCTCTGCACGTTGCCGATGTTGCCCGAGACGTCCTGCGTGCCGCTGGCCGCTTCCTGGGCATTGCGCGCGATCTCCTGGGTGGCGGCGTTTTGCTCCTCGATGGCCGACGCGATTGCCGTGTTGGTCTCGCCGATCTTGCCGATCACCTCGCGGATCGACGCGATGGCTTTCACGGTCTCATCTGTGACGCCTTGCATGTTGGAGATCTGCGAGGCGATCTCCTCGGTCGCCGTCGCCGTTTGGTTAGCCAGGCTCTTGACCTCGGAGGCGACGACCGCGAAGCCCTTCCCGGCCTCCCCGGCGCGTGCCGCTTCGATGGTCGCGTTGAGCGCGAGCAGGTTGGTCTGCTCGGCGATGTCGGAGATCAGGTTTACGACCTCGCCGATCTTTTGCGCCGTCTCGGCCAGGGTCTGTACCGTACCGTTGGTCCGCTCGGCCGTATCGACGGCCTGCTGGGAGATCTCGCGGGCCATTGACACCTGCCGCCCGACCTCTTGCACTGAGCTGGATAGCTCTTCCGTCGCCGAGGCGACGGTCTGCACGTTGCCGGCGGCCTGTTCGGAAGACTCGGCGACCTTGTTCGACTGGTTGCTTGCCTCCTGCGCCATGGACGACATGGACTGTGCAGTGCTCTCCATCTCCGTGCAGGCCGAGGCGACGGTGTCGGCCACGCCCTTGACGCTCTTTTCGAGTTCGTCGGCCAATTTCGCCATGCCCTGCCGTTTCTCCTCCTCGGCGCGGCGTTCTTGCTCGGCCTGCTCTTCGCGCAGGCGGTTGGCCTCGATGGCATTCTGCTTGAACACCTCGACCGTGTCCGCCATGGCGCCGAGCTCGTCCTTCTTGCCAAGGCCAGGCACTTCGATCCCCGTGTCGCCGTCGGCGAGGCGGCGCATCGCATCCGTCATGGTGCCGATCGCGCTGGTGATCTGACGCGAAAACAGCAGCCCGAGGGCGGAAACCAAGACCAGAAGCACACCGGCGATGATGAGCATGATGTTTCGCATGCTGGTGATCGGCGCCGTCGCCTCGGCCACGTCGATCGTGGCCAGCAGGGCCCAACGGACGCCCGAGAAGTCGAGCGGGCCGTAAGCGATCAGCTGTTCGCGGCCTTCGGCGTCGCTGACCTGCGCCACACCGCTGTTGCCGGCCAAGGCCTCATCGACGGCGGCATTCTCGACCTTGGTCTTCAGAATCGTCGATTCCTCGGCGAAACGCGAATCGTTGCGCAGCAGGCCGTCGTTGCCTGCCAGCAAGCTTTCGCCGGTCTCGCCGAGGCCGGCGGTCACCCCCACGACCGCGTTGAGCCGGTCGATCGGCATCTGAAACACAAGGACGCCGAGCACTTGACCGCCGGCGTCGAAGATCGGCGTCGAGATGAAACTGGCCGGCGCGCCGTGGCTCGGCTCGTAGGGCTTGAAGTCGAAGAAAGATAGCTTGCCCGCCTCCGGGTTCTGAAGCGCGGCCCGGAAGGCGTTGCCTAGGTCGGTGTCCTTCCACTTGTCGCGGTTGAGGTTGGTGGCGTAGTCGAGCTCCTTGAACACCGTGTAGACGAGGTTGCCGTCCAGATCGAAAAGGAAGATGTCGTAGTAGCCGCGCTCTCGGAGGAAATGGCGGAACCAGGGATGGTAGGCGGCGTGATAGTCGCTGTAGAGGGAGCCGTCGTTCGCCGCGTCGAGGTTTTCCTTCTGTCCGGTGGGGTGCGGGTTGTCCTCGATGTACAGGCGTTGCAGGGTTTCGGTGTGATTGCCGGGGATCATGCGCCAGGCATTCGAAAAGTCGGTCACCGCCGCGTGGACCGTGGGGTTGGTCGCGGTGAAGCGGATGTCCTGCTCGATCGAAGCCAGGTAAGCGGACAGCTCGGTCGCACGGGTCTCCTGCACGGCCGAGAGCCTGTCGCCGATCTCGGCGAAGGTGGCCTCTTTGGCCTGCCAATAGTTCGCCCCGCCAATGCCGAGCGCGAGCGTCACGGCGGCGGATATGATGATCAGCGGCAGCTTCTGAGAAATCTTCAGGCCGCCGAAGGATAAACCGTTGATCTTTTTTACCATTTCAACCCCGCTTGAGATTTGCCACCGGCCGTCGGTAGTGGGGGCCGGACCCTGAGTTCGGGCCGTTGCGGCAGCGTGGGTGCTGCCGTTCCGTTCCGAGGTCTTTTCCGGCCCGCCTCGACGATTTGGCGAAGGTCGCTACGACTACTCGCGACACGACTACTCGCGAATAGTCTGATCGTCTTACCCGAGTTGTTCGGTCCAACTACTTGTACAGACAGAAATCGACTCGCTGTTGATTACAGGGCAGCTGTAAATTTTATCTTAAATACAACCATCATAAGATTTGTACACAAACGAATAAACTGTCTTGGTAGCTGAATAGCACTAGTCGTTGGTGGGAGCTTGCTGGCGGCACTCGATCCGTCGCGCGCGGCCGAAGTCGTCGTCAAGGCCGGCGTCGAATTCGTCGTTTTCCCGATTTACGCGAGAGATCGGCCTGTTGCGGCCGGCCTGTGGCCTTTCTCACGGCTTCCCGCCGCACAAAGGCGTGAAAATTCGTGTCTGGTGGTGAACGGCTCGCGATCCGACGTCGTAAGACAAGGAAGGAGATCGGAGCCGAGCCCCTTCCGAGGGGAAAGGCAGAGTTCAATGATTCACAAACTTCGACGGCTGGAATGGCGATCCTTCGCGATCCTGGGCGCGATCAGCGTCTCGCTTTGGGTGTTCTTCACCCTGATCCCGGAAAGCCTGGCCTTCTAACGGCGCCCCGCCCGGCCTTAAGGCTCCCTTAGGTCTTCGGTCATAGGCTCGCGGCTCCAGGTCGGGTAGTAGAGGGAGCTCAGCCGTGAGCCAGGCCAACGAGATCGCGACCGAAGAAGAGGTCGATCGCCAGCACAACACCGAGGTCGTCGACGAAGCCGGGGACCTGATCGCCGGCCTTGAGGTTCGCCTGCAGCAGGTGCGGGCCGGCACCCTCGACCGCAAGGCCGCGCTCGAGATGCTGCTGCGCGACACACACAACCTCAAGCTCATGGCCCGCACGGCCTCGATCCCCGGGTTGGCGTCACTGACCCACCGGATGGACGACTACTTGGCCGACATCACCGACCTGGAAGACCAGCACGTCCTGGACCTGCAGACCTTCGGCGACCGCATCTCGGCGCTTCTCGATGGCGATACCGTGGCCCTCGACGCCGTGCCGGATGTCGTGCGCGGGCTGCCGGTGAAGAAGACTTTCGACCTGAGCGACATCGAAGTCACCGACACGGAGGTGACCGTGGTCATGCCACAGCGCTCGGCCGCACGCGTCGTGGAGCGCGAGCTGCAGGCCTGCGGCTACCGGGTCTCGACCGTGTTGAACCCGGTCGAAGCGATCGAGCTGATCATCGAGCAGCGCCCGGACATGGTGATCACGGCAATGGTCATGCCGACCATGAACGGGGTCGATCTGGCCTGCGCCATCGCCGCCATGCCCTCGACCAAGACCATCCCGGTGGCTCTCCTGACCAGCTTGGACCGCAACCACGCGGACCTGAAGCACCTTCCGGTCAATACGGGCCTGATCCGCCGTGGCGAGCATTTCGGCGACGACTTGGCCGACGTCTTCCAGCGCTTCGGCATCACCTGATCCGGTTCGCCGGGGGTCGCTCTTGCTCGGCCCTGCAGAGCCGCCAACCCCTGGATTCGCGGCCCCGGGGCGTCTTTGCCCTTGCGCGGCCTCTCCCGCACGCCAGAAAGCCGCCGCACGCCAAGGGCTTGCGCAAGGCAACTGGTAAGATTCTGTTATTTGTCCTAGGCTAGATCAACGGGGGAGCACGTTCCGATCAAGTGACTGGTCAAGCCGAAAGCTGTTGGCCGCCAGGTGGCAGCCCATCGCCCTTGCCGAGGGTCTGTCCCGGAAATGGTCGAACGATGGCGCGGGTGACCCGACGATGAAGCGATTCGCCAGGGCGCTGATCTTGCTGAGTCTGTTATCCCTCGCGGCCTGCGCGGGCGACAGCTATCCGTCGGAACGCTTGGCGCCGACCAACGCGTCGGCCTTACAGTCCGCCGCCGCCTCCAGTTCCGATGTGCCCACGTCGGCGGCCCCGCGCGCGGGCGAGCTCAGCCCGCAGGCCGGTGTCGTGCCCGCTTCGCTCTCCGGGCCGCCGCGCTCGGCGGACGTGCGGCAGCCCTCGATACCCAGGTCGGCGCTCGACCGTTCGCACTCCATGGTACGCGAGACCCGGGTTCTCTTGAGCCAGCTGGACCGCCAGTCGGGCCTTCCGGTGATCGAGCCGCCGCCGCGGGTCACGCCCGGTGGGCCGACGCCCGCGGTGCCTGGAATCGCAGGCCTTACCCCGCCCGGCGGCTCCGCCGCCGGTCTCATCCGCGGCGGCGACACGATCGAGGTGCGCTACTTCCGTAACACGCGGCTCGAAGGTCAGCGCTACGGCATCGGCGTCGGCGACGTGCTGCGCGTCGACGTGGTCGACCACCCGGACGTGTCGCGCGATCGAGTGCTGGTCCTACCGGACGGCCACATCTCGCTGCCCCTGATCGGCAGCGTCCGGGCCGCGGGAAAAAACGTCGATCAGCTCAGCCAGGAGCTGGGCCAGCGCTACGCCAGCGAGCGCATCCTCCAGCCCCAGGTGACGGTCGCGGTCGAACAGGGCGACCGGCGGCTCGAGACCTTGTTCCAACTGGAGAGCGGCGGCGGCCCGGCTTCGATGCGCATTGCCGTGACCCAGGACGGCGTTCTGGCGCTGCCCTTCATTCCGCCGATCGCCGCCAATCAGCCCATGGCCACGCTGCTGCAGCAGATTCGCCAAGCCTATTTCCGCGAGTTCGGTGGGCGGCTGGAGGTCACGGCGAACGTGATCGAGCGCGGCGGGGTGCCGGTGGTCTACGTCATGGGCGAGGTCAAGCAGCCGGTGACGGTGCCGCATAACTCAGCGCTCAACCCGATGATGGCGGTGGCAGCCGCCGGCGGTTTTCTGAACACGGCCGAGCCCAGGGACGTCCGGGTGATCCGGCTTGACGAGCAACGCAACTACGTCGTCCACGCCTTCGACTTCGAGTCGAACCTCGACGGCAAGAGCCGCGTGGTCGCCGACTTCAGGTTGCAGCCGCAGGATGTGGTCTATGTCCGGCCCTCTGGTGTGTCTGAGGCGAACCGCTGGGTCGAGCAGTACATCGTTCGCATGCTGCCCTTCAACTTCGGCATGAACGTGGTCTTTGCGCCCTAAGCCTTGACTGCCGGCAGCATCTTGGCCGCTCTCGAGCCGCTCGCCGACCCAGACCGGCTCGGCGAGGATTGGCGTGAGCTGCAGGCGCGCAGCGATCACAGCTTCTTCCAAACCTGGGGTTGGGTCGGTTGCTGGCTGCGGCGGCTGCCGAGCGAGATCGAGCCCCTCGTCCTGCGCGCGATGCGCGACGACCGGCTGCTCGGCCTCGCCGTCTTCTGCGAGCGCAAGGCCCGGCGCCGCGGCGTGATCGTCTCGCGCGGCCTGCATCTCGGCGAGACCGGCGATCCGCGCTTCGACCGCTTGACCGTCGAGCACAACGGTATCCTCGCCGCGCGCGGCGAGTCGGCGGCGGTAAACCGGGCCGCATTGAGTTACTTGGCCCAGGGTCTGCGCGAATCGCGTTGGGACGAGGTCTACTTGCCCGGCGTC
>JAAUYJ010208075.1_pt1 | contig 37780 bp, 31 predicted proteins | sample 7278031 | NCBI WGS metagenome assembly JAAUYJ01 (sample SAMN14350222, study PRJNA611818) | marine sediment metagenome | isolation source: surface marine sediment (1.8m) | place: French Polynesia: Moorea | collected 2018-08 | reverse complement strand
CAATATGGCTTTGGTTCCATTGCTATGATCGCCGAAGGTTGCATTATGGCCCGCATCTGTCATACCAATAACTGTCCTGTTGGAGTAGCAACGCAACAAGAAAGATTACGTCAACGGTTCACCGGGGTTCCTGAAAATGTCGTCAACTTCTTCTATTTTATCGCTGAGGAAGTCCGCTCAATTTTAGCCAAATTGGGCTATCGTTCCTTAGATGAGGTTATTGGAAGGTCTGATCTGCTGAAAATGCGCAAAAACACCAATTTAACCAAAACTCAGTCCATTAACCTAGACTGTCTACTGAACCTTCCCGATGTGAGGGGCGATCGCAGTTGGTTAAACCACGAAGATGTCCACAGTAACGGCCCTGTGTTGGATGATCAGTTATTGGCTGATGCTGCAATTAGTTCCGCCATCAATACTCATGGAACTTTAGTAAAAAATGTGAAAATTGTCAATACCGATCGCACCGTTGGGGCGCGTATTTCTGGAACATTAGCCAAAAAATACGGCAATACAGGCTTTTCTGGGGAGCTAACCCTTAACTTCACCGGTGCTGCTGGTCAAAGCTTTGCAGCCTTTAACCTTCCTGGTATGATCATGCACCTAGAAGGGGAAGCAAACGACTATGTCTGCAAAGGAATGCACGGAGGGGAAGTAGTCATTGTTCCTTCCAAAGATGCCACCTATGAAGCAGCAAATAACGTCATTGTCGGTAACACCTGCCTTTATGGGGCGACTGGGGGTGTTTTATTCGCTAATGGCCGAGCCGGTGAAAGATTTGGGGTACGTAACTCTATGGGTAAAGCGGTTATTGAAGGTGCAGGGGATCACTGTTGTGAATACATGACTGGTGGTGTCATTGTTGTCCTCGGTTCCGTTGGCCGTAATGTTGGTGCAGGAATGACCGGTGGTATCGGTTATTTCTTGGATGAAGATAACAGTTTCCCCGAAAAAGTTAACCCCGAAATTGTCGAAATTCAACATATTTGTACCGAAGCAGGGGAAGCACAATTAAAAGAATTAATTGAGTGTCATTTTGAGCGTACTGGCAGTAAAAAAGCGGAGCATATCCTCAATAACTGGGGTGAATATGTGAGCAAATTTTGGCAAGTAGTTCCTCCTTCTGAGGCAAACAGTCCTGAAACGAACCCTAACCCCGTTATAGTTGAGGAAAAAACCTTGATCCCCGTTAAATAATTAACTTGTTGGGTGGGCAATGCCCACCTTACCTTGTTTATGTTCTAACAAAACCAAAACTCAAATTATGGGAACAATTGAATATAAAAAAAACTTTTTTAAAGTCGCTGATTTTGTATCTTGGCAAAAAGATAAAGCATTAATTTTATCCCCTAAATTTCAACGTAGATCAGTATGGAAATCTGGGACTAAATCTTATCTAATTGATACAATTGTTAGAGGTTTACCTATTCCTATTATTTTTTTAAGGGATCTTCCTATTGATCTTGAAACTTTACGGCCAAAGCGTGAGGTAGTTGATGGACAACAAAGATTACGAACTCTTTTAAGTTTTGTTGCACCTCAATCTTTACCAGACTATAATTCTCAAAAAGATTATTTTACTATACAAAAAAATCATAACAAAGAAATAGCAAAAAAAACGTTTCAAGAACTCGATGATGAAATTAAGCGAGATATTTTAGAGTATGAGTTCAGTGTTCATATTCTCTCTCCAAGAATGGATGATAGAGAAGTTATTGATATATTTCGTAGAATGAATACAACCTATTATCAATTAAATAAACAGGAAATAAGAAACTCTCAATATTTTGGAGAATTTAAAACTCTTGCTTATAAACTTGCATTAGAATGTTTCTGGTATTGGAAAGATTGGAACGTTTTTACAGATGATGATATTGCACGAATGAAAGAAGTCAAACTAACATCAGAACTTATTATGATGATGTTAGATGGGGAATTAATGGGTAGCAATGATAAGACGATAGACAATTATTATAAAAAATATGATGATTCCATACCTCATAAAAATAAAATATATAATAAATTTCATAAGACTATGGAAGTTATTGATAAAAATTTTAGGAATTTTTTGCCATCTTCAAAGTTTCGTGAACAAACCAAAATATATATTTTCTTTGCTGTAATTTATGATTTAGTTTTTGGACTGAATAATATAAAAAAAAACGAACCTGATGACAAACAAAAAATTTCTAAAGCAGTTGTAGAAAGAATAAAAATAGCTAATGATAAGGTAAAAAATAAACAGCTAATTTCTTCTAATTCTCAAGTTCAAGAAGTATTTGATGCTCGAAGACAAAATATTAAGGAGAGAAAAATAATGTTTGATTATTTGATTAATTTTGTTAAAGACTCTGATTAAAGTTATGCAAGAAAATGCGGAAATACTATTGAATGAATTTAGATCCAGGGTAGAAAAGAAAGAATTAACAAGAACAAAAATAGAAAACTTATTTGTTGATAATAGTCTAGATGAAAGTGATGTTCTCACTGTTTATGATGGTTTATTTTTAGGTTTATTCACTGATTTTGAACAATTACTTGAAGAATTATTCTGGGGATTATTAGGAGGAAAAATAACGATTGATGGACATAAAATTAACGAAATTCGTAAAGTAAAAATTTCTCCACGCTCAGAGATTAATTCAGTTATTTTAGGAGGACAAAGATATCTTGACTGGTTGCCTTATGAAAAAACAATAGAGAGAGCAAAAATTTTTTTTCATGATGGTGTTCCTTTTACTAATATTGATAGTGATCAAAAAAATAATTTAAGATATTACCATAGAATTAGAAATGCGATAGCTCATAAAAGCCCTAAATCTCAAGCATATTTTAATAAAATCATTCAAAATCTTCCATTATTATCTTCACCAAGAACTCCAGCAGGATATTTAAGAAGTAAACCAAGACGACAAGAAACCCAATATGAAATTGCATCTGCTCAACTAATACAAATTGCTTTAAATTTATGTAGAATTAATGTGTAATACTTAAGTAACGCTTTTTTGTTCTAAATCCTTCTGAAGAGTTCTTTGAAATATTTCAGTAACAATGTATTTCCTCTGCTACAATTTGAACTGGGAATCAAATTAAAATTATGGAAACAACAAAAATAAACACTTTAAACTTATATGAAACTGATTATTTAAGATGGATAGAAAGCAACTTAGAAAAATTACGTCATAAAAACTATCAAGAAGTAGATTGGGAGAATTTATTAGAGGAAATTGAAGACATGGGTAAACGTGAAAGGAGAGCCTTAGAAAGTAATTTGATTGTCCTTTTGCTTCACCTACTAAAATGGCAATATCAATCTGAAAAACAAACAGGAAGTTGGGAAAGAAGTATTCTTGAACATCGACGAGGTATTAAAAAAGCTTTAAAAGAGTCTCCTAGTTTAAAGCCCTATCTTAGCAGTATTATAAATGAAAGCTACCAAGAAGCGATTAAACAAGCTAAGGCAGAAACTCAATTACCCTTAGATATTTTTCCTCAACAATGTCCATACTCGTTAATTTCGATTCTTGATGATCAATTCTTAGAGTAAGTGCGATCGCTAATCTTATAGGATGTGTTCATGGAATATAACACACCCTATTAATTATTGTGAAACAAACTTGACGCTATTTTTAGCCCCAGAATGCTCCTCTGCGTAACCTTTTTTAATCGCTTTTTTCCCAAATTCAACCAATAATTCATAAGTATTATACACAGTTAAATTTTCTTGACTTCGAGTAATGGCTGTGTATAAAAGTGCGATCGAATCTTCATTTCTTTCCCCTTCCGAGGATGTTGTTGTTTTGATTCCTTTTTGGGGTTCTGCGGGGTTAAATAATACTAAAATATTACTTAATTCCCACCCCTTAAAACTGTGAATGGTGCATACTTTTATTCTTCCTCCTTGCATCCAAAAACCAGTTTTATAACCTCTTCTAAGATTCTTTCGTTGTCTTTCTAGCTCTTCGTGTCTTTCTTCTGGAGAATGATTAGCACATTTTTTATCAATTTTCTGTTTCAGTTGTTGGTATTCCACCCAAGATTCAAAATTCCGTTGATAGGGTAAACTAAGTTGATCTAAAACATTAGAAACCATCCATCCATCCCTAACCGTGCAGACTAAAATTGCAATATCAGGACGGGCAATATTTCTATTTTTGATCAAGGTTTGGACATCTTTTTTTAAAGTATTCAAAGCCTTGCCGATGTTACCATTAAACCATATATTTCTACTGAGAAGATCCTGTTGTACAGAGGCTACTGCATTCCTTTTTTCCTCTTGGTTTGTCCATTCACTCAAAAAATTAGCAAGTTTTGCTGTTTGGGGAGAAATACGATAAGATTCGTTTAACTCAGTAGGACGACCTAAAATTGGAATAGGCTCGGTTTTATAAATATTTTGTCTACGATCTTCACAAAACATTATATGAGCATTTTCTGCACATTTACTGAGCAATATTTGTAGCCACTCTCTCTTAAAGTCTTGTCCTTCATCAATTAATAAAACATCAATCACTGCTTGAATATTTCGTTTGTCTGGTGTTGAGTTTTCTTGAGGAAAAATGCGATGAAAATGGGCAACTTCAATATACTGTAAACAATTTCTATCATAATATCTAGCCAATCTGGTTACTTGATCTCGCAAATAATTAACCATTGTTATATTAAAGCAAACCAATAAGACATTTTTCCGTTCCTTTGCTGCATTAACAGCTTTATGAATTAACACTAAAGTCTTACCCCCTCCAGCAACTCCTTTGACTCTTTTTGTTTTGCTAGGAGGATTTATTAATAGGGATTTTTGCTTAGGACTCATTGATTTTAAGAGATGATGAATGTTTGTATCACCATGACGAGGATAAGCTAACGCATTAGCTAATCTATCAGTTAATTCGATCTCTTTCATCAAATTGGTAAACTTTGAACCATGTTTTAGGTGTCTTTTGTCTAGTATTCTTTGTAATCTGTTATCATCAAGATCATCTTGGCCAAAAACAGTAATATAACTATATTTTTTCTGACTGAGCATAGGAGATAATTTTTCATTTATTTCTTGATTCTGATGACAATGAAAATAAACTAAAGGCACTATTAAGCTATAAACATACTTATCTAAAATTGTCTTAGATTGTAAGATAGGTATCTCATACTTAAAAATACAATCTCTGTATTTATTGACCTGTTGTAAGGGACATTGATCGGTCTTTTTTACCCAGTCTCCTGAGCCTGATTGTCTTACTTGCCAAATATAACTACCGTCATCTTTTATCTTAACTCGATGAAGATTAGGGTCCCAGTCTTTGACTTCAAAAATTCCAATCCCTGCATCTTCACTAAAGATAATAATATCAGGACGTAACCCGTTTAAAAAAGGTTGAAAATAAACAGTCCATTTCTCATCTAATACTTGATATAAAGCGTTGAGTAAATTTCTTTCACCCTCGGTTGGTTTAGGGATAAAGTTATTAATTTCTTCTATACTAGGAACATATTGAGGAGGCATACAATCAAATAAAATGTACGTTAAACAACATACCTTATAAGGTAAAACACATTTTTTTATTGGTGTCAAATATAATTCTCTAGTTAATATGAGTCAAGCCTCGTAAGTTAAGTATATTAAGACTTAGAGATTTTGTTTATTTTTGTAACAACAGGAAACATGATGCAGTGAATTATGAAAGAGGTGGCAAAAATTGGAGCGCAATTGTTTTTGACAATTAATAATCCCAATGCGATCGCTTGCTAAAGTTACTTCTCATAATGAAGTAACTTTCTGCCTTTCCTGAATGTTTAACTGTGGCGATGGCGAATCGCCGGAGTCGCACCGCAATCCTCGTCTCAAAAACAACTTCTGTGCGATAGCACACTCTACGTAGTGAGGAACTTCTGACTTCGTTAACTTGAGTTCCTTATTCTGAGGTAGTAATGGTTTGAATAAGAACAAAGGGTTGTACGATTAACGTTTTGAATAACTGAGTTTCATTACTATTCCAATTACCCAATTGTTCATTAGAAGGCTTACAAATTAACTCTTCTGTTATCCAACGTTCAACCATAACTTTCTCGTCTTGGGCAATGGCAATACCCACATCTAACAAGTTTAAACTTTCATTAACGACAATAACCGCATCTCTTTGGGCATGGGGTTTAATATCATTCCAGTTGACATCAGCAATGTCGTCTGTTAAGCGTTTTCTTATGTCTTCCATCAATTAATTTGACTCATCATTATTTAGCTTTTTGATAGGGATAAAATAAATTTTATCCCTAGATATTTTAATCGGCCAAAATTATTCCACAACGGGGAGCAATGGTTAAATTTAACTGAGAATTATCCCAATTACTTGACCCTTCTCCATAAATAATTTTACTAGGTTTTGCTGATAAGATTGACGGAGCTTCTTGAAAATCAGAAAGACTAATTTCTACTTTTTCTTCCCCATTATTAACAGCAATAATCAACCCTTCTTCCCCTAAGATTCTAGCAAAAACATAGACCTGAGCTTGAGCATATAGGGTGTGATACTCCCCAGTGCGTAAAGCTTGATATTTGTTTCTAATTTGGATGAGTTGTTTATGGTAAGCTAGGGCTTCTTTATCCCATTTATCTTCTGTGGGAAAACCTTTTCTTGCATCAGGATCATGACTTCCTTCAATGCCAATTTCATCCCCATAAAATAGGTTGGGAGTACCTGGAAAGGTAAAGAGTAATAAGGTGGCTAATTTAGCAGAAGTGCGATCTCCCCCTGCAATACTGAGGAATCGGGGGGTATCATGACTATCGAGTAAGTTTAACTGAGTTAATTGTATTTCCCAAGCATGACGAGCTAATAATTCCTTAATTCCCTTGGCATACTCAGCAGCGTCTAGGGTTTCGTATGGCTCATAAAAATGGGGGATCGTGTCTTTATCAATGCGATCGCCAATAATAAATCCAGCCGTCAGACGAGCAAAGGGATAATTCATTACCCCATCAAATTGCTTCCCATCTAACCAAGGAGTGGCATCAAAAGCAATTTCTCCGACAATATAGGCTTCAGGGTTAATTGCTTTAACCCTTTCTCTAAATTCCTCCCAAAAACCAGGGGCTTTTACACAGTCGGGCACATCTAAACGCCAACCATCAATACCTTGTTTCAACCAATATTCTCCCACCTGCATAATATATTCTCTAACCCCTGGATTATGGTGGTTAAATTGGGGCAGAGCACGATAATCGATCCAGGAGACGTAATTAGCTGGAAGATTGCCATCATAGGCAGATAAAGGCCAGCCCTCGATTTTAAACCAATCTAACCAAGGGGAATTTGGTCCATTTTCCAGGATGTCGTTGAAGAAGAAAAAGCCACGACTAGCATGATTAAATACACCATCGAGAATAACCTTAAACCCTTTATCATGGGCAGTCTTCAATAATTGATCAAACGCCTCTCTCTCTCCGAGTAAAGGATCGATGGCGTAGTAATCTTGAGGATGATAGCGATGATTACTAGCAGAGCGAAAGATAGGCGTAAAATAGAGGGCAGTTACCCCTAAATCTTTTAAATAATCTAATTTGTCGATCACACCCCAAAGATTGCCTCCTTTGTACCCTTGGGAGGTTGGGGGGGCATCCCAGTCTTCTAAAGGGACATCTAATAACCATTTTTGATGGTTAGGAACCTTTCTCGCAAAGGTATCTGGATAGATTTGATAAAAAACGGCGTGTTTCACCCATTCGGGAGTTTTAATAGCCATGAAATCTCTCGTAATGGTTTTCTTTCTCAGATAACTATGGTATCACGGGACTGCTTATACAAAAACTCGGTGTTGCAGGGAAGGCATTTGTTGACGAACTTGTTTAATACGGTTGGGGTTGATTTCTGCTAATGCCATTCCTGGTTGTTGTCCTGCGTCGTCCAAAATCATACCCCAAGGGTCTATAATGGCTGCATGGCCGTGGGTAAACCGTCTTGCGTAGTGATTGCCTGTTTGGGCGGGAGCGATCACATAGCAAGTGTTTTCAATGGCTCTTGCTTGTAATAAAACTTGCCAATGATCTTTGCCGGTAAATGCAGTAAAGGCGGCGGGAACAAAAAGAACATCTACCCCTTGATCCGATAGATGACGATATAATTCGGGAAAGCGCACATCGTAACAAATGGAGAGTCCTAGGTTTCCTAAGTCCTGAGAATTATAAATCGTGGGTAGGTCTGTTCCTGGCATGACGGTGCTAGACTCTTGGTAGGTATTGCCGTCAGGAACATCCACATCGAATAAGTGGACTTTTTGATAACGGGAGACTTCTTTCCCCGTAAAATCGACTAAAACTGCAGTGTTATAAGCTTTCTTGGTGTCTCCTTCAACTGGGACAGGAAATCCTCCCCCAACAATGGTAATTTGAAAGCGTTGGGCCATGGTTTTGAGAAATTTATCTGCTGTTTGGGAAATTTCTAGAGCTTTAGAGAGTTTATCTTCTTCTTTCCCTAAAAAGGCAAAGTTTTCTGGTAAACCAATCAATTCAGCCCCACGACGGACAGCAAGTTCAATAAGTTCTTCGGCCTGGGCTAGATTTTTATCTAGATCAGGTTTACTGGTCATTTGGATGGCAGCAGCAAGATAAGGTTTCATTGAAAATTTTGGGTCTGAAACCCCGTCCTACAAGGACGGCTTTACAATCCCCTAACGGGGGCGAGTTTTGAAACACCGATAAGGCCGAGACTCGCAAACTCGTAATTATGTCCCTTCCCACAACACAACTAAGATGTCCTGTCTAACAGCACCAAACCAATTGGGTTTACAGATAGTCCGAACTAGGGAGATATTCGGAAGTGTGTGCCAAGTTGTGTCTCAATGTGGTGTTCACCTCTTACATCACCTAGATTGGTCTAGGCAATCTCTGCACTTTCAGGGCAGGGTTGGTGAATCGATCCTTATAATCAAAATCCTACTGTGATTATAGGATAAGATGTTTAACTTTCATATTAAGCCCAATCGTAACGTCTAAGTTACTATCGTTCTCAAGTCTTGAAGTTATGCGTTTTTAACCAAAGTAAATCAGAATGTGCGAATTACCGATCCCTTAAGTTGGAGGCTTGAAACCCTTTCTTTCGGTCAATTATGTCATCTTTTCAGGTTTAACAATATTTTTAAACTCTTCTTGCGTAAGAAACCCTAAAGCAACACAAGCAGCTTCTAGAGTTGTGTTTTCTTCATAGGCTTTCTTGGCAACTTTGGCTGCTTTATCATAACCGATATGAGGGTTTAATGCGGTAACTAACATCAAAGAATTGTTTAAATAATTCTCAATTTGTTCTTGATTAATTTTTAATCCTATGACTAAATGCTCCCTAAAAGATGAACAAGTATCGGCTAATAAGCGAATAGAATTAAGAAGATTAAAAATTAGTAAGGGTTTAAAGACATTTAATTCAAAATTGCCTTGACTTCCCGCTATACTAATCGCAGTATCATAGCCCATGACTTGCACACAAACCATTGTCATTGCTTCACATTGAGTGGGGTTTACTTTTCCTGGCATAATAGACGAGCCTGGCTCATTAGCTGGTAAAATAAGTTCTCCAATGCCACAACGCGGACCAGATCCTAACCAACGAATGTCGTTGGCTATTTTCATTAATGAACAAGCTAATGTTTTTAGGGTTCCACTACACATAATTATGGCATCGTGTGCTGCTAATGCAGCAAATTTATTAGGGGCCCAAACAAAAGGTAAATCGGTTATTTGGGCAATTTCTTGGGATACTTTTTTAGAAAATTCTGGATGGGTATTAAGCCCTGTTCCTACTGCGGTTCCACCAATAGCTAATTCATACAGATCAGGTAAACTTAATTTGATTCTTTCTATATCTTTATCCAGTTGGGAAATATAGCCTGAAAATTCTTGTCCCAAGGTTAAAGGAACTGCATCCATTAAATGGGTTCTTCCAATTTTAACAATATCTTGAAATTCTTTCTGTTTTATCTCTAAACTATCTCGTAATTTTGCGACCATTGGTAATAATTTATGATGTATTTCTTCTACAGCAGCAATGTGCATAGCCGTAGGAAAGGTATCATTAGAAGATTGAGACATATTAACATGATCGTTGGGGTGAATGGGTTCTTTACTTCCCAAAACTCCTCCTGCTAATTCGATGGCACGGTTAGCAATAACTTCATTAGCATTCATATTAGTTTGAGTTCCACTACCTGTTTGCCAAATTTTTAAAGGGAAGTGATCATCTAAGTTTCCTACTATTACTTCATCGGCTGCTTGTATGATTAATTCTGCCTTTTGGGAATCTAGTTTTTCTAAGTCTTTATTAACAATAGCTGTGGCTTTTTTAAGGATACCGATTGCCCGAATCATTTCCCGTGGCATTCTATCATTACCAATGGCAAAATAATACAAGGATCTTTGCGTTTGTGCCCCCCAATAAGCCTCTGATGAAACTTCGATTTTGCCCATACTGTCAGTTTCAGTTCGCATAGTCATTTTTATGAGAATCGAGAATACTTAATCAATGTTATCTTTACAAGCTAACATGAAAATATACATGAAAGCTGATCGGGGCATCGAACCTTTTAGTTTGTCTGCTTCCGATCTAGTTAACTTACTAATACTATTGTTATAGCACAAATTTTGAGTAATTCTGGAAAGTATTAGTTATATTTTTGACTTCTATCAAGTTGCTGGTGGTGTTTCTAACAATACTAATACTTTATGAAGCAGGTGCAATATGTTAGTTTAAAAAAATCATAACTCCGAGATAATGTCAATTTTGTTTCTGTTAAACAACTAATTTTGCAGTCAACAAGCGGTATTTGTTTCTGAGTTTGGAACTTAAATGTTTCAATGTTCTTGGTTCCATAAACAAAGTATAAGAAACTAACATCACTAAACTAAACAGTAAGACAGCTTCATTCATCACAATAGCAATAGAAATATGGAATAATGCCATCATAGCCAATATCCAATATTTCGTAGGTTTAAACCAGACAAAAATAGCAAAAAGAAACTCAAGTGTTAAAGCACTATAAGTGGTGATAATACTCAAGAAATAATTGTGAAATAGATCAACATCAGTAAAGCGAAACCAAGCATCATATAACGATATATAATACATCATAGTTCCATCCTGCCAAGCAACATCACTATTAAGTTTATCCAGAGCGGATAAGGGATAAATTAACGCAATAGAAATTTGCAATAGTCGCCAACTCCATACTGACTGTTTTGGGGGAATATAATTAGCCATTTTACGATGTTTACGATGGAATTTAGCACGAAAAATATTGTCAAGGGATAAATGATTTCCTAGGGGAGCAAAACAACTATAAAATAATAGCATCTTAATCACCATATCTTTACCATCAAGAATAGCCGCATTACGATTGCATAAGGATAACCAAAGTAGGTAAAGAAGAATAGTAACCAAACGAGTTCCTAACCCGAAAATAAAACAAATTGTTGTCAATAAACTCAGACCATAAATTACCCAAATAAACTGAGGATTATCTGATAGGGCGAAAATCGATTTCAAGGAAGCAAAAAACCAGCCGCCTCTAGCATTAATAAATCTATCTAAAGAGATGATTCCTTGAACACCATAATACTCTTGCCAGTTAAAATAACTCAGCATTAAAATAATAAGAATAAACAGACCAAAAACAATACGAAATATCCCTAAACTTAGGGTCGATTCTTTGGCAAACCAAAAATCATAAACCTTTTTACTTATATTTTTAATTAGTTTCGACATTTATATTCTCCTAATTTTCCAATATCACTAAATTCTTCAGTTAAATACTGCTTTCTAATAGCTGCTTGTCTAGGGGGTAAAATTTGTTGCCAAAATAGGTCATATCGGATGGATTCTATCTCTTGATTATCACTTCGATAGGTTCGACAAAGATAATCGCTATAATGATGACGGGCATCAGGATAAATAAATAGATTTTGATGCAGTTTTACTTCTCTAAAATCAATAAAATTTCTCTCGATAAATTTTTTTTCTTCTTGGCGTAATATCGGTAAATTTTTGACCTCTTTTTTATTATCTATTCCCACAATTTCTATTCGCCAACTAAAGCGATCAATTACGGAAAATAGTCGCCAATGACTACTCATTCCAGCAAACATTGTTAAACGTGAAAATAAACTGTGAAACACAGGGCTCTTCAGGTTTGTATTGTGAAACAAGTGAGAAGTCAGAGAACTAATTATTATCAATATTATGAGAATCTTTTTAAGATAATTAACAGATTTATTGTTTACTAAATAAGGTGGCATCTATTTCTCTTTTCCTAGACTAATTATATATAGTATTTGCATTAAATAGATAAACAGTAAGACAACCACTTATGCTGTAACAAACAAGATATTTGTGTTACAGCGTTTACGATTCAAATGTAAATACCATAGTGTTTAAATTCTAGTCAGGCTTAATGTTTTGGGAAACAGATTAAAGGTTTTCTTAACTTCTTAAAAATTATGTTCCAAGATTCCTAACAAAAGAAAATTTAAGCATAAGTTTGGCAAGGGCGGCAAAATCATGTGCGTGACTTCACCTAACCTACCATCTTAATCTTGTGTTTATAAACAGTCTCTGATGTAAGGAAGAAACCGAACAATTCTCACTTAACAACTTACCCATTCTTCGGCTTGGGATAGTTGATTATTATGGAAAACTTTAAGGGGATAAGGGAGAATAAACCCTAATACTTTGCTGACTATTCGTATCCATTGAATATCAGAAACTAAGGCAATTTTTTCAAAATCTGACCAATGAGTTAGCCCCAGTTTAAAGTCTTCCCAAATGGCTAGAAAATCAAACCCAGAAAAGTGATTCCCTAGTTCATATAATAAACAGATTTTTTGGTGCTGTTTAAGTTTATTTTCAAGAGCAGGAATAACTACTGACTGATAGTCATCTCCAGTGACTTTTCCTTCAGCTTCTAACAATAAAATACTATCTCTTTGTCCCTTAAGTAGTTTAATCATTATTTAATCCTCTTCTCTATTATCCAATTTAGCAAGGGATTTTCTTGGCGATCGCTTTTTGTAATAAACCTTTAATTATATTTTTCTCAATTTACGTAACTTAAAACTTAAAAGGCATCTATGACAGATGCCTTTGATATCAATCCACTGACTCAACAAAGTAGGGAATTGAAGTTATGATTAACGTTATCTGCTTGCTTAATTTACTTGAAACCAACCGCAGCTTGCCAAACAAAGGCTAACGCTAAGAAGAATAGAGGGATAGTGGGTAAAACATCCACTAAGGGGTCGAAAATTTGATAAGCTTCAGGCAATTTAGCTAAAAGTAGGGCTGCTTCCATGTTTTTATCTACCTTCCAAATTCTTTTATATTATGGATCACAGAACATCCTATCATACTCTTGAATATTCTTCTTACCTATCAGGGTTTTACCTCTTGATTACCAAAACTAATGCTGGAGGATTGATAATTGGGGGGTTCAACATGGATAAGAATACGAATAGGAGCAAATTGTTGTTGGAGGAGATGTTCAACAGTTTCGGTTATTTTATGAGAGGTTTCTACATCTTCGGCCGCAACAATTAAGTGCATTTCCAGAAAAACCTGCCGCCCAACAATCCCCCTTGAAGCAATATCATGGCAGTTAATCACCCCAGGAACACTGATAACGATTTCATAAATTTTTTCCGGTGCGATGGCCATTTCATCCACTAACCAAGGTAAATTAGAACGCACCACTTCCCAACCACTATAAAATACTAAAATAGCCACAGGAAAGGCAAGAATTACATCTAACCATTGTAATTGAGGTATGTTAAATTGCTCACCTTGCCAAATCCCAATTAATCCCAGTAACACCATTATAGTTACCCAGATATCGCTCATGGTATGATAAGCGTCAGCAATCAGAATCGGACTATCAAGTTCTTTGCCGATTTTTCGCTCATAGAAAGCGACAAAAATATTAATTCCTAAAACAATTAATAAAATCCATAATTGTTCGGCTGAAATGGTTACCGAATTGCCACCATGCCAAATTTTTTCAACCGCTCCTTGTACAATTTCAAAACAAGCAATCCCTAAAAAAGCAGCGATTCCTAATGCGGCTACCCCTTCGTATTTTTGGTTTCCATAGGGATGATGGCGATCGGGAATCGGTGAAGAAAAATTACTAGCCACTAACCCTAAAACATTATTAGCACTATCAGTGACACTGTGGAGCGCATCTGCTTGTAAACTCAAAGAACCTGTCATCATCCCGACAACAGCTTTTAACCCCATGACAAATAGATTAAGGAATAGGGTTATCAGTAAAACTTGACGCACTTGAGAACGACTATGTTTTGTCATGATCTTGAGATAGTTGGCAAAGTTCTGGTCAATAATTGAGATAATAGGGATCTTAGTGTTATTGTCGTGTTTTCTTTTAATTAGATTATGACTCAACTTACTCTTAATTTAATGCAGGGATCGGTTAGGTTTAATTTTTCTGCTGAAGCTGCAAAAACCCTTAAATTAGAGATCGAGCAATTAATGCAGCGATTAAAAATAGTTGCTACCAATGCAGGAAGTGCAGGAAAGCCTCAACCTGAAAAACCAATGGAATATCAATATACAGGCGAGGTGTTTTTAGAAGTTTTCTGCAATCCTAACATTTATCCCAGTCCTTTTGCCGCCAAGGTATTGTTAACGGTACGAGACGACAAAATCCGGTTAACCACCGAAGCAGAGTTAACCCGTCTTATGGATGATTTAGGACAGTATTTAGAACAAGTCAGTTAACAATAATCAATCGTTAGAAAACTTTACATCTTGAATGCAGCTAAACTTTAATATATCAAGGGTAACTGAGGCTTCCAGGCTGTAACTGGGGGGATGATTTTAAGGTAAATGCTATGGCTTTGATCTTTTCAGGGGAATTAATTTCCTTCGACCACAAATTACCTGGTTTATAATGGCAATAAAATTAAAGTTATAGGGATATATCTGTGATGGAAAGGTTGCTGGTACCAGTTGATAAACTGTCACAAGAAAAAGATCAAATGTTTGCGTTATTGACTAATCATTTTTTAGGGGTCAATCGAGAACGGTTTGAAGAAGATTTAAACGGTAAAAATTGGGTGATTTTACTCAAAGAAAAAGGACAACTGAAGGGATTTTCTACCCTTCAATGTTACGAAACCACCTTTAAAGGAGAATCCGTAAAAATTGTCTATTCCGGTGATACAATTACAGATCCTTCGATGTGGTCAAGTCCCGCTTTGAGCCAAGCTTGGGCCAAGGTTATTCAAACCTTTTATCAAGAAAAATCGCAAAAAATCTACTGGTTATTAATTTCTTCTGGCTATCGTACCTATCGGTTTATGAGTATTTTTTGGCGAAAATTTTACCCTTGTTATCAATGGGAAACCCCTCCTGAAATAGCCGATTTTATTAATTATTTAGCCCAAAAACAATTTAAACAAAATTACGATGCTCATCATGGGATTATTCGTTTTCCTAAACCACAAATTTTACGCCCCCATCTCCAACAGATTCCCCAGGAAAAATTAAAAGATCCTCATGTTGCTTTTTTTCTGAAAAAAAACCCTAGTCATGGACAAGGAGATGAGTTGGTTTGTCTAACAGAAATATCAACCGATAATTTAACACGGGCGGGGTTACGTCTATGGAACAATAAAACTCAACTCTTGATGCCATTTTCCCTTAGTTATTGTTGAAAAAAAATCATGAGTCAAAACAGACAAACACCCGAAATTTTTAATCATCCCCATCGTTTCATCGAAGGATGGTACTGGCTCTTGCGATCGCAGGATCTAAGGGTTGGTAAAGTAAAAGCTGTTTCCTTATTAGGAAGAAACTTAGCGGTTTATCGTACCACTCAAGGACAAGTAATTGTCATGGATGCTTATTGCCCTCACATGGGGGCACATTTAGCAGAGGGAAAAGTAGAAGGAGATAGCCTCCGTTGCTTTTTCCACAACTGGAAATTTGCGGCGGATGGTTATTGTTTGGACATTCCTTGCTTAAAAAAACCCTTACCGATTAAACTACAAACTTGGCCCGTTAAAGAAGCCTATGGTTTGATCTGGTTATGGACAGGAAAAGAAGCACAATCATCTCTTCCTTTTGTCCCTGAATTACAACAGGAATCCGTGGATGCTTATGTGAGTAAACTGTTTATTAAAGAATGTCATCCCAATGTTGTGATGGTTAATGCCATCGATGCTCATCACTTCAATACCGTCCATAATTTCCCCATAGAAATCAAGTTTGAATCTCAAGTTATTAATAATAATGTGATTACTTTCAACAATATTACTAAAGGAGGAAAAGATTCTTGGTTAATGAATTTAATTAAGCCTTTATATAAAGAAGAAGGAACCTATCGTATGTCCTACTGGTACGGTAGTGTCGGAACCGTAACTCTAGGTCCTGATTTTTTACATTTTTATATTATGTTTGCCCTGCGAATGTTAGAAAATGGCAAAACAGAAGGGGCAACTATTTTAATTACGAAAGCCCGTAAAGGCTTTTTAGGTTGGATTTTTAATCGATTAATTCTTGGCATAACTGCGTTAGTTAGTAATTATTTTGCTAAAGGAGATACTCAAATTTTTAAAACTATTAAATTCAACTTAAAAAACCCTATTTGGGCAGATCAATCAATTATTGAATTTATTGATCATGTAGAAAATCAAAGGGCTTTGATGTGGGGTTCTTGGCATCCAGTCAATCAGAATGTAGAATGTAGAATTTAGAATTACCTCCAACTTGAGGTGGAGGCTTAGAACCCTTTTTTGTATGTCATGAGAGAAGAAAAACCAAAAAAAAAAATCTAAAAATATCAAAAAAAATACATCTTATGAATAGCAAATTACAATCAATTAGTGGGTTTAATTTACCTCATGTTGAGTTAGATAATCCCACCCAGCGAATTCTTACATCTGCTTTAAAAAAGACTGATAGAGAATTGTATATTGAACCTGAAACCCTATTTTGGAATGAGACTTATTTTGGCTTAAATAAGGTTAAATTTTTTCAAGAAGCAACGGCTCAAAAACAGCAAAAAATTCTACAAATTGCCAATAGAGACTTACTAGAAGAAATCTATTGGCTTGAACAAGCTGGGGTAGGTTATATGGCTAAAATGGTAGCACTTTCAGAAACTTGCGAAGAACGCCTTTTATATGGTTTATTCGCTGCGGATGAAGCCAGTCATTTAGCAACTATTACTCGTTTTTTACCTCATCCCCCTGTGTTTAAAGAAGATGCTTTTTTAGGCTATATGGCATCCTTATTAAACAGTTCAGATAAGCAATTACTTATTACATTAGTTCAGGTTGTTTTAGAAGGTTGGGGAATGAATCATTATCGTTCTTTAGCTAATAATTCTCTCCATATTTCCCTGAGTAATGTTTTAAAAAAATTCCTTGAATCTGAATCCAGACATCATGCTTTAGGGGTAACTCAATTACGTTCTTATGATACTTATTCTCAGGAAAGTTTAAACAGTATTTTTTCCGCTTTAACCCATTTTTTGTATATGGTACAAATTGGTCCTCAAAGATTATTAAAGGCCATAGAGATTGGATTAGGTGAATTATCTATTCAGAATAGAGTTACAATTTTAGAGGAATTAGACACCGAAACCTATAGCAATACTCGTTTAAAATTATTGCGATCGCTAATGATAGGAACAGTCCCAAATTCGATTATACAATCTTTGGAAGAACAAGGTTTTTTTAAGGGTTATAGTGCAAATCAATCTGGGAAAAATTTATAATTTATTATTTAATTACTTTGTAGATTATGAAAACCTTTAAACAATCATCTCTTTTAAAAAAAGATTCTCAAACTAACAGAAAATTAGAGTTAAATTATCGACGGGCAAAACACACAGATCATAGTCCAGACTTAGATAAATTAGCTGAAGAATTTAACTATGAAAACTGTCGTCATTCCTATTGGAATCCTGTCGAGTTTTCCTTACTTTATGGAACCCCTTTATGGGAACAGTCTACTGCATCACAAAAAGTGCTTTTAAATCAACTTTATTGGGTTGCTTATTACTCGCAAATTATCTCAGCAGAAATTGCCACTATCTTTTTTAATCAAACCAGTGCAACCGGACTTTATTCCTTAGAAGGATTTCGCTTAATTTGTGATACTTTAGATTTAGAAACAAGACAGGAACGTTCCCATATTAATTGTTTTCGTACCGTAATTGATGAAGTTGAAAAAACCCTCTTTGGTAAACGGCTATTTAGTTATCCCATGCGATCGCCGTTTAGAGAAACAATGATTTTTGCGAATACTAATCAGTTCAAAAACTGGTGGAAAAAGATTCAACTTTATTCTTTTGGTCTAATTTCAGCAGGGAATCCTTTTTTAGCTTGTCAATACTTAACTGTTCGAGGTATTCGTACCCTAAATGGTAAATTAGTACAGCATAAACTCAGTCAATTTCACACCAATAATACGGAAGACTCACCCATTCCTGCTCAAATTTCTTATTATCATTTTTTAGATGAAAGTTTTCACTTTAACACCTCCACAATTTTGTCTCATGATGTTATCTCTTGTCTTCAACCCCCAACCCCTTTTGAACGTCAAATAACTAATCTAGGAATTTGGGGATGTCAAAAAGATCATTATCATGTTTCTGTGGCGGTGAATGGTATTTTTTGGTACGATCCTGCCCTTTATTTTACGATTTATCAAGTGTTGCGATCGCCTTTTTTTGGATTATCCGTTGAGGAGGCTAAAGCAATGTTAACCGCTTGTTTTACTCAAGAAACAGATGGATTACATAGAAGTTTTAAAACCCATGACGAAGCGATTGCCTCCTATCAACTTTATCTTAATTCTTTGGATTTTATTTCAGCCTCTAACAAAGAAATGAAACTGATGGCTTCCAATTCAATTCCTCGCTATTTAAAAACCCAAAGAAAAGCACTTGATCGTTTTTTTAAGCAACAAGAATTAACCGTTAATTAAAATTGATTAACAGTTAACTCTGCCTCTCCTTGGACATAATCTTTAAGTTCGATGGCAACAGGTTTGGCATTCCAAATGTTATTACAATAGTCTTGAATAGAGCGATCACTAGAAAATTTTCCCATTCTGGCTACATTTAAAATTGACATTTTACTCCAATTTTCCTGATCTTGATAAGCTTGAGAAACTTTCTCTTGACACTCAATATAAGACTTGTAATCCGCTAATAGAAGATAGGGATCATCGTAGAGTAAGTTATCTACAATGGGCTTAAATAGTTCAGGATCACCATGAGAAAAGAAGCCACTACTAATTAAGTCTAAAACACCCCTTAACTCAGGAATGGAAGTATAATAACGACGAGGAACATAACCTTGAGCTTTTAAGTTCAGAACTTCTGGGGTTGTTAATCCGAATAAGAAAAAGTTTTCGGCAGCAACTTCTTGACGAATCTCTACGTTTGCCCCGTCTAATGTACCAATAGTTAAGGCTCCATTCATGGAAAATTTCATATTTCCAGTGCCAGAGGCTTCTTTTCCGGCTGTAGAAATTTGTTCTGATAAATCAGCAGCAGGATATACTCTTTGACCAAAAGTAACGTTATAATCAGGTAAGAAAATAACCTTTAAGCGATCGCCGATATCCCCATCATTATTAACCACATCCCCCACAGCCGTAATCAATTTAATGATACGTTTGGCCATAAAATAACCTGGGGCAGCTTTACCTCCAAAAATGAAGGTACGAGGAGGAACATCTAAATTAGGATTACTCTTAAGACGCTTATACAGACTAATAATGTGTAAGACATTTAGATGTTGTCGTTTATATTCATGAATGCGCTTAACTTGTACGTCAAATAAGGATGCAGGGTTAACAGTAATGCCTACTTTTTTCTGAATATAATTGGCCAAATCTTCTTTAACTGCTTGTTTTGCATCTCGCCATTGTTGACGGAATGTTTTATCTTCTGCATAGCTTTCTAATTGCTTTAATTCTTGTAGATTCTTAATCCATCCATCGCCAATTTTTGAGGTAATTAATTCCGTTAAGCGAGGGTTACTTTGTGCTATCCAACGACGAGGGGTTACTCCATTGGTTACGTTGGTAAATTTGTCAGGGGAAAGCAGATAGAAGTCATGTAAAATGGTATCTTTTACTAATTGGGAATGTAACTCAGCTACTCCATTAATATGATGGGAACCAATACAGGCTAAATGAGCCATTCTTACGTATCTTTCTCCGCTTTCATCAATAATAGACAGACTGGAAATCTTACTATCATCATTGGGGAATTTAATACGTACTTGATCTAGGAAACGTCGATTAATTTCATAGATAATTTCTAAGACACGAGGTAATAAATTACCAAACATTTCAATGGGCCATTTTTCTAACGCTTCTGGCAACAAAGTATGATTAGTGTAGCCAAAGGTTTTCTCAACAATATTCCAAGCTTTACCCCATTCATACTCATAAATATCCACCAACAAACGCATTAACTCAGCCACAGAAACCGCAGGATGAGTATCGTTTAATTGTACTGCCCATTGTTCATAAAAATTGTCTAAATTGGGATTATTTAAAAGATGAATCCGAATCATATCTTGCAAAGAACAAGAGACGAAAAAGTATTGTTGTTTTAATCTCAATTCTTTTCCTGCGATTTGTTCATCATTGGGATAAAGAACTTTTGTCAGGTTTTCTGAACTGACTTTATCATCTACTGCTCCATAATAATCTCCTATATTAAAGCGTTGAAAATCAAAAGATTCACAGGCTTCAGAGCGCCATAATCTTAGGGTGTTTACTGTGTTAACTTTATAACCGGTAATCGGTGTGTCATAGGGTATTCCTTTAACCACATATTCAGGAACCCAACGCACATGAAATTGATTATATCCATCCACATATTGTTCACTATGTCCCCCAAAATTAACTGTAACAGAAGCTTCCGGACGACAAATTTCCCAAGGGTTTCCATACTGTAACCATTTATCGGTTATTTCTACTTGCCAACCATCTCTTATTTCTTGATCGAAAATACCGAATTCGTAGCGAATTCCGTAGCCAATTGCTGGAACTTCTACACTGGATAACGAGTCCATATAACAAGCAGCTAACCTTCCTAAACCGCCATTTCCTAATCCGGGTTCTTCTTCTGTTTCAATCAATTCTTGAATATTTAAGCCAGATTCTTTCACCGCTTCTCTGACTTTATCGGCAATTCCTAAGTTAATTAAATTATTTTCTAAATGGGGACCCACCAAAAATTCTGCTGATAAATAACAAACCTTTTTGACATCTTTTTTGAGCAGGGTTTGGATGGTATTTAACCAGCGTTGTAGTAGTCTATCTCTGACTGTATAAGCTAAGGCTAAATAAAAGTCATTCTTACTGGCTATTTCAGGAAATTTACCTTGAATATAAAAGAGATTATCTAATAAGGCACGTCGTAAAGTAGCAATTTCTAATCCTGTGCGATCATCTTCAACTTTGATGGTATTTTTGTTAATCATCTTCTTTTTTCTGAAGCTTAGTTTGTTTAAACCTGCCCCATTCTAAAATCTTCAGGGAACAAATAGAGATAAAATTCCGAAAAAATTAAGCTTTTACCCTAATTATGATGAAAATTCGATTAATTTATTATTTAATAGACTATCTTTTAAACTAAAATTAACCCAATATTAACTTTATGCTGATGACCAAAACAGGTATGATAGGAATAGATAAAAAGTAAAGTTAACAAGAAAACTAAACTGACTAAAAGATAAAATTGGAGGTAAAATTAATGGAAAAAGCAACCGTACAAATAAGTAAATTTTCGATGGATCAGGAAAGAGAAAAACAGGAAAAATCCCTAGATCCCTTGGCAGAAAACTTTGATTTTGATAGTTGGGCTAAAATTGTCAGAAAACAGATGAAACAAAGCTTATCTTATCCTTTTTCTACTTATTTATCTAAGCATTTTTAATTCAAGGGCATTACAGGGTTAACATTTCAATCATTAACCCTGTTAAACAATCATGATGCTTCTAACACCCTAAAAGGGTGTGTTACTTTTAATAAAATTAAGATTGTCTTATTACCCGTTTAGTCTCAGTTTAAACTGGTTTGTTGGAAAATCTTAAGGAAAAATACTGATAATAACAGGGAAAATCATACCTGATTGTACCTATGATTGTTTGTAGCTTCTAAACTAACGTATCAAACAATTTCCACGATTATCAGGAGACTGAAAAGTTATGCGTATTAAAAGGATTGTCGCTTCAGAAATGTTAGATTCACGGGGTAATCCCACCGTTGAAGCCCAAGTTATGCTTGAAGATGGGACAGTTGGCAGTGCATTAGTACCATCTGGGGCCTCTACAGGGGAAAAAGAGGCTGTGGAAATGCGCGATGGTGATGGGAACCGCTATAAAGGGAAAGGGGTGCTTAAAGCCGTTGAAAACGTCAATATTCATCTGGCTCCTGCTCTCCTTGGTATGGATGTTACCCAACAAAGAGCGATTGATCAAGCGATGATTGATCTTGATGGTACTCCCAATAAAGCTAAGATGGGGGCCAATGCTATTTTAGCGGTTTCCTTAGCGGTTGCTCGTACCGCAGCCAATTACTTAAAAATGCCCCTCTATCGATATTTAGGGGGGAGCAATGCGTCTTTACTGCCCGTTCCTTGTATGAACGTTATCAATGGAGGTGCCCACGCTGATAATACGGTGGATTTCCAAGAATTCATGATTGCGCCCCATAATGCTCCTAGTTTTGCCGAGGCTATTCGCATGGGTGCAGAAACCTTTCATACCCTCAAAGGTTTACTCAAAGAGAAAGGATTAAGCACAGGCATTGGGGATGAAGGAGGATTTGCACCGAACTTAAAATCCAATGAAGATGCCATGGAGTTTATCATACAGGCGATCGAAGCAGCAGGATATAAACCAGGGGAGGATATTTCCATTTGTCTCGATCCAGCCACCTCAGAATTATGGAAGGATGGGAAATATCTCTTTTTCAAATCGGATCAATCTACGAAAACCCCAACAGAAATGGTAGCACTTTGGGACGAATGGATGAATAAATATCCCATTGTTTCTTTAGAAGATGGCATGGGAGAAAACGACTGGGAAGGTTGGAAAGAACTCACCGATAAAATTGGTAATAAAGTGGAATTGGTAGGGGATGATTTATTCTGTACCAATCCCACCATTTTAGCTGAAGGGATTCAAAAAGGAGTCGCCAATTCTGTTTTGATTAAAGTCAATCAAATTGGTAGTTTAACTGAGACCTTAGATACCATTGAATTAGCGACCAAGCACAATTATAAATGTTTTGTTTCCCATCGTTCCGGCGAAACAGAAGACACGACTATTGCTGATTTAGTGGTAGCCACCAGTGCAGGACAAATTAAAACTGGTTCTGGTTGTCGGGGTGAGCGTATTGCTAAATTTAATCAACTTTTACGCATTGAAAGAGACTTAGGTAAAGCAGCGCGTTTTGCTGGTAAATCAGCTTTTCTGTAATCTTTTTCGGGGTCAACTATGGTCGACCTTAACCGATTTAAAAAGTCAGTAGGGGCTTAATATTATTAAGCCCTTATTATTAAGCTCTTACTATTTATTAATCATGGCCAACTCCCCAATTGTAACCGCCTTTCTCTATGGGATTATTAGTGCTTGTTCCATGCCATTAGGCTCGATTACTGCCTTAGTTTGGACTCCTGTATCGAGGATGATTGCTTTTCTTACTGCCTTTGGTGGCGGGGCGTTATTAGCAGCTTTAGTCATTGATTTAGTAGGAAGTGCGACGCAAAAAGGACATATTTTTGAATTAGTGATCGGTGCGGTTATTGGTAGCTTATTTTTTAGCGTTGTCAATCAATTAGTTAATAATTCTGGGGGATTTTTACGGAAACCCTCTACCACTTTATCCCATCTGACTCAAAAACAATCTCGTCGTTTTCAAGAACGAGTAGACAGTCTGAAGAGAATTAATTTGTTTCATGATGCTAATCGTTCCCTAAGACAGAAATTAGCCAAAATTTTGTTAGTGACTCATTATCCCAAGGGAACTACAATTTATCGTCAAGGTGATCCTAGTGAAACTCTTTATTTTATTAAAAAAGGCAAAGTTAGCTTATTAGATCCACAAGCTGAATTTGCCCCTTTTAAACAACTAGAAGAAAATGATGTTTTTGGTCAATTTTCCTTTTTAACCGCTTCTCCCCATCAAACCGTTGCCCGAACCACAGAAGACACCGAAATTGATATTTTACCTCGCCCTGATTTTGAAGAATTATTGCCAACTTCTCCCTATTTATCTCAACAACTAGAACGATTTTGGCAAAGTGAAGAATTACATCATTATTTACAACAACGTCAAGGAATTAATGAAACTCAAGTTAACCATTGGGTGACAAGAGCAACAGAAAAAATGCACCAGGAAGGGACTATTTTTCCAGCAGTTGAAGTTGAAGATTGTCTGCAAGAATTCTTGCAAATAGCACGACAAATTACCAGATTTCCTGTGTTTCGTTATCTCTATCACCATGAACTTCTAGAAATTGGTCAACGTTTAACCTATCATCACCGTAAAGAAGGTCATGTCTTCTTTCAACCCGAAGAAGCCTCCGATCGCCTCTTTATTATTCATCAAGGGGAAGTAGAGATTGTGTATCCTCCTCATCTGGATAAACCTCCTATTCTCCTTAAACCAGGGGATACGGTGGGAGAGTTATCTTTTGTAGCCGGGGCAAAACATACCGTCAGTGCGATCGCTTTAACTAATGTAGAGGTTTGGGTTCTCAGAAAACGAGATTTTGAGGAAATGATGCAACAGTCAAAAAATCTTGATCAAAGTATCAAAAAGTTTTTAGAACAACCGAAAATGCAAGATTACCTCCTCAAACAGCAACATTTTACCTCATCTCAAGCAGGAGAATGGGTACAAAAAGCCTGTCAAAGTATGAATGCAGGCCATTTAATTCCCTCTGCTAGTACCATGTCTAATACTGTAGCGCAACATAAGGATGCACCCATGGCTATTTGGTTGGGTTTATTAATGGATGGTATCCCTGAAGCCTTAACCATTGGGGCCCATATTATTACTGCACCCTTAAGTCCTGCATTATTAGCGGGTTTATTTATTGCTAACTATCCTGAAGCACTTTCGAGTTCCCAAGGGATGAAAGAACAGGGATTTTCTGTACAGAAAATCTTAATCATGTGGAGTTCTATTATGTTAATTACTGGTATTTTAGCGGGAGTGGGAACTGTTTTGTTTGCGAATGTCCCCGATAATTTAGTATCTTTGGTGGGGTCAATGGCCGCTGGCGCAATGTTAACAGTGATTTCTGAAACCATGTTACCAGAAGCTTATGCCAAAGGCGGTTCTATTGTGGGAATGTCTACAGTATTAGGGTTTTTATCTATTATTGTTATTAATGCTTTGGAGTGACTTCTAGAAGAAGATCGCCAAAAAAAATAAAAACAGGTGGCAACAGTAACGAACCACCTGAGATTATGCTATATAAGAATAATAGGTATTTGACTCAACCTTAATCCTATCTTACTTCGTCAGTGATACCAGTTGTAGGATTGGTATCATCAGCATCATCACAACCAGCTAAAACACCGATAGCAGTATTATCAGGAGCACCTACACTAGCTTCGTCTAGACCGGTTACATTACCTGCTGCTGGGTCAAGACCAGTACCTGCGGCAGCTACACCTGTATGGAGAGCATATTGAACACCTCTTTGGGCGTCACTGTTATTAGAGCGACAAACTACAGTGGAGAAAGTACGAGCTTGAGGATCATATTGGATACCAGCAGCATAGTCACGGGTTCCATTTTGACCATTAGCAACACCACCAATATCAACAATAGTGTTGGTACCAGTTTCATCTCTGGTGATACCAGTAGCACCTAAACGACCGCGTTCAGCAGCAACTCCATCTACATCAGCACGAGCATCAAGGAAAATACCGTAGTATTTTTCGTTACCAACAGGAACTTCTAGTTCAGCGATGTTACGAGCAAAACGACCACGTTCAGCGAAAACGGTTTGTTGAGCGCGGTTCATAGCACCGAGGGTACTCTTAGCTTCAGACTCACGAGCTTTACCAACTTGACCTAAGAGGTTGGGAAGAGCGATGGCTGCTAATACCCCGATAATAATGACAACAACTAATAATTCGATTAAGGTGAAACCCTTATTTCCTTTTTTGTTAGCGAGAGATTGAATGAGTTTAGCTTTAAATGTGTTATTCATTGGTTTATGTTCCTTTTTGGTAGAGGTTAGTGTTTTTTCGCTTCTAGAAAGAACATACCCACATTGATCAAATTTGATATCACTTTGAGCAAAAAAACTTTTTTCTTTTTTTGTTCAAAGGCTAAAACCCAGATAAGAGAAGGTTTTAGGATGATCAAGACGGTTGAGTTTTTTTTGAATATCGGGAGGAGTGTCAAGACGAGTCTGAGAAGTTCCGTATTGGTTGACAGAAAAAAAGGGTTCCAAGCCTCCTCTTTCGAGGGGATGAAAAGCGATCGAGGGATGGCGATGTCTCCTCGCCATATCCAATGGACCAAAAGAAGAAGAATTTTCCTTGTTTCAAGCCTTCAACTTGAGGGGAGGTAATTCGCACATTCTAGATTCTGATTGACCTTGGCAACATAGACATCAAAATTTTGTACCTCACAAGTATGGGGAATGCTATACACTCAAGTGAAAACTGTTGTATGTAGGATGGGTAAAAATGCTCTATTTTCTAGACTTTCAGGTGCAATACGGTTCCCAAATGACTCAAAAGGATCTGTTTTCCATTTGGTCGCAAGAAGCAGAAACTGCATTAGGAGCTAAAAAAGCCGGGGTTGTAGTTGATTTATGGAAGTGTGTGGGAGAGAGACGCGTTCTTGCTGTTGTTAATGTCGAGTCTCCTGATGTCTTAGATCAAATTCTGTTTACCCTACCCATCATGAAAGAAATGGGTCAATACGTTAACGTTAAGGTGACATCTTTACGTCGTTATGAAGATTTTGCAGCAGATGTCAATCAATGGTTGCAAGAGTAGAGCCTTCCCAACTCTAAAAATTGCTGGGTGCAAGATGTGAGTTGAGAGCCTCCTGCACCTCCCAACCTAGGGATTGACTGCATTATATTGAACGATCGCAATATTCCATTCCCCTAACTGACTGGTTTGAAAAGCCACTTGTGAGCCATCCCCTGTAATTGTGGGTTGTTTCACAGAACCTCGAACATTAGCTGTCAATAAGGTAGCCCGTTGTTTAGTGCGATCGTAAACCATAATATCTGGTTTACCCCGTTCGGTGGAAACATAGACTAGGTAGCGTCCATCATTATTTAAAGCGGGTTGGTCCTGACTAGAATCTCGACGATTAAGATTAGGAAGAGAAACCAAACGACGTTGTTCTAAATCGTAGAGATAGACATCTCGATGACCTTTACGCTCGGAGGCAAAGGCTAAATAACGCCCGTCTCCACTGTAAGCGGGGTTTTCTTCCGGAGACTTACTATTAAGTCCCCCTGTGGGTATTTCCGGGGTTATTAGTAGGGGGTGATTACAGCTAGAGAGGAATATTGCCAGCAATGCTGTGGTAAAGGATAAGGTTTTGAGCATCTAGAGGAATTTAGAATTCAGAATTCAGAAGTCAGAAGTTGTTTTTGGGACGAGGATTGCGGTGCGACTCCGGTGATTCGCCATCGCCTTTGGGTAGCGCACCAAGACATAAGCCTCCCCTCAAAAACGTTTCGCTTTAAAAAGCCAGGTTTTAGACCCTATTATCTCGATAATCTAAACTTATCTGTTGACAGTCAACCTAACCGACAACAGCTATAATTAAATGATATCAAAATTATTATCTTTAGGTTTATATCTGTGTTGAGAAAACGATTAAATGTGTGTTCTGTAGGCTTATTTCTGCCCTTATTATTGGGGACATCTCTCATTTTAGGGGGTTGTAACCCTCAAAAAGAAACGGGTACTAATACTTCTGGGGATAATGACACTTTAACATTACTATATTGGCAAGCACCAACCATTCTCAATCCTCATTTATCCACAGGGTTAAAAGATTCAGAAGCCAGTCGAATTGCTTTAGAACCTTTAGCTAGTTATGATCAAAAAGGGGAACTGATACCCTTTTTAGCGGCTGAGGTTCCTACGGTTGAAAATGGTGGTATTGCTGCTGATGGAAAATCAGTCACTTGGACTTTAAAACAGGATATAAAATGGTCAGACGGAACCCCATTTACGGCTGCTGATGTTATCTTTACTTATGAGTTTTTAAGTAACCCTGAAGTAGGGGCAACCAGTTCAGCCATTTATGAAATTGTTGACAATATTGAAGCGATTGATGACTATACTGTTAAAGTTAACTTTAAGAAAGCAACGCCAGCCTGGAACCGTCTTTTTATTGGATTATCAGGATTGATTTTACCCCGTCACATTTATGAAGAATATAATGGAAAAAATGTAAGAGAAGCCCCTGCAAATTTATTACCTATTGGTACCGGACCCTATAAAGTAGTAGAGTTTAAGCCTGGCGATGTAGTCATTTATGAACCAAATCCTTACTTTAGAAATGCTGATAATTTAGGCTTTAAACGCATTGAATTAAAAGGAGGAGGAGATGCCACTTCAGCCGCTCGTGCCGTATTACAAACAGGGGATGCAGATTATGGTTTTAATTTGCAAGTAGAGGCACCTGTTTTGCAACAGTTAGAAACAGGAGGAAAAGGCAAATTAGTAACTATTTTGGGAACGTTAAGTGAACGTATTTTAATTAATTTTACAGATCCTAATCAAGCAACAGCAGAAGGAGAAAGGTCTAATATTAATAATCCTCATCCTTTTTTGAGTGATAAACAAGTTAGGGAGGCCTTTAGTTTAGCCATTGATAGGGATACGATTGCCAAGCAATTATATGGTATTACAGGTCAACCCACTGCTAACATTTTACTATTACCTCAAGAATTTAATTCCCCCAATACTGCTTACGAATTTAACTTAGAAAAAGCCCAAAATTTATTAGACCAAGCGGGATGGAAAGATACCAATAATAATGGCATAAGAGATAAAGATGGTGTGGAGATGAAAGTAGTGTTTCAAACATCAGTCAATCCTTTACGTCAAAAAACTCAAGAAATTGTTAAACAAGGCTTACAATCTATTGGCATAGGGGTAGAGTTAAAGAGTATTGATGCTAGTATTTTCTTTTCTGGTGATCCTGCCAATAATGATACCGTTGAGCATTTTTATGCTGACTTACAGATGTTTACTACAGGTAATTATAGCCCTGATCCCAGTGATTATATGAAAGATTATCTCTGTAATGAAATCCCCCAAAAAGCTAATAATTGGGTAGGTAGTAATTATTCTCGTTATTGTAATCCTGAATATGATAAGTTATGGAAAGCAGCAACCCAAGAATTAGACCAGAAAAAGCGACAAGATATGTTTATCAAAATGAATGATATTTTAATTGAAGATTTTGCCGTTATTCCCCTAGTTCATCGGGCTGACGTAACTGCTATTAGTAACCGTTTAGATGGCTTTGAGTTAACTCCTTGGGACCGAAATACTTGGAATATTAAAGATTGGCAAGTTAAGTAAGTTTCTCTCATTAACCTCTTAGGTAATATATGTTTTCAGCACAAAAATATTGGTTAAAACTGTTAATTTTGAGGCCATGGGAAGAGAACAGGTAAACATAAAATCCTTCAAGAAAAAAGCTCTTTTAGTATCCATGCTACAGAACCCCTTAGTTTGGCGTTTAATTGCTGGAGCTTCAACTTTACTGGTGAGTTTGTTGGCCTCTTTAAGTTATCACTATGCCCGCAGTCAAATATTAGAAAACCTCAAGCAGAGTGCGTTGATTAAAGTGCAGCAGGGGGTTGATGAGATTGATCTGTGGTTAGCAGCCCGTAAGGCAGAAATAGCAACCATTACTAATACCCCCACATTTCGTACCATGAATTGGCAGCAGGTAGGGCCTTATCTAGAAGGGGAACTTCAGCGTTTGCCAGAGTTTTATCACATGACCATGATTAGTCCCGATGGCTCTTACTATGCGACGAGAAAGGGAAAAACAAATAAAAATGTCAGTGATCGCCCCCATATTCAGCAAGCCTTTAGAGGAGAAACCGTAGCTTCAGATCCCATAAATTCACGAGCCTTTGGTGGTGTTCCTCTGATCATCATAGCAGCCCCCGTATGGGAGAATCAAACAGGGATAGGAGAGATTATTGGGGTCAATGGAGCGGCTATCAGCATTGACCAACTGAGTAAAGTGGTTAATAAATTAGAGTTTGGAGTGGGGAGCTATGCTTTTGCCTTAAATTCCAAAGGGCAAGCCATCATCCACCCCAATAAGCAACTGATGAGTACCAAGGAAAAGCCAGGCCCCAGCTTATTAGAACTAGAGGAACTGGGTTTACAATCTATTGCCAGAAGGATGGTTAACCAGGAGAAGAACATTGAGTTAGTGAAATTGGATAATCAAGGCCAATATGTAGCTTACCTACCCCTCAAAGAGGCCAACTGGTCAATTGCACTGGTCATTCCCCGTCGGAATATTGAAATGCAGCTGCTTCCTCTGAATATCATGGTTGTTGTGATTGTTGGTTTAGCTATGCTGATGGTACTTGTACTTTGGCGAATGCACATTGTTCAAGAAAGACAACTGCAAAAGTCCAAAGCTGCTGCCGATGCAGCCAATCAAGCGAAAAGTGAGTTTTTGGCTAATATGAGTCATGAACTGAGAACACCCCTGAATACGATTTTAGGCTTCACCCAACTTTTAGAACGAAACATTAGTCCTAATGCACCGCAACAAGAGCAGATTAAACTGATTAGTCGTAGTGGGGAACAATTACTCTCACTAATTAATGATGTCTTGGATATGTCCAAAATTGAATCCGGTCGCGTTACCCTTAATAGAGACAGTTTCGATCTCTATGGTTTACTCGATGGTATCGAAGAGATGTTTAGATTTCAAGCACACTCCAAACAGTTAGAGCTTGAATTGATTACAGATGAGAAATTGCCACAATATATTAACAGCGATCAAGGAAAATTACGTCAGATTTTGGTTAACCTGATTAGTAATGCCATCAAGTTTACAGACGAGGGCAAGGTTTCTCTTAAGTCAGAGATGAGAAGTTTCAACTCAGAGCTTAACACCTGCTTATTATGCTTTTCAGTAGAAGATACTGGTTGTGGGATAGGGGAGCAGGAACTAAAGAGGATCTTTGAACCCTTTATACAAACAGAAAGTGGCCGTCAATCCCATCAAGGGACAGGTTTAGGGTTAAGTATTAGTAATCAATTTGTAGAATTGCTCGGTGGAGAAATTCAAGTACAGTCTCAGTTAGAGATAGGAACAAGGTTCAGCTTTGAGATAACTGTTGCATTAGGCGACGAATCAGCCATAGAAGCTGAAAAATCCCGCAAAAAGGTCATAGGCTTAGCACCAGGACAACCCAGCTATAGGATTCTAGTAACCGATGATCGCTCCCTGAATCGGCAATTTTTGCTCAATCTCTTAAGGCCTCTGGGTTTTGAGGTGCGCTCTGCCAAAAATGGACTCGAAGCAGTGAAAATGTGGCAAAAATGGCACCCCCATCTGATTTGGATGGACATAAGAATGCCAGTCATGGATGGTTATGAGGCCAGCCGAAAGATTAAAGCAGAGCCTCAAGGACAAGAAACGGTGATTATTGCCCTGACTGCCAGTGCCTTTGAACAAGAGCGCAAAATGATTCTCTCTCAAGGGTGCGATGACTTGATAAGAAAACCAGTTAAGGAAAATTTAATATTTGATAAGTTAACAGAGCATTTGGGTATAATCTTCTTATATGAAGATGCACCTCAACCAAAAGCTCTGGTGGCAACACCATCTTCGGTGAACCCAGAAGCTTTAGGGCTGATGTCATCTCAATGGTTAGAGCAACTGAAAAAAGCAGCAGTGATTGCTAAACCAGCCTCGATCCTAAAGCTGATTGAACAAATGCCCCAACAAGATCCCCTTTTAGCGGCACAGTTACAGCAAATGGTTGATAATTATCAGTTTTCGGACATCATAAACCTTGTTGACCTGGTTAATAGGTAATCATGACCCCTGACTTATTCTATGACAAAGTTCCTGAAATTTTAATTGCAGATGACACCATAGAGTCTCTAAGAATGATCTCCCAAGCTTTGTCGAGTCATGGATATGATGTTCGTAGCGTTACCAATGGGACCTTAGCTTTAGCATCAGCAAAAGAAGCCCAACCGGATTTGATCTTACTAGATATTAGAATGCCCGATTTATCGGGTTATGAAGTCTGTAGGGAGCTTAAAGAAAATCCTCTTACTCAAGAGATACCCGTTATTTTTATTAGTGCCCTGCAAGAAACCATTGATAAAGTAGAAGCATTTGCTGTTGGAGGGGTTGATTATCTGACCAAACCCCTGCATCTTCCCGAAGTTTTGGCTCGTATTCAAGCTCAACTTGCTTGGCGTTTTTCCCTCAAGGAGATTCAGAAACTCAATCAGCAATTAGACAAACGAGTTCAACAGAGAACTGCTGAATTAGCTTGGAGCAACCAAAGCCTAAAAGAAGAAATCTTAGAACGGAAGAAGATTGAGGAGAGTTTACGGGAGAGTGAAAGCAAATTTCGTCAGCTATCGGAAAATATTCAAGAAGTGTTTTGGCTGACGGATTATGATCCTCAGTTGGGGAAAGTAACAAACATGGATTATGTCAGTCCTGCTTTTGAGACTGTTTGGGGACATACTTGTGAGTCACTTTACCATAACCCGTGGCTATGGATTGAAGTAATTTACCCAGATGATCGTCAAAGGGTTAAAACCTCATTTAAGCAAAATGCCGTTGAGGGTTCCTTTGATGAAGAATATCGGATTATTCGTCCTGACGGTAGTATTCGCTGGATTCATGATCGAGGCTTTCCTATTTACAATGAGGATGGCCAAGTTTATCGTATAGCAGGAATTGCTGAAGATATTACTAAACGTAAACTGACTCAAGAAGCTTTAAGAGAAAGTGAAGCGCGTTGGCAGTTTGCCTTAGAAGGTGCAGGAGATGGAATCTGGGATTGGAATATTGAAACAAATTCTGTTTTCTTCTCTGCACAACTGAAAGCCATGTTAGGTTACACTGACCAGGAAATGTCCAATCATCTAGAAGAATGGAAGAGTCGCATCCATCGTGAGGATATAGATAGCGTCTTTGAGGATGTGGATAAGTATTTTAAGGGTGAAATATCGGTTTATGAGAATGAGCATCGTCTTCTTTGCAAAGATGGTAGCTATAAATGGATTCTAGATCGGGGTAAGGTGATTGAATGGACAGCAGAAGGTAAACCCTTACGGATGATTGGTATCCATAGTGATATTACTCGGCGCAAACAAGCAGAATTAGAACGGGATCGCTTCTTTAATCTTTCATTGGATCTTCTCTTCATTGCTGATTACCAAGGGACTTTGAAGCGCATCAATCCTGCTTGGAGTAACTTACTGGGATATTCTGAGCAAAACCTATTAAATCAATCTTTATTGCAGATTATTCACCCCGATGATCAATCCACTGTTGAAGATGCGCTTCAACGTCTTAATCAGGGAAAAGATATCGATATTTTAGAAATACGTTGTCGTTGTCTAGATGAATCGTACCTCTGGATAGCTTGGAATGCAGTTCCCTTTCCCCAAGAAAATTTACTCTATGGTGCAGGGCGCAATATCTCTCAACGCAAAGCATCTGAAGAGCGTTTAGTTCACCAAACTCTCCATGATTCCTTAACGGGATTGGCCAATCGAAGCTATTTTATGGAGCGGTTAGAATTAGCGATTAAAAAAGAAAAACGCCACCCAAACCAACACTTGGCTGTTTTGTTTATCGATTTAGACGATTTTAAACACATTAATGATACCCTTGGCCATTTTATCGGTGATCAGTTTTTGATTGAAGTCGCTCAAATTCTCAGAACGTCGGTTCGAGATGTTGATTGTGTCGCTCGATTAGGTGGAGATGAGTTCATTATCCTCTTAGAAGAGGTTTATTACCAAGAAAATGTTTTTAAGATAGTTCAACGTATTCAAGAGAAACTTAAATCTTCTATTCAACTGCGAGAATACAACATATTAACCAGTGCGAGTATTGGCATTTTCTTAGATACAGAAGATTACCAAGACATAAATGAAATTGTGCGTAATGCAGATATTGCTATGTATCAAGCTAAAGCCAAGGGTAAAGGTTGTTATGAACTCTATAATCACACCATGTATTGCCAAACCCTCCACAGAGTAGAGTTAGAAAATGCTTTACGTAATGCGATCGCTAACCAAGAACTCTATCTTTACTATCAACCGATTCTTAACCTCCAAGACAACCTGAAATTAGAAGGGTTTGAAATTCTCTTACGTTGGCATCATCAGGAAAAAGGACTCATTGCTGCGTCTGAATTTATCCCCCTTGCAGAAGAGACTGGAGAAATTAATGTCATTGGAGAATGGGTTTTACACGAAGCTTGTAGTCAGTTCCAACATTGGTGTGGCATTTATCCTGACTTTGAGCAATTGTATTTTAGTATCAATATTTCGGGGCGACAGTTACGGGATATTTCTTTGGTGACTATTCTTGAACAAAACCTAAAAGAAAGCCAAATTCCCCCCCATTGTCTCAAGTTGGAAATTACTGAAACAAGTCTCATCGAAAATACAACCATAGCAGTTAAGATTTTACAAAAAATACAAGACCTTGGTGTGCAAATTAGTCTGGATGATTTTGGCACCGGTTTCTCTTCTCTAAGATATTTACATCAATTTCCCCTGAATGTCATTAAGATTGATCGCTCATTTGTGCAAACCCTCAACCAAGGGAGTCGTGAACGTAGTATTATTGCTTCTATTATTGCTTTAGCTCGCGCTTTAGATTTCACTACGGTTGCTGAAGGTATTGAAACTCCACAGCAACTTGAACAACTTCAAACCTTAGGATGTCAGTCCGGACAGGGTTACTTTTTCTCTAAACCTAATCAACTACCCGAACTTCTGCGCCAGTATTTTGTATAAATCATGAATTTACCAAATTGGGTAACCCTTTCTCGTCTAATCCCACTCCCTTTTCTGTTCTATTTTCTCCATACCCCTAACCCTTCCCATCGTTGGCTTTGCGTGGCTATTTTCCTCATTGCAGCTTCGACAGACTGGGTAGATGGTTATTTAGCTAGAAAATTAGATCAAGTGACGGAATTGGGCAAATTTCTCGACCCTTTGGTGGATAAATTATTAGTCCTTGCACCTCTGTTGAGTTTAATTGATCTCCAACAAGTTCCTGCTTGGGGAGTTTTCTTGGTCCTAGTCCGAGAAATAGCGATCGCAGGTTGGCGTATTAATCCTAACCTCACCGGAAATAGCACTATCCAAGGGGCAAATATTTGGGGAAAATTAAAAACCGTTAGCCAAATAACGGCGATCGCCTTTTTGCTTGCTCCCCTTCCCCAACCCTGGATCACCATCTCTATGATCCTATTCTGGTTATCTGTGGTCTTAACCTTAGTCTCCGGTGCAATTTACCTACTTCCTACCGGTAGCCCTGAACAGCTACACTAGAAATATTAAGAAACAATAATTAAACATGACGGGAACAGGAACAGCGATCGCAACACAAGACTACGATGTTATCATCATTGGTTCAGGAATGGGAGGGTTAGTGACGGCCACCCAACTCGCTGCAAAAGGGGCGAAGGTATTAGTGTTAGAAAAGTATTTAATTCCTGGGGGAAGTGCGGGTTATTTTGAACGGGAAGGGTACCGATTTGATGTCGGTGCATCCATGATTTTTGGGTTCGGAACAGAAGGGACCACCAACCTTTTAACCCGTGCCTTAGATGCGGTTAATATGGACCTAGAAACCATCCCTGATCCTGTCCAAATACATTACCATTTACCCAACAATTTAGAGCTAAAAGTACATAAAAATTATGATAAATTTATTGACGAATTAATCAATAAGTTTCCCCACGAAAAAGTAGGAATTCGTCGCTTTTATGACGAATGCTGGAAAGTTTTTAACTGTCTCAATGCGATGGAATTACTTTCCCTAGAAGAACCTAGATACTTGATGAGAGTGTTTTTTCAGCATCCCTTTGCTTGTTTGGGTTTGGTAAAATATTTACCTCAAAATGCAGGGGAAATTGCCCGTCGTCATATAAAGGATTCTGAACTTCTCAAATTTATTGATATGGAGTGTTATTGTTGGTCAGTGGTTCCTGCTGATAGAACCCCAATGATCAATGCTGGTATGGTATTTTCAGATCGGCATTATGGTGGGATAAATTATCCCAAAGGAGGGGTAGGAACCATTGCTGAAAAATTAGTAGAAGGATTAGAAAAACTAGGAGGAGAAGTTCAATATAAAGCCCGCGTTACTAACATTGTAATGGAAAACGGTAGAGCGGTAGGTGTTAGATTAGCTAATGGAAAAGAATATCGAGCAAAACGCATTGTTTCCAACGCCACTCGTTGGGATACCTTTGAAAAACTATTGCCGAAAAATGAAATTCCTAAAAAAGAAAAAAAATGGCAGCAACGTTATCAACAATCACCGAGTTTTCTGAGTCTTCATTTAGGCATTAAATCGGAAGTTTTACCCCCAGGAACAGAATGCCATCATATTCTTTTAGAACAATGGGAAACTATGGAAGATGAACAAGGAACTATTTTTGTCTCAATTCCTACCTTACTTGATCCGAGTTTAGCACCATCTGATCACCATATTATTCATACATTTACCCCTAGTTACATGAAAGAATGGCAAGGACTTTCTTCTCAGGATTATCAGCATAAAAAAGAAGCAGCAGCGACTCGTTTAATTAAAAGGTTAGAAAATATTTTTCCTGGGTTAGTAGAGGGGTTAGACTATCAAGAAGTTGGAACACCCCGTACACACCAACGCTTTTTAGGAAGAGATCAAGGAACTTATGGACCTATTCCTAGCCGAAAGTTACTAGGGCTGTTAGGAATGCCCTTTAACCGCACTGTTATCCCTGGATTGTACTGTGTAGGGGATAGTACCTTTCCGGGGCAAGGACTTAATGCGGTGGCTTTTTCTGGGTTTGCCTGTAGCCATCGTATCGCAGTTGATTTAGGATTATAACCCTCAACAAATAACTGTTATATTTCTTTGCATTTCTTTCAGTAGATCTACTGTTGAGGAATGCTGGGTTATTGTTAATGATAAGTATATGTCGGTAACTTCTAGAGTGTCTTGTTAATCGTCGTTTTTCTTCGTTAAAATGTAAGCTGAACCCATTAATATAGTTTTTGGTTCATAAGATGATTAACCCTATAAAATTCTTCTAGATTTTAAAACAATTATTGAATTTTTAATCAATAAAATGCCCTTAGTATAATGTTAAATATCACCCCAGTTAATCCTATCGAAAAATCCTTGCTTAGGGAAATTGTTAGTTCATCGGATTACAATACTAATTTACAAGAAATTAGTAAAATAATCACGAAATTTTTTGAGGTCAACTTTTGCTTAATTATTAGTGATTTCAGTCACATAAACTATTTTTACCACTGTCAAGATTTTGCTGATCAATCTGTTAGTATTTCTCAAAGCAGAGTAGCTGGTTTTATAGGAAGTGATTGGTGTTGTAGTCTCAGAAATGATGGTAAAATTAAATATATTAGTGATTTGAATAATAAAAAAAATCAAAGATTATCATCTCATTTTGAAGGGATAAATATCAAATCATTATTAGGGGT
>JAAUYJ010186186.1_pt1 | contig 39656 bp, 39 predicted proteins | sample 7278031 | NCBI WGS metagenome assembly JAAUYJ01 (sample SAMN14350222, study PRJNA611818) | marine sediment metagenome | isolation source: surface marine sediment (1.8m) | place: French Polynesia: Moorea | collected 2018-08 | reverse complement strand
TTGAAATACAGGGACACAACCGCCTAGTACCTACTAAAAATAGCGAAAATGGTCAGGGGTCGAAACTAAGCTAACCACCAAAAACAATTAGCTTCGGCTAAGTCTCTCCTAAAGGAGAAGAAAACAAAGTAAAGCCAAACCCTGTAGGGTGAGGTATTAGAGGCAATTGGATACGACGAGTGCGTCCATCGCATAAAGAATCCCTACCCGTCTACACGGTAGGGTTATTCAATCAGGGATTTACTGAACAATAACAGGGATACCCGTTTGCACCAATTCATACAACTCTTTCACATCTCGGTTACGCATTCTAACGCAACCATGAGAAACCGCTTGACCCATAACGTGTTCTCCTGGGGTTCCATGAAAACCAATATATCTATTATTACCCCTCGAAAAACCGATCCAACGTTCCCCTAAAGGACTATTGGGACCTGGCGCACTCACACGACCATTCCAAGGGTTTTTCCATTTGGGGTTTTCCACCATTTGTAGAACAGAAAAGTTACCTCTGGGGGTTTCCCAACCTCGTTTACCGATGGCAACTCGATAACTAGCGATTACATTATCATCGTTATAAGCATAAACACGGCGTTCTTTTAAATTGAGAACAATACGAGTAGCCAGAGTTTTTTTCTCTTCTGGAGGATTAGAAATGGCTGTTTCTTGTGCAGAAGCGGGTTGCGAAGTTTCTGGGGTGGGTAAGTCTATGGAGGATGTGGTAGAAGCAGTAACTTCAGAAGCGATCGCTTGTGGTTTGATTCCATCAACAGGCAAGAGGAAACTACCACTAATTAAAGTGAGTGTGAGTAAAGATTGAGTGAAATTCATGATTTTCAGTCCTTATATCAAGGACTAAGATTTCAATAAAAGAAGAGTAAGATATGTTACCTGTATTCTAGAAGTGACTTAGAAAAGAGTTGCTTAAAATTAGCACTCTCTTAATACTTTCTTATTTTTATCCGTGAAGGAAGAATCCCCCCCTTTCAGCCATGGGAATTGTCAATTTTCCCATCCATCCCCATAGATACTGATCTGAAATCCTTTTGAATACCATAGGTTAGGATGAGGTAAGCAGGGGGAGCAGAGGAGGCAGAGGAGGCAGAGGAGGCAGGGGAAGATAAATTACAATAGGGATTTTAACGTTTACTGATTAAGCGGATTTAATATGATAAATGAGATTAGATTGATTTCAGACAAAAAAGCAGTGAAAACTCCGAAGAATCTTCACTGCTACCACAAACAGATGATTAAAAGACTAGAATATTATTAAATATTCTTATATGTCTTAATCATCGTAAACACGACATTCAACCGCATCGGGGTTGTCATCACAATATTGCTCAAAAGAGGTTTTAGTAGGTTGTTGTTCTCGTTGGTGAGAGGCTTCAGCTTGAAGTTCTTCCACTGCATCCCATGCAGCAGCGCAGTCTCCAGACTCACTGCCCTCGGTGCTACAAACGTTTCTGGCGTTTTGTAATTCCTGTTCAATTTGTTCGTTAATGTTGCTCATAATTGCTAATCTCTTAAACACTCCTATTGATTATACAAAAAACCGTTATAGAAACTAGCCAACTTTGATTGTGATTAGGAGACAAGCTTACTTTGAAGGGACTTAAGATATTCAGTGTTAACCTTGGATTCACGGGTTAAGGCAATTTTTCCTGTCCGTGCCACTTCTCGAATGCCAAATTTAGTTAACATCTGGACAATGGCTACCATTTTACCTGGATCACCAACCACTTCGACAGTAACTGTATCCTCAGAAATATCTACTATTCTAGCTCGGAACACTTGAGCGACTTCGATAACCTCAGCACGGTTAGACGCTGCCACACTAACTTTAAGGAGCATCAGTTCCCTTTCTACACAAGGGGTTTGGGTAATATTATTAACCTTGAGAACGTTTACCAATTTGTAGAGTTGTTTGGTTAACTGTTCAATTGTATTATCATCCCCTGGCACTACCATTGTAATCCGAGAGATGCCCAGTTGTTCAGCCGGACCTACGGCTAGACTTTCAATATTAAATCCACGACGAGCGAATAAACCTGCAATACGGGTTAAAACCCCGGCTTCATCTTCAACAAGAACAGAAAGGGTATGTTTCATGGTTTTTAAGGAAACAGTCTCTAGAATCATCAAATTATTATGGGGTGTGGCCAAGGAAGTTAAACGTCCTGAAAACACTCGGCCGATCCTAATCCTAGAATAACGCCATCACTGCCCAGATATAAAATTTTTATAGAAAATCTCTAGATTGTTAGGCGTGCTATCTTAAAGTGGATCGACTGTAAAGGTTAATCCCCTGAGATAAAATCGTTCAAAATAGAGACATTCTAGCCCATGTTATCCAAATGCTTCCGTTTTGGCCTGTTGTTATTCCTTAGCTTCATGTTGACCTTTTGTCGTCCCTATTTATTGTGGCAGGGGATAGTTCATGCAGTTACCCCTTCGGTGGCGGAACAACAGGGGCGAGAATTGTATCAACAAGGAGAGATCGACCAAGCCATCGCCACTTGGCTAAGTATAGCGCAACAGTATGAACAACAAGGGGATATTGTTGGTCAGGGTAGGGTGTTGAGTTATCTGGCTTTAGCTTATAGTCAACTGGGGCAATGGGATAAGGCTAATACTTCTATTGCTCAAAGTTTGGACTTATTACAATCTCAAGAAAAAAGTCGGGAAATCCTTTCTATTCTAGCTGAAGCTTTGAATATTGAAGGTACATTATTATTAGCGCAAGGTAATTCTTTATCAGCTTTATCAAGTTGGGAAAAATCCACTGAAATTTATCAGCAAATAGATAATAAAACGGGTATTTTACGGACTGAAATTAACCAAGCCAGGGCGTTACAAAATTTAGGAATCTATAATCAAGCTTGTCAAAGATTAGTAGAAAATTTAGTTGATGAGCAGGTTAATTGTCAATCTTTAACCTTTGAGGAAGTTAATACTCTATTATCTAATGATTTAAGCCCATTAAAACAAGCAGGTTGGCTCAGTTTAGCCCAGATATTACGCCAAAAGGGAAATTTTGTAGTCGGTGAAGAAATATTGAAGCAAATTTTATCTCAGGTATCTTCCTCTGAAAAAAAAGCGTCTATTTTCTTGGATTTAGGCAGAAACTTAGAACGACAAAGTTTTTTAGAAGAAGCGAAAAGTAATTATCAAAAAGCGATCATAACAGCCAATAACTTTGATACCCTGATTCAAGCACAGTTGAGTCAATTAAACTTACTTATTTTACAAAAATCATGGCCAGAGGTTGAGCAATTATCGACTCAAATAGAACAGAATTTATCTCAATTAAAATTAAATACAACTAAAGTAGACGGACAAATTTATCTAGGAAGTCTTTTACTAAAGTGGAGTCAATTATCTGACAATTCTAATCTCTTGCCTTCCTGGATAAAAATAGAACAAATTTTCAAACAAGCCCAAGCAAATTCTCAAATCCTTAATTATGAAAAAGGACTCATTTATGGAGTGGGTAATCAAGGAAAATTATACGAAAGTCTAGCCATAAGTAAGCTTTGTAAAACTAAGAATAATTCATCAGTTAATTGTTCAAAAACCAATCAATTTTCTGATATCAATCAAGTTCAATTAAGTCTTAGAGACTTGCAAAATAAAGCCAAACAATTAACCGAGCAAGCCCTCAGTAAATCACAAGCTTTGCAAATTCCTAGTACAACCTATAGTTTACAGTGGCAACTGGGAAGAATATTAAATAGTTTAGGAAATGAACAAGAAGCAATAACCGCTTACCTAGAAGCAGTGAGATATCTGAAAATATTAGCAGTTGATTTATCACGAAATAGGGAATCTCAATTTTCTTTTCAAGAAAAAGTTGAACCAGTTTATCGAGAGTTGCTCAGTTTATTATTACCACAAAATAATCGGGAGGATGTTTCGCAAAAAAACTTAAAAGAAGCAAGAAAACAAATCGAAGCCTTACAAGTAGCAGAACTTAATAACTTTTTCCAAGATATTTGTGTTGAAAGTCAACCCATTGATATCTCCACTGTTGATCCCAATGCCGCTATTATTTACCCCTTAATATTAAGCGATCGCTTGGCTATTTTGATCGATTTGCCTAATCAACCTTTACAGGTTAGAATTACTCAAGTTTCCCAAAAAGAATTAGAAAAAATAGCAAAACAATTTCGCTATAATATAGTCATAAGGAGTCAACGTGAATTTTTTAAAGATGGTAAAAAACTGTATGACTGGCTAATTGAACCGTTCATTGAGCAACTGCAACAAGCTGGAATTAAAACTTTAGTCTTTGTTCCCGATGGAATCTTAAGAAATATACCCCTTGATGCTTTATATGACGGTCAAAAATATCTAATCGAAAACTACAAAGTTGCCCTGACATCTAGTTTAACATTACTATCCCCACAATCCCTACAAGAACAAGGATTAAAAACTCTTTTTTCTGGGTTAACAGAAACTTACCAAAAGGACGGATTAATCCCTTTATTTTACGTCAAACAAGAATTAAAAGCCATTACCTCCCAAGTACCTAATATGGTACTTATTAATGAGGAGTTTACGTTAGAGAATTTACAAAGTACCCTAAAAAATAAATCCTTTCCTATTGTACATTTTGCTACTCATGGTCAATTTAGTTCGCAGTTTGAAGAAACATTTTTAGTAGCTTGGAATAGCTCTATCAATGTACTAGAACTAGAAAAATTACTAAAAGAAAATGATCCTAGAGGTATTAACCCGATTGAATTGTTGATATTAAGTGCTTGCGAAACAGCCGCAGGAGATAATCGGGCTGCTTTAGGGTTAGCAGGGTTTGCAGTCAGAGCAGGAGCCAGAAGTACCTTAGCTACATTATGGTCAGTGAATGACCAAGCTTCTGCGGTGATTATGGAAGAATTTTATAAACAATTATCTACTAACAAATTATCAAAAGCAGAGGCATTAAGACAAGCTCAATTAACGATGTTAGCAGATCGTTGGTATAAACACCCTTTTTATTGGTCAGCTTATACATTAGTAGGAAACTGGCTCTAATACTTTAGTGACATCCTCTCATACCCAAAAAGCAAAAGCTGCTAAACCCATAAATAAAATAGGAACGAGCCATCTTAAAAATTCGTCTAAAGATACGGCTAAATTAGGATATCCTTCCGCCACTAAATTAATACTAATAACCGATTCAACTAAAGCAATAAATACCAATAACATTGCCCCGACAATGACTTTATCTTCTGCGGTTAAATAGTTCATTTTGGGAAGTTCTTGTCGCAAGATAAACTGATAAGTAATTAAGCTCACCATTGTCGCAGTAGCTAAGGTAATTTGTGGTACAATTTGTGTAGGTTCCAGCCAAAAAACTAAGTCCGACATTAAAACAATTAAAGCCACAGGAAAAAGAACTCGCCAAGCATAAAAACTGGAGTGTCTTTTAACTCTTATTTCGTAATCAAATCTGGCATAATCTTGTTGTTCAGGTTGTAAATAATGTGCGTGACTATGGGTGGTAATCTCTTTAAAAGACCAATTTACTAAAGAAATTTCGTCACTAATTCCATTAAGTTCATCTGCTTCGATATAATAAATTTCTTGAGGAGAATAACTAAAAGAAATTAATTCTATTTTGATCACTTGTTCATCAAAAGGAAATCTTTTTAAATCTAGACTGGTGGATAATTCTCCATAAAATCGCTGTCGATAAGTAACAATTCCTTGGGGATTTATATGAACAATCTCATCTAATTCTTTGTTTAAATGTCTTTGGTTAATAATATGTAGATTCGGGTGCCAAACTTCCTCTAATTTACATTGATAAGGGGAAGACTTATGAGAAGATAAAGAGGAGTCTAAACGAGAATCATACCACTGCAATCCTAAATAAAAATCAATGTAAACAGTTTGCTCAACCTCATTTATTTTGGCCAAATCTAAGGTATAAATACCAACTAATATTTGAGTAATATCTGATTGATCATTAGGTCTAGGAATAGCTTGATCGTGGGGAATAAACCAATGTTTTTTACTGTTTTTAGTAACAGCTATGTTTATTTTAGGGGGTGGTTTGATTGTCATAAATACTTAGCTAATATAGCAATGCTTATATTGCTTTTATCTCTCTCTTTCTTCTTAGCAAATTTTTGATTAAATCTCTGTTACCATCTATACTTTATTTAGAATAAGTATAGATTTTTTTTCTTAAGTCTAGCTATCTATGGACTTATTTAACGAGAACTAATAACCTGAGTTCGGTGTTAGGAGTTCGGAGTTCGGAGTTATAATTTTTTCAACGAGATAATAAGGGCTTGAAACTTCTAAGTTAAGTCAGTTCGAGGCAAATTTCCTTATATAGAACTCAAGTTAATAGGTTACTTAATAAAGTTTTACATAGCTTAGTATTTTCAGGAAAGAAAATCAATTCTCAAGTAGTTAAAGTCAAACTAAATCCTGTTGCCCATGCCTTCTCTCAACTAGCCAGTTTTGTCCGAGGTGCAAGATGTTAGTTGGAGTTAAACATTGATAGAATCAAGGATTAAATTGACTTGTTTTAGAAGGATCGATATTAATCATCGGTAAAGTACCATTTCCTCCGATCACCATAGGAAATTTTCCATCCCATTTTTCGATGGCTTGCTTTTGTAATAATTCTGAGTTAAGAGACTGTCTTAGTAATTCTTGTGCTTCTGCTTGTCCTCTAGCTTTGGTAATCATTGCTTCTGCTTCTTTTTTAGCAGTTTCAGCGTCCTGTTCTGCTATTTTTTTCCGTTCAATTGATTGCTTATAATTATCAGAAAAACTGAGGCGAACTAAAGATATTTCGACGACTTTGATCCCTCTTTTTTCCAGTCTATTTTTAACGCGGTTATCAATTTCTTGTTTTAAAGTTTCTCTTTGTTTCAAAATTTCTTCAGAATTTCTTTGAGGGGTTGAGGCTTTAACCGCTTCTGATAAGGCGGGGACAATAATAACATCAATTAACTGACTATTACTACCAACATTTTGATAAATGGTGTTAGCGTTGTTCGGTTCAATGTGCCAATTCAAAGAAATTTTAGCCTGTAAAGACTGTAAATCTTTCGTCCCTACAGATTCTTCAAGATCCGTTCTTTGTATTCTCACATTCATCTTTTTTACTTGGGTAATAATGGGAACAATGGGATGAATCCCTTCCCCCAAAATATTATCTTGTACTTTTCCCAATTTAACCACTACTCCCCTTTGACCAGGTGAAATAACAGTAAAGGGTCGAAACACTAATAAAATAAGAGCGGCCACAATAAAAGTGCCAAGACAACCAATTGAACTGGACTTAATAGAGCTAAGAGAATCCCGATTCATAAAGACTCCGATCAAGAATTGATAATAGACAATAAATAATCTTTAATTCAAACATAAAGCTAAAAAACAGAAATTGACTTAACTCTAATCAATTCTTCCACTACTGACTAAGTGTAAATTTATGTATATAAATGTAAAAAAAATCACCTCTTTTGTTTATGTAGAGCGAAGCTAGAAATAGATGTTAAAAATTCCCAAAAAACGACCTTAACTTGAGTGTTGTAATAGCACACTGAGAAGGGATAACTAGAATTGTACACAGGGAATTAGGAGGACACAATGGGTATCGCTACAGTTAACCCAGCAACGGGAGAAACTATTAAAATCTTTGAACCACTTACAGCAGAAGAGATTGAGGCTAAACTCGCTTTAGCTGAGAATACCTTTAAAAAGTACCGCAAAATTTCCCTTGAACAAAAGAGTCAATGGTTAAAAGCGGCTGCTGATATTTTAGAAAGAGATCAGCGTAAACTAGGGGAAATTATGACCCTAGAAATGGGCAAACCCATCAAAAGTGCGATCGCAGAGGTGAAAAAATGCGCCTTAGTTTGTCGTTACTATGCAGATAATGCGGCCGAATTTCTCAAAGATGTTGCCGCGGAAACCGATGCCAGTCGTAGCTTTATCCGTTATCAACCTTTAGGGGTTATTTTAGCAGTGATGCCTTGGAATTTTCCCCTGTGGCAAGTATTCCGCTTTGCGGCTCCTGCTTTAATGGCTGGTAATGTGGGCATCCTCAAACACGCTTCTAATGTCCCCCAATGCGCCTTAGCCATTGACGCTATTCTCAAAGAGGCAGGATTTCCTGGGGGGAGTTTTCAAACCCTACTCATCGGTGCATCTCAAGTAGAATCCATTATTAATGATTCTAGAGTAAAAGCCGCCACTTTAACAGGAAGCGAGCCCGCAGGAGCTAGTTTAGCCTCAGCAGCCGGAAAACAAATTAAGAAAACCGTTTTAGAATTGGGGGGTAGTGATCCCTTTATTGTCTTAGAAAGTGCTGATATTGAAGCAGCAGCCACCACGGCAGTAACAGCAAGGATGTTGAACAATGGGCAGTCTTGCATTGCAGCAAAACGCTTTATTTTGGCTGAGTCTATCGCCGATGAATTTCAATCCTTACTCACAGAAAAATTTAAAGCCCTCAAAGTAGGCGATCCCATGAACGAAGACACAGACATTGGTCCTCTAGCTAATGCCTCCATGTTATTAGAACTGGATCAACAAGTTCAAGAAACGGTGACAAAAGGAGGCAAAATAGTATTAGGAGGTCAAGTGTTTAGCGATCGCCCAGGCTACTTTTATCCACCCACCATTTTAACGGATATTCCTGTCGATTCTCCTGGTTATTACGATGAATTCTTTGGACCCGTCGCTTTACTCTTCCGAGTTAAAGATATCGACGAAGCCATTGAATTAGCAAACGATACCATCTTCGGTTTAGGAGCTAGTGGCTGGACTAATGAGCCAAGGGAACAAGAGCGACTCATCGACGAGATTGAAGCAGGATCTGTATTTATTAATGGTATGGTCAAATCCGATCCCCGCCTGCCTTTTGGTGGCATCAAGCGATCGGGTTACGGACGGGAATTAAGCATTGAAGGGATGCAAGAATTTCTGAATGTTAAAACCGTGTGGATTAAGTGAGGAAATTGCCATAAATAGTGGTTTTTGTCAAGGATCTTTCGTTAAATTAGACTAAGAGAAATTTGATAATCCATCCTACCCTCCCGAAAAATGATTGATCACAGTCTTTCGGGAGTTATCTACCGACTAATCAGCATAAGGGAAAAACAACATGGGGGAAATGAACACAGCCGAATTACTGGTGAAATGTCTCGAAAATGAAGGGGTGAAGTATATTTTTGGATTGCCAGGGGAAGAAAATCTCCATGTCCTTCAAGCTCTCAAAGACTCCTCAATTCAATTTATCACTACTCGTCATGAACAAGGGGCCGCTTTTATGGCTGATGTCTATGGGCGACTGACAGGGAAAGCGGGGGTGTGTCTATCTACCTTAGGACCAGGGGCAACCAATTTGATGACAGGGGTAGCCGATGCGAACCTAGACGGTGCGCCCTTAGTGGCCATTACAGGACAAGTGGGAACCGACAGAATGCACATTGAGTCCCATCAATATCTGGACTTAGTGGCCATGTTTGCACCAGTAACAAAATGGAATAAACAAATCGTTCGTCCTAGTATTACTCCAGAAATCACCCGTAAAGCCTTTAAATTGGCACAAAGCGAGAAACCAGGGGCGGTTCATATCGATCTCCCTGAAAACATTGCAGCTATGCCTGTGGATGGACATCCCTTAAAACGGGATGCTCAAGAAAAAACCTACGCTTCCTATCGTAGTTTAAATGCAGCGGCCATGGCTATTTCAAAGGCCAACAATCCTTTGATTTTAGTGGGAAATGGAACCATTCGGGCCCATGCTAGTGAAGCATTAACAGAGTTTGCCACCACCTTAAACATCCCTGTGGCTAATACGTTTATGGGTAAAGGAGCAGTAGCTTACACTCATCCTTTATCATTATGGACAGTGGGGCTGCAACAAAGAGATGTTATTACCTGCGCCTTTGAACAAAGCGATCTCGTCATTGCAGTGGGGTATGATTTGATCGAGTATTCCCCCAAAAAATGGAACCCAGAAGGAACAACCCCCATTATTCACATTGGTATGGAACCAGCAGAAATTGATAGCAGTTACATTCCTTTAGTAGAAGTGGTTGGGGATATTAGTGATTCCTTGATGGATATTTTAAAACGAGCAGATCGTCAAGGGAAATCAACTTCTGTTGCCACTGGCTTACGGACTAAGTTAGTGACAGAATATGAGAATTATGCCCATGATGAAGAGTTCCCCATTAAACCTCAAAAAATTATCTACGATCTGCGTCAGGTGATGGGGCCAGAAGACATTGTTATCTCCGATGTGGGAGCCCATAAAATGTGGATGGCTCGTCATTATCATTGTGATAGTCCCAATACCTGTTTGATTTCTAATGGCTTTGCTGCGATGGGTATTGCTATTCCTGGGGCGATCGCTGCTAAATTAGTGGCCCCTGACAAAAGAGTGGTGGCAGTAACAGGGGATGGCGGTTTTATGATGAACGCTCAAGAGCTAGAAACAGCTTTACGGGCGGGAACACCGTTTGTTACCCTTATTTTCAATGACAATGGTTATGGTTTAATTGAATGGAAACAAATCAATCAATTTGGGGACTCTGCCTTTATCAAGTTTACCAATCCAGATTTTGTTAAATTTGCTGAAAGTATGGGCTTAAAAGGCTATCGGGTAGAGTCGGCTGATGATTTAGTTCCAACGTTGAAAACCGCCTTAGAACAAGGGGTACCTGCTGTGATTGATTGTCCAGTTGACTATGGAGAAAATATTCGTTTCTCTCAAAAAGCTGGTGATTTAAGTTGTCAGATTTGGGAGTAAAATTTTAATGGTAGGGTGGGCATTTCCCACCTTACTATTGAGAAATTACTGAATAATTTGTATGAAGCGATCGAGAGTTATTTGTCCGTATCTTTTTTGGTACTGCTATAGCTAATATTTACAAAAAATTGATTCCTAAGCGTTGATTATTTATTAAAGATTCAACAGCTTCAACAACTAAATAACCTAAAGGATGATTTAATTCTGATTCTATGGTTAATAACTCTTCTAGCCTAACACCAGTAGCAACAGATTTAATAAACTTAGCAATTAATAAAGTTTTTTGTCTATCAGTATTATTAGGATAATTTTGTTCTAAATCTTCTAAAAAATTTCTTAGTTTAATGATAACTTGAGATAACTGTTGTTGGTTAATAGAAAAGGGTTTTCCACTAAGAGCATTTCTTTGCAAAGCTTCAACAGTTTCCACCACTAAATAGCTTAAAGAATGATTTATTTCAGACTCTATGGTTAATAAATCTTCTACCTTGCATCCATACATTAATAAATCTTCAAGGTTTAAATCCGTATCAACCTGTTTAATAAACTCTCCAAGCAATAAAATATTTTGTCTGTCAGTATTATTAGGATAGTTTTGTTCCAAATCTTCTAAAAAATTTCTTAACTTAACAGTAGCTTTAGATAACCTTTCCTGTGTAATTGAAAATCTCGTGCCATAATTATTCGGACCATAATTTCCTGCAGCAAATAATAACTTATAGGTAAGATATAAATTACCAAAAGGTATGATTGCTATTAACAATAACCATCCAGAAGTGTCACTATCATGATCATGAAGCCTTTTTATATCAAGAATAATTGAACAATAAACACACAAAGAAATTATAATTGGAAATAAACTTGATAATGAATTAAATTCATTGATTAAAAAAAAAGCTGAAAAAACTATTGCCAACAATGATATTTCGCCTAATAAATAACTACTGTTATCAATTCTTCCTTTCGGAGAAAAATAAAACTTTAATAGGTTCATCTTATAACTCCTTACACAAAATACTTAAACATTACTGATGCAGAATCTAGCACAAAAAAAAGGTAGATTCAAGTGATTTAAACAATCTTAATATTTTGAATATTTTGGGTTTAAAAATGAAGGTTGATCTCCTAAAATAAAATCATCAACTAGAAGATTATAAATTATAACATTAGTTAATTTATATTTCATTGGGATCGATTCCTAATTCTCTTAATTTTCCCTCTAATTTTTTAGTTTTTTCTTGAGGTGTTAAATAACGTTTACTTTCTTTATCATACCAATATAACCATTCTCGTTCAACACTTTGATAAACGCCGATTTCTCTACCTATTCCCAAATTAAGTTCTGCTAACCAAACGGTTTCCCCTTGTAATAATTCATATTTTCCATTGTTTAATTGATATACTTCCAAACGGGGTTTTCTTTTTCTTAAAGGGTTATAAATAACATAATATAATACTCCCATTTTTGCATAATCTTCTTTTTTTTTCAGTATATTCTACCCGTATGGTTTAAGATACCACTTCTAAAACCATTTTAGGAATCACAAGTTCATCCCATAACACATAAGATAACCTTAAATATTAATCAATGATACGAGGAACTCCTAGACTTAAAAAACCATCAGGAACTATCACATCTGTTGGTTTTTCAGGATCATAATAGATACCCATATCCACACCAAAATACCAGTCCATTCTTTCTTCCCAAATTAAGGCTAAAATATCTTTGAGAACATGGGTAATTAAGTCTTGTAGTTCGTTTTTATTGTAACTTATTCTATTAAATCGAACCCTATTGTGATACTAATGACAATATTTTTAAGGTTATTTTTGAATTAAAATTATCCTTCCATATCTTTTATATTCATCTTCTAATCATCATCATTGTGTTTATTAAACTGAGTTCTATATAAGGTGATTTGTATACAATTCACTCAAATAAGCAGTCTCAAACCCTAATTATCTCGTTTAAAAAATCATCACTCCTAACACCGAACTCACGTTTATTAATGCTCAGAACAAGTATTAACATCTAGGGGCCAATAAATTGTCTTGACCCCTATAAACCAATTAAAACTGATTTTCAACGACTAACTCATTTAAAGGGAGTTGTCCAGGTTTTGGCCAAGCATCTTTGACCTTTTTTCCAATAGCAACCATTGGGCCAATAACATGATCTTCAGGTAAGTTAATTAGTTTTCCTACTTCATCAATATCAAACCCAATCATGGGGCAAGAATCATAACCCATTGCTTTAGCTGCTAACATCAAAGTTTGCATGGCCATACCAATTGATCGTTGTGCTTCATCTCGTTGTAACCATTCTCGTCCTTCATGAAAAGGTCCCATCCAATTAACTAATAATTCTGCCACCTGTTCGGGTGCATTTCGCCAATAACGTTCTGGTTCTTTTTGCCAAGCCTTTGTATCGGCTGTGAAAAGAATCAGTAAAGAAGCATCGGTCATTTGTGCCTGATCTTTACCAAACTCTTTGCGAATCTTTTGTCTTAATTCTGGATCTCGAAGGATAACAAAACGCCAATGTTGAATATTAAAACTGGTGGGAGATTGAATAGCTGCTTCGAGAAGTTTTTGTTCTTCTTCAGGGGTTAGTTGATGATTAGGATCATAGTTTTTAACAGAACGACGTTGATAAATTGCCTCAAAAGTATTCATTGATAATCCTCTGAATTGGGTTAAATGGAGTTAAGCTAAATCAAACAGTAAAATCTCGGTATCATGGCGAGTGGCCATAATTTCAATGGATGATTCTTGAGTAATGGCAGCACCATCGCCCTGCTCAAGAATCTGATCTTTGATCTGTATTGAACCTTTAACAACTTGAAGCCATAAGGAGCGATCAATATGACTACTGTGGTTAATGCGATCGCTTTGATTCAACACGGCAACATACAAAGCAGCATCCTGATGAATTTTGACGGCATTATCTCTACCATCAGCAGAAGCTATCAAGGAGAATTTTCCCTGTTTTTGGGACACAGAAATATGTTTTTGTTCATAGCCTGGTTCAATGCCTCTTTGGTTAGGAATAATCCAAATTTGCAGAAAATGAACTGGTTCGGTGCTAGAGACATTAAACTCACTATGGATCATACCTGTCCCGGCAGATATTCGTTGTATGTCCCCTGGCCGAATAATGGAAGTGTTGCCCATACTATCCCTATGGGCTAATTCTCCTTCTAGGACATAAGAAATAATTTCCATGTCTCTATGACTATGAGGACCAAACCCCCGACCAGGTTTAACTTGATCTTCATTAATCACCCGTAGATGACTCAAACCCATATAATTTGGGTCGTAGTAGCTACCAAAGGAAAACGTATGTTTACTATTGAGCCAACCGAAGTCAGCGTTACCCCTAGCTTGACTAGGACGAACAGTAATCATAATTTTGACCGCTCTTCTGTGTTAAGAATTATTGTTTTTATTATGGATTGTTTTCTAAAAAAAGACAATATTCTTTTTAGAAGACATATTGTATCCATTTCGTTGACAATTAATTTCTTATGGATAAATTGGAAAGTATGCGTGCCTTTACTAAGGTGGTAGAGGCAGGTAGTTTTGCTGCTGCTGCTAGAAAAATGGGGTTATCTCGTTCATCGGTGAATAAGCTGGTTATTCAGTTAGAAAATCATTTAGGGGTTCAATTGCTCTATCGCACCACTCGTCAAGTAGCACCTACAGATACCGGCAGAGCATTTTATCAACGCTGTCTTGATATTCTCACTGACTTAGAAGAAGCAGAGTTAGCCGTTGCACAGCAACAGACTCAACCCAAAGGAACCCTGAAAATTAATGCGCCCATGTCTTTTGGTATTTCCATTTTAGGGTCAACAATAGCTGAGTTTATGACTAATTATGAACAGATTAAAATTCAGTTAACATTAGAAGACCGTTTTGTTGATCCCATCAGTGAAGGGTACGATGTTATCATTCGCATTGGTCCCCCACCCAACTCTCCTAGTTTAGTAGTTCATCCTATCACCATAATTCCTCGTGTTATTTGTGCTGCTCCGAGTTACTTGAGTGCCAAAGGAACTCCCAAGAGAATTGAAGACTTAAAACACCATTGTTGTTTACACTATGGCTATTTAACAAGCGGCTGTCAATGGCAATTGATTGATCAACAAAAACAAGAACAAGTATCTGTTGAAGGGGTTTTGTGTTCCAACAATGGGGAAGTTTTAAGAGATGCTGCGATACAAGGATTAGGTATTGTTATGTTACCCAGGTTTATTGTCGAAGAAGCCTTAAAAAAGGGAACATTAGAAACTATTTTTCCCAATTATCAAGTTCTTCCGTTAACATTATGGATTATTTACCCAATAAATCGTCATCTTTCCCCCAAAACTCAATTATTGACTCAATTTTTACAAAACCGTCTGGGAATTTGAAGAATGAGACAAAATGTTGGCATCATATTCAGACTAATATCAAATCCGTGTGAAGACTACACTTTCTAGTGAGGTAAGCAGGGGGAGCCGAGGGGGGAGAGGGAGCAGAGGAGGGGTAATTTGCGCCTATATTAAGCCTTCGAGTTCAAGATCCTCAATCATTTGCATTCCTCTGGGATCACCAACCCGCAATAAAGCACTTTTAGCATCTTCCTTAACACTATAGTCTTCATCCTCCACTAAAGACTCAATTAAAGCGTCAATAGCCGTCGCATAAACCACATTAGAAGGCAGTTCTCGACACAGTTGACCAATCGCCCAAGCACAGTTGCCCCGAACTGCGGCCACTGAATCTCGTCGTAATCCCTCAATTAAAGGAGCTATGGCAACGATCGCATCTTCATATTCTAATTTAGCGATTTGCGCTAAACTACTCGCAGCCCATAAACGTACAGCAGAAATGTCTGTTCTCAAAGCATGGATCAAAGGTTGTACGCTAGAGCGATCGCTTCCATTGCCCAATGCCCAGACAATGCCTTTTCTGACATATCCGTTCCAATCTCTTGCCAAGAGGCCAATTAAAGCGGCTACGGCTTCAGGACTGGTGTTCCGTCCCAAAGCATAAGCGGCACTAACCCGCACCAAGGGGCAAATATCGTCTAAAAGCTTGATCAGTGGGTTTATCGATCGAGAATCTTGTAGTTCACAAAACGATCTCGCTGCCAGCATCCTTTGTGATGGGTCTTCATCACTTAGTTTAGCTAACATCTCCTCTGGATCGGGGGGCGCAACTTTGGCATCTAAGGATTCTAGGCGATCCAAAGGGTCATCAAATTGCTCTACACTCTCAATTACGCTGAGGTCTTCGTCACTTTGCATAGTTGTTAGAATTGCCTATCCTTAACCATGTGACATATTACCACACACGCCGCTACGCTTTGTGCGGGGCTTCCCTAACTCACGATAGGGCATTCCTGGTTATTCTCTTTTATGCGAGATTTCGCCACTTATCTAGAAAACACTGGTACGAACGATGAGTACATCTCCCACTGTTGATTCCCTGACAGAACGACTAATCAGGCGTTTTCGTTCTCAGTCTACCACAAAACCCAGGTTCCCTAGTTTTCATTCCTAGATTTTCGTTCCTCAATCGGGTATTTCTTGCCAGGGCGGTTAAGCAAGTTTCTTCTTTTATTTTCCTCCGCAAAAGTTATCAGTTCCATCATTCGTGCCAACTGGAACGCCATGCTGCTTCTGCTTCGGCGCGGGCATTTTCTCGTTGTATTTTTTGATAAGCTTGGTGCATTTTTTTGACCATTTCTAATTGTTGACGAATTTGTTGACGTTGAATACTTAATTGAGGATCAGAAAATTCAATATCAGATAATCGCAAATTAACAGCAGAAACTTTAGTAATTTGTGACTCTTTATTTTCATCTTCCTCATCGTCATCATCTTTTTTTTCTTTTTTCTTGTTAGTTTCTATCAGTAAATTAATTAGATTTGGAGAATTTCCTGATGACATTCCTCCTTCTTCTGCTTGTAAAGCCATTTCCCATAGTTGAGGAGGAAACTGACTAGCAATAATCTTATTTTTCTGTAGCTCACTGTTAACATCTTGTGATAGATTATGAAGGATAATTCTCACACCCTCTTCTACTCGTTTACACCATAAAACCAAGTCTTCAGGATTTTTGATTTCAGCAATAGAATCATCATCATCTTCGCTTTGCAGTGTCAATTCTGTATTTTCAAGAATCGCTAACTGAGTTAATATTTGTTCAGTAATGGTAGCGGTTGGAGAAGGTTGAGGAAAAGTAATATAAGTTAATAATTGAGATTCAAGCGGTTGACATAATTCTCTAATTTTAGCTTGTAATTTTTCTCTTTTGCTATAGGATAATTTTAAAAATGCTTCGGGATAAATTTGAGTACAAACTTGATAAACTGCTAAAATCAATTGTTTTTTAACTGACAGATGTAGGGCTTGTAAATAATCTTTATAAATTTTATTTAACTCTGTAAAAAAATCCCTAGACTGTTTTTCTAATTTCTCTATTTCCTGTCTTATTTTTTGAAGAGATTTAGCCATAATTAAACTCTATTAATATCGATATCAATCAAGAGAAAACCTGGAAATGTGAGTTCTGTGTTGGGAGTTAGGGGTTCGGAGTTATGATTTTTTAAACGAGACAATGAGGGTTTAAGACTGCTGATTGTAGTAAGTGGTCTCCAAATTTCCTTATATAGAAGTCAGGTTGGAAACAAAAAAGGCAAGAGCGGGAGTTATCTTCCTAACTTTTGCCTTATTATCAGTAACCATCAGGGAGACAACCTAACAGATTCCTTATCTGTGTTGTCTAAATTTTGGGAACTTTTTTATGAAGTGATTCCTGATAATTCCTAGCTATTTTGTCCGGTTTGAGCAGCTACCTCATCGGCAAAACTCACTTCTATTTTTTCCATACCTTCTCCCAAAACAAAACGAGTAAAACGGCGGACTTGAATATTCTCTCCCAGTTGAGAAATGGTTTGTTTTAGTAACTCCTCAACATTAATGTTGGGGTCTTTAATGAAGGGTTGATCCAACAAAGACATTTCTTTTTGCCGCTTTTCAATCCGTCCTTGAACAATCTTCTCTTTGATGTTATCGGGTTTATTCCCTAAATCATCTCGTCCCATTTCAATCTCTTTTTCCTTAGCAATGATCGCTTCAGGAATATCGCTTTGGGCAACATACTCCACATTAGGACAGGCAGCGATCTGCATCGCAACGTTTTGGACAAGTTCTTTAAACTCATCTCGGCGAGCGACAAAATCAGTTTCACAGTTCACCTCTACCAGTACACCAATACGCCCACCGGTATGAATATAACTATGAACTAAACCTTCTGCTGTTTGCCGGCCTGATTTTTTCTCGGCAGAGGTAATACCCTTTTGCCGTAGCCATTCGATGGACTTTTCCATATCCCCTTCATTTTCTTTGAGGGCTTTTTTGCAGTCCATCATCCCCGCGCCAGTTTTTTCACGGAGTTCTTTAACCAGTTTTGCTGAGATTTCGGCCATTTTGATTTCTGTGTTTACACTAAAAACTATGATGACATGAGAGGGGGTCAGAGGAGAATGTAGAATGCGCGAATGTATAATTAGGTAATCTAATTAATTCTTCATTCTCCATCTCCTTGAATTAGGCCAACAGGCTTATTCTTCTTCCCCCTGTTGCGATGAGGTTTCCTCGACCTCCTCTTCTCCCTCGTCAAACTCCTCGTATTCTGCTAGGCTTTCGTCAAACTCTTCGTAATCATCCTCGGAGTCTAACTGACCATGACGACCTTCATAAATCGCATCAGCCAATTTTCCTAAAATTAACTTGATGGAACGAATGGCATCATCGTTGGCGGGAATAGGAATATCAGCGTAGTCGGGATCACAGTTGGTATCCAAAAGAGAAATCATCGGAATACCCAATTTTTGGCATTCTTGGATAGCATTATATTCCCTACGTTGATCGACAATCACCACCACATCGGGGGGACGACGCATACTTTTAATCCCGCCAAGGTATTTCTGTAGCTTGCCTAACTCTCGACGCAACATAGAGGCTTCTTTTTTAGGACGACGAGCCATTTGTCCACTGTCTTCCATTGCCTCTAATTCTTTAAGGCGTTCAACTCTGGTTTTGATGGTTTCCCAGTTGGTTAACATTCCCCCCAACCAGCGTTGATTTACATAATTTGCCCCACAACGAGATGCCTCTTGAGCAATAATGCCTGCGGCTTGGCGTTTTGTCCCCACAAAGAGAAAACGTTTGCCCTTATCCGCATTATTCCGAACGTATTGATAAGCATCTTCCATCAATTGGGCGGTTTGCACCAAATCAATGATATGAACCCCATTTCGGGCTGTGTAAATGTACTGAGACATTTTAGGGTTCCAACGACGGGTTTGATGTCCGAAGTGAACCCCAGCATTTAGCAGGTCTTCAAGGGATACCACTGCCATGATTAATTTTTCTCCTGTTTCGGGTTAATCCTCCATTCAGGTGTATTTCTTGCCGTTCGAGAAACACCCGAAGCCCTGAATGTGCGAGATTGTAACAACTTTACTAGGATAACATATTAAACAACTGTTCATTTTCAATCAATGGTAATGATTCCTCCGATTAAACCTGTTTCTGCTTTGAGTGGCACTCATCCAAATGATAATTTTCGGATTAGTTTTGCCCCCCTTTCTCTTCAAGAAGTCTATGATTTGGCAGATGATGCAGCCAATGGGGCGATCATCGTCATGAGTGGTACTGTCAGGCAACAAACAGAGGGTAAAGCTGTTCTTTGCCTGGATTACCAAGCCTATGAACCAATGGCTTTACAGATTTTTTATCAAATTGCGACTCATATTCGTCAACAATGGCCTCAAACGAATAGAGTGGTTATTCATCATCGTATTGGCAAGTTAAAGATTGGCGAAATTAGTGTTTTAATTGCCGTGGGCTGTCCACATAGGGCTGAAGCGTTTGCTGCTTGTCGCTATGGAATCGATACCTTAAAGCATAATGCGCCTATCTGGAAAAAGGAATTTTGGGCTGATGGTTCAAGTACCTGGGTTAGTATTGGAGCTTGTGAAGAAAAAGAGAATCTTAATAGTGTTGAAAACTCTGAATAGTTGATTGAATTATTGATGGATTTCACTTAGATAATTAGGTAAAAGCAATAAAAACTATGTGATTTTTCGTAAAGTCTTGTTGATTTTTTAGATTTGAATTATCAACTTTATGAAAAATTTAATGTAGTGTATTTTTTTTGTTAATTTTTTTGGTGACCTGGCGGTTTTATTGGTTGATATGTAATAATTGAAGTTGTCTATTTAAAGTTAAGATAATTAGTCATAGTTTTACGAATTGATGATTGAAAATAACTTAAGTAAAAATGCTGATTTATTATGAAAAAAACAACTTTAATTTATAAGTATTTACTCGCATCTGCTTCTTTTTTATCTATTTTAGGTAGCCATCTATCAACGAAAGCTGCTACTTTAGTTGATATTGAATTAGTTCTGCTATTAGACGGCTCTGATAGTGTTTCAGAGGAAGTTTTTTATGAACATGTCGATGCCATATCTGATTTATTCAATACTTCTAGTTTTTATGAAGATTTTGTCAAGCCGTTGCCAAATTTAAGAAAAGAACCAAGTCGAGAAGAGCCTAGTATAGCGGTTGGCTTTTATCAATTTGGAACCGTTGAAAACAGTCTAGGCCTTCACGAGATCACCCTAAGAGAAATGGCTGATTGGACGCTCTATAATAAAGACAACCAATCAGGTGTTGACCTAAATAATGTTGAAAAACTGGGTGGGTTTACTCCTATAGCTAATATACTTAAACAGGTTAGTAAGGAGTTATCGGAAAATGAGTATGATGGGCATAAAGAAGTTAATTTATTTAGTGATGGATTTGATAACTCATCCACAATTAATCCCCTTCGAGCCGCTAGAGAGGTTTATAGGGATGGTGTCACCGTTAATGTACTCGCCATCCCTGGTGAGGATGGGTTAGCTGAAAAAAATAACAGTGGACAACCCTATGATGAAGATTTTTTAAGAATACTGGTTGAGCCTTATTATAATGCTTTCGGAATTCAAAGTAAAAACTTTAATGAGGAAGTACCTGCCTTTTTGATGCTTGATTATGCTGACGGTGAACAAACTCTAGAAGACGCATTACGTTTAAAGATAGCCAGGGAAACCATTGGTTTTCTGCCTGCGCCTCCACCACCACCAGCCCAAGACTCAGGAGCCCCAGGGAACGAGCCTCCAGCCCAAGACTCAGGAGCACCAGGGAATGGTCCTCCAGCCCAAGACTCAGGAGCCCCAGGGAACGAGCCTCCAGTTAATCCTACTTTCGATACTGAAAAGATCCCTGAGCCAAGTTCGTTATTGGGTTTATTAACAATGGGTGTCTGCCTTTTATGCAAACAACACAAAAAGGGATAACTACTCTCAACATAATCGCTCAAAATAATCATACAATTCTTGTAAGGCTTCATGGGTTACATCAAAGGTTAATCTCTCTCCGTTTAAATCAATCAACTTAAAAGGAACGACTTCTACAACACTATTACTATAAGCAATAATGTTTAGAGATTTAGCCCATGATGTAGTCCAGATATTTTCCTCTACTGCCATGTTTTGTGTAGTTAACCAAGCAATTAACTGCGATCGCCCAATTCCTGGTAGAATGCCAAGGTCTAACTTTGGTGTGTACCACTTTCCTGCTTTCCATCCCCATAGGTTTCCGGTTGTTGTCTCTAACCAGTTCCCTTTTTCATTGACTAAAATAGTTTCTTGAAAACCTAAATTTATGCCCTGCTGTCTTGCTAACCATGCTCCTAAATAATTTCCTGTTTTATAAGGGCTTAAGGTTCTTTGAAACAAGGGATGTTCCCCTAACCATCCTCGACTTCCTTTTTGTCGATATAAAGCTAAATTCTCTGGCAAAAAACGACCTGTAATCCATTCTCTTCCGTTAGGAAATATAGTCACTCTTAAAACGGGATAAATAGAGACAAGATGTTGTGCGCCTTGATAGACTTTTTCCCAATGGGGTAAAGGCCAATCAAACTGTTTTAAGGTTGTTTCAAGACGATGACAATGAGCATCCCATTGAGTTAAAGGGTGTTTAAGCGATCGCTGATAAACTCTTAAAGTCGTAAAGACGGTTGCACCATAAAGTAACCCAGGATCGTTGATAGGTAAATTAATGGTGTCCGTTTTCCATAGTTGACCATCGTACCAGTATGGCATAGATTGATGACCTCAAAACTTAACCCAAACTTAATCTAAAATTCATAGCATTGTACTACAGGATGCTCAAGAGAGGTTGAATCATGCGAACTTTAGCCGTGGGAGATATTCACGGGTGTGCAATAGCATTTGAGAAACTATTAGATGTCATTAACCTGCGCCCAGAAGATAAATTAATTGTCTTAGGGGACTACGTTGATAAAGGTCCCAACTCTAAAGAAGTCTTAGATAAGTTAATCAACCTCTATCAAAATCATCAGTTAATACCCCTTAAAGGTAATCATGAACTAATGATGTTAGATGCGTCTCAGGGAAGACAGCACAAAGATTTTTGGCTCGCAGTGGGCGGGAAAGCAACTTTAAATTCTTATGCCCAAGTCAGTGATAATAACCTATTAGATAATATTCCAGAGCATCATTGGAACTTTGTTAAAAATCATTGTTTACACTGGTATGAAACTGAGGAACATATTTTTGTTCATGCGAATGTCGATCCAGATTTACCTCTTGCAAAACAATCAAACCATGACTTGTTTTGGCAGAAAATTTATCCCCGTCAACCCCATTATTCAGGAAAAACAGTGATTTGTGGCCATACATCTCAAAAAGACGGTTGTCCTGTTAATATGGGTCATCAAATTTGTATTGATACTTGGGCTTGTGGTAAAGGATGGTTAACTTGTTTAGAGGTCGAAACTGGCAAAATTTGGCAAACAAATCAAAAATCAGAGCTCAAAATAGGTGATATTGGCGATTTTTCCCATTCTAACTTCTAAACTTGCTAGTGAACTACCTCAACTCCTAACTCAGTTTGAGCAAGGCGAGCAGAAGGGGTTTTTTCCCTCTCCACTGGTGTCAACAAGTTCTTTATGGTCGGAAATAGACTCAAACATATATGATAGTAATCTAGATTGTCGGGAAAATACCTACCTTCCATAACAATCATAGACTCAACTCTTAGGAATTCAGTTTGAGTATGACAAATAGACAGACAACCCTATTCCCCCCTCGCACTGTTACGGAATTAGTTGAAGCTATACAAAACTTAACGACAGAAATTCAGGAGTTATATTGTGCTGATGAGATTCCTTTTGTGATTGGATATTCTGGGGGCAAAGATAGTACCGCAGTTTTACAGTTAGTTTGGAGTGCGATCGCAGCATTACCTGTGGAAAAGCGTCATAAGACAATTCATGTTATTACCACGGATACTTTAGTCGAAAATCCCATTGTTTCAGCTTGGGTAAGAAAATGCTCCAGACAACTGACAGAAGCAGCCAAACAGCAACAAATGCCTGTGGAATCTCATTTGTTATATCCTTTGACAGAAGCCACTTTTTGGGTGTGTTTAATGGGTAAAGGCTATCCCGCCCCTCGGCCTGGGTTTCGTTGGTGTACAGATCGGATGAAAATTCAACCTGTGAATTATTTTATTCGTAATATGGTTAGGGCGCACGGTGAAACTATAGTCATATTGGGGACTCGTAAGGCCGAAAGTATTAAACGGGCTGAAACAATGAAAAAACACGAAGTGGGAAGACTTAGAGCGCGTTTAAGCCCCAATAGCTATTTACCTAATTCTCTGATCTATAGCCCAATTGAAGACTGGCAAACGGACGAAGTCTGGTTATATTTAATGCAATGGGAGAATCCTTGGGGCGGAAATAATAAAGATTTGTTTACTTTATATCGAGGGGCAACGGCTGATAATGAATGTCCTTTAGTCGTGGATACTTCTACTCGGAGTTGTGGGGATTCCCGTTTGGGCTGTTGGGTTTGTACAATGGTCAATCAAGATAAATCTATGGAGGCAATGATCCAAAATGATCAAGAAAAAGAATGGTTGCAACCTTTATTAGATATTCGCAATGAATTAGATATTAAAAATGATCGTAGTAGAAGGGACTTTAGACGAATTTATGGAAAAGTAGAATTATTTGGTTCTGATAACATTGAACCTATTCCTGGCCCCTATACAAAATATTGGCGAGAACATTGGTTAAGACGGGTGTTAGAGGCACAAGTTAAAATCAGAAAAAATGCACCAGAAGATATGAAAGATATTACCCTAATTACCCAAGAAGAATTAAGCGAAATTAGACGAATATGGCTAGAAGAAAAACATGAATTTGATGATAGTTTACCTCGCATTTACGAAGAGGTAACAGGAGAAACTTTTATGGATAGTCGTCCAGGAGTTGGCCATAGTTTATTAGGTAGTGATGAATGGGACATTTTATCTGAGGTGTGTGGAGATGATGGGATGCACTTAGAATTGATGGCTAAACTGTTAGATACGGAAAGACAATTTTATACTAAGTCCCGTCGTGTAGGTATCTACAGTGACTTAGAGAAATGTTTTGATACCAGTTCAAGATCCCAAGATGATGCAATTGAAAATGCACACCAAAAACGGAACCTCAAAAATGCTATTAGCAAAAATGAAGTGGATATCTTACAAGTTAAAAAAGAACTTAAAAAGGTATTAGATTCTCAACAAGATTCGTGGCAAAAACATACTTCCTCTCAGCCAGATATTAATCAAGTCAAAGAGGAGCTAAAGAAAACATTCAATCCAGAAGAAAAAGAACCACAAAAACAACTGTCTTGGGGACAAATTAAATTTGGTACTTCGACTTCACCGACTGTTGATCAACCTACTGATGATGAAGAAGTTTAAGCTAAATAGACTGACTTCATTTTGTCTGGTTAGATCATCTAGATAATTTTATTTGTTTAATTATGTTATTTACTGAATTAGTTTTACAAAATTTTGGTCCCTATGTTGGTAAAAATGTTATTAATTTGCGCACAGAAAAAGATAATAAAACTCGTCCTATTATCCTTATTGGAGGGATGAATGGAGGGGGGAAAACAACTCTTATGGATGCGATACGTCTCGCATTATACGGACAAAGGGCGCAATGTTCTACACGGAATAATCTGAGTTATAGTGACTTTTTAATTCAAGCAATTAATAACCAAACTACATTAGGAGAAGAAACCAGAATAGAATTAGCTTTTGAGCATTTTATTGATGATCAATGGAAAGAATTACGCATTGTTAGACGCTGGAATAAACAACTCAAAGAAGGCAAAGATAGTTTAGGTATTCTTGAAAACAATTGGCCAGATAAAGCATTAGCTGAAACCTGGGATGAATATATCGAAACATTATTACCTTTAGGAATTTCTAATCTATTTTTATTTGATGGTGAACAGGTTAAAGAATTAGCAGAACAAGAAAAACCTCCTACCAGTGTTATTGCAGCAATACAGTCTTTATTAGGATTAGAATTAGTAGCAAGGTTGGCGCTTGATTTAGAAGTTTTAGTCAATCGTAAACATAAAAAATTGGCAACTCAATCTCAACGAAAAACCATAGAAGAAATTGAATCGAAGTTAAATCATTATCAGCAAGAATTAGCAGATGCTAAAAAACATAAAATATCTATAGAAAAGCAACTAAAACAGGCTAATAAAAAAGTACAAAAAGCATCAGAAAGATTTAGAATAGAAGGGGGAAAAATAGCAGCAGAAAGTAGCACCTTAAAAAAGACTATCGATGAGTTGAAAGAGAAATTGCAACAGCAACGCAACGAAATGGTAAACCTAGCAGCAACCAGTTTACCCTTAACTTTAATTACTCCGTTACTGACTGAAGCAAAAGAACAAGGAGAAACTGAAGTTAAACAACAACAAGCTATCATAGCTAAAAGTGTTTTACAACAACGGGATAAAAAGCTACTTGATTATTTAGGAAAACTCAAAATAACTCAAGAAAAATTACTAAAAATTAAAACATTTTTAGACAAAGAATATGAAATTATTAATCAAACTTCTCAAAGCCATCTTGAGCATTGTTTAGGAATAACAGAAGATGAGTTAAACCAACTTAATAGCTTGTTAGATTATAAACTTCCCCTCGAACTAAATACGGCTAAAAAATATCTGGAAACTTTACAAAGTTTAGAAATAGACTTAGATGAAAACGAGAGAAAATTGCAAGTTTCTGCCTCTCCTGAAGATTATCAAAAACTAAGTGATGCACTGATTAATGCACAAAAAGAAGCGACTAAATATCAAACCGCATACAACCTAGCAGAAAAACAGATTAGAGATGCAGACAAGGCAGTAAAAATGACAATAAAAGACTTGAAAACTTATACAGATCAAGCCTTAGATAAACACAATAATGAACATCTGATTAAATCTGCGGCTAAAGTTCAACATACTTTACAGTTATTCAAAGAAAAATTGACTCTCAAAAAACTCAATAAACTAGAAGGAGAAGTAACTGAATGCTTCCGTTATTTATTACATAAGTCTGATTTGGTTCATCGGGTTTCTATTCATACCGATGATTTTAGTTTATCTCTATACAATCCACAAGGAGAAACTGTCCCCAAACATCGCCTATCTGCGGGAGAAAAACAACTATTATCGATTGCATTTTTATGGGGATTGGCCAGGGTTTCTGGCCGTAACTTACCCATCGCTATTGATACTCCCTTAGGAAGACTCGACTCCTCTCATCGTAATAACTTAGTTGAACGTTATTTTCCCACTGCTTCCCATCAAGTTATCTTACTTTCTACTGACACCGAAATACGACAACAAGAGTTGGAAAGGCTTCAACAACAAGAGACGATTGCTCATCAATATTTGCTAGAATATGATGCAAGTAACCGTCAAACCACTGTTCACTGCGAACGCTATTTTTGGTAATTATTTGCTAAGTTGAATTATTAATTACTATGGAATCTCCCATTAAACAAATCCGTTTATCTCAGGAAAAAAAAGATCAGCTAATCACCATTAAAAGATATACAAAAATAGAACAGTGGAATATCTTATGTCGTTGGGGTTTTTGTCGTTCTTTAGCTGAACCTAGTATTCCTTCTCCTGTACCTATTATCCTCGATAGTAATCTAGAAATGACCTGGAGAGTATTCGGAGGAGAAATGGCTGATTTATTATTAATTGCCTTAAAACAACGCTGCTATAAAGACAATTTAGGAACAGAGAAAGAAACCTTAGTAACTCAATTTAAACTACACTTACACAGAGGAATTGGTTATCTAGCAGGGGATATTAGTTCCAAAAAAATACAGAAAATCGAGAATTTAATTGAACTTGCTACTAATAAGCAATAGAAAGGACTGTACAATATCACCAAAAAACTGCTACAATGGCCATTTTGGAGTATATTGTGTTTTAGGAGAAAATTGCTTATATGTCTCGTTATAGAGGACCTCGTCTGAGAGTTGTACGAAGACTGGGAGAACTACCAGGGTTAAGCAGAAAAACCCCTCGTAGAGCTTATCCCCCAGGTCAACATGGTCAAGGCCGCCGCAAACGCTCAGAATATGCCATCCGACTCGAAGAAAAGCAGAAATTATTGTACAACTATGGTGTTACCGAAAAGCAACTGGTTAGTTACATGAAAAAAGCCCGTCGTGCCACTGGTTCTACGGGACAGAAGTTATTAGAACTGCTAGAAATGCGCTTAGATAATACGGTGTTCCGTTTAGGGATGGCAGGGACCATTCCAGGGGCTCGTCAACTTGTTAATCATGGTCATGTCATGGTCAATGGGCGTATTGTCAATATTGCGAGTTATCAATGTCGTCCTGGAGATGTCATTTCTGTGAGAAATAAAGACAACTCTCGCCGTTTGGTAGAAAACAATATGCAGTATCCAGGATTGGCTAACCTTCCTGATCATTTAGAATTTGATAAAAATACCTTAACTGGTAAAGTCAATGATGTTATTAAACGGGAATGGATAGCATTGCAAATTAATGAACTACTGGTGGTTGAATATTATTCTCGGAAAGTGTAGTCGAGATGGGACAACTATAATCATAATAGTTGTCCTCTTTTTTTGTATAAATTAAATATTGCTTTTTACTTCAATTAAAAAAGATTTATTAAAATATAATAACAATCATTTCAGATTAGGAATTGTCTTTTTAAACCCCTTTATAATTAAGGCTAGATTTTAGAGCGTAATTTCAAGAATAACCTTGAAACTTGAGTTCGGAATTGTGATTTTTTCGGGGAGAAAATGAGGATTTGATACTGCTGATTTGAGTGAGTTGTCTATTAATTTCCTTAGATCGAACTAAGGTTTAAGAAAACCTTTGGTTTTTTATTGAGCAGTTATCAAATTGAATAAACGCTTTTTATATTAGTTTTTTACCCTTTTAATGGGTTAGGAAGGTTAATGATGATACAAAGTTGGCAAAATATATCCGAACGTACCATAACGGAAGTTAGCAAGGATTGTCTAGTTTTTTCCAATGGGATTCAAAAACAAGGGATTATTTTTGTACTCAAAGAGCCGGAGTTAGAAATTATACAAGTGAGCGATAATACAGAGCAATTTTTTGGTTTTTCTGGGAGTCAATTATTAAATCAAAATATTGCTAAACTATTGCGTCAATCAGAAATAGATATTATCCGAGATCGCCTAGAGAAAGATAATTTGGAATGGTATAATCCTATTAAATTATTACTCTATTTTGATGAAAAGTCTGAAGTTTTTGAAGGAGTTTTAAGACGACAAGCAGAGGGATTAATATTAGAGTTAGAAGTTGCAGGTTATCCCTATCAAACCTCTCATTTATCATTTTATCATCTGTTTCGGTCTTGTTATGGAAGGATAAAGGAAGGGAAAAAATTAACAGAATTAGCGCAAAAATTAGCCCAAGAAATTCGTTATATTACTAAATTTGATCGGGTGATGGTTTATCGTTTTAAAGAAGATAATAGTGGGGTGGTTATTGCAGAAGAAAAAGAAGCTCACCTCAACTCTTTCTTGGACTTACACTTTCCTTTTACCGACATTCCTCCTGGTGCAAGGGAATTATATCATCAAAATTTATTACAAATTTTATCTAATGTTAATGCAGCACCGATTCCACTTATTCCTAATATTAATACCCTGACTAAAAAACCCTTAAACTTAAGTTTATCTTCCCTGAGAAGTTTCTCCCCTTGTCATATCGAATATCTGAAAAATATGGGTGTTTCTGCTTCTATGTCTTTGGGATTAATTAAAGAGAATAAACTTTGGGGGATTATTGCTTGTCATCACTATTCCCCCAAATATATTAGTTATGAAGTGCGCAAAATATGTGAATTTATAGCAGAGTCAGTCATTGATCATTTATTAACGGCCCAAAAAACAGAACATTGGCAACAACAAGATATTATTAAACAGCTACAAAGTTATCTCAAAACCCCTGTCAGAAATGAGACAAATCTCTTAAGCAGATTAGTAGCTCAAGAAGAAGAAAGCTTACTTAATTTAGTTAATGGAACAGGGGCCGCTTTATGTTATGGCGATAGTATTCAATTAGTAGGAAAAACGCCAAATAAATCCACAATACGAGACTTGATTATCTGGTTAGAAAGCCATCATGGACAGCAAAGTTTTGCCACCAGTACCTTGAGTAAAATATATGCTCAAGGAGAAGCAATTAAAACAAAAGCTAGTGGACTTTTAGCTATTTCTATTATTCTCAACAACATTTCTTATCATATTCTTTGGTTTCGCCCTGAAGTTGTTAAAACCGTGAATTGGGCTGGTGATCCCAACCAAAATTTATCCTTTGATAAGACTGGTAAAATTAAACTTTCACCCCGTCAGTCTTTTGAAATCTGGAAAGAAACGGTAAAAGCAACCGCCATACCTTGGCAAATTTTTGAACAAGAAGCTGCGGAAAAATTAAGAGATGCTTTATTATTAGCGGCCTTGGAATTTTCTCATACAGCAATGGAAGAAGCCGCAAAAAAATCTGAAACGGCTAACCGTGCTAAAAGCGAATTTTTAGCCAATATGAGTCATGAATTACGCACACCTTTAAATGCTATTTTAGGGTTTGCTCAAGTTATGCGTCGTTCTCAAACTTTAGCAATAGATCATCAAGAAAACTTGAGCATTATTACCCGTAGTGGAGAACATTTATTAAACTTGATCAACCAAGTTTTAGACTTATCCAAAATTGAAGCAGGCCACATTATCTTTAACAAAAATGACTTTGATTTTTATCGTCTTTTAGATGACTTAGACGATATGTTTCAGTTTAAAGCCGACGAAAAAAGTTTGCAATTATTATTCGAGCGAGCCCCTGATGTTCCTCAATATATTCGCAGCGATCAAGTGAAATTAAGACAAGTATTTATCAACCTACTCAATAATGCTTTAAAATTCACCGAAGAAGGAGGGGTTTCCGTACGGGTTCGTGGAGAAACATTAAACTTTATTGACGCAGATAAAAGTGAAGAAATAGATAGTTCAAATAGAACAATTGTCGTAGAAATTGAGGACACCGGCCACGGTATTTCTGAAGAGGAATTAGACCAATTGTTTGAACCTTTTGTACAAAGTCAAAGTGGCAAAGAACATCACGAAGGGACAGGTTTAGGATTGCCCATTAGTCGTAAATTTGTACAATTAATGGGAGGAGACTTAACCGTTAATAGTGAACTAGGAAGGGGAACTATTTTTCGCTTTTATATTCATGCTCAAGAAATTGAACCTACGGAAATAGAGACGCAAAACCAACGCAAACGGCGCGTTATTGGTTTGGCAGCTAATCAACCGAAATACCGTATTTTGGTGGTAGATGATCGTTGGAGTAATCGGGAATTGGTGATTAAGTTACTAACACCATTAGGCTTTGAAGTAAAACCAGCAAATAATGGAGAAGAAGCAATACAGCTATGGGAAGAATGGGAACCTCATCTAATTTGGATGGACATGAGAATGCCTATTATGGATGGATATGAGGCTACTAAGCGCATTAAAGCCACAATAAAAGGACAAGCTACTGCTATTATTGCTTTAACAGCTAGTGTGTTTGAAGAAGAGAAAGCTGTGGTCTTATCTGCTGGGTGTGATGGCTTCATTCGTAAACCGTTTAAAGAAGCCGAAATCTTTAATGCTATGGAAAAACAAATTGGCGTACAATTTCTCTATGAAAGCGATAATACAACAGAAAAAGAAGCCCCAGAAATTGACACAGAAAAAGTAATTAATGCGGAAACCATTGCTAATTTATCAGAGCCTTGGTTAAGGGAATTAAAACAGGCTATCATTAATATAGATTCGGTAAAAATTGATAGTTTGTTGGCACAAATAAAAGAAAATTATCCCGATCTTGCCCATGCTATTTATCATTTAACGGAGAATTTTGAATATGAAAAATTGTTAAAATTGCTGGAATAAATAAAAGTTTTTCCTGGTAGCAATTTATGGATTATATCTAGTAATATTTATAGATAAATCCTATTTGAAATCTCTGTTGTTAATTCAAAAAACATGACTGAAACTAACAAAAATAAAAACTCAAAAAGCAACATAGTTGTCGTTGATGACTCCCCCATCAACTTACGATTAATTGTTGATATGTTTAAAATGAAAGGTTATGAAGTACGCCCTGTACCTAATGGGAAATTAGCCTTGACTGCGATTAAAAATTTTCCTCCAGATTTAATCTTATTGGATATCATGATGCCAGACATGGATGGATATCAAGTGTGTGAAAAATTAAAAGCTGATACCGAAACGAAAGATATTCCTATTATTTTTGTCAGCGCATTAGATGCGATTTTAGACAAAGTTAAGGCTTTTGAAATGGGAGGGGTTGATTATGTAAGTAAACCGATTCAAGAAAAAGAACTATTTGCCAGAGTAGAAACTCACTTACAAATCCGTAGATTGCAACAACATTTACAGGAAAAAAATCAGAACCTGGCCACAGCTTTTAAACAGTTAAAACAGGCACAAAGTCAATTAGTTCAATCAGAAAAGATGGCAGCTTTGGGACAATTAGTTGCTGGAATTTCTCATGAAATTAATACTCCATTAGGTGCGATACGCTCCTCTGTAGAAAACTTAGCAGAATTCTTGGGACAAGATATTGAAATCCAGTTGAAATTCTGGCAAGGCATTGATGATAAACAACAACATTACTTCTTAGAATTATTAAGATATCCCTCATTTGAAGGGTTATCAAGTCGGGAGAAAAGACAGTTAAAACGAAAACTACGAAATAGTTTAGACACGGCTAATATTCAAGAAAGCGATCGCATTGCAGACACCTTAGTAGATTTAGGTATTTCGGAACAAGAATTACCCTCTATTTTACCCTTATTTCAACAAGCAAACGGTTTAGATATTCTCGATAAAGCCTATCAATTTTTTACTCTCAGAAAAAGCACTCAAACCATTCAAACTGCCACAGAAAGGGCTGCTAAAATTGTCTTTGCTTTGAAATCTTATGCTCGTTATGATTTTGGAACACAAAAGACAAAAGGAGACTTAATTCATGGCATTGAAACCGTCTTAACTTTGTACCATAATCAAATTAAAAAAGGGGTTGAAGTGATTAAAAATTATCAAGAATTACCCCTAATTTTGTGTTACCCCGATGAATTAACCCAAGTCTGGACAAATTTGATCCATAATGCCTTACAAGCAATGAATTATGAAGGTAGATTACAAATTACTGTCGAGCAAAAAAATGATCTAATTGATGTAGAAGTTACCGATAGTGGTCAAGGCATTTCTAGTAGTGTTTTACCTCGTATTTTTGAGCCTTTTTTTACCACCAAAGTTGCAGGAGAAGGCAGTGGTTTAGGCTTGGATATTGTTAAAAGAATTGTCGAAAAACACGACGGCAAAATAAGTGTTAATTCTGTCCCAGGAGAAACGAAATTTATCGTATCTATTCCTTTAATAATGGAAGAAAATGATTTTCATACGTCTCAAGTGAAGGAACTACAAATCTTACAATGATCAATACTTAGGAGCTATTAATTATGTCTAAACCAGTTATTTTATGTGTTGATGATGAGAAGGTTATTTTAGATAGTCTCAAAATTCAACTCAAAAAAGAATTCCAAAATACTTACCTTTATGAAGCTGCTGAAAGTGCTGATGAAGCCTTAGAAATTATCGAAGAATTACAAGAAGATGAGATTACTATTCTAGTCATTGTATCTGATTGGTTAATGCCAGGAATGAAAGGAGATGAATTCTTAATTGAAGTTCATAAACGTTTTCCAAAAATAGTTAAAATTATGTTGACCGGACAAGCGGATGAAACGGCAGTAGAACAAGCCAAAAAATATGCTAACTTACACAGTTGTTTACATAAACCTTGGAATAGTGAGGATTTAATTAACAATATAAAATCTGGTTTATCTCATGTGTAATTCTCTGAGATTATTTGTTTCTAACCATTATTATTATTGCGTATGTCTCCCAACCTCAATGAAGTGATAAAAATTGATGAAAATAAACCTATCGTCATTTGTATTGATGATGAAGTTACTGTCTTAGATAGTTTAAAAATTGAACTTAAAAAAGCCTTGGGTGATGAATATCTTATTGAAACGGCAGAAGGAGGAGAAGATGCCTTAGAATTAATGGAAGATTTAATTGCAGATGGTTGTCAAGTTGCCTTAGTTTTATCTGATTATATAATGCCCGATATTAAAGGAGATGAAGTTTTAAAACGTATTCATGAAATGTCCCCCAATACCTTAAAAATTATGTTAACCGGTCATGCTAATCTAGAGGCAGTCAGTAATGCTATTAAACACGCCAGACTCTATCGTTATGTCTCTAAACCTTGGCAGTCAGAAGACTTAAAATTAACGGTTGTGGAAGCCTTGCATAGTTATTTACAAGATCAAAAATTAGTGGAACAAAGAGTACAATTAAAAGAACTCAATCAACAGTTAGAAAAATTAATTCATGAGCAAGCTAAAATTATTGCTGAAAAAACTGCCAAGCTAGAAAAAGCTAATGCAAAACTAGAACAAGCCAACCAAGAATTACAACAACTAGCGATTTTAGATCCCTTATTACAAATTGCCAACCGTCGTCGTTTCGATGAATATTTACAACAAGAATGGGAAAGATTGTCTAGAGAAAGACGTTACTTGTCCCTAATTTTAGCCGATGTAGATTACTTCAAACAATACAACGATGAATATCAACACCAAGCCGGAGATCATTGTTTAATTGCCATTGCTAAAACCATCGAAAGAAGCTTAAGAAGACCGGCTGATATTGCTGCGCGCTATGGAGGAGAAGAATTAGTCATTGTTTTACCCAATACCACCCCAGAAGGTGCAGTGAAAGTCGCAGAAAAAATACAAGCAGAAATTGCCCTATTAAAAATTCCTCATCTTCGTTCTCAAGTGAGTGATTACGTTACCATTAGTATGGGTATCGCATCTGTAATTCCTATTAGGGGATGTTCTCCTTTGATGTTAGTTAATATGGCCGACAAATGTCTTTATGAAGCTAAAGATAATGGTCGAAATTGTTTTATTGTCAAAGTGATGTGAGCCTCACTTTGATGAGCAAGCCTAAGCCTTATTTTCCTGAGCATGAGAATGACTTAATTCTTGTAACAATTGAGGATTATTATCTAAAAACTTGGACACTGCATTTTGATCAATTGGGGTGTCTGAGTCGAGACTGTTTACTAATTTTTCTCCCCAACTCATCACCTTGGGATTTTGTAATAGTTTGGTTAAAATAGTTAACCCACTGGTTGCGAGTAATAACTTGGTGGGATCGCCATTTTCTCCATCTTGACTTCCGGCTAAAATGATGGGGTTATTGCCCAAGACACCAGGTTGAGGTGCTAAAGCAGACATAATTTCTGGCAAAACTGTAATCAATTGTTCTAAGTTATTTTCTGCAAGTTGTATGGTTAAAGCCTTGATAGAAACAGTATTTTGTGCAGCAATTTTTGCTTTTTCTCCTTCTGCTTCTTTGAGAGATTTATCTAATTCTACGGCTGCTTTTACTTGAATCGCTTCGGCTATTTGAAAAGCGATACTTTTCTCATTTTCTGCTTTTAATTTTTCTTGCTCCAATTCCCCTTCTTTAGCAATTAAAGCGGTTTCTTTCTCCTGTTTGGCCTTAATTAGAGCAATTTCTTTCTGGGTTTCTTCTTCTGCTTTTTTGATGGCATCATCTTGTTCTATTTTAGCTAACTCGACTGCTGTTTCAGACTCAATTAAGTCTTTTTGAGCAACAGATAATTCTTGATTTTTTTGTTTAATTCTAATACCTTTGTCAATTTCTGCCGATTCAACCGCTTCCTTCTCTTGAATTTCAGCCACTTCTAATTCTTTAGTTTTTTGTTTAATTCTAATACCTTTGTCAATTTCTGCCGATTCAACTGCTTCTTTCTGTTCAATTTCAGCTACTTCTAATTCTTTATTTTTCTGCTTTAGTCTAATACCTTTATCAATTTCCGCCGATTCAACTGCTTCTTTCTGTTGAATTTGCCTTTCTTTTACTTCTTGTTCAGATAAAATTATCCCTTCATCTATTTCTTGTTGTTTCCGCACTTTAATTAATTCTTGTGTGGTTCTTTCTGTTTGTTTAAAAAGTCTTTAGTTCTCAATGGTTTTTCTACCGTATTACCCCTTACCACCGTCACCGTCACCTGATTTAATGAGACAATAGTAATGGTTTCAAAGCCTGGAAAAAAGAGCGTTGAGCGAGTAATTACCTGTTTATCGCGAGTGGGACCTGAAATAACAAACGCTTCATTAGTGTTACAAACCCGATAAAAACGAGTGAACATCAAATAACTAGCCATTATCGAAAAATAATGGGTCTAAAACCCCGCCCTTCAGGGCGTAATTGTGTTAGAATTGCAGTGTGGCAATTTTCAGCTACCTACTGGGAGTCCCCCAGAAAGTGACGACTAACCCTGAATCGGCAGGGTGTCTGGAAACAGATGGATGTATGACCTAGTAAGGTAAGTACCTCCTCAGCCTAGTAAACCTCATTTGAGAGTAGGTTTCAACAAGTAATTGTTGAATAAGAATCCACTCGCCATAAGGGCAGTGGAGTATGTCAAGACAGCGATGATACTGCCCCCAATGATTCCTGCAGGTACTAACCATCCCCAGTCATCATTAACAGGGATTTGAGCAATATAAGGGGTTTCTGGGGTAGCCGCTACCTCAATATAATGGGTTTTAGGTTGTTTAGCTGTAAAAGTTTGAATTAATTGTAATTCTAGTTTAGGATTCATGCAATTCTAGCCTCCAAATGAAAATTATTGAACTCTGAACTCAAATTATCAACATTTAACATTGACTCAACTTTTGTGAAAAAAAAATCACGTCTGTGGATGATGGCTAATGGCTTTCAATTCATCTTAACTATCGGCTTTAACCACCGCATAGCGTCGTGGCGCAACTAAGCCGAGAATATAGACTTGCTCTCCGACTTCAAAGGTGCGATCGCTTGCTTGTTCCCAAGGTAGGGCATAAATCTGTACATAATATTGTCCAACAATGTCATAAACATTAACCTCCATCAGTTCATCGGCCAAAACGCACAAAACTTTCCCTTTTGAACCGATAAAGCGTTCTGGAATTAGGTGTTGGGCGGTGGTTTGGGTTTTGAGTATGGGTTTAATGCTGGCAAAAAGACTGATCAAAAGTCGTGCGAGGATTAACCCCACCCCTTTAATTCATAAAGCTTCTGTGGTGTTGGGATAAACCCCTTGATGCCAATACCACCATAAGTTACCACTCCAGCCCACCACACCGATCATAAAAGGATAAACCCCCAAAAGAAAGAGCAGGGGAACCGAGCCTACCCCCAAAAAGCTTAAAAAGAACCCTAAAATGGGGATTCTTAATAAAGGGGGAACAGTACCTGACTCTCCCTGCATTAAATCGGGGGCCAAACCAGTGACAATAGCCAGGAGCATCAACAATAATCCGACTATGGCCATAATAATCAAGCCTTGATTCACTGGGGCAAATAGATAATTCATATAACCGTTCCAGTCAAAGGAGAACTGGCGATCGCATATTCTTTGACAGGTATACGCCCACTTAAATAGGCCAATCTTCCGGCAACCGTTGCCATTCCCATAGCTTGAGCCATTAAAACAGGATTTTTAGCCAAAGCGATCGCACTATTAATTAACACTGCATCGGCACCCATTTCCATTGCTTGGGAGGCTTCGCTGGGGGTTCCGATCCCTGCATCTACTACTACGGGAATCTTGGCCTCTTCAATAATAATTTTAATATTAGCCTCAGTACGAATCCCTTGACCGGAACCTATGGGAGAACCCAAGGGCATCACCGTGGCACAACCCAACTCTTCTAACCGTTTAGCTAAGATGGGATCGGCGTTGATGTAAGGCAAAACCGCAAACCCTTCCTTAACCAATACTTCGGCCGCTTCTAGGGTTCCGATGGGATCGGGTAATAAATATTTGCTATCGGGAATGACTTCCAACTTGACAAAATTATTCTCTTCCTGTCCTAATAATCGAGCCATTTCTCGGCCTAAACGCGCCACTCTAATGGCTTCCTCTGCCGTCTTACAACCGGCCGTATTGGGCAGCATCCAGATTTTACTCCAATCTAAGGCTTCCGCCAACCCTTCATGGCCAGGGGCGTTGGTTTGCACCCTTCTCACTGCTACGGTGACAATTTGACAGTTACTAGCCGACACGCTTTCCTGCATAATGGGAATGCTAGGATATTTACCGGTTCCTGTCATCAACCGCGAGTTAAACTTACGGCCAGCGATGACTAATTCATCTCCTGTAGATAAATTGGGGGTTCCATTGTTACCGTTGATGGTTGTGGGAACTGGATAATGGTTAAATGGAGTCATAGGTGCAGGAGGAGGAGAGGGTTGAGAGTGGAAGCGATCGCCTGAAAAATTGGCTAATAAAGGATCTGCGGTTTGATTGATCACCAAGTCTGCAATCAGAGAAGCGGTGACAGGGGCCAGTAGAATACCGTTACGATAATGACCAGTTGCTAGAATTAAATTATTGCAACCATAGGCACCCAAAATAGGCATTTCATCCGGTGTTCCGGGGCGATAACCCCACCATAATTCTTCAATTTCCCAGTTAGCTAGATCAGGATACAGTTTAGTTGCTCGTTGGATCAAGGTGTTGATCCCGTCTGGGGTATTATTGGGGGTCCAACCAACATTTTCGGAGGTAGCACCAATAATCAAACGTCCATTCTGACGGGGGACTAAGTAGGTTTGTGGCCCGTATAAAACCCTTTGTAGGGGGTAGGGTTCATTGGGAGTTTGGGGCATTTTTACCGCCAACATTTGTCCTTTGACGGGATGGATAGGAAGGGGAAGTATTTGACTTGCCCAAGAACCATTGGCAATAATGTAGGTGTGCCCGTGTAATTCTCCTTGGTTGGTTAAAATACTGGTAACTTGACCCTGTTTTTGTTGTAGCGTTTGAACCGTCACTCCCTCTTTAACCTTCACCCCTAACTGTTGCGCTGCTTTGTATAACCCTTGCATCACCTGACGGTTATCTACTTGCCCGTCTTCGGGATACCACCAACCACCAACCACATCGTCCCCTAAACCTTGCTGATAGAGACGAATAGCAGTTTTATCTAACCATTGATTTTTATTATCTTTGCGAATCTCTGCTGAGGGAAGTTCATAGACTGGGGCCAGAATACCACAAGGATTATAACCAAGATCCAATCCCGTCAGGTCTTGTAATTTTCGTATCCATTCAGGGTATAACCAACGAGACTTTAAACATAGATCCAGTAAAGGACCTGGGGGCAATGCTTCGGCGTTAGGAGCTAACATCCCAGCCGCCGCAACCGATGCCGTTTGAGGGAAGTTTCGGTTACAAACGGTGACAGACGCACCTCGCAGTTTTAGGTCTACTGCGATCGCCATGCCAATGATCCCACCGCCAATTATAATAATGTCGTTTGTCGCGTTCATAATTGCCTTTGAGTATTACCACCCCACTCTTTTTACCTTACCTTGTTTGGGGTTTAATTTAGAGGCGATCGTTGGTTGAATTCGGAAATTTTAGTTAAGATACCTAGAAGGAGACAGGAGATGTCTATCAAAGCTAAAACCCTTGAAGATGCTGCTAGAGGAAGTTTCCTCGGCGCTTGTGTTGGAGATGCTGCGGGTGCAGTGTTGGAGGGTATTGGAGCAAAGCCTCATCTATTGCAAGTTAACGATGCCATGATCATGCCCGGAGGTGGGGTTATGAGAGTTGCTCCTGGACAAATCACCGATGATGGGGAATTAACTTTATGTCTAGCTCAAGCTTTATCTAAAAGTTCTACCTTTCCCCTAGAAAAGATTGCGCAAAAGTATCATGAGTGGGTTGCGTCAAATCCTTTTAGTATCGGTTTTACCACCATAAAATCCTTGGGGTGTCAAAAAACAGAGACAAAATTAAACGAAATAGGATATGCAGGAATAATGAGTCAAGCTGCTCAAAACAAATGTATGGGTTCAAAAGCTAATGGTAGTTTGATGAGGATAACTCCTTTAGGTATTTGGGGATATCGATTCACCGATGAGCAATTAGCTGAGTTTGCTCAAGCAGACTCTAAACTTTCCCATCCCAATAGAAGTTGTTTAGACGCAGTTTCTTGTTATGTTATTGCTATTGCTAGTTTAATGCGAAATCCTGGCGATCGAGAACAAGCATTTGAAAGAGCAAAAAAATGGGCAGATGTTAACTGGGATGTCGGGCTAAGTCCCACGCTATAAACGAGGGGGACGCATCGAACCGTAGGTGAGTACCCCCAAGGTTTTAGCGTGCGGATAAAGCCCGACCAATATA
>JAAUYJ010172421.1_pt1 | contig 40098 bp, 32 predicted proteins | sample 7278031 | NCBI WGS metagenome assembly JAAUYJ01 (sample SAMN14350222, study PRJNA611818) | marine sediment metagenome | isolation source: surface marine sediment (1.8m) | place: French Polynesia: Moorea | collected 2018-08 | reverse complement strand
TAGAATTTGTTATAACAAATTCTAATTTAATTCTGATTACTTATACTTGGTTGGACTTCGCTCTTGGGACAGAAGACGAAAATCGAAATAAGGAAGATGTAACAACTTTTATGCCAAAAAAATCCTAAAATATCTGATATCTATAATATGATTTTCTTATTTCCCATTTTTTCTTCCCCTTGATTTTATGAGAGTTGGTATTGTTGGTACTGGTTATGCAGCTAAGGCTCGGGCTGAAGCATTAAAAGTAGATAGACGTTTGCTGTTAGTAACCGTTGCTGGTAATACACCGGAAACCACAGAAAAGTTTAGTCAAATATTTCAGGCTCAAGCATCTACGTCTTGGCAGCAACTGGTAGAAAGAGAAGATATAGATTTAGTTATTATCTCCACTATTAATAGAGACCATGGAAAAATTGCTCGTGCTGCCCTAGAAAATGACAAACATATTATTGTTGAATATCCTCTATCTCTAGACCCCACTGAAGCGGAATGGTTAATTTCCCTTGCAGCACAAAAAAATAAACTACTGCACGTTGAACATATAGAACTTCTTGGGGGTCTCCATAATGCTATCAAGCAGTATATATCAGAAATTGGCAAAATTTTCTATAGTCGTTATGTAACTATTAACCCCAAGCAACCTGCACCCCATCGTTGGACTTATCAACCTTCACTGTTTGGCTTTCCTCTAGTCGGAGCTCTTTCCCGTGTACATCGGTTTACGGATCTATTTGGTCTTGTTGATGCAGTTAATGCTCAAAGTCAATTCTGGTATACTGAACCGGATCTTTATAAAGCCTGTTTATGTAATGCTCAGTTAAAATTTAATAATGGTGCTATTGGGGAAGTTGTATATGGTAAAGGTGAAGCATTCTGGCAGTCAGAAAATATTTTTACCCTCTATGGCGAAAAGGGTACATTAATTTTTACTCCCCAACAAGGTCAACTATTGCAAGGAGAAAAAACACAAATTCTAGAGGTGGGTGCCCGTCGCGGTTTATTTGCCAAAGATACGACAATGGTAATAGAATATTTGTTGGCAGGAAGTCCTTTGTATGTGACTCCAGCAGCAAGTTTGTATAGTCTGAAAGTGGCTGAAGCTACGAGAATATCATCAGAAGTCGGCAAAACAATGAATGAAGTTAATAATTAGGGGTTAACTACTGAAGTCCAATAATTAGACAAAATTATACATAATTTGTCGGCGTTGCTGAATAATTGTATGATTTTTAGTAGTTCGCGAACCACCCCTACAGTAGTCAATAGTCACTAGAAACGTTATTAGTAGTCAGTGGTTAACAGAAGTTCTCTGAGTTTACTATTAATGCTTGTTCACTTACGAATTTCATACCTGATTTCAGCAACGCCAATTTGTCATATAATAGAATCAATGTCATAGATTTATTAGAGGTATAGTACCAAATTGTGGTAGAAATCAATTTAAGACTAATTTAAAACTTAACAATTTAATTAAGCATATAACAAATAACTGCTTTAAATGCACAACAGCTTACTAATTATCAAAAATTTTGAGCAACATTTTTGATACATTTAGCTGGCAAAGAGAGTAGAGATATAAAGAGAAAAAAACTCAAATTACAAACAGTTTTTTGATAGGAAAAAACTCCATGTCTAATAACGAACAAGAAATTCTAGTAAGTCTGAAAATACTTGTATGTATGGCAATGGCTGATGGTATATTACAACCAGAAGAACGAACTGAACTTCAGGAAGTTTTGGAAAAGGTAGATTTGCCAGCAAAAGTGACAGTAGAGAGTCTTTTAGCTCAACCAGAGTCTCTTGAAGCACTACTGCCACAAATTTCTAGCCCTACTGCTCAGGAACAAATTTATCAGTGGGCTTATACAATGGCCTATATTGACCAGCGTTTTCAGCCAGAGGAACAAGAAATTTTAGAGAAAATTAAGACTGCTTATAAGCTTTCACCACAGTGGGTAGAATTAGTTAATCAGTCTGTGGTTAGTCTTCAGAAAATACCGAAAACTAGGATAGAGCAAGAAGCGATCGCAAATGCTCAGGAACGGGAAGAGGCGGTACAAAATTTGATTAAGAATTGCTCTATAGCTACTGCTGTGCTGGGGCTTAACCCTATTCCTGGAATAGCCATAATTACAAATCTTGTGGCTTTGGGTGTAGATTTGGGTATGATGAATCAAATTGGAGAAATTTGGGGTTATCAAAAGGGTCAAAATGTGCGGGATATTTTGCAGAATTTTGTCGGTGGTTTGGGTGCGTTAACTGCTTCTATTGGTGTTGGTGTGATTGTATCGGTTGTACCTGTGGTAAATTCTATTACGTTGGCATCAACTCATTTTGTGTTTACTTGGGCTATTGGTCAGGCAACAAATCAATATTATGCTAGTGGTAAGAAAATGGATGCTCAGGAGTTAAAACAAGCGTTTCAAGCAGCGAAGAAAGAAGGAAAACTTGCTTATCGGGAAAATCAAGAGGCGATCGCTCAGAAACAAGCAGCAAATGAGTCTAAGATTAGTAGTTTAAATGAAGATTTAAAAGCTGGCAAAATTACCCAGGTAGAGTATCAAGAAAAAATTCAAGAACTTTTCTGAATTTTCGATCATATTTTGGAGATTTCATAATTTAGTTACTTGATGTTTTGTAGGCAAAGTAATGACAAATTCTGTGCCTTTTCCTATTTCTGAATTAACTTCTATTTTGCCATGATGTTTTTCAATAATTTGAGAGGAAATGGCTAATCCTAACCCGGTGCCTTTGCCAATAGATTTTGTAGTAAAGAACGGAGCAAATATTTTCTGTTGAACTTCTTGGGAAATACCAGGTCCGTTATCTTTAATTGTAATTTTTACATATGGTATGAATGTTGAAGGTAATTTTTCTAATGTTGTATTAATCCAAATAGTAGGTAATTCTTGTTTGTCTTCGTTTGTAGTAGATATATAGGTATAAGTAGGTTTTGTTTCTTCTAAGGCATCAATTCCATTACTAAGAATGTTCATAAAAATCTGGTTAATTTGTGTAGGATAACATTCTACTTCAGGTAAGTCACCGTATTCTTTAATAATATTGATACCATACTTTAGTCGATGGTTGAGAATTACTAAAGTGTTGTTGATTCCTGTATGAATATCAACTGCACTAATTTTACTATTATCTTGGCGAGAAAAATTACGCAATGAGCCAACATATTCTATGATTCTATCGGTACTCATTTTCATAGAAGAAAGTGACTCAGGCCAGTCTTTTTTGATAAATTCTAGGTCAATTTCTTCAATATATTCTTTGATTTTTGTATCTGGATGAGGATATATTTTTTGATAAATGGATAACAGTTCTAAAATTGCTTCTGTACATTCCTGTGTGTAGGTAATATTAGCAGAAATAAAGCTGATGGGATTATTAATTTCATGGGCAACACCAGCTACCATTTGCCCTAAACTAGACATTTTTTCTGTTTGAATAAGTTGACCTTCTGCTTGTTCTAGTTCTTCGATATATTCAGAAATAGTTATAATGAGTTGATTTAAGGAAGTAGCTAATAAACCTATTTCATCTTTTGTACTAACAGGTACTCTAAGTTCAAAATTATGTTCCTTGGCTACCTGTTGGGCGACTTGAGTGACTTTTTCTATTGGTCGAGCGATCGCCAGACTTGTATATACAGCCATTATTATTGCTATTAAACCGGATAGTAAAATACTTGCTAAAATAATTCCGATGCGTAACATTTCTGCATATTTAACAGCTTGACTTGCTTCTTGTTGTTGAACAGATGCTAATTCTATTTGTTGATTTAATTGCTCAAAAATCTGGTCTATTAATATTGTGTTTTGACCACTATTAATTATTAATAGTTGGATTTGGCTTGACTGTATTGTGTCCGGCTTAATTTCCCAGGCATTAACTGCTTTTAATTCCGTCTGAATTAATTGGTTATAGTATTCTACAAATATCTTGAGTTTATATAATATTTTTTCTAATTCTTGAGAGTTAATTAATAATTTATATTGAGATTTTTGTTCGTTTCTAAAATCATCTATTTGATTGATGACTTTTTGGGCTTTATTTGTAGACTCAATAAATTTATTGTTTTCATATTCTAGGCCGGATTTATTTCCTAGCATTACAGGCAATCTTAATGCGTGTATTTGTGCTTCATAGATTGAAACTTTTAAGTTTTCTAAAAGTTTTTGTTTTTGAGATGCGATCTGCTGTTTTTCTATAGGTTCTCTACAACTATAATCTCCTATTGCTATTCCTAAAGTAGTGCCTAATATAGCAATGCCGATAGCTAAGGCATAACCATAGCCTATTTTGCGACCGATTTGTAACCTATCGAATATTTGTGTTGCTCTATTTTTTAAGATGGATATAGTTTTAGGTTGGCTGTTCATAGATATATTTTCAGCCTGAGTTTTGATATTTTTTATATTCAATAATATATTAGACTTTTCAGGTAACAGCATAGTGTATTTACCCCTATAAATTTGGGGATGTTGTACGGTTTAATATACTAGTCTAAATTTTTTTTTGTCAAAAATTATTTATTCTATATTTTTAAGATAGAGTATCTATTCTATTATTTCAGATTTGGGATTTATCTATTTGTGATCTAAATCATCACATACTGTGATTTGAAACCACATTAACCAAATCAGCTAATATTTATAGTACATTTTGATTATAAATAGAAAAAGCTAATTTGTCAGATTATTATTTACATAAAAAATTATTTTAAGAGAGAAAATATGTAGTGAATATCAAAAATATTTTATCTGTTCGTGAAAATTTTGGTAGTGCGGATGTTTATGGGCAAAATGCTAAATCAATATTGAATAAAGCTACTGGGTTTATTTGTGCTTATGATTTTACTTTGAATCCTTATCGCGGTTGTCAATATGGTTGTAGTTATTGTTATGCTGCTGCTTTTAGCCCTAATCAAAAAATGCGAGATGATTGGGGAAAATGGGTAATTATTAAAGAAAATGCTGTGGAAGTTTTAGAGAAAGAATTGATTAAATGGCAGAATAAAAATCCTGATCGAGCGCCTAGTATTTACATGAGTAGTGTGACCGATCCTTATCAACCAATAGAATCAAAAACTTTATTAACTCGAAGATTATTAGAAGTAATGTTGGAATATCGACCGATTTTAGTGATTCAAACTCGCAGTCCGATGATAACTAGAGATATCGACATTTTACAACGGTTTAAATATCTGCGAATTAATATGAGTATTCCGACTGGTAGTGAAGTGGTAAGAAGAGATTTTGAACGTCAATCTCCTAGTATTCAAGCTAGGCTTAATACTATGAAGAAAATCAAAAGTAAAATTAATGAGTTAACTGGTTATTTGCCTAAACTTTCTATTACTATTACTCCTTTACTGCCTACTTTCCCAAAAGAACAAGAAGACTTTATTAAAAAATTAGGTTTTGTGGATAGAGTCGTGATTCAAGATTTTCACGCTAGTCATAAGCGATCGCTCATAGCAAGCACTCGTGATGAGGCTATAGAACTGAAAGAAAAGTACCAATGGTGGTACAAGAATGAAGCTGAAAATTATCAACAATTCAAAAATAAGTTAGTAGAAATACTGAGTGGTGTAGAAATTAAGGAAGGTCAGGGAGGATTTACTTATGAATAATCAAATTGCTAATTTATGGCGTTTTCTAAGGTTTTGGTTTGCCCTAAAAAAAAGGAAATAATTCTCAGGCTCAAAAAATACTAAGAGCTATTAAAAATTCACGGGAGAAATTATCACTTTTAGAGAAACTGTGTGAAGATAAGCTGAAGTTTCAGGAATCTTTAGAGGTGAAAGATGAAGAAATCAAGAGTTTAAAGGCAACTCTTAGAAAAGTAACTTACAAGTTAGATGAGTTAGAATTAAAGGTTGATTTTAATGAGCCTGTAATTAGGCGACTTGATGACTATATATTAACTCCTGAACCGAAATTTATTGAGTTTATTACCCAGAGTTTTAAACTAATTGACAAGGATGAAAGTTTATTGCAGTGTACTGGTATTTATGAGCTAATATTTGATGACTTTGAATCAAGTTTGGCAGATTATCTACGGGAAGAAATAAATAGAGTGCCGGAACAAAAACGAGCATCAGACTTAGAAGCAGCAATTAAAGATATGAAGTTATTAAAGCGTAATATTGACCCTGAATATAGTTTTAATTTTACTCCTCATGTTTATATGATGAAATATTTTCCAGACCATGTATATTCTAGTTATTTAGCCTGGTTTTTAGTATATAAATCTGGATTATTGCCTACTAAACTTAATATTCTTGACATCGGTGCAGGACCGGGAACGGTTGCTTATGGATTAGCTTTATTTCTGCAAAGTAGTAGCAGTTTTTTCTCGGCTCCTCCGATGCACATTTGTTATTATTCTTTGGAAAAACAAGCTCAATTTCAATATCGAGGTCTTCAGTTTTGGCGGCAATACATAGAACAACAAGGAATGCCTACGAATCTTTATTTTCGATTTGATACAACCGATATTTTTACATATAACGAACAGTTGAAAGTTTTGCCACAAGGTTTTTTTGATTTTATTGTTATTTCTCACTGTTTATTTGCCGACCGAGAAGAAAAGCAAAAGTCTTTTAAAGTTTACAAAAAAATCTTTGAAGAAAGTTTGAGTAGTGATGGTTATGTAATATTGATTGTTCAAATAAAAAGATTATTCGGATTTTATAATGTGCAGCCTCAAGAAGATATCAGTTTGGAACAAAACTTGGTCGAACAGTTTGTCAAAGAGTTAGATTTAAAATTGGAATGGTATAAATATATTACTTCAACAGGTATGAGAGAAGAGCTGAAAAATTTCTCTGAATTTCTCAAAAATCTGCCAGTTTTGAAATACATTAGCCCACTTCAACGTCACTATTTACAACAAAATTATGACTCCCACCATATAATAGATGACTATATAATTTTAGCCAAAAGATAAAAACTCCAAAATTGGTCTAGAAAAAATGCGACATACAATTAAACGCAGAATATTTGAAATTATAGAATTAGATAATCCAGAAGATACTTGTAGTAAAATTTTTAAACTTTTCATTATCACATTAATTTTTAGCAATACTATAGTCACGATTGTCTCCACAGTAGAAGATATTTATCAACAATATCAAACATGGTTAGATAACTTAGAGTTATTATCAGTAATTATCTTTACTATTGAATATGGTTTGCGCGTTTGGTCTTGCAATGTTGCTCCCGGATATAAGCATTCGGTATGGGGAAGAATAAGATTTGTGCTTCAACCTCTAGCAATTATAGACTTATTTGCTATTTTCCCATTTTACTTGCCTTGATTTTGCTAAATTTAATATTTGCTCGTTCATTTCGTCTATTTAGAATATTTCGGATTTTTAAAATCGGCAGATATTCAGAAGCGATAAAATTATTTGTTAAAGTTATTAAGTCAAAACAAGAAGATATAGTTATACCATTTTGATAAATGTTTGCTACAAATGAATAGGGGATTTTTTAGGAGTCAGGAGTCAGGAGTCGCATGGGAATTCCTTTAATACCATGTTTTAGGTCTGAAATAATCTTTTTTGTCAAAGAGACATCTTATTAAAAGTCTTTTTATCGCCCTTACCATTCGTAACATTCTTTTTTTAAATTGGTATTATTGCTGTATTTATGGGTTTAGTTTTATTGGTAATTTCTACAAGTTTAATGTACTTCGCTGAACATAAAGCTCAACCAGATAAATTTCCTCATATTCCTGCTGCTATGTGGTGGGGAGTTATCACTTTAACTACCGTAGGTTATAGAGATGTTTATCCTATTACTCCTTTAGGGAAATTTTTGGGGGCGATCGTTGTATTAATAGGAATTAGTATATTTGCTTTACCTGCAAGTATAGTTGCTTCTAGTTTTACTGAATAAATTCAAAAAAAACGGGCTTTAAATCAACATCAAGCATCTATAATTTCTCCTCATTATGGTAAAAAGATAGATGAAGAATAAAATAGTTAAATGAATCAATCCCAAGTATCTCCAATTAATAGTATTTGGCTATTTATGATAGTTTCATCTACAGTCATTGCAGCATACAATGGCAAGATGACGGAAATAACTGAAGCATCTTTTGCAGCTGGTAAAAATGCAGTCACTTTAGCAATTGGATTAATTGGTAGTATGGCATTATGGCTAGGCATCATTCAAGTAGTTGAAACTGCAGGAGGAATGAAAATAATTGCTCGTTTAATTCGACCTTTAATGGTAAAACTTTTCCCGGATATTCCTCCATCCCACCCCGCTATGTCTGCGATTATTTTAAATATTGCAGCCAATGCTTTAGGATTAGGAAATGCTGCTACACCGATGGGGTTAAAAGCTATGGCAGAAATGGATAAATTAAATCCAGAAAAGGGAACTGCTACAGATAGTATGTGTCTGTTTTTAGCAATTAATACTTCTTCGGTTACGATTATTCCTATTAGTGTAATTACTGTTCGGGCGAGTGCTGGTGTTGCTAATCCTGGAGATATTATTCTACCTGCAATTATTGCTACTTGCTGTTCTACAATTGTGGCTATTGTAGCAGCAAAATTTTTGTCTCATCGGCAACCCATGAGAAGTTTAAATAAATCTGTTTCGGCGGAATTTTTAGATAAAAATGATTCTTTTGAGGATGAGGAAAAAATATTAGAAGTCACTCCACCTAATAAAATTGGCAAACTACTTTTTGCTAGTTTAATCGGTCTTTTTTTAGGTGCAGTAATTTATCGCCTAAATCTCAAAGGTATAGTTTATATTTTTAGTTTTGCTTTTCTCCAAAGCTTGTCTAATTGGTTGTTGCCAATCTTAATTTGCTCTTTTCTACTTTTTGGTTATTTCCGAGGAGTAAAAGTTTATGAAACAATGACTGAAGGAGCAAAATTAGGTTTTGAAGTGGCAGTGAGAGTTATTCCATTTATGGTAGCAATTTTTGTCGCTATTGGAATGTTTAGGGCTAGTGGCGCTCTGGATATTATGGCAGTATTGTTGTCACCAATAACTAATTTAATTGGGATGCCTGCAGAAGCACTACCTATGGCATTAATTAGACCTTTATCTGGCAGTGGTGCTTTTGGAATTATGTCAGAAATTGTGACAAAAGAACCTAATAGTTTTCTTTCTTATTTAGTATCTACTATGCAGGGTTCTACTGAAACTACTTTTTATGTATTGGCTGTTTATTTTGGTAGTGTGGGGATTAAAAAAACTCGATATGCTTTGCTTGCTGCTTTGTGTGCTGATGTGGCAGGAATTTTGGCTTCTCTGATAATTTGTCGAGTTATATTTTGATTATGAAAAGGTAAAAATTAACCAGTCTTATCTTAGCTTTTAGCGTTCCTAGTTTGTTGCATTTGGAGGAGTAATTAGGATTGAGGTAGTAAGATAATTAAAAGTCTGGATAAAAGCAAAAATATCAGCTAACTTTAACTATAGCAAGATGATTTAAGTTGTGAGATATTGGAGATTTTTAGGGAACAGGGAACAGGGAATACCAAATTGATAAATGTTTGCTACAAATACTTTGGTTGTTTCTAGTAGTCAGTATTCAGTAGTCAAGAAAAAGAGCTATTATTATCACTTTTTGGCTGGAAAAAATTCCATTTCCTCAAATAGATATCTGACTTAAATCATTTTAGTTGACCAAATTATTTGTAACATTCCCCCGCCGGAGTCTATCCTCGCGTAGGCGGGGATGAGGGCAAGCTTTTGCTAAATTGGTAGAACACAAAAGAAGAAAAAAATGTATAAACATGAATATAGCAATCCTATTTCATTAGTGAAAAGCCAGAAATGGTATAATCTAATTAAATATTTGTTCGAGCTGGTTACACACTGTCAAACCTTTGATTTTCCAAAAACTTTCATGTATGGCAAATTTTCATAAATCATGTAGGATTGCTATATGATAACTGCTAGATTCTCAACTTTTAAACTACAGTGAAATTCTTACATCTGATTCCTGATTGCTGTATTTAGGTTGATTTTTATTGCTAATAGCTGAATGTTTACATAAAAAGACTGAATTTAGTAAAAAATATACTTAAATATAACATCTGGAATTAACAAAACTGCCATGTAAAGCTTAAAGTAGTCGAATATATTTTTGACTAAAAGCTCTTTGAAAAGTCATAATCCTAGCATTTTCCCAAAGTAAAATCTAAAGCTTGATACGGCAAAACAGTATAGAGGGGTTTAGTCATCAAACCTCCACAATTAACCTACTGTATATAACTATTTTTTGATTCTAACTGAGAAATTTTAACATATAATATTTTGGCTAAAATTCAATTTGAAAATCTTGTCGAAAAATCAAATCATTGATATTATATTTACATTCATAATTTCCAAAATAATTCCATAATGAAAGCAGTCACTATTAATCGCTATGGTTCCATCGATGTTTTAGAATATTCAGACATTGAAAAACCGCAAATTACACCCAATCAACTATTAATTAAAATCCACGCCACCAGCATTAACCCAGTAGATTGGAAACTTAGACAAGGGCAACTACAATTATTATCAGGTTTTAACTTTCCAATTGTTTTAGGTTCTGACTTATCTGGAGTAGTTTTAGAATTAGGGGAAGAAGTAGAAAACTTTGAACCTGGAGATGAAATTTATACATTTATAAATCCATTAATAGGAGGTGCCTACGCCGAATATATTGTTGTACCTGCAAATACTGCTGCATTGAAACCTAAAAATATGACTCACTCCCAAGCTGCAGCAGTTCCATTAGCAGGTTTAACTGCGTTTCAAGGATTACTCGATCTAGGTCAAATAAGACCGGGACAAAAAGTATTAATTAATGGTGCTTCTGGTGGTGTAGGAACCTTTGCGATACAAATTGCTAAAGCAATGAAAACAGAAGTAATAGGTGTTTGTAGTAGTAACAATATTACTCTAGTAGAAAGTTTAGGAGCTAACCGAGTTATTGACTACAATCAAATTGATTTTACCAAAGAATCAGAACAGTATGATATTATCTTTGATGCTGTTGGGAAAGAAACTTTTTCGAGCTGTGAAAAAGTGCTAAAACCAGATGGTATTTATGTCTCTACTTTGCCAACTGTAGAAAATTTAGCTCCGACTTTATTCACCTTATTTATGCCTGGTAAAAAATCTAAATTAATTCTGGCTCAACCTAACTCCCGTGACTTAATTTCTCTGCGAGAATTGATTGAAGCTGGATTAGTTAAATCAGTTATTGATCGGACATATAAATTAGAAGAAATAGCAGCAGCTCATGCTTATAGTGAAATGGGTCATGCTGTGGGAAAAATTGTGATTACAAATGAAGAGACAAGTCTCGTTGATTAAAAAAAAATTCCACCAGGAGCAATTAGAGTATTAATATGTCTATCAAAAATCAACTTATAGAAATAGAAACTGCACCAGGAATTGAAATATACAATATTACTCCCCAAATTGTTGATATCTTAACGACAACTGGGATAAATAATGGACAGGTAATTGTATTTTCTCGACACACGACTACAGCTTTAGCTATTAACGAAAATGAAGAAAGATTAATTGAAGACCTGAAAGTATATTTAAGAAAGTTAGCCCCAGAATCTGACAAATATCTCCATAATGATTTACATCTGCGAGATGTGCCTCCCGATGAACCTATTAATGCTCATTCTCATCTGATGGCAATGACTTTAAATAATAGTGAAGTGATTCCTGTTGTGGATGGAAAATTAGGTTTAGGTACTTGGCAGTCGGTGTTATTTTTTGAGTTGGATGGCCCCCGAAAACGAAATGTTTTAGTGCAAGTTAGTGGGGTTTGAAGAATCAGAAACAAGAGGCAAAGATTGGAAACTCCATAAATAAATCTCGGTCTCAAGAAGTTTATTTTTGGTGTTTCTAATCCTGAATGAATTCTGTTTGCAATTAAATCTATAAATTTAGCTTTGTTTGGATTTAATATTCCCAGTCAAATATTTACACTCACTGGTATGATTTTAGTCAATGCTTTTAATCCTAGACTAAAAATTTAAACTATGATTTATAGCATTTTCATAAAATATTGCTACATTGCTTGATTATAGGTGTTAAGTTTTAGGTGGTAGGAGGTAAGTCTTAATAGAAGAAGTGTAAATATTCCAATTCCGTTGGGCAGATAATTTGGTAGTCCTGTAGATGTAATGATATTTATAAATAAACTCTTTTCACTGTCAGGAGCCTAACTATAAAAATCACTACTTGTACACCACTACCAAATAATGTTCCAAAGAAATTGGATAGTTAAAAAACATAATTCAGCTATAAATATCTGATTAAGATTTATTCCCTACCTGCGACCTACTATCGCTCAACCGAGAAATTTATTTCTAGCAAACATTTATCAAATTTATATTACAAGGTTGATTTTTTCCAGGCTCCTTTCTTCTTCTTTGTTTAAAAATATTCCCGATAAAATCAAATCAATAATTATGACCAATGAATGGCATGGAAGTCTCAATTTAATCTATGGCAAAAAAAACAATACTACTGAAATTACAGCAAGTCAAAATCAAGCGCCATTAAAAATACAAAGACCTTTTTATCCAGAAGGTAACGCAGTTTGTCATAGTGTGATTTTGCATACTGCTGGTGGTGTAGTTGGCGGCGATCGCCTTTCTATAAATATTGAATTACAACCCAATACTCATGCTTTAATTACTACTGCTGCTGCTGGTAAAATTTATCGTAGTAATGGTCAGCTTGCCCAACAAAATATTAGGATAAAAGTTGATAGTCAAGGTTATTTAGAATGGTTGCCACAGCCAACAATATTATTTAATGGTGCTGAGTATCAGCAAAATTTAAAAGTCGAGTTAGCAGCTTCAGCTAGTTGGATGAGTTGGGAAATTATTAGATTTGGCAGAAGTGCTAAAGGCGAGAAATTTTTAGCAGGAAATTGGCGTTCATATACTGAGGTTTGGCAGGAAAGTTATCCTCTATGGATAGACAGACAATGGTTAAAAGGTGGCTCAGAAATGATGGAGAGTTTATTGGGTTTAGCTGGTCATTGTGTGGTGGGAAATTTTGTTTTTCTGGGGCAACCTGTTACCTCAGAAGTAGTTACAAAAGCTCGTAGTTTGTGGAATGATTTAGATTCTAATATGTCTGCTGAAACTGGTGTGACTCGTTTTCCCAAAGGAATGATTTGTCGATATCGTGGAGACTCAACAATAAATGTGAAAAAGTGGTTTTATTCTGTTTGGAATTATCTTCGTCTTTTTTATTTAGAAAGACCTGGTTGTTTACTGTTTTAGTATGAGGTAAATACCTAGCAGTCAAGATGCCCGCACTACAAAATTTTCAATTCACACCTTGTATATCATCAGCCCGAAATATGTTGTATAGCAATCCTATTTTATTTGTGTATAAAAATCTTACCGCTTTTAGGGAACAGAGAACAGATAACAAGTGGGAGTTTCAGTTGATTTATCTACTTTTTGATTGATCACAACCTATTTAGGGTTTGCTGAAAAAGTATTTTTGCTGTTTCTAGTAGTCAATAGTCAGTAGGGGTGGTTTCCGTAGGAAACCACCCCTACTGTAGTCAGGATAAATGGTATATTGAGGGAATATTATCGGAATAATTCTCCCTCAAATTTTCCCCTTTTGTCTAGTAAAAATTATGACTTTTTGAGCTACCAGTAGCAAAAAACTGACACTTTTTTCGCACAAATAATGCCTCAAATATTTACCCTATAACCTTTTGATATTTATTCAGCCAGCCCTATTTAAGATTGCTATATTATAGATTTTTTTACTGATAACTGATAATTGATAACTGATAACTGAAATAGACACCTAGCCTATGGAATTTTTAAGGTGTAGGATTAGGATACTGAGCATGAACAGCATCAATTTCAGCAATAATATTTTCACTCAAATTTATCTCTGTACTGCTGAGATTTTCCTTTAATTGTTCCATAGTTGTTGCGCCAATAATTGTACTAGCTACAAACCAACGAGAACGGACATAAGCTAATGCTAATTGCGCAGGAGTCATATTATTTTTCTGGGCAATTTCTACATAAGCTTTTATTGCTTCTGTGAGATTTGTTTTTTGGTAACGTTGCTCAAATCCTGGAAATAAAGAAATGCGAGAATTTTCAGGAATTCCATGCAAATATTTACCTGTTAAAATGCCGAATGCTAGGGGGCTATAAGCCAATAATCCAACATTATTAAATCGGCAAGCTTCAGCTATATTTATATGAAAAACTCGGTTCACTAAACTAAAAGCATTCTGAATAGAAACTACTTTTGGTAAACCTAATTTTTCTGCTAAATGGCAAAATTCACATACTCCCCAAGCAGTCTCATTACTTAATCCTAAATAACGAATTTTTCCGGCTTTAATTAATTCAGCAAATACTTCTAATTGTTCGGCAATAGGTATCGTATCTCGTTCATTATTTGGATCATAATCTGGGGCCCCAAATAGAGGTACATAACGGTCAGGCCAATGAATTTGATAAAGGTCAATATAGTCAGTTTGAAGGCGGCGTAAACTATCCTCTATTGCCTGCTGAATATTCGGGCGGTTAACTTGATTATTTCCACCACGAACCCAAGTCATTTTAGGATTTGGTCCGGCAATTTTTGTGGCAATAATTAATTTATCTCGTTGTTGTTTTACCAACCATTCACCAATATATTTTTCTGTTTTTCCTTGAGTTTCGGCGCGGGTTGGCACTGGGTACATTTCTGCTGTGTCGATGAAGTTAACGCCTTCAGCAACGGCATGATTAAGTTGTTGATGGGCTTCTTCTATGGTGTTTTGTTGCCCATAGGTCATGGTGCCGAGACAAATTTCGGATACGTCGAGGTTGCTATCGCCAAGTTTGTTATATTTCATCAGTTTGTTTTTTAGCAGATCATCTGATTCTATGTTACCGGAAATTGGAGCGATAGCAATATTCCCATTTTTTTCTTCCCCACTTTTTGCAGAGTCGCGAAGGAAACTTACAACTTACTAGACTGACACAGTTAAAAGGAAATGTGGGGAGTGTGGGAAGAGGAGGGAGTGTGGGAGGAGAGAGGAGATAAATAACACTTAGAAACAAAAATCTAATCCACAGTTTTAGGTGTGTCACTCCACTACAATTTTGCTACAGTTTTGCTATGTTCCTGGAAAATTAGACCCGTGAATAAAGCAGTTTTCATTTCGATAGCACTGTAGGGGCGAATGGCCATTCGCCCCTACAAGGTTAGTTATGATGATGCTAACGTCCGTCAACCTAACTTACAACCTTTTTCAAACAACATTTGAGAAAATATATTCAGCCATTAACAATTAATAATGACCCCTTATAAGGCTATGCTTTTAACCTGAATTGTTGAATTATTAATAATTAATTATTAACTATTAATTATTAATTATTTGGTAAGCTAGCTTTGAATGATAAAATCATTTGCTTCAAGTTGGGGCGCACCGTCTAATGTGGCAAACATACCCCCACTACCAAAACCGTCAGCATTACCATTAGGGTTATAAAAAAGTTGACCGTTCGCAGAATTATAAACTATTTCTGCGCTGCTAGTCGCTGCTGCTGCATTACTATCAACTACGCCAAATTCAGCTATAACACTAAAACCATTTCCGGCAGCACTATTTAGACTGGTAAAAGTAGTTTTGTCTAAAACTATTTTGTCTAACTCTGCACTTGTGAAGTCATTAATAATATCCGAACCCATATCAGCAAGGTTAAACTGACTGCCGATGTCAAAAATAAAGCGATCGCTATTACTACCCCCTGTTAAAATATCTGTACCCTGTTCGCCGTTGAGAGTATCTAAACCATCACCACCTTTGACAATATCATCTCCACTTCCTCCAGTTAGAATGTCATTGCCAAACCAACCTGTGAGAGAGTCATTACCCCCATTACCATTAACAATATCGTTGTTATTGCCGCCACCAACTGTATCATTCCCCTCTCCGCCATTGAGTATATCGTCACCAGCCTGCCCTTGGATAAAGTCGTCTCCAGCATCGCCGTTGAGTAGATCGCTACCAGTACCACCTTTAAGAGTATCCGCATCTGCGCCACCGTTAAGAGTATCGGCGTCATCTCCGCCTTGCAGGGTATCGAAACCGTCTCCACCATTAATAATATCATTACCCAACCAACCTGTGAGAGAGTCATTCCCTATATCACCGTTGAGTTCGTCGTTATCTGCACCCCCACCTATAATATCGTTGCCTTCTCCACCGTTAATGGTGTCATCGTTGGCTCCACCAAATAAAGAGTCATCACCTACCAAACCCGTGATCAAGTCGTTCCCTGCATCACCATTGACAAGATCATTGCCATCACCGCCACCAACTGTATCATTACCATCACCGCCATTGAGTTCATCATCATCTGCCTGACCTTCGAGAACATCATCGCCACTATCGCCGTTGAGTAGATCGTTACCAGTACCACCTTTAAGAGTATCAGCATCTGCGCCACCGTTGAGAGTATCCTCATCGTCTCCACCTTCAAGGGTATCGAAACCATCACCCCCATTAATTAGATCCTTACCTGTCGAACCTGTGAGCAAGTCGTCACCAAGTTCGCCATTCACTTCGTCGTTGCCAACACCTCCACCGAGAGTATCATTATGATCACCGCCATTGAGGGTGTCGTCCCCGGCGTTGGCATTAATAATATCGTCCCCTGAATCGCCATTAAGAGTATCGTTGCTATCATCTCCGTTGATGGTGTCATTGCCTCCCAGGCCATGTATGCAGTCATTTTGTGGAGTGCCGTTCAGTAAGTTATCTGAGTCATCGCCAGTAATACAGCTTTCTGGTGTTGGTGTGAGGATAAATTCAAAGGCTCCAATATCAATGAGAGCGCTACCATTTTCATCGCCATCTACGGGGCGAGTGTTGCCTAACTGGTCTGTGGTGGGTGCGTTGGCATTGACACCTGCATCAATGGCTGGACTTCCTGCTAATAAAGGATGTACTAATATACCATTAATCTCTTGTAGTTCCCCTAGTTGAGGGTCAGCAACCGTAATATTTGCTGTTACTTTGATGTCGTCAGGATGAGATAAACCTGGGTACTGAATATTCCCCCCACCATCATTTAATTCTGCACCTGTTTGATGTTTAATATTATAGGGGTTTCCTCCTCTGTTATTGTCGTAAATTGAATTAGTTGTTGTTGCTGATGTGTCACCCCAAAATGCACCGCCCATAAACCCAGCATAATTATTAGCAAAAGTGGAGTTAATTATATTAGTAGGAACGTAAAGAGTCATGGCTCCTGCTATTCCATCAGATTCACCATCTAACACATAATTTCCATCACTATCAACGATAGGTTTTTGATTAGCATCTAGTTGAACATTCAAAGCATTATTGCCAGAAAATGTACTATTAGTTACTGTAGATTTCGCATTTTCTCCTACCCATAATCCACCGCCTTGACTTAAAGCTAAATTATTAGCAAAAGTAGTGTTATTTACTGTTAGTTCACCATTCCCTGCTCTGAGTCCTCCTCCTAGAGAATCTCCTTTACTATTTTTAATTACATAATTATCAATTATAGTAGAGTTTTCTACTAATATTTTGTCGGGAGGATAGGCGAATAAAAATAAACCTCCACCTTGTCCTGCTGCTCTATTAGCTTCAAATATACTATTACTAATACTAATTGTGCCAGAGCTAATACCATCATTTAGACTAGCTCCATCGGTATAAATTGCACCACCGTAGCCATGTTGTGTGATTCCGCCTGGTGTGGAGTCGTTATTTTGAAAGATAGAATCTTCTATTGTTAATTTGCTGAGTAAGTTATTAATTGCTCCTCCATTTACACCTTTATTCTTAGTAAATTCGCTACCTTGAATAGTTAATTCACTTTCACTCCAAATTAAAATTGCACCGCCACCATGTTCGCTTAAATTTCCATAATTATCAAGAGCTTGACTACTGTCATTATTGTCAAACTTACTGTTGACAATAGTTGCTTTACTTTTATAACCACTGTAAATAGCTCCTCCACCTAAACCACTAGCTGTGTTATTAATAAATGTGGTATTTTCAACTATTAATTCTGAAAATTGTTCGGTTCTAATACCAGCACCAGTACCAGGTTTTCCTATTTCTGTAGTTTTACCATCAGCAATAGTTAAGTTTTTAATTGTTAATGTTGGTGATTCAAAATCTGGAGTTAATTGTAGGTCAATAACTCTGGAAGCATTGTTGCCACTAATGGTAATATTAGCAGCATTTGCACCGTCAATAATTAGGTCTTTTTTTATTTCTAATTGACCTGTAGTTAGGGTAATAGTTTGATTGGCTAAACTGGAGTCAAATTGAATGGTATCTCCTGGGTTAGCATTAGCGATCGCTTGTCTTAATGAACCAGTACCACTATCATTATTATTGGTAACTGTAATAGTTCCTAAAATTCCATGATAAGCAGCCATTATTTCTGGTTTTAATACTTTTGCTGCTGTAATTTTTCCGGTGGTAAATTCTAAGTCCCAATCACCAGGATAACTACCTGTTGAATTAACTGAAGCAGCGATATTTGCTTTTGTTAATTCTTGTAGTTGATTGACAAAAAATTCACCCATTCCGGCTGCAATATTACAACCATAAAGTAAGATATCTGCTGTTTGCTTTAGTGCTGCTTGCCATTTTTGAAATTGGCTTTCGTACAGTTTCAGAGTGTCTATATTAACGAGTATGTTTCCCAAAGACAAACTGCCAGGACTGCCATGGGAAAAGATGTGAATAGCATCTAGTTTCTTGGGAGAATTTGTATAGTTTTCTAGTGTGGCGGTAATAAATTTTATTCCGTCTTGATTTTCGGGAATAATAACTGTATCTATTCCTTCATAAATACCTGAAACTAAGGTTTGAAAATCATAGACTTGGGAGTCAATAAAAACAAGATTTCGAGATAAAGAATCAGGGTTTTCTGATTGATAATTAATTGGATGAACTGCAGTTAACATTTTTCTTACTCCTAGAGGGTATTGATTGGTAGATACACCTCTGGAGTTAGATAGTCAAAATCACTTTGTCTGATGTAAACAGAGAGTAGTAACTACTCTCTGCCTCTTAAATCACCGGAAGAGCTATGAGGGAATATTACCCTCAATTAATCATCATAATTAAGATGATTAGTAATTGTCATCCGTGGTTTTACTGGATTTTCTGAGGAAATTATTTTATGGGATTTATTCTTGTTTTCTGAAAGAAATATTATTAGTTAAATCTACTACTACCTAATACAAAATTATGTTTTTGTGTGGTATTACTTCGGTAATTACTGAGATAATTAATTTTCAGTTGATTTTGAGGCGATCGCCACTGCTAGTCACGAATTATTTTTAATAAAAATATACCAGCTATCAGCCACACTGGTATAAAAAACTTTGGCATCAAATTTCTGATTAAAACACTACTACTCATGCCTAAAATTGTGGTTAAGATAGAGAGTCTTATACCATGCGTCAAAAAAGCTTGCCCTCGCGAAGGCGGTGGAATGTTATGCTTGAGAACACTTCAAATATTAACTAATCAAGAAGGTTTTTCAAATTTATTCCTGTCATCAGCAGCTTTTTTTCTAGTTTTTCCTATTATTTAACCACACCCAAAACCCCAGACCCTATACCCAAGATTGATAATATTTGCAGCAAACATTTATCAAATTGGTATTAGGGATTGTTTGTGATTAAATTTAGTTGCTTGGTATCTTGGCTGAATAAAGCTGAAAATAATTCCTACAATGAAAAAGCTAGCACTGCCCAGAAAATATCATAAAGTTTTGCCTAAAAGTTTTCCATATTGCAATATTAATACCCTGAATATTTTATCTAATAATGATTGTTCTCCTATATAAGAAGGTAGTGAGTAGGCAGAGAGAATACCTATCAAATTTATTGCCATTAGAGAAAATAATAATCAAACTAATATGCCGATAATAATTCCTAAAATAATTTTCTTACTCTTGCCTATTTTGACTCCAACTATTAACCAAAAAGCTATCCATGTGCAGGCAATTAAATACCAACAAATATCGATTATTTTGGTGGGAAAAGCTGAATTTATTAGTTGCTGACTCCGTAAACTTAATAATACTGTTAGAGAGTAATTAGCAGGTATTGATAAAATGGCTGTTAATACTAAACCTACAAGTAAGTTCATTAATTGATAATTGATCAGGGATAATTGATAATTACCTCTGGTTAAAACCGTTACGGAATTGAAGTTCAGGAAATATTATTTTTTTTCTTGGTCGATTGGATATGGCGTTTGCGCTCCGCAAAGCTCCGCTAACACGAAGTGTCCCGGAGGGAAAGGAAAGCGCGAAGAATGCAGAGTCGCTCTGAAGCATCGCCATCCCGTCCTACGGGAAGCTCCGAAGATCGACCGCTTTTTCCCTTTAAAAGGGGAGGCTTTCAACCAGAATTATTTAATTAATAATTATTAATTATTAATTATTAATTATTAATAATTCGGTAATATATTTTCTGTTCATCCATGAAACCAAATGCGGTTGATAAAGTAGCATTTTATAGATGCAGATAAAAATCAGATAAAAGCAAAAAGTGAGTTGATTTTTATATCTAGAAATATATTTTTTGACAAAATAATATCAAGCAATACTTCCACGCTTCCGAGTTTCTTTGTAGGAAGTACCTACATTTTTCAAACCTGCTTTAATCATTTCCTGCTCCAACAAAGCAAAGAAACTTGCCCGATCGCCTCCCCTAACTACTGCCTGATTATGAGCTTCTGCTAATGCAACTGGATAACCATAACCTTTTTGCACTTGAGCTAACATCATTCCTAATGTTAACTCCAACATTTCTTCATCTTCAGCAACCCATTCCGGCATATCAATTCTAGCAATTTCATTACCAACATTTACATAACAAAAATAGATTATATTATCGCCATATAAATCTAAGATTTTTGCCGAAGACTGCCATAAAGGACTTCTTTGCCCAGGCTGTAATATTGAACCCCAAAATATTACATCTCGCAACGGTTCAAACGACTGACAAGGAGCTTTTTCCGTAAAACCAAATCCCCCTAACCCGACATTCCGACAATAACTAATACAGTCAGGTTCATCATAAATACAACCCTTTAAACGTAAAAAAGATAAACTTTCATTACTGCGAGAAGCACTCAAATAACCAATCAAAGGAATGCCAGCTAATTTCAATTTATTCCAAGCATCTAAAATCGGATTTAAAATTCTATCCCGTGCTTCAGAAGGCAAAGATTCTAAGAACCAATAAATCAGAGAACCATCAACCATTGCTAATATTGGCGAATCTAAATTATCGGCATTATTTTTCCTCCATTCACAACCTAATTCTGCCAAAACCAAAGCCTCAGAAATAGTCCGTCGATAACCCATCCATTCCTCAGTTTTAATTCCCCATTGTCGAGAAATATAAAGGTCATCCGCCTCATAAAAAATTTCTGGAATACTATCTAAAAGTGGATAAATACTTTCCCCATAATTCAACATGACTCGCCCAATATTTAATAAATAACAATAAGCAATTTCATGGTGACTTGGAGCTATTTGAGAACCGTCTGTCGCAAATACCGTATGATTTTTTGGAGGCAGATTAATCAGAGGATAAGTATCTAAAGATTCTATAGGAATAGCAGGATTAAAAAGTAAGCGATCGCTCCAACTTTCTTCTAATTCTAATAATTCTTCTTTTTCTGTTTTTGCTGCTTCTAATAAGTCTTGAGCTATTTCTAATCGGTTCTGTGCTGCAATTGCTTCTTTTGTCAGGTGTTGACTCATGCCTTGCATTTGTTGCCCTAGTTTTGTCATGTCTAGCATAGTTTTTGATTTCTAATTTTTGTAGACTGAAATCTTAATTTTTGAGGGATTTTTTTTAGATAATACCAATTTTATAAATGTTTGCTACAAATAAATTTATAGGTTTTAGGTAGTAGTTCAATAATTAACAATTACCTATCTTGGAAAATAAGAAGATTGACTAAAAGGAAAATTTTTTCTTATTTACCCTTAAAAGAGGGAGGCTTTAGACCATAATTTTTGGGTAGGCAGTAAATCTTAATCAGATATTTATAGTTGAATTCTGTTTTTCAATTATCCAATTTATTTGTAATATTTTCCGCCTCCGCGGGGGCAAGATTTTTTCAAACTGGTATAGTACCAAAAAAAAGCCATGTCCTTAAGTATGCCTGGGTTGCCCCCATCCCCGCATCGGCCAGGATAAACTTTGTACCCGTAAACTAACTAGTAAATAATCAATAATTATTAATTATTAATTAACCTAAAAACTAAATCAAATATTAGATAGTTTTTAGGTTTTAATTTTAAGTAGTTTATTTCATGATTTCCAAGTAGAAAAATCTTGACAAAATACTGTTTTTGATAATAAATGAATTGGTGGATGTTGTGCCACAGATTCTCTTTCTGCGGTAGTGTTGTAACCCCAATCTGCTAAAAATAATTCTACTTCTTTTAGATCTGGTTGTTTTTGTACAGTTAGTAAAGTTTTCAACCTGTCTTCAACTAACCAAATAATTGTTCCTGAACCAGATGCTGCAAATAACATTCGGAGGGTTTCGTATTTAGGACGTTTACATTCTTTGCCAATAATATCTTCTGTTGGTAAATTAATACCTTGTTTTTCAAGGAGCGATCGCACAAACCTACCTTCTTTAGTGGTAACTATAACTGGTTTAACTTCCGATGCCATTACCTGCTTGACTTTTTCTACCACTCCTGGATAAAATTCATGTAAAGATAGCCATCCTTCTAAATCTTTTGCTATCCATTCATCTCTAGTTTTATCTAAGCGCTCTCCTATTTCGGCTTGATCGCGATTTTCCTTAGTGATGATGTCTTGGGCGATCGTTTGCCATTCAGCGAGAATTTTTTCTTCTTCTATACCTAATACCAAAGCTCGTACTAATACTGGCATTTCCCACCCTATTTCTATTACTGGGCGTAGTCGGTAAAATTTTTGTGCTAAATCTTCAGTGGCTATCTGCTCGGATGGTTGCCATATATGACAGTAGGTACGCCAGGCTGTTTGAAAGTATTCAACTAATCCATTGCATAAAACACCGTCAAAGTCAAGAGCTATAAGGGTAGGATTTTTTGTGTTCATAGTCCATTAACTATTTTATACTAACAACTATAAGGGATTTCTGGCAAGACGGGGTGGAAAAGTCAGGAATGATTTCCTTTCAAAAGGCAGCAAATGCTTGGTGGGGATAGTTTACAGAAATCATACAAAAAAAAGATCGAACAACCGTGGATACACTCTTGCCAAGCTTGGTTAGCTTCTGACAAGATAAAGATGAAAGCACAAACAATTGCATCTGCTTCTAGAACATAAAAACAATACAAAAGGTAATTGAGAAATGAAACTATTACAAATGACTAAAAATTTTCTGAATAACATTAAAGAAAATCACAAGCAGAAGAAAAGCAATAATAATAATACGAACATTAATGATTGCGTGACATTGCAAACACACCAACTTGAAACTGATGATATGAAACCTTGGTGGTGGTTTGGCTCTGAAACTCAAGTAAGAGAAGATTGGGAGTATATCACACAAACTTCACAATTTTCTCATACCGATATCGAACCTCAACCAGACCTACAACCAGACCCAGTTATGAGCGTATAGCATTTTTATGGAACGATCTTTTAGAGCAGATCGCAAAAATTTTATGCCTTGTCAAAATTATTTTGAATCAATCTTTGTGAGTGTGTTAGTCAATTTTTGCACACTCATAACCCCTAGAAATTTTCTACCCCAGTGTCATTTTCTAGGGGTATTTTGCACCGACTACCAACTACCGACTCCTGACTCCTGATATCAAGTTCAGTTTAACAGTTATTGCACTGACTATCTTCACTCAATACAAACTTTCCTACATTAAACCCGTATTCTCTTACCATATTAAAATTCTTCCTTTTTTATTAACTTATGTTTTATTGATTGTGACTTTTGACTTAGTTGCTTCTATAATAATTAATTACCCGGATTATATATAAACTCTGACTTATTATTTCTGACTCCTGACGATTAAATTGAAAATAGTCTTTGCATTTTTTAACAAAAGTATGTTATTGGGTTGAAATCTGGTTACAATAACTACAGGTTTGTGCGATTCGTTAGCCTAAATTGGGCCTAAAAACCCAAGGGACGGTAATCCTGGCAAATGAGCCAGGAAAACTGATTACTTATGTGGGTGAAACGGGAAACCACCAGTCCCACCCTCCAGGTGCAGGAGTGAAAGCATATTCCCTACTTTGTAGATATAAGCAACCTCACAAGTAAAGCGGGAGTAAAAAGCAGAAACACTGGTAGTCGAATCCGGTGACTGTCGAGCAAGAGTCCATGCGTAGCGAAAGCAAAGATATGTCTGAACCATCGTTAAGTTAAATGGCCATAACGACTGTGTAAGGCCAAGCAAAAAGGCACGGATAGGGCATAGGCGTATGAACTTACGACCTATAAGCACTGCCCATAAACCCGGTGGATAATGTCGCGCTAAAGGCTCAAAAATAAGTAATCAGAACGAAGTAACCTCCGAAAATCCCCAGGATAGGTCGATGTCCTGGTAGGTGCCAACCGTATGATTCCGGGGGCGGGATTGAGTAAGAAGCTAATGCCAATCTGTAATGGAATGGATATGCTGACGTACTCACGGTAACTTCAAAGAAATTGATTAAGTAGCAATGAATAAGTCTAAAGCACAGGACAACCTGATGATGGAATGGAACAACGTAGACTGGCGTAAAGCCGAGATACGGACGTTCAAGTTGTCAAAAAGAATATTTCAAGCGAGTGAACGTGGTGATGTTAAAGCAGTACGCAAGCTTCAAAAAACCTTGATTAGGTCTTGGTCAGCAAGATTATTGGCAGTAAGGAAAGTCACTCAGGACAACCAAGGTAAAAAGACGGCAGGAGTGGATGGTATTAAATCATTGTCCCCAAAAGCTCGTATGAACCTAACAAACAACTTGAGAATCACTGGGAAAGTACGCCCAGCAAGGAGGGTAATGATTCCCAAACCAAACAGTGATGAAAAAAGACCTCTAGGAATACCGACAATGTACGACCGTGCCTTGCAGACGCTCGTAAAACAAGCGTTAGAACCAGAATGGGAGGGTAAGTTCGAGCCAAACAGTTATGGTTTTAGACCAGGACGCTCATGTCACGATGCTATCGGAGCTATATTCAACAGCATTCGGTACAAAGCCAAATATGTTCTTGATGCAGACATATCAAAATGTTTCGACCGTATCAACCACAAAGCTCTGCTCAAAAAGGTCAACACATATCCTACCCTTAGCCGTCTCCTAAGACAATGGCTAAAAGCAGGATACATTGACCAAGGAAATAATTTCTTCCCTACTAATAAGGGTACACCACAAGGGGGAACAATTTCACCTGTGTTGGCAAATATCGCCCTACACGGTATGGAAGGACGGGTTAAAGAGTTTGCAAGGACTCTCAAAGGAGTCAAAAGGGATAATGAAAAAGCCTTAAGCCTAATCCGTTACGCCGACGATTTTGTGATAATTCACGAAGACTTAGGGGTAATTAAATCCTGTCAACAAATAATTGAAGAATGGCTAAGTGACATTGGGCTGGAATTGAAACCGGAAAAGACAAGATTAACCCACACCCTCATAAAAACCGAAGGAACCGTTGGGTTTGAGTTTCTGGGATTCCATATACAACAACACAAAGTAGGAAACTACAGAATTGCAAGGAATACAAACAAAGAAATTCTAGGTTTCAACACAATAATCACCCCCTTAAAAAAGTGCATCAAAGCCCACCTAAGCAAAATCGGGAAAGTGATAGACACCCATAAGACCGCCCCACAAGCTGCACTAATCAGCAAGCTGAACCCAATAATAAGAGGATGGTCAAACTATTACTCGACCGTGGTCAGCAAGGAAACATTTTCAAAATTAGATTACCTTGTGTATCAGAAGCTAAGAGCATGGGCAAAGTACAGGGGAAAAGGTAGCATCAACAAGGGCAAATACTGGAGAAAGGTAGAAGACCAAAATTGGTGTTTCAGCACAGAGGATGGGCTAAAACTAAGAACACATTCAGAGACTCCCATAATCAGACATATCAAAGTCAAGGGAGAAAGTAGCCCGTACAATGGGGACTGGAAATACTGGAGCAAGCGTAAAGGGGAATATCCTGGAACACCCACAAGGGTAGCCAAATTATTAAAACGGCAAAAAGGAATATGCCCTCACTGTGGTCTATATTTCACAGATACAGATATTATAGAAGTTGACCATATAATGCCAACAAGTCTTGGTGGGAAAGATGCCTACGACAACTTGCAACTTCTACATAGACACTGCCATGACACTAAGACTGTATCAGATGGTTCCCTCCATAAGAGCCAAAATGAAAAGGTCTGAACGTATCCATAACAAGGATGGAGTTATCAAGGAGCCGTGTGAGGTGAAAGTCTCACGCACGGTTCTGAAGGAGAGGTAGGAGTGGGAACGCTTCTATCGACTCTAACATTAAGATTTTAGAATTCAATCTCACATAAAGGGCCAATAAAAAATAATGGTTCTGACAGTAACATGAATAAACCACTTTTTTAAGAACGGAGAGATAAACTTTATGAGCGCAAATGGTAGTATGACAGAAAGTAATAAAACTACTGATAGTAGTAGCCAAGCTAAAACCCAAAGTAATCAACCTACAGTATTAGATACAGGCTCTCAACAGCGCACTACTTTGCAAGTTGAGTCACAGTCAAGCCAACAGAAACAAGATACTCAAGCGACTGGAAAACTGACTTTACCTGGTAATCGCCCAGTCGGTACAACTAACCTAAAGTATACTCAGACAATTGGTAATCGCCCTGTAATTTCAACTGGTCTTCAAGTTCACCATACTATGTCTGCTTCAGGCATTCGTCCAGTAGCTGTTGGTGACTTAGAATATAATAGTACAATGACTGCTTCTGGCGTGCGTCCAATTGGTACTACCCATTTGGATGTTACCCAAACTTTGATGAATCGTCCAGTTGCTTCTAATCGTATTGATAGTGAAGGCTTGATGGGTTTTTTAGATTAGAGATTTTACAATTTTCTCTATATGATGTGATAATAGCGTGTCTATAGAATAATTATTCAATATGTTTGTCAAAATTTAGATTGTTTTGACAAGCAATATTTTATTATTGATAGGACTATAGATACGCTAAATTATCTTACTGTAGCATCCCTCTGGGTGGTTGTGAAAAAAATATCCTAGAAAAAGGGAATAGGGGTCATTTCAGTTATCAGTTAACAGTTAGCCTCCTGGTGGAGGAGCTGCGCTAACAGTACCTCTGCAATAAGGAGGCTTGAAATTTGGAATATTCTCTTCTCTTGGTCGATTAGATATAGCGAGGAGAGTTATCCATCTCTCGACCACTTTTTTTATCCCCTTAAAATGGGAGGCGCATACCCAGAATTTTTCGGTAAGAGTTTTAGGAATTTTATCTGTTTTTTGATTGGTTACAAATAATTTAGGATTGCTATAAATAATTAATTTGAGTAATATTGTCTAGAGACTTTTTATCAAGCTAAATCGATTTAGCTATTGATTACAGCGCTGTTCACGGCTAGTAGAACACAAGTTCAGCCTTCTTGGGATTCGCAGCCCTGGTTTCACCTAACACCTAACACCTGCAACCTACCACCTAGATTTTTAACTGTGGTTTACTCAGATAAAAAATGCTGTAATATTTTATTTTAGTTAATATATTTAGTTGGCTAATATTTATTGATTATTTAATTTTAGATTTAGTTTGGTGATGAATTAAAAAATTATGTTTGACTATTCTATGAGAGGTAAATTAAATTGGTCGAAAGTTATGCTTTTGGGAGTAATACTTACTCTATTTATCACAATTAGTGGTTGTAATTCATTCAATCAGTTAGGTAATGGTCAAGTCACTCCCGAATTAGAAAAACAAGTATTACAGATTATTCGTGACAACCCAGAAGTAATTATTGAATCAGTACAAGCCTACCAGGAACAGCAAAAGGAACAGCGACAGGCTAGCCAGACAGAAATATTACAAGAGTTCAAAACTAATCCTAAAGCAAAGATTGGTAATTCTCCTACTACTGGTTCTGATACTCAACAAATTGTCCTCTTGGAATTTTCAGATTTTCAATGTCCTTTTTGTGGAAAAGTTCAGGGTAACTTGAAGCAATTTATAGATAAAAATCAAGATCGAGTTACTTTGGTATTTAAGCATTTACCTCTGACTCAAATCCATCCCCAGGCTATTCCTGCTGCTAGAGCATCTTGGGCCGCTCAACAACAGGGTAAATTTTGGGAATATCACGATGCTTTGTTTGAGCAACAGGAGCAGTTAGGTGAAGATTTATATTTAGAGATTGCAAATAACTTGAATTTGGACATGGAACAGTTTAATCGCGATCGCAATTCTGATGCAGCTATTGCCCAATTACAAGAAGATATTCAATTAGCTCAGAAAATAGGTGTTTCTGGTACGCCTTTCTTTATTTTAAATGGGGAAACTTTTTCTGGGGCGGTGGAACTGTCCGAGATGGAGAAAGCTTTAACGAAAGTAAGTCAATAGTTAATTGAAAACAAAAATTAAAAATGGGATTTTTTAGAGATTCCATTTTTAATTTTTATTGATGTTTTTTTAAAAAGAGTATTTTAATTAAACAGTAGCTAATTCAGGAGCGGGACGCTTACTATTACGGATACCTGTAATTGCTTCTGCATAGTTATCAGCACCAAATACGGCAGAACCAGCAACAATAGCATTAGCACCTGCTTCTAAAACTTGCCAAGTATTTTTAGTCTTGAGACCACCATCTACCTCGATCCAAGGGTCTAGACCTCGTTCATCACACATCTGACGCAGCTGGCGAATTTTAGGTAGTATCCCAGGAATAAAACTTTGACCTCCGAAACCGGGGTTAACACTCATAATTAACACCAAGTCACAAAGCTCTAATACATAGTCAATTAATTCTAAGGGTGTAGAAGGGTTAAGAACTACCCCTGCTTGCTTGCCCAATTCCTTGATTTGACCTAAAGTTCGGTGAAGGTGAGGTGAAGCATTATGTTCTGCATGAACAGATATAATATCAGCACCAGCCTTAGCAAAATCTTCAACATACTTCTCTGGCTCCACAATCATTAAGTGGACATCAAGAGGTTTCTTTGTTACCGGGCGAAGTGCTTTAACGATTAGTGGACCAATAGTTATGTTGGGTACAAAACGGCCATCCATGACATCTACGTGAATCCAGTCAGCACCTGCTTGGTCTACTGCTCGGACTTCATCTCCAAGACGGCTAAAATCGGCTGATAATATAGATGGGGCAATAACAGTAGATTTTTGGGTATTGCTCATAATGATAGATATTCTCCTAGTTACTTACTCTGGATTGATGTAAATTTTAACATTAATTTTATAATCTATGCTATCAGAACGTGCATATACCCGCATTTCTCATCAAGATCAAGTAAATTTACGATCCTCCTAAATCCCCCTGAAAAAGCTATCCCTGATCAGGAACTCCTGAAACCCTTTTCTGATAGAGAGATGGGGGTGTGGGGAGATGGGGAGGTGGGGGGAGAAAAGCCTCTAATTAAATACGTTGATTCTCCCAAAATATCCAGTTAAGGGCAATAACCACATAACTTCTCCCTAATATCTACGTTTTATGTTATTAAAGATGTTTATAAAGCATAGCTTTTTCAGGGGGACTTTGAAGACTCCCCCTGAAAAAGCTATCTCGGCTCAGGAACTCCTGAAACCCTTTTCTGATAGAGAGATGGGGGTGTGGGGAGATGGGGAGGTGGGGGGAGAAAAGCCTCTAATTAAATACGTTGACTCTCCCGAAATATCCAGTTAAGGGCAATCACATAACTTCTCTCTAATGTCTACGTTTTATGTTATTAAAGATGTTTATAAAGCATAGCTTGAAAAGTGGGCCGGGGGGAATCTAAAACTGTTACCTTATAGATTAAAGAACTGCTATATCTATCAATTTAGAAACTTAGTAATTCTGGAGAAGTCTTTTTTAGCTATGGGCACAGATACAGAATTAAATACCAATATTTGCAGAGATTAATGAGACAAAATATCTTGTCAAAACCTCACCAATTTAATTATTAGTTCAGCCTCTAGATAATCTCAAGAATTAAAATTTTATTGATAACCTGAGTCACAAATTATGAAAAATAGTGAACAACTTGAAAATTCTGATATTAACCGTCTACAACTATTTGTATTAGTAACTCCCATATTGGGTTTTTTTCCTTCTCTATGGATTTTATATCGTCATCAGGGTAGCGCAGAACATAGAGCAGTGAGTCGATTAGTAATTAGTTTAAGTCTGATGTGGCTATTGGGAAGTATTTTATTACAAGCAGGAGCCGAGCTTAGAGAATCTGGGACTATATCCTTATTATTTCTAAATAGTTTGCTAACTACCAGTTACTTTATAGTTAGTTTAGGCTTAATGGTTCGTATTTGGAAACGACAACCTTTGTGGTTACCAGGAATTAGTCGGATAGCAGAAAAATTTGTTGGTAAACATTTATTATAGTTTAAGATGCTACTAAACTATTGAAAATTGAGATTTGTACAAAAATTTCTCTTACAAAGTGAATTTATTTTAATACTTAGTCTGTGAGGAAGCTAGTGGCCACGAATAAATTTTTACATTTAACCTCAAGTAAATATTCCAAAACAAAAAACCAGCAGGAAAAACCTTCCAAGTTGAGTCCAGGAAATTGGTTCGGGCTAGGTTTAGGTTTAGCTGGAGTAGCTATGGTATCTGCAACCGCCGGAGCTTTGTTGGCAGTTTCTCTTTCTAGTACCCCACTGATGCAACAAAAGCTGTCTGCAGAGGATGCGGCAGTATTCTCTCAACAAAATCTGGCCAATAGTAATATGAGATTGCCAGAGCTGACCCGCCCTGTCAATATATTAGTGCTTGGAGTTAAAGTCCTAACATCAGACTTAGAAGAATATCCCCATGAAGGAGATATAGGTTATCATGCTTTAGTTAACTCTTTCAAAGGACTATCTGACACAATGTTGTTAGTTAGATTCGATCCTAAAAATCAAAAGTTAACTCTGCTTTCTATTCCTAGAGATACTCGTACTTATGTAGAAGATCGTGGGTTAACTAAGATTAATGCTGCTAACTACTATGGAGGGCCAGCAAAAAGCGCTAAAGCTGTAAGCGAACTTTTAGGAGGGGTGGGGATCGACCGCTACATCAGAGTTAATGTGCAGGGAGTAGAGAAATTAATAGATGCTTTGGGGGGAGTCACAGTCTACGTTCCTCAGGATATGAAATATCAGGACGATAGTCAACACTTGTATATTAATCTCAAGGCTGGCGAACAACATCTCAACGGGGATAAGGTTCTACAATTTCTTAGGTTTAGGTATGATAATTTAGGGGATATAGGTAGGGTGCAGCGCCAGCAAATGCTGATGCGAGAATTTACAGAACAGTTGGTAAATGTGAATACTTTATCTCGACTGCCCAAGATTTTGTCTGTAATTCAGTCTCATATTGATACAAATTTGAGTGTTGAGGAATTGGTGGCTTTGACCAATTTTGCTACGACTATCGACAACTCTAATATGCAGATGTTAATGGTGCCGGGTGAGTTTAGCAATCCTGAAGAATATAATGCTAGTTACTGGTTGCCTGATCTGAGAAGTTTGGATGATATGATTGCCCAACATTTTGACTTTGGTTATAATCGTGAGCAATGGGAAAATTCTGAGTCTACATCATATACTAGAGTTGCAATTCAAGATAGCACTGAGAGTTGGGAAGCTGTGGATGAATTAGTCTGGTCTCTCAATGATGCTGGTTATTGGAATGTTAAAGTTGCTAAACCTTGGAGTACACCTTTAGAAGTAACTCGAATTGTAGCTCAGAATGGAGATATTCAGAGAGCTGAAGCCGTGCAAAAGTCTTTGGGGGTTGGAAAGATTTTTGTCGAAAGTACGGGATATTTGAGTTCAGATGTGACAATACAGTTAGGAAAAGATTGGTTGGAAAAAAAGAATGAATCTCAAGATTCTCAAGATTCTCAAGATTCTCAAGATTCTCAATATTAGTAAATAAGGTATAGCAATTCCCATAATGGTGAGGTACAAAATTCTAGATTTGAATGAATAGGGAATAGGGAAAAGAGAGTAATGAAGAGATGAAAAGATAACTGTACTTCACGAGCTTGGGAAAAGCTATAAATAAGATTGGTCATTTCAGTCATCAGTTAATAGTTAGCCTCCTGGTGGAGGAACTGCACTAACAGTACCTCTGCAATAAGGAGGCTTGAAATTTGGAATATTCTCTTTCTTTATCCCCTTAAAATGGGAGGCGCATACCCAGAATTTTTCCGTAAGTATTGGGATGATTTTTTAGATAATCTGAATATTTTTTGCTAAGTAGATAGCTTGAGAATAAACTAAACTTAAGGTTATGAAGACATTCCAATTAAATGTCTTCATCCTGAAAAAAAATTGAGAAAACCCTTCTAGTTTGTAATAGTGTAGAGGTGAGCTTAAAATAAAAATTTTAACTGCCGTAGGGTCATTTTAACATTCTCAAGGTATCAGGTAAGTATATCCTACTCAAAGAAAGTAAAATTAGCACACAGCCAGCTTTGAATAACCAAGGAATAATGGCAAAAAACCAGATTAAGGCAATTACTCCGACAAAGGGTGCAATTAGACTAGGAATACCATCGAAAGTTTTGCCATCAGTATTAAGACTGACAATAAGAGCTAGAAAAAATATACTCAAAGGAATTACAAAATAGAAGTTCATGGTGTTTTCTCAGTAGTGACATAAATATATAGTATAACTACAAATAAAAGAAGTTTCCATCTACTAGTCTGAATGGAAAATTTATCTCAACTTTGGTAGATTAGTTTTGCTAGATAAAGATGTTGAGAGTGATTAAGCAAAGGTTGATATGCTAGAGCTTTTACCGAATTATTAATTGTTAATAATTAATAATTAAATAATTCTGGTTGAAAGCCGACCCTTTTAAGGGGAAAAAGCGGTCGAGGGATGGCGAGGTCTCCTCGCCATATCCAATCGACCAAGAGAAGAAATAATATTTCCTGATATTCAATTCCGTAACGGTTTTAACCAGAGGTAATTATCAATTAATGAACTAATGTTTTAGCAAAATATGTACTATAAAGATGCAATAACACTTTGTATTAGTCTAGGCCGGAAGCAAGAAAATTTACATCAGTCAATTGCTCTTCGTTTGATTCACAAAAGATGAAGATGGAAAACTACAACTAATACATACTATTTACCTGTAATTAGACCATTAATCATCCTAATTTTTAAGTGAATTTAAGTGAGTTGACAAAATTATTTACCCCTCCACAAATTTGTCTAAGCTTTGTCTGGCAAGCAATTACAAAAATGCTACTGTGTAATTAATTTTGCTTAGGTACTTATCTTAACCTAATATTCATGGAAAATTAGTATAAAATCAGGAACTAATTAAGATTATCGGTAAATCTGCCCGTTCATAATCTTGGTTAACCAAGATATGATTAATCTAAGTTCACCAAGACATTTAATCTATCTTAAATTTAAAGTAAGTCACCAAAAATTTTTAAACCATGTTAGGTAAATTTTTCCGTAAACCAGAATCAGAACAAAGCGATCGCGTTCCCCCTGGTCAATACTTGGCCAGTGGTTTTCCCGTATTAACTTATGGTGAAACACCACAAATAAGTACAAAAGAATGGAAATTTCAAGTCTGGGGTTTGGTCAAACCAGTCACTTTTAGTTGGGAAGACTTTATGGCAATGCCGCAAAGCAATTTTACAGCAGATTTTCATTGTGTTACCCGTTGGTCAAAACTGGATGTTCAATGGACAGGGGTAAAAGTGACAGATTTTATGAGTAATCTAGATGTTGATCCCAAAGCAGTCCAGATTATGGAACATTGCTATGGTGGTTATACTACTAATATTTCTATGGATGACTTTCTGCGAGAGGAAAATTTCTTTGCCCATACTTTATTTGATCAACCATTGCCTGCCGATCATGGTGGCCCAATGCGATTAGTGGTTCCTCATCTTTATGCTTGGAAAAGTGCAAAATGGATTAACGGTCTAGAATTTCTAGATAATGAAGAATTAGGCTTCTGGGAACGGAATGGTTATCACAAACGGGGTGAACCTTGGGCAGAAGAACGTTATAGTAATTAGTCTGGTTTTTCAGGGTATTTTCAGGGTATTTCATTTTAATAATACTATTCTATGATATAGCAATCCGCCCATAGATTGTGACAAATCAAAAAGTAGATAAAAAAACTGAAACTTTTATCTGTTCCCTGTTCCCTGTTCCCTGTTTCCTAAAAGCGGTAAGATTTTTATACACAAATAAAATAGGATTGCTATGGTAGTGAAAAATTATTCTGTGAGCTTTTCTCTACCTAAAATTTATGGGTATGCGCCTCCCCTTTTAAGAGGATAAAAAAACAGAATATTCCAAATTTCAAGCCTCTTGCTTCAAAAGCAGGTACTGATAACTAATAACTGATATAGGATTTCTCAAGCTCGTGAGGTACAGTTATCTTTTTGTCTTTTATTCCCTGTTCCCTGTTCCCTCAAACAAACGAATGAGCGTGACTCAGCAATATGAGAATTGCTATAACTGATAACTGATAACTGATAACTGATAGCTGAAATGACCTTTTAGGTAACCATGACCAGAAACAAAGAATCTCAAAAATATCCTGCATCAAGACCAGTTTCTTCAGGGTTTTCACCTTTGTTAACTCCATTGACTTATTTTTTTGTTAAGATTATTGTGCCGTTTTATTTCAAATTAGAAGTCAGGGGTCAAGAAAATCTGCCAAGAAAAAATGGAATTATTCTTGCTCCTACTCATCGTTCTCGATGGGACCCTCTAATTGTTGCTCATACAGCAGGTTGGTTAGTTACTGGACGTCAACTGAGATATATGGTTTCTGAAGAACAGACTCAGGGTTTCCAGGGTTGGTTTGTTAGTCGTTTGGGTGGGTTTCCTGTTGATCGAAATAATCCTGGAATTTCTAGTATCCGTCATAGTCTGGAAATTTTACAAAATCAAGAAATGCTGGTACTTTTTCCTGAAGGTCGCATCTATCAGGATCATGAGATTCAACCTCTTCAACCAGGAGTTGCTCGCATCGCCCTACAAGCAATATCGGGTCAGACTAATGTTAACCTCAAAATTATTCCGATTAGCATTGTTTATGATCGCCCAGCACCTCCTCCCTGGCGGTGTGGTGTTAAAGTTACTATTGGCTCTGCTTTAGAAGTTAAAGATTATGCAGATGAGTCTGTCAAGAAAGGTGCTAAAAAACTCACAGCTCAGATAGAAAGCTGTCTGAAACAATTACACCAAAAATATTAGTTAAAATCATCTTCGTAAATTAAAATTATGAATTTAAACTCTCTTCCATAATTTTAATTGTGATGTTAATATATTTGTTGAAATTACTAAGTTAGATTGGATAGGCAAGGCACTGAAAATGTTTTGGATATATCCTGAAAAAAAATATAATCAAACTAAATTCACCTGTTATGATGCTGGCGAACCAAGTCATTTTTGTAAAAAAGGTGAAAATTGGGGTGCATTTACAAAAGATGAATGCAACTGGATTATTTCACTTTCAAACAATGTAGCAGTAGCAAAACCACAAAGCTATACAGTTGAAGATGTTAACTCCAATAATCATCAAGTGAGTTCTTGGGAAATTTATCAAACTCAAAAAACAAACTGGCTTTGGCAGCGATTAATTAATAATTTTGTTACTGCAAATAGTCGTTGGTGGAACTATGATATTGTGGGTATTTTAGAACCTCTACAACTCCTTTGTTATGATAGTACAAATAGTTCTGGAGATTGCCAAGATTATTATGATTTACATATAGATAATGGATATCCTTTTTCTTGTCGAAAAATATCTTTTTCTGTGGAATTATCTGACCCCAATAGTTATGAGGGTGCAAAACTAAATTTATATTTAACAGAAGAACCTAGTATCTTACCGAAAGATAGAGGAACAATGATTATGTTCCCTTCATTTATTCTACATGAGGTAACGCCTATTATTCAGGGAAAAAGATGGGCACTTGTGGGTTGGGTAAGTGGTCCTCAATTCAGATGATTGAGGAAAATTAATGTCAATTTAATAACGTTAGGAGCGAGAAAAGATGGTGTGGATTTATCCTCAACAAAAACATCATCAAATTACTTATACTTGCTATGATGCTAATCGAAAAGAGCATTTTTGTAAACCAGGTGAAAACTGGGGAGCTTTTACAGCAGAAGAATGTGACTGGATTATTTCTTTATCAGAAAAAATTAAACCAGCAAAGCCAACTGTAGATGGCAAGTTGAAGCCAGAATTTCGCCAAGTAAATGTGTGGGGTTTGAATTATTCAGAACCTACTAAATGGCTGTGGGAAAGGTTGACTAATAATGTAAGATATGCCAACTCTAAATGGTGGAATTATGATATTTATGGTATTTTTGAACCTTTACACCTTTTATGTTATGAAGCAAGTAATAATCACAAAAATATTCAGGATCATTACAGTAAACATATAGATAATGGAAAAATCCATTATCATCGCAAAATTTCTTTTTCAATTCAACTTTCTAACCCGGATGATTATGATGGTTCAGAACTAAATTTATATACTCAAAGAGAAGCAGAAAAGTTACCAAAAGCTAGAGGCACAATGGTTTTCTTTCCTTCTTTTATTCTACATGAAGTAACGCCAATTACTAGAGGTAAAAGATGGGCACTTGTTTGTTGGGTTGGCGGTCCTCAATTTAGGTAAATTTTATATATAGTCATTTAAAATAAGAATGAAAAACTGTTTCTAGTAAAATATTTTCACAGCAATAATTTTTTGTTTCCATCTCAACATAAATGACTATATAATACCAATAAAAAAAAGCTTGCCCTCGTCCCCGCAGGAGTCTACCCTCGCTTAGGCGGGGTCGAGGGTAAACCTTGTACCTGTGGAGACGGGTATCCGGCGGGTATCTGGCGGGGGAATGTTATACCATTTTCATAAAATATTGCTACAGTGACAGAACAAGTAAAAGGGGATAAGGAACGCCGGAACTAGGAAAGATAAATAGACAAAAAATGGAGGAAAAAACTTTGATTTTGACAATGAATGCAAGCCATAAAGTATTAAACTGTAGAAATAAATCACAAATTGGAATGTAACAGCCTTTTTTGAATTTGGTATTATGCTTGAGAAAACTTCAACTATTAACTAATTAATCAAGTTTTTCGACTTTATCCCTTTTATCACCAGCCTTTTTATTTGTTTTTCCGATTATTTAACCACACCCCACACCCCACACCCAAAACCCAAGATTGATAATATTTGTAGCAAACATTTATCAATTTGGTATAACACATTTTGTATTTATATTAGCTATGTCGGTCTTACTATTTCTGCCAGCTAAATTTAGCAAAAATTTTGAGAATTGGTATCACAATGCTTTGGGCTGAGGACAATAGATTCTAGTTAAGGAGGAATAGAAGACAAGAAAATCTCCTAATGTTTGATTTAAGTGTTATAAATTTTCAGTTTAAGAATGAAATTATAGAATAAAACTCCTAAAATTCAAATATATAAGAAAAGGTAAGGAGAAAATTATAGCGCTGTTCACTTAGGAAGATAAAAAAAATCGAGCGTCGAACGAAATCGCGCGTACAGTAGTAGGAATTAGGCGATATTTTTACTTAGATTTTATCTCTTATATTCTGTAGTATATTTTTATGAAAACTGCTATAATATTGATTTAACTATAAGTTTATGAACTTAAAGATATATTTATTTGATGGTAATATTTTGCAGGCAAACTCGTTCAATTGACCTTACCTAAAAATTATATTTTTAATCAGATTAACTTTATTTTTATAGGGAGCATATCGCCAGTTTAAATCTAACCATAATCCCTTATTTAAAACACTTTTATAATGAGAAAAAGTATCAAAACTAGCCTTGCCATGATAACTACCAATCCCACTATTTCCCACACCTCCAAAAGGTAAAGATGTCACACCAACCTGCATGACAGTATCATTAATACAAACATTTCCAGAATAAGTTTCCCTTAAAACCTGTTTTTGCTTCTGTTTATTTCGAGAAAAAAAGTAAAGAGATAAAGGTTTAGGACGAGAATTAACCAGAGCGATCGCCTCATCTAAATTTTCATATTCTAAAACAGGCAAAATAGGTCCGAAAATTTCCTCTTGCATAATTGCAGAATCCCAAGAAACTCCATCAATAACTGTAGGTGAAATATAACGTTCTTCTGACTTTGTTTCACCACCAATCACAATTTTTCCATCTTTGAGCAAATCATTTAATCTATTAAATTGGTTTTGATTAATAATCCGACAATAATCCGGACTCTCAGCAGGATTTTTACCATAAAATTCCTCAATAGACTGTTTGATTTTCTCCAACAAATCGGATTTAACCGATTTATTTATCAACAAATAATCAGGAGCAACACAAGTTTGACCTGCATTAATAAACTTCCCCCAAGTAATACGTTTTGCCGTATATTCCAACTGAATATCATCATCAACAATACAAGGACTTTTACCACCTAATTCCAAAGTTACAGGAGTCAGATTTTTAGCAGCAGCTTCCATAACTATTTTGCCTACCTTTGTTCCTCCAGTAAATAAAATATAGTCAAACTTTTCTGCTAATAACTTTTGACTTACTTCCACTCCACCCGTCACAGCAGCAATATAATTAGACTCAAAAGTATTAGCAATTAAATCTGCAATAACTTTAGATGTATTAACAGCTATTTCCGAAGGTTTAATAATCGCACAATTTCCCGCTGCAATAGCACCCAACAAAGGAGAAATTACTAATTGAAAAGGATAATTCCAAGCACCAATAATTAATACTATTCCGAAAGGTTCTGGATAAATTTTAGCTCCCGCAGGAAATTGTTCGATTGGAGTAGAAACCCTGCGAGGTTTTGCCCAAGATTTTAGCTTTTTAATTGCATCATTTATTTCCGTAAAAAAAGTCAGTTCAAAATATGCTTCAAACTTTGGTCTATTCAAATCTGCTTTAACAGCAGCAGCTATTTTTTCTTGATAATCTGAAATTGCCCGTTTTAACTTTTTTAGTTGTTCTATTCTAAAGTCAATATCTTTGGTTTTTCCTGTCGCAAAAAATTGACGTTGTTTATTTAAAATATGAGGGATAGATGATTGTTCTAAAAGCATATTTTTAATGGATAATGGATAATTGATAATTAGAGTGAGCTGAATCAATCTATAACCATTGATAGATAAAGGCTAAAGCATTTTTAATGTCTAAAAAAGTGCTAGATTTTTAGACAAAAACGCTCAAAAAGTTAGTATTTTTTGCTCAGTATAGCAGAAAAATCAAGGAACAATTATTCTTCCTACTTTCTCTCTCTTCGCACAGCCTGCTTTTTGTCAGCAAACCCTAATTAGAGATATATAGCAATCCTATTTTATTCGTGTCAAAAATCTTGCCACTTTTTGGGAATAATTTTGGAAGCAATGTTTAATGGATAAGAGTTTCCGTGTTTATTTCTAGTTTTTGAGTTGTTGGAACATAAGCGCAGATTGCTAGAGTTTTCATTATCAATTATCAATTAAGTGCCGATGCAAAATTAATTACCTAATTTTCTTCCTTGTGATTTTTACCGAATAATTAAGGTTTAAAGCCTCTCCTTTAAAGGAGAAACAATAAAAAATTTTCCTTTTATTCAATCCTCTTCCTTTTAGGTAGAGGTAATTATCAATTATTGAAAATATAGACTTTTCAGCCCTAGAGTATATGTAATTAATTTTGAATAACTACTTATCAATTATCAATTATCAATTATCAATTATTCCACCTGACTCAGACGACGTAGATTTAAAATCTCACTCATATTTTTAATCTGAGTACAACTCCGTTCAAATTGTTGG
>JAAUYJ010142797.1_pt1 | contig 40975 bp, 28 predicted proteins | sample 7278031 | NCBI WGS metagenome assembly JAAUYJ01 (sample SAMN14350222, study PRJNA611818) | marine sediment metagenome | isolation source: surface marine sediment (1.8m) | place: French Polynesia: Moorea | collected 2018-08 | reverse complement strand
TTCATCCCCAAAAAATTCTACCCGAATAATTCTATCCTCATAAGCAGGTCCGATTTCCAAAACATCGCCCTTAACTCTAAACTTTCCTCGACCTAAATCTAAATCATTTCTGGTGTATTGAACAGTCGCTAAATCTCTCAAAATTTGTCGTTGATTAATTTCTTCTCCCACTTGTAAATTAATCGCAGCTTTTAAATATTCAGCAGGCATTCCTAAACCGTAAATACAACTAATAGAAGCAACAACAATAACATCCCGGCGTTCAAAAAGAGACCGAGTTGCCGAGTGACGCAACATATCAATTTCATCATTAATAGAAGCAGTTTTTTCTATATATGTATCCGTCACCGGAATATAAGCTTCCGGCTGATAATAGTCATAATAACTAATAAAATATTCCACAGAATTATCAGGGAAAAAATCTCTTATCTCATTACACAATTGAGCAGCCAATGTTTTATTATGAGCCAAAACTAAGGTCGGTCTCCCAACATTTTCAATTACAGAAGCTATAGAAAAAGTCTTACCCGTACCAGTAGCTCCTAGTAATGTTTGCAAATTATGTCCAGCTTGAATATTGGTAGTTAATTGAGCGATCGCTTGAGGTTGGTCTCCAGTAGCTTTAAAAGGAGCTTGTAAACAAAATTTTTCCATAATAATCTCAGAATTAATTGTATCATTGTTAATGGTATACTTTAATTCGTCAAATCAGGATTAAAAGAAGGAAAAAGATAAATTTAAAAGTATATTGAATTTGAATTTAAGAACACTAACTTTAAAATTCAGTTCTGCTTATGAAATCCAAAATTTGAAATAGATAAAAAGGGAAAGTCGAAAGTTTTGCTCTTTAGGTTGTATATCGATTATTTGCTTTTGATTCCTCCTATCCTAATCAAATATTAGACATCTCCAGAAAATAAATAAACCTTTTAGTTATATTAGCTAAAGAAATAAAAAATTACCATAAAAAATCCTTTTTCCTGCTTTTTTCGTAAAAATATCTTACCTGTTCCCAGTTAAGTGTTCCCTATTCCCTACTCCTACAAAAAATCTATATCTTTTTCGGAGAGGTCTATTGTATATTTATTTCGCCCAACAAAAACAGTAAAGCGAGTTAAAACAAGATATCAAAAAGTAAGAAATATATATATCATATCTATCAGAATTTATTGTGGTAAACGCTACACAAAAAAGACCAGTAAAATACGCAGATTCAAATGTTGCCCTATTACTAACTCCATCCCTACAAAAATTAGCAAAAATACTTTATCGTACTTATCTGGAGACTCATCCTGAACAAGTTAGATGTCCCCTAGGTGTTGCTGTTAGTCCCATTACTTATCGAGCTGGTCTAATATTTTCTCAAAAGCCAATTTTATTACCAGGTGAATTTTTTGTACCTGTAGAGTTAATTGAATCAAAAATTTATTAAAAAAGAAGTAGAGAGTAGGCTAGAAATAATTGATTTGATTTTTTATTATTGCTTGGAGATATCTATTAGACCTCTCCGGAAAAGAGGAAACTCTTAACGTAAGCATTCAGCTATTAGCTGTCAGCTATCAGCAATAAAAATGAACGATGTAGCTCAATAGACTATTAAGATGAACTGATGGACTTTTACCCATACTTTTAATTCTTTAAAATCTCTCAATTATTTTTTCCTTTTTTAAAGGTAATAAAGCTGATAGCTTATGGCTGACCGCTGAATGCTTACCTCTTAACACTTAACTGGGAAAAGAAAGAAGTAATACCATTTCTCATGCATGAATGCTATATCTGATTGGGTGGGGAAGTGTGGGGAGTGTGGGGAGTGTGGGGAGGAGTAAAAATAAGAATAATAGACATTAACTGGGCTTTAGGGAGTAAAAAAGTAATTAACACAGGGTAAATTACTTAATAACTGAAGTGCTGCCTAAGTATAGCAATGCTTTTGGGAATTGGTATAATTGATAATTTATGGATAATAATTGACTCTATTTTGAATTTTCACGCCTATGTCTATTAGTTTTTATACCAATTACCATCCATTAATGCTATACTTGGGGAATACTTCAGTTATTAATTAATTAATTAGTACATCTAAAATCATTGTTTTGCTAGTTGTAGCTAATTTAATATTGATTATTGTTATTTTTACTTTTCTGTACGGACGCCCTTATGCAACGTCCCTAACCACTCCCCTACTCCCCTACTCAACAAAATGTAGAAAAGTTTTTGATAAATGGTATTATATAGGGATGATTTGTGAAAAAAACTGTAGCGGTTTGGTCTCCAAACCGAAAGTGAGAAAAAAATTTGGAAACCAAACCCCTACCATAAAATATTAGAAAATAAGCGCAGATTTCTATTCTAAATTATGCCTTAATTATGCTTTACTGAAAACTTCATCATTTCAGTTATTAGTTATTAGTACCTCCTGTTAAACCAGGAGGCTTGAAATATGGAATATTCTTTTTTTATCCCTTTATAAAGAGGAGGCTTGAGACCAAAATTTTCAGTCATAGATTACTTTTGAATTTTGATTTTTGACTTTTGAATTTTGACTTAAAATATATGGACTTAATCAGAATATGGCCTCTGGCTCTAATTGTTTTTACCCTCGGTGCATCTATTGGTAGCTTTCTGAACGTTGTCATTTATCGGATACCCGCAGGAATATCTATACTTTGGCCTCCATCCCACTGTCCAAAATGCCATAGTCGATTAAAAGCCACAGAAAATGTCCCTATATTTGGTTGGCTATGGTTACGCGGACGTTGTAGCCATTGTCGAAATCCGATTTCTATCCGCTATCCAGTCGTAGAACTAATCACAGCCTTACTATTTTTACTTGTTTTCTGGAAATTTGGAATTACTATCTCTACCCTAGGCTATTGGGCTTTTTTTAGTTGGCTACTTGCTTTATCTATGATTGACTTGGACACCATGACTTTGCCTAATCCTTTAACCAGATCGGGATTAATCTTAGGCTTAAGTTTTCAAATTGTTAACACATTAGAGACAAATTTTCAAGTAAATAATCTAATCAATTATCTAATGATAGGTATTATTGGGGCGGTAGTTGGTCTATGGCTCCTTGATTTAATCTCTATATTTGGTTCCATAGCTTTTGGGCAAACAGTTATGGGTGGAGGAGATGCCAAACTAGCAGCAATGATCGGAGCTTGGTTAGGTTGGAAATATTTACTATTAACCTGTTTTCTTGCTTGTGGGATGGGAGCATTTGTCGGTGGTGGAGCGATCGCCCTGAGTTGGCTAGACCGAAGACAACCAATGCCATTCGGACCATTTTTAGCAATCGGGGCTGGCTTGACGGTGATATGGGGTAGTGATATATTATCGACTTACTTCAATCTTTTTTTCCCTGGATTCTCATCCTAATTTTTAGGTATGGGTTAATTAGTTTAGATAGAGCGTAATTTATTGAGGAGAGAAATATAAATAGTCAGAGCTAAAACTATCAACACACAAACACAGGCATATTCCCCAAAGGTTCTCAAATATAACAACATAGTGCGATTCGTTTGACCTAAAGAAAGGCTAAAAGCCAATCGGGACGGTCACTACAGCTCATGTGCTGTAAGAACTGATTACATTTGAGGTGCAAGTCCTCCCCTCAAGTGCAGAGGTGAAAGCATATCCCCTACCTCATGGACATAAGCAACCCATAAGGTAAAGCGGGGATAAAAGGCAGACTACTGGTAGTCGAATCTGGTAACTGTCGAGCAAGAGTCCATGCGTAGCGAAAGCAAAGATACGTCTGAACCATCGTTATGTATGATGGCCACAACGACTGTTTAAGGCCAAGCCAAAAGGCAAGGATAGGGCACAGGCAATTGGAAAGCTGACCTGTAAGCACCGCCCAATAAACCCGGTGGACAGTATCACACTAAAGACTCAAGAAAATGTGTAATCGGAACGAAGTAACCTATATATATCTCTAGGAATGGTCGATACCTAGTAGGTGCTAACCGCATGATATATAGAGGTGGGATTGAGTAAAAAGCTAATGCCAATTTGTAATGAATTGGATATGCTGACGTACTCACGGTAACTCCAAAGAAATAGTCACCAGTAACAATGAATAAGTCTAAAACGAGTGTAAAAACTACGGTGGAATGGAAGGACATCAACTGGCGCAAAGCTGAGAGATTAACCTTTAAGTTGCAAAAACGAATATTTCAAGCGAGTGAGCGTGGTGATGTCAAAGCAGTACGCAAGCTTCAGAAGACCTTGATTAGGTCTTGGTCTGCAAAGGCGTTAGCGGTAAGAAAAGTTACCCAAGATAATCAGGGTAAGAAGACGGCAGGAGTGGACGGTATTAAAAAGCTGACCCCAAAGCAACGTCTCACTCTGACTAATGGGCTGAATGTCACTGGAAAATCTAAGCCCACACGGAGGGTAATGATTCCAAAAGCCAACAGTGACGAGTTAAGACCGCTAGGTATACCAACAATGAGAGACCGTGCTTTGCAAACACTTGTTAAACAAGCGTTAGAACCAGAATGGGAGGCCAAATTTGAGCCAAACAGTTATGGTTTTAGACCAGGACGCTCATGTCACGATGCTATAGAAGCAATATTTAATAGCATCAGATATAAAGCCAAATATGTGCTTGACGCGGATATATCAAAATGTTTCGACCGCATCAACCACAAAGCTCTGCTCAAAAAGGTCAATACATACCCTACCTTGAGCCGTCAAATCAAAACATGGCTCAAAGCAGGAGTAATTGACCAGGAAGTCTTTCTTCCCACTAACGAGGGTACACCACAAGGGGGGACAATCTCACCCCTATTAGCAAATATCGCCCTACATGGCATGGAAGAACGGATTAAAGAATACGCAGAAATGCTCAAAGGGATAAAACGGGACAACCGAAAAGCCCTTAACCTAATTCGATACGCCGACGACTTCGTGATAATTCACGAAAATTTAGAGGTAATAAAAGACTGCCAAAAAATAATAGAAGAGTGGCTGAGTGACATGGGTTTAGAATTAAAGCCTAGCAAGACAAAAATAACCCACACCTTCAAAACAGACGAAGGAGAAACCGGGTTTGAGTTTTTAGGATTCCACATACAACAACACAAAGTAGGCAACTATAGAAGTGCTACAACATCTAACGGAAAAAAGCTAGGTTTTAAGACAATAATCAAACCCTCTAAGAAGAAAATCCAAGCGCACTTGAGACAAATAGGCGACGTAATAGATGCCCATAAGACCGCCCCACAAGCTGCCTTAATTAGCAAGCTGAATCCAATTATACGCGGGTGGTCAAACTATTACTCAACTGTAGTAAGCAAGGAAATATTCAACAAATTAGATAAGCTTGTTTACGAAAAACTCAGATCTTGGGCCTCATACAGAGGGAAAAACGGTCAAATCAATAAGGACAAATACTGGAGAACAGTAGGAGACCGAAATTGGTGTTTTAGCACCGAAGATGGAACTGAGCTAACAACTCATGCTAGTACACCTATAGTGAGACATACAAAAGTCAAAGGCACAGCTAGCCCATATAACGGTGAGTGGAATTATTGGAGCAAACGACGAGGCGGATACCCAGGCACTCCTACAAGAGTAGCCAAACTTATCAAACAACAAAAGGGTAAATGCCATCACTGCGGTCTGAACTTTACAAGCGAAGACCTACTAGAAGTTGACCACATCATACCTAAAAGTCAGGGTGGAAAGGATACATACAGTAACCTACAACTTTTACATAAACATTGCCATGACACTAAAACAGCATCAGATGGCTCCCTCCAAAAGAGCAAAACAGATGAGGTTTGAACGTATCCATGACAAGGATGGAGATATCGAGGAGCCGGATGAGGCGAAAGTCTCACGTCCGGTTCTGAAGGAGAGGTAGAGGTGGGAACGCCTCTATCGACTCTAACTTTACCAAATATTAAAATTCAGTTCCTTTAACCTATAAAAAATTTACCTGTGATTAGTTTGTTTATTAACTAACAGCTCTATATTTATACATCTTTACCAAAATAGCTGTAAAATACCAAGCTCTACCCACATAATAATCACTGAATAATTTATTACCAATATTCTTTTAATGTCTCTATTTGATTGGTTTGCAAATCGCCGAAAATCAGTCCAGAACTCTGAACAGAGACCTGAACGTGAAATTGCTGATGGACTTTGGATCAAATGTCAAGCTTGTAGTGCTTTGACTTATACAAAAGACCTACAGGCAAATCAAATGGTTTGCCTAGAGTGCGGATATCATATGCGTGTATCCAGCGATGAGCGGATTCAGCAGTTGATAGATACTAACACATGGATGCCAACTAATGAAAACATTGCCAGCATAGACCCCTTGAAATTTCGCGATCGCAAACCATACAGCGATCGCCTCTTAGAATACAGAAAAAGAACGGGACTTGTGGACTCTGTACAAACAGGCATTGGTAACATCGAATCTGAACCTGTGGCCCTGGGAGTCATGGACTTCCAATTTATGGGAGGAAGTATGGGTTCAGTCGTAGGAGAAAAGCTGACCCGGTTAATTGAACAGGCCACCAAAGAGTGTTTGCCAGTAGTCATTATCTGCGCCTCCGGTGGGGCAAGAATGCAAGAGGGGATGTTAAGTCTGATGCAAATGGCCAAAATATCTGGCGCCTTGGAGCGTCATCGAGAGGCCAAACTTTTATATATACCAGTTTTAACTCACCCAACTACAGGTGGTGTAACTGCTAGCTTTGCCATGCTAGGAGATATGATTATTGCTGAACCAAAAGCAACAATAGGTTTTGCCGGAAGACGAGTCATAGAACAAACCTTGCGTGAAAAACTACCCGAAAATTTTCAAACCTCTGAATATCTTTTAGAACATGGCTTTGTAGATATCATAGTGCCTCGGACTCAGTTAAAGAAAACTTTGGCTCAGTTAATCAGACTTCATAAACCTAACTCTCACGCTTTTAGCTCTAGCGACTCATTAGAGGTAGGACCATACTGTCATTTACCCCTACAGAGTGAACAACATAATTCCTCCAAACCAACCGAAAACCATAAAATTCAACCCACACCTCGCAATTCACTAAACTAGCAAAATACCTTTATGTAAGTATAAATATTGTTGCTACTTTGCTGAAACTGATTGTGATTTTTAATGTGTAGCAACCATCAGACCTGAATAGGGTAAATTTCCCTTGGCAATTGCATTGAAACATAAACCGCTTCTAAGGTTTTTCATATCCATCCCTGCCTATTTTATCCTGTCAGGGAACTGCGCTAAAAAATAACTCACGATATAAATTTGTTGGTGAATAAGTTATGGGTTTTGCAGATTTATCGATTCAAGAAATAGCAGAAGACTTTAATGTTGATGTAGATGAAGTGCTTCGTCTTTGTGACCAGTTTGGGATTTCTTATAAACATTCTAAGACCCGTTTAGCGTTAGAAGACGCAAAAGCAATTATGTCTCATCTCTTGGCCCAAGATAAAAAGTCCCACTCTGACTAAAAAAGTACACAGGAAAAACTTCAGACTTACTCACTAACGCTAAATAAATCTAGCGTTTTAAATATTAATATAGATGATGGGTAAGTCTGAAAATAAAAGTTTTGAGCTCTAGCAACACTTATAGCGCTACGCGCAAGTCAGAAGCTTGTCCCCGCGGAGGCAGCAGGGCTAATTCTTTATCGTCAGAGAATATTTGCCACCCTATATTTTTTGAGTCCTTTACTTCCCACCCTTCCCAGACTCTTCTCCTTTTTTCTAAGCGTGACAATAAATAGACCCTGCCTTGGGAAGGGGTCAGAAGTCAGAAGTTAGAAGTAATCTCTGACGCTTCTTTGACCATTGAGGAATGTCCTAAGCTTTGCTTCAACTGCTATACCCAGAAATAATTGCCCATCGCCGTTTCCCCGCATCTTGACCCCAATCTTAAATAATGGTCATTTGATCAAACTTGATATTACGTTTCCAGGTTGAAGGTATCTAAATACTTGACTAATTGACACCTAACCACTGATAAATAAAAATTAGATAAAAGTTCAGCAAATCTGAAGTTCAGTAGCAATACTTACAGCAGACTACTACCCAAAAGCCCATCTGAGTAAAGCCGACAAAATTGTTCAAGCTATAGCTCCAGAACTTTTTGGGATATTAGTCCATCTAAAATCCGCTAGGGATAGAACTTTACTTGTCCAAAAATCATATTCTGTTGTTAATTGCGAGTGGTGGATAGGTTTTATCCATTGAGCTAAATTTGCTCCAACTTTAGTCATCAACATGAGGATGCCACTCCACATTAGGAAATTTGATGGCCCAGAATATGGTGTGAACCTTGATAGATAGTAGAATTACTCTGTCAAGCAAGAAAAAGTGACTTTCTTACTTCTGTCTACCTGTGAAAGGAGCTTAACCCAAAGTTCCCAATTACAAGCACGAAGGAATTAAAAAGTAGATTTGAGCTTCTTAGCTCAATTTATCCTTTGTGAAATAACTGCCGATCATCTCCCTGGTAAAGGGAGAAAAATCAAAAGCAGAATATTTCCAGTAATGAACATATCTGTGTTGGTTGATTAACTTGCCTCTTTAAGGAGAAAAATGTTGAAAAAATTTTTCATATCTGTGGCCATAATGCTATTGTTGACCTTTCAAACCTTCGTCAACAGTGCCACTGCAGCGGAATTAACTAAGAACGACCGGACTCTACCTCTCAATGAGGATGGTCAAACAGTTGTACTTAGTGTTAAGGAATACACCCAAGGCAAACGACTTTTCAATGACAGTTGCTCTCAGTGTCATGTTGGAGGAATAACCAAAACTAATCCTGATGTTTCCCTAGATCCAGAAGTTTTAGCTAATGCTTATCCCGGACGAAATAATATTGAGGGATTGATAGATTACATGAAGAATCCTACTACCTATGATGGATTCTCTGAGATATCTGAGTTTCATCCTAGCCTCAAGAGTGCTGATATTTACCCAGAAATGAGAAATCTCACAGAGGACGATTTATACGCGATCGCTGGTTACATTCTCGTACAGCCTAAAGTTCTAGGCAAACAGTGGGGTGGCGGTAAAATCTACCGTTAAATTTTGTTAGAGATACCGATTTAATGATTTTAGATTATTGGTTTTTGCTGGGAGACAAAAAAATTTTGTTTTCTCTTCATCAAACTTTAATCTAAAATCTAGTATCGGTACTCTCAAAATTATGTTATTGTAAATAATTAAGTTAAATAATTTAACAATTTTAAGATGTTAAATAAAATATTTTCAATTCGCTTTTTACTAACAATATTAACTGTATTTCTAGTAATGATTGGGAATGCCGAATCTGCTCAAGCAGATGTAGATTCCTATGTGGCAAGATATTTAGATGCAAGAGAACCTGTAGAAATTAAACTTGATAATCAAGATCAAACAATGGCATTTTCGGCAACAGATTTATCTGATGGTAAAGAATTGTTCGCCAAAAACTGCCTTAACTGTCATGTGGGAGGAGCAAATTTAGTTAATCCGAGTATTTCTCTATCTTTATCTGATTTAGAAGGAGCAACACCACCACGAGATAATATTAATAACTTAGTTGCTTTTTTTAGAGACCCAATGATATATGACGGTAGCGATTATACATATTTATGTCGTCAGGTGACAGAAAATTGGATGTCTGAGGAGCAAGTACAACAGATGGCTGCTTTTATTTTGAGAGCTGCAGAAAAAGCTCCTGGTTGGGGAGCTGGAAAAGTTAAACAGTAAAATTATATTTATTTAGAAAACCTCAGACGGAATATAAAGGGCGCTTCCATAAAGTACGCCCTGAAATACTTTATTTAGGGTCTGCTGACAAAAATTAATTGGTAGGGGTAGGACACGGGGACGCACTAGACGCACCAGACGCAGAGATGGGGGAAACAGGCGACGGTTTCGGCCATTTTATGTGAAGGAATTTTCTTGAATTTCAGCAGCAAATTTTCGTATTTTGAAACTAATAAGCAGCCCATAAATAGAACATAAATTGAATATAAAAACCTCTCAAAGTCTTAGCTATCCTAACTTATAACTTTATTCAGCCAGCCCTATTTAGAAGCATAATTAATACTTGAAAAATTAGACATTTATTGATAATAAGTCGGCAAATACCTCATACTTTCTGCCTAAAAAAAATTAGACAAATAATTCAATAATAGTCTCTCTGAAAACGCTTTACGAAAATCAAAATCAGTCAAACAACAGAAGCAAGAAAAAACAAAATAATGTTATAGATACGAGTATTAGTAATTTACTATTTGCACAATCAATATATATAACCGTGGTTCCTTTAAACGACGAAAATCCTACAAGCAAAACCGCCTTTGTAGTATACAGCTTAATTATCGCTAATGTCTTACTATTTTTGTATGAAATTAGTTTGTCAGAGGTTGAACTGACGCAGTTCTTTTATTCTTGGGCTGTAGTTCCCTGTCAACTCAGCAATAATTGCTCAGTTCAACTACCAACTTCCCCATTCCCTGAATGGCTAACTCTAATCACTTCCCAATTTCTACATGGAGGATGGTTACATTTGGGTGGAAATATGCTATTCCTCTGGATTTTTGGCAATAATGTAGAAGACTGTTTGGGTCATGTAAAATTTTTAATTTTTTATATTGCTTGTGGTGTATTAGCATCTTTATCTCAATGGTTTTTTTCATCTGGTTCAGCTATTCCTTCCTTGGGTGCAAGTGGAGCGATCGCTGGTGTTATGGGAGCATATATTCTCAGATATCCCCAAGCTAAAGTTCTGACATTATTGCCCATTGGATTTTTTATCACTACCGTTCGCATTCCGGCATTCTTTTTTCTAGGTTTTTGGTTTTTGCAGCAAGCATTTTATGGTGTTGCGAGTCTGAATGCACAAGCTAATATTGGCATGGAAGGCGGTGGTATCGCTTATTGGGCTCATGCTGGAGGCTTTGTTTTCGGAGCTATTCTTGGTCCGCTGATGGGATTATTTGGTTCATCGGAAGATTAAAGATGAATATGGCTTTGTTGCACAAACAAAGGAAATATGGGAAAAATAACAATACATGGCACAAAAAACCTACACCAACGTAGATATGAGTCAGTCCAAGTCTAAGTCCAAGTCTAAGTGCAAGTACCGGGTCAGCAACTGGTCTGAATACGATGCCTCCCTAAAACAGAGAGGAAGTCTTACATTCTGGCTCAGTAATGAAGTAATATAGCAGTGGGTAAACCAACAACCGAATGATTCAAATAGGTAAACCCAAAAGCTACAAAGTTGAAATCTAGTTAACTCAACTCAAGGGAGTTGTCGCGATTCCCGAAGGATTGCTTCGCAAATCGCCACTTTCATGGAACAAAGCCATTTAAATAGGATTAAAACTTAAACATTAGATGCAAATATCAAAGAAAAAGTTTAAATTATTGTGGAATTTTGGTCGATTTCACCTCCGAGAAATCTTCTATCAGAAATGGTCTTTACAATCATATCTGGGATCTCCCGTGTATTTAGAAACCGATAAAAAAGTCACAGTTATCATTCCCAGTTATCATGGCAAGCGGGCCAGAAACCTACAACCACTTGTCCGCTCTATTCTTAAGTGTAACTTTGTTGAAAAAATCATCATTAGTAACCATAATCCAGAGATTAAACTCGAAGATTGGGTAAAAACTGATGATAGTCGAGTCAAACTGATTAACCATTCTGTTCGCCGAGGATGTGGATATGGTTGGATTATTGCCAGCCAAGAAAAAACTGCTGATTATTTTATTGTGATTGATGATGATATGTTGATTTATCCTCAACAACTTGCACTACTTTTTGAGCAACTCATTCATCAACCCGGAATCCCTCATGGCTTGATCGGTCGTTGTGCTGATGGGAAATATGTCATGAGTCAAGACATAGAAGTCGAATTTTTATACAATATCTATGCAGTGACTCAAGCTCACATCCAGAAATATTTAGAATACACTCAAAAATTGATTGAGCAAGGATATGCTTCCTCAGAGTCCATTGAGTATTGGGCTGATGATATTATTGTAAGTCAAACCGGAATCGGTCGTCCCAAAATTCATAAAGTTGGTTTTATTGGCCAGTGTAAAACAACTAAAAGTTTAGGTGTGTCAACCTTCACGGAAAACCAGTTTGATGGACATCGTATACAAGTATATGAAGGCCTAGCTAAACTGAAGTCTGAGAAAACGATGCCTAAATTAACCCAAATTTAATCATTATTTGGAAAAGCATTATGATATATAAACCTACAAATATTGGGGTGGTCGCTATTGGCAGGAATGAAGGCGATCGCCTTAAACGATGTTTGCACTCAATTATCCAGCAAACAGATTGGATTATTTATGTGGATTCAGGTTCTACCGACGACAGTCCTCAGTTAGCTCGTTCTCTTGGTATTGAGACGGTTGAGTTAGATTTCTCGGTTCCATTTACGGCCGCGCGCGCGCGGAATGCTGGATTTGAGAAGCTTTTAGAAATTTATCCCGACATAGAATTCGTGCAGTTTATTGATGGAGATTGTGAGTTAGCTGAAAGCTGGTTATCGCAAGCAATAGAAGCATTTCAACCCCAGCCTCAACTTGGTGTGATTTGCGGGCGGAGGCGAGAACAGTTTCCTCACGCTTCTATTTATAACTTGCTGTGTGAACTAGAGTGGGATATTCCGAGTGGTGAAGTCAAAAGTAGCATGGGTGATGCCTTAATGCGTGTTACTGCTTTTGCCGAGGTAAATGGTTACAACCCAAGCTTAATTGCTGGAGAAGATCCAGAACTAGGCATTCGACTCCGTCAACAGGGTTGGAAAATCTTGCGACTGAGTGCAGATATGACTTACCATGATGCTCAGATTACTCGGTTTAGTCAATGGTGGAAACGATCTGTGCGGGGTGGTTATGCCTATGCGGAAGGAGCCTCGATGTACGGAAATACTCCAGAGAAACATTGGGTCAAAGAAAGTCGTCGAGTTTGGCTGTGGGGTCTTTGCCTTCCTTTGCTTTTCTTAGTGGGAATAGGGTGTATCGGCAGGTGGAGTTTCTTGCTACTCATCGGCTATATTATACAATTAGCTAAGATATTTCGCTTTTATCAAAGTTATTCTTGGAATCTTCGAGACAATCTTTTGTATAGTGGATTTTGTGTTCTTGCTAAGTTTCCAGAACTACTTGGTCAAATTAAATTTCATCGGAATCGTTTACTCAAACAGCAGTCAGTTCTGATTGAGTACAAGAACTCAACTAGCGCTTAAATTTTGGCGTTGGTAAATTAAGGGATGAACCTTTAATTTTTATCCTTTTGTGAGAACTTCAAATATCCTACAAGATTAGGTAAGTAGTTTTACCCCACCATAAAATCATCCGAGCAATTACCAACGCCTAAATTTTTGATTATTAAATTAAAGTGTGGATCGAGTATAGTGACTGTAAACTTAAACCAACCAATACGTCCAAGAGATAAATTTCTGATTTTTGGTTCCCCAGTTATTGAAGAAGCAGAAATTCAAGAAGTTGTTGCCAGTATGAAGACAGGATGGCTGGGGACAGGCCCTAAGGTGGCTCAGTTTGAGGAGGATTTCAAAACCTATAAAGGCTCTAAAGAAGCTGTAGCGGTAAACTCTTGTACGGCTGCTTTACATCTAGCTTTACTGGCTCTGGGATTAGGTCTTGGAGATGAAGTGATTACCACTGCCGTCACCTTTTGTGCAACGGTCAATTCAATCTTACATACTGGAGCTACTCCTGTTTTAGTAGATATTGATCCTGTGACGATGAACATTGACTCAACACAGATTGAATCGAAAATTACTCCCAGAACGAAAGCCATTATCCCTGTTCACTTTGCCGGTCGTCCCTGTGACATGAATCAAATTCTTGTTATTGCCCAACGTTATAATTTAAAGGTTGTTGAAGACTGCGCTCACGCCGTTGAAAGTGAGTATCAGGGACAAAAAATAGGAACCTTGGGGGACTTTGGCTGTTTTAGTTTTTATGTGACTAAAAACATCGTTACTGGTGAAGGGGGAATGATTTTAACAAACCGAGAACAGGATGCTGAACGACTCAAAATGTTAGCCCTACATGGCATGAGCAAAGATGCTTGGAAACGTTTTCAAGATGAAGGGTACAAGCACTACAAAGTCATGGAATGTGGTTTCAAATACAACATGATGGACTTACAAGCTGCAATTGGTATTCATCAGTTAAAACGGATAGAACACTTTTGGAAACGTCGTCAAAAAATTTGGACTCACTATCAACAATCATTCAAGGAGCTACCCATTACATTACCGACTGAACCTGAAGTGGGAACTCGACATGGTTATCATCTCTATACCATTTTAGTTGATGAAGAAAAGACAGGCATAAGTCGCGATGATTTTTTGAATGCTATGAGCGCAGAAAATATTGGTGTCGGGGTTCATTATCTGAGTCTTCCTGAACATCCTTACTATCAGCAGACTCTTGGTTGGAAACCAGAGGATTATCCGAACGCGATGTTTGTTGGTCGGAGTACGGTGAGTTTGCCATTATCCCCCAAGCTTACAGATGAGGATGTTGCAGATGTAATTATGGCTGTTAAAAAACTCATTCACTAGGACTCTGCTTAAATTATTCCGCTTGGGATAAGCATCTTGTAAAGTAAATTGACTTAATTTATCTGATAAAAAAAACTTAATTCTGAGGAAATATCCATGCAAACGACCAATAAAAACCAAGAAAACAATTTACGAAAACAGTTTGAGAAAGAAGGGTATATTGTGGTTAAAAATTTCTTCTCGGAAAAAGAAATGACTACCCTAATGAATGATATCAAATCGGCAAAATCCAGAAATGGAGTTAGTGGTATAGATCGGGATGCTTTAACTTTTTATAGTAGCCTCTTTTTTCATAGCAAACCGATCCAATCCTTCATTTCTCAGCAACGAATTATTGATTTATTGACCCCAATTATTGGCTCAGATATCTGGGTCCGTTGGGATCAAGCAGTTGTAAAGGATTCAGGAGCAGGAATATTTCCTTGGCATCAGGATAATGCTTATAGCGATCTTAAAGATGGTTACTATCAACTCTGGATTGCTATAACTGAGATGAGTCCTGATAATGGTGGACTATGGCTAGTCCCGGGAAGTCACAAACAGTTATTACCCCATCGAAAAACAGGTAATCATTTAGAATGGGAAGGATCTTGTGAGAATGCTGTGTTTATTGCAGCAGAACCGGGTGATGTGGTTTTATTTTCATCATTTATGCTCCACAAAACCAATCCCAATATGACTAAAAATCCTCGATGGGCTTATGTAATTGAGTATATGTCTGTTGAACACTTTGATCCTGGCGTTGAACCACCTTACTTCATTATAAGTCGTAATGGTCTCTCTCAACCAGAGTTTGTTAATTTTTATCGAGGATGTTTAAAACCTATTAATCATCTCAAATATGTTGGTTTTCGTTGGAAATCTAACCTGCGCCATCTAGGATCAATAGTTTCTACAAAGCATAGAGGAACAAGGTAAAAAACGGTTTCAATTGATTGTTTGTCGATTTCATAACTTTAATTTTTTCTCCATTATCAAAAGTAATGAAATCAATATCTAGTCACTTTTGAAAATTGGTTGTTAGCATAATTTAGAGCAATTAAGCTCTATTTGTGCAACAAAGCCACTATTAATTATTCGGTAATATTTTCGATGTCTTAACCACGACTAATCCGCGAAACTTTTCCTGCTCCTGCTCCAATACGAGATTTTTTCGGTGAGTCACTGATCTGTGCTTCCGGGATATCTAAATCAGTTAATGTTTTTGATGGCAGTTCTACAGGAATCTCAGCTCCATTGACCACAACTCCCAAAAAGTTAGGACCAGATTTAGTCGATTCTTCCTCATCATCTGCTGTCAAGTCCTCCAGAACATCTGCCAACACACCTGATACAGTGTAATATGGTCGAGCCACAATAATCATGCCATCAGTGTAAGGTTCTAACATGAAAGCGTCATTATTCTGATTCACACAAGGGGAGTCAAGCACAATAAAATCAAAACGATAACGTGCATCTGCAAGCAGTCTTTGCATTTCACTCGACTCGATAATACCTCCTGCTTGACTTATTGGTCCAGGACTTGGCACCACATATAAATTTTCTACTTCTGGAACCTGTTTAATACAATGATTCATATCACCATAATAACGAAGTGGTTCCACAGACCTATTGGGTTCGGGAGCAATATTTAGAGATTTTACCTGTGAAGGTGAACGTAAATCTGTTTCGAGCAACAGAGTGCGCTTACCAGATCGTGCAGAAGCGATCGCTAAATTATAAGCACAAAAAGTTTTACCTTCTCCTTGAGCAGAACTACTAAATAAAACAACTTTCACAGGTTGATTTCCCTGACGTTGTAAATTAGTCCGCAACTTTTCATAAAATTCTAGATAAACAGAATTAGGCTCTAGCAACAAAGGCATTTCTTCTAAATCTAAATCAAAATACATCACATCTGGCAACAAACCCAACAATGGCACATCTTTTTCCACCAATGCTCCTTTGATTTCTTCCCATGTGTAAAACTTGCCCGAAAGCATTCCTAAAACAAATATTAATCCTCCGCCAACGACTATTCCTGCTAACCCTCCGATCGCCAACATCAAAGGCATATTTTGTTCTACTAACTCACCCTTTTTCAAAATACTTGCTGGTTGAGCAACTCTTAAACTGCTAGTCGTCTCAGCTTCTGCAGCTTCTGCATCTTCTAAAATAGTATACATCTTATTAACACGAGCCTGTTTCAAACCTATTTCTTCTTGTAACCGACTTAATTCTAGTTGCTTATTCGGAATAGTCGCGTATTCAGCTTGCAATTTTTTTTCGGTTTCAATGGCTGTTTGCAACTGTCTTTTCAACTGTTCCTGCTGAGTTTGCAAACCAATTAATGCTTGAGCTAACTGTTGTCTTGCAGGGTCTAAAGAAGCATCAACTCGAATTTGATCTACCCTTCTTAATGGTGCTGCGACTCCATTACCTCCCAAAACTTCAGCAGCTCGTTGCTGAAGTTGTTGTTCTGTAACTTGTTTTTGCCTGCGTAACTCAACTACTGGCGGATACTCATCCCGAAAGTCTAAAAGTAGTTTATCTAACTGAGATTCTATATCATACAAAAGCACTCGTAACCTAGCAATAATTGGGTCTGCAGCCAGCGCTTGAGCTACATAAGCCTGATCTGCATTTAGTCCTAATTGTTGTTCTAAGCTATTAATCTGAGCTTCTACTGCACCTAACTCTAACTGAATCTGTCTTTGCTGTTGTCGGCTACCTGCAATCTCTCCTGGTAAAGCTTGCGCTCTAGATGTCACCAGTAAAGCTTCTTCTTCTCTCTTAAATTTTTCTAGCTCTTCTTGAGCTTTTTTCAATTCTGCTTGAGCTGGAGGCAAACGTTTTTTTACTTCTTCAATAATAGCTCTTTGATAAGTAGTATTAATTTTTCGACTCTGTTGAACTATTTCCTCCAAAAGTGAATTTACTACTTCTAATCCTTTTTCTGCATCTGTATCTTGATAAGTAACATAAAATGCCCCATCTTTTTTCTGCTTTAGTCGGGCTTTTGCCAGTGTTTTCGGTTTTACAAGCACTTTTTTTGCTACTTCCAGGCGAACTTCATTATTGAGCAGCACCTCGGTAGAAACTTGTTGTGCTCTATCTTGGATTGTCATTCCAGTATCAGAAAAAAGTACGGGAGGACGAATATAGCCAAGTATACCTAAAATTATATGTTTTGGTTCTTCGACAGGTTGTAAAGAAACTATTCCTGAAACACCGACCGCTACGGTAAAAGTTGCTACTCCTACCCACTTATATAGTCCTAAAGCTATTAAATAACGTTTAACAATTGGTATAGCCATAATCAAATACGTTGATTTTTATTAATTTTATAGATAGATATAATTGATAATTTTTTATGCCACCAGTTTCAATGCTAATTATGAATTTGGTTGATTAGTTATTATTCCGACGATTACCTCCATTACCACCACCAAAGAATATATTGCCACCATCTCTTTGTAAAGACCGGAAAAATAACAGGAACTGTAGAAAACTTCTGATCGGAAGTGTATACTTTTCAAACATATAGTTAATGTTATCTATCCAAGTGCGATCTATGACAATTATATCCTCATCCTGAAGTAGAATATTTTGAGAAGCATCACCAAACATTGCTTCTTTACCATTTAGTTCCCGCTTAATTACTTTTTGTTGGTCTCTGTCATATCGAATTAAGTTAATTGCTTCCAAATCAGCCGACTCTACTGCAATACCATTCAAAATATCTATTAATCTGCTACCGTTAGGAAGATTAGTCGTAGCTAATTGGTTATTAGGATTACTAAAAATACGAATCGTAATCTGTTGTTGACTCAAAGTAGACTTACTCACTAGGTCGCGGTCATAACCAAAATCCGATCCTGGTTGTAAAGTAGGTATAATTACAGCATCTCCATCCTTTAATGGAATATTCGGCAACTCAGTAGAATTTTGCAAAGGAGTATATAGGTCTATTGTTTCTTCAATTACACTACCATCGCTTAATTTCCGACGTACCAAAACCCTCCTTAAATCTGCCGTCAGCGATGCACCACCAGCAGCTAACAAAGCAGCAGATACCTGATTTGCTGGATAATATCCTGGTCTGGTTACTTCCCCATTTACAGTCACAATACCAGTAGTTACTGGACCTGCTTGACTATAGTTAGTTAATAACTCCCTGTCACTATCTTGAGCTTTAATAGATGTTTGATAAGGGACTATTACCACGTCCCCATCTTCTAAACGCAGATCGGGAGGAGACCCACCTAGTTGTAGTGGGGTTAAAATATCAACTCCCTGAATCACCACAGACCCATCAGCTAAAGTCCGACGCACCTCTAAATTGCGCAAGTCTGCCATAAAAGTAGTGCCACCTGCTGCACTCAGAGCATCTGAAATTTGATAATTTCCTCCTACTGGATAATAACCTGGTCTTGTAACTTCTCCAGCAATAGTTACTCGGACGGGACGTTGTACCAATAAGGATATGGAGACTTCTGGATTAATTATATATTGATTTAACTCTGAGGTAATTTTTGCTATTGCTTCTAAGATTGTCAAATCTTGCAACAAGACAGTTCCCACTAGAGGTATTTGAATAGTACCTTCTGGACCAATAGTTGTAGTTATATTCAGGTCAGGAAATCTCTGAACTTGAATTGAAAGTTGATCTCCTGGACCAAGTAAGTAACGATTCAATCGTAATTCTGGGTTTGAGTCAAAATTGCGGTTTAAGGGAGGAGAACCTATAGATGGTGATTTAATATTAGTTTGTGAAATATTTTGTCTAGAATTATGGGAATTTTGGGCTGACTGATTTTGTCCATAGGCGCTTCTGGGAAAAATTACCGCTAAAAAGGAAATATTAATAGCACTAAAGTAGAAGCTAACTAAAGATAAAGAAATTAACTTTCGAGAATAGTAGTATTTAATCATACTAAATCCGGTTTAAATGGGAAGCTTTAGTAGAAGGGTCAGGAAGAAGCCAGGAGGCAGTTATGCTGAATGGTTAGGAAGGATTTGGAAAAAGTGTATGGAAAAAGCTTATCAAAATAAGCTGATTTGGTATTATAAGCTTTTAAAGTAACTTGCTGTGATTAATAAGTTTGAGGAATTAAATTCTGGTTTGAGATACACAATTGTCTGAATTATAGTTAAGTCAATTATTGATATTAATTAAATTTTACCTCTACAAAATGACCAGATTATTTGAATGCTTGTTGAATCAGTGATGCTTGAATTTTTTTCCCTAGAGATTTAACTTCTGGTAGATACGGCTGAATATCTCCTAAAGGTTCAATCGGGACTAAAATATTTACCGCGACCCAAGACAAACGACTGTTATATATCATGGCTAATCTATCGCTCCAAAACCAGTCGCCTGGCTCTGGACTTCCTCCTCCAGGCCAAGCATACCACTGCATCACTGCATAAGTTTGTTGATTTGTCCAGCCGCGAAAGAATCTAGCGTTTATGGTAGTTTTACTCTCATCTACTGATGATTCTAACGTAAATTCAACTTGTTCGTAGGAGTCTGTTTTCCAACGATTAAATCCATTTATGTCCATCCATTCTACAGCAGGTTGGTCTTTTGGTCCGTTTTGAGTGAGAACTAATAAAATTGCAGATATATTATCTTTTTTAACTACTTGGTACAACCATTTATGATCGGCAATTAGTATTTGCTGATTTGAAATTTTTTCCCATTCAGGAATATTTAATCCATCTTCTTTTATTTTTCTTAAAGCTTTTATATTTGTAATTTTTGCTGTGTTTTTCCATGACCATTTTCCAGTTATATAGCCAGGTACAGCCCCGACAATGAGAACAATTAATAAAAATATCAGTAACACCAGCCGTGGCAGTTGAATTTTTTGCAGAATTTTAGCACTACTTAACATATTTTTTCAGATAATTTAGTTAATTTTTTTGATTGATTTTATTTACCTAATGGGTATAGCATTCCTATTTTGTTTGTGAAAAAAAATATCCTAGAAATAAGGTAATGGGGTTCAGCAATTAATAATTAATAATTAACAATTAATAATGCCCCTTATTTTAATAAAGGGATTGACTAAAAGGAAATTGTTTTCTTAATTTCCCCTTAAAAGGCTATGCTTTATAAACATCTTTTTTAAGATAAAACTGAGACATTAAATAGAAGGTATCTGTAAGTCTGAGGTCGGCGTTTTGCGGAGAAAAGTGTCTAATTCAATACACTATGAGTGAGGAATGTAGACAAGATTATTACTCCCCACTCTCCTACAACGGCTTCAGGAGTTCCTTATCAGGGATAGGCTTATACGGGGGTTGCCCTGGTCCCGGCTCAGGCGAGTATCCGGCGGGAGAATGTTACAAATAAACTAAACTATAGTAATCCTATTTTAGTCGTGTATAAGATTTTAATGGCTTTTAGGGAATAGGGAATAGGGAACGGGCAACAGGCAAAAGTTTCAGTTTTTTTATTTACTTTTTGATTTATCACAACCTATGCACGGATTACTATAGTAAATAATCAATAATTATTAATTGTTAATTATTAATTCTCTATGCCAGGATTTTCTTGAGTATTAACTTCTGTGGAAAAATTACTTTCTATCCAATTCATAATCAGAACTAATAAACCTAACATCCCAGCAGAATACATATCTCCTCCCCATGATTCATGTAACCAATGAAAAGCTGCATCTTGACCTTTTCCATGAAATATTGTTAGTAAAGTATTTCTCAGAATATTGGCACTAACACTTACTATTACCGCACTAGAAAGCAGAAAAATACTTTTACCACGATTCGCTATTGCACCAGTCCAATAAAGTAGCATTAGAGAAACATATAAACTTGTAAAGAGCATTTTTAAGCCAGCACAATGAGGTGCAACTTCGACAATTCTTCCCCCTACAAATAAATATATTTGCTCTACAGTAACGTCCATATTTAATTGAGTCAAAATAAATCCAGCAACTGCAGCAATAAATTTCTGTAGAGGTAAGGCATAAGGTTCGATTAAATAAGGAATATGATTGGGACTAGCTAGTAAGACAAATATCAGGGGCATACCCATTAATTTTAAGCCAGGAATTCCTTTAAACCAAAGACAAATTCCTGCTAAAGTGAGCGGAAAAGATAAGTTGATTAAGTCGGGAATACCACTTATATACCAAACTCCTGCAATTCCTAATAAGACTGCTCCTAATGGATGAGAAATATTTGGTAAATTCTGCCACTTGTGGCGATAATTCCAAGCAATATAGGCAGCAAAAGGTAAGCCTATTATGCCATGGCTAAAGTATTCATGTTCTATACTGATACTTTTATTTAGCCAGCCATCGTACCAATATATTATTAACGGAACATACATTAATAGTATTACGAGTAAAATAGCTCCTGTTAGTAAGTGAGGTTCTAGAGCTAGAGGAAATTTTCTGCGATTTTGCATATTTTTGGTGTTTTATTTGGATAAATAATAGCCGAATAAAGTTAAACTATTTAGACTATTTGGGATATAAAAGTTTCAAAATTCTAAACTTTTCTGCTTCTAAGGTATAGGATTTAATTAATCAAATCTAGCTGATTGAAGCAGATATAAATAAATCAGGAAAACTGTGTTAATTAGGGTTTGGTGAATAAAGCTAAAAGTTAGGATAGCTAAGGCTTTTCTAGCTTTTTATCTTCAATTTATCTCCTAGTTATGAGCTGCTTATTGGCCTCAAAATATTAATATTTTGTGCTGAAATTCAAGAAAATTTCTTCAGATAAAATCACCTAAACCGTCCCCTATTCCCAACATCTCCGCGTCTCCGCGTCTCCGCGTCCCCGTGTCCTACCCCTACCAACCAATTTTTTCAGTAAGCCCTAATTACTATGGAATAGCATCGCATACATACTTTTACCATTTAAGTATTTTCTCACCCTGAATCCTAGTAGTTAACTTTAAATGATTTCTTGCTAATTAGCTAATATTTTTGGGGAAACACCCTGAATTTAAAAATAATAAGTAAACAGTTATTTATTGATAACTTCACTAATAGCTTGCACCACGTAATTAATTTGTTCTTCACTAAGTCCAGGATACATTGGTAATGATAAAATCTGTTGACTCAGAATTTCACTATTAGGGAAGTCACCTTTTGTGTAACCTAAGTTTTCATAGGCTGGTTGAAGATGACAAGGTATTGGATAATGGATGCCAACAGAAATACCTGCTGCTGTTAATTTCTCTTTTAAGGTATCGCGGTCAATAGGAAATTTGTCGGTGACTCGAATCACATATAAATGATAAATGTGGCCACTTCCACTCAGATTTTTTACAGGAATAATACCCTTTTCTGTCATTGGGCTGAGAAGGGTATCGTATATTTGGGCTGCTTTGTTGCGATCGCTATTCCAATCTACCAGGTAAGGCAGCTTTACATTAAGTACAGCCGCTTGTATTGTATCTAAGCGACTATTAGTACCTAGTTGCTCATGTACATATTTACGAGGCGCTCCATAATTACGAAGAGTCCGCATTTTGTTTGCTACCTCCGGATAGTTGGTAATGACTATTCCCCCATCGCCAAAGCAACCTAAATTTTTGCTGGGATAGAAGCTAAATGCAGCAGCAGTACCCACACTTCCCGCAAAAGCTCCTTCTCTATCTGCTAAATGAGCTTGGGCTGCATCTTCAAATATAATCAGGTTGTTAGCCTTGGCAAATTCCTTTAGTTTGCTTGGAGAAACCATTTGACCATATAGGTGTACTGGCAATATAACCTTGGTTTTAGAGGTAACAGCTGTTTGAGCAGTTTCCAAGTCTATCAAAGCTGTTTCATGATCGCAGTCTACTAGGACTGGGGTAGCGCCAGAATGAAGCACTCCTATTAAAGTTGCAATAAATGTATTAGCTGGTAGTATTACTTCATCACCCTGACCAATACCACAGGCTTGAAGGCCAAGTGCTATAGCATCTGTGCCACAGGCAACTCCAATAGCATATTTTACTCCACAAGCTGCTGCATAGGAGGTCTCGAATTTTTTTAAGGCTTCACCAAGTACAAAATCTCCCTTTTCTAATATTTCCTGGATTGCATTTTGTAATTCGGTTTGCAGTGGTTCGTGCTGGGATTTTAGGTCAACGAAAGGAATTTTTTTGAGGATTGTATTCATAGTTGATAATTTGATTTATCTTGGCTGAAGGATATTTTTTTTGCAAGGTTTATAGTTTATAAATTAACTATTTTTATTGTATAAATCCAGTTAAAAATATTAATATTTCTGTTCACCCTGGAACACTGGTTTGAGATAACGCCAGAAAATATATAATTCAAAAAAAGTAATTTAGAGGCTTGTCGATTAAGAAGTTTTTCAGTTGAGATGCTGTGAATTTTTACCCAAATATAATTAAGTATTGGTAGTTCATTCTTAAGTAGGTGGGTATAAATAAACCTTAAAATGAAAAGTCTGAAAATCAAGCTATAAAATAATTTTGAAAATGTTTTAATAGTTGGGAATCTCTATTACAATTTTCAGGACAATTACACTAACCTACTGGACTGACAAAGCTAGTTTTGTGCAAAATTGTAGGGTGCGTTAGATGGCTTAAATTCAGAGTATTAAAGAGATTTAGAAATCCGTCGTAACGCATCATATTATAACAATTTCATAAACTTGAACTACTTAAGTGATTAGTAGTCACTAGGGAAGATTTCCGTTCCGGAATGCTCCGCAAACGCTTTTACGAAGTATTCCGTAGGAAATCGTCCGTACAGTAAGTAGTCAAGAGGTAAGATGAGTAGCCTTACTTTTTGAATTTGGTATTTAGATATGTCAATCCACTACATTTTGAGATGTGTCAGTCCACTACTTAGTATGATTTTACATATTACTTTTTGTGAATTATTTAGGTATAAGATAGCACACATGACTAGCGCAAATAACTACATCAGTGTGTTCCGCCGAATAAACCATTAAAACAATGCTACACATTAAAGATATTTGAAATCTATAAAAATGCTGTATAGAATAAAAAAAATCGCTTAATAATATTTTATATGTATCTACTAATAATAGAAAAATTAAAATGTTACCATAGGCAATGTGCAAAAACTATATATACCCACCTGGGTAGCCATTGTCTAGTTTAAGTTGGGAAAAAAACGAATGGCTTCAGCTACAGATAAAGAAAAAAGAAAGGCTTTAGATTCAGTTCTAAAAAATATAGAAAGAAGTTTTGGTAAAGGGTCAATTGTTCGTTTAGGAGATGCCACTCGCATGAAGGTGGAAACCATCCCTAGCGGGGCATTGACTTTGGACTTAGCATTGGGAGGTGGCCTACCACAGGGAAGAGTAATTGAAATATATGGACCAGAAAGTTCCGGGAAAACAACTCTGGCCTTACACGCGATCGCGGAAACCCAGAGGAAAGGAGGAATAGCAGCTTTTGTAGATGCGGAACACGCTCTCGATCCTACTTATGCTTCTGCATTAGGAGTAGATATTGAAAATCTATTAGTCTCCCAACCTGATACTGGAGAGATGGGCCTGGAAGTTGTAGATCAGCTTGTTCGTTCTGTTGCGGTTGACATTGTGGTGGTTGACTCTGTAGCAGCACTGGTGCCGAGGGCTGAAATAGAGGGAGATATGGGAGATTCCCATATGGGTCTGCAAGCTCGTTTGATGAGCCAAGCTTTGCGGAAAATTACAGGTAATATTGGTAAGTCTGGTTGCACGGTAGTTTTCCTCAACCAGCTTCGCCAAAAAATAGGTATATCCTATGGTAGTCCTGAAACTACTACTGGTGGTAATGCTCTTAAGTTTTATTCTTCTGTAAGACTTGATATCCGTCGCATACAAACTCTGAAAAAAGGTTCAGAAGAATATGGTATTCGCGCTAAGGTAAAGGTTGCTAAAAATAAGGTTGCTCCTCCGTTCCGCATCGCAGAATTTGATATTATTTTTGGCAAAGGTATTTCTAATGTAGGTTGTATTGTTGACATAGCTGAAGAGACTGATGTGATTAAACGGAAAGGCTCTTGGTATAGCTACGAAGGTAGTAATTTTTCTCAGGGTCGAGAAAAAGCAATTATCTATATGGAAGAAAATCCTGAGTTTGCCAAAAAGATTGAAGAAAAGGTGCGTACAAAGTTATTACAAGGTGCTGTTGTTTCAGCTAATTCTGTACGACAACAAGGGGATATTGAAGAGGAAATTGAAGAAGAAGAGATTGAAGAAGATGAAATTACCACAGAAGACGAGTAATTTCTGAATTTGTAATTTAGCTTGATTTCTAACAAAATTAGTTTATAGTTGCGTTAAAATTTAAAGTTAGAAAATTTACGCAACTATACTATAATTTTTACTTACATTTTGAGTAGTTGACTGAATTTTTATTGTCTGAAAAAATCAAGTAGCTCTCTATTTACTGTTTGGGGTACTTCCTGCTGAATCCAATGACCACATTCAGGAATCATTTTTAACCAAAAAGGAGCTGCTATCAGTCCTTCTAAACCATCTGTAAGTTTTTGGCTTAAAAGCGAATCTTCTTTGCCCCACAAAATTAAGGTAGGTGCTGTAATAGGTGTTACTTGATGGGTGAAGTTTTTGAGCCAATTTTGAGGCAAAAGAAATTGGCGGTAGTGGTTAATTGCTGCTACTAATGCTCCTGGTTTTTCTAAAGCTGCTTGATAAATCTGAGTAATTTCTTTTGTAAAGGCGCTTTTCCGAATAGCTTGACCTTGGAAAACTCCCTTAACAAATTCTCCTAGATTTTGTTGAATTAGCAATTCTGGTATACCAGGAATTTGGAAAGCTAGTATATACCAACTACGTCGCATTTGATCTATATTTCCTGTCAATTCCTGAATAAATTTTTGAGGATGAGCCGCATTTAAAATTGCTAGGCGATCAAGGGACTTAGGAAATTTTTGGGCCAGATGCCAAGCGATCGCTCCTCCCCAATCATGGCCTACAATGTGAGCCTTAACGTAACCTAAACGTTCAATTAGTCCCTGAATATCAGTAGCTAGGGTATCCAGGTCATAGCCATTAGCTGGCTTATCTGAATCATTGTAGCCCCGTAAATCTGGTACTACAACTTTGAAATGACGTGCCAAGGCTGGGATTTGATAACGCCAAGAATACCAAAATTCTGGAAAACCATGGAGTAGTATTACTAACTCTCCTTCACCTTGAGTAACGCAGTGCAGACGGATGTTATTTGTGTCTACAAAAAAATGTTGCCATGGAGACTTTAATAGACTCATAGTTTACAATCAGATATTACCTCTTGCCATAATTTCTTCTACTATTTAGTAGGAGTCCTTGGCAAGCTAATGTTAAATTTTTGACTTACTATACTTCTAGATTAACATCTGAATCATGCTGTATTTTATTTACTTTGGCTCAGTAGCTTGTCTAATCTAGGTTATAGCTTTCATAATCAGATGATTTTTATACACATTTCCGAAGATAATTTTTTATAGGTAGTTTTAGAGATACTTATTGAGTTGGGAAAATCTAATCTGGTTAAGTTTAATTTTTTAATTTTTAATTTGAGATTAATGTATTGTGATGGAAAATACTAAAAAACCTACGTTATAACCACGAGGTTGAACGCAGGCTTTTGTAATTAATAAGTATATAAATTAAGATACTATAAAGCCTGATTTAGGCTTAAATTTTCTTGCCTAATAATATTTGGTGTTTGAGAAGGCTGAATTTGATCTTTGATCAAATTGGCTAGCTCATCTAGTTGGCTAATTGCTTCAGCTCCCTCCAATTTCATGAGTTCACGGTCATCTCGCATCTCTGTCCATGTAATACCATAGTCTGATACTAGAAAGCGAATCAGATGATTCTCTCCCAGACTGACCATAAATGAAGCACTATTCATTTGACCACCACAAGTATAACAAGATGCCAAATAACCTCGGTTCTCCAGCACAATGGCCAGAGCCTGCAAGTTCATTACTAGGTCTTGTACAAATTTACGATGTTGTTCTGCAAGTCTCAGAAACACAGTTTTCCTCCTATCACCACTCCCCTAGATTTTAGAGTTTGTTAAAATTTTGTCATAATATGGTGTTCAGCTTTTGGCATAGTATAGCCTTAATAATTTTTTTCAGCACATATATATATCAGTTTTGAGAATAGATAATTCAGCTTAACTTATAGTATTCTTGGACAAAGTATCAACCACGACATTCAGCCAAATTATTATACTTAATGGTTGACTTAAGTCCTAATCATAAAGTTCCAAATCAAATATTTAGGAGCTTAAACTATGAAATTATCTCAAATTATAGAAATAGTTAATCATAGTTATCAGTAAAACTGTATATAAATATATTCTGAGCTACGAGCAATGCTTGTTGTACAGCAATAAAATTTCAAATCTATTTAACAAAAATCTAGTCTAGGAAATGAATTATTTTTGTTCTTCTTCTGCAATTGTCTTTTTCAAACAATTTAACTGCCTACAATATAGATTTATACAAATAAATCATTATTTTGCCAAATTGTTTTAGTTAGTTTTCTGTCTTCTACTTAGTCTCAGTGATAATTCCAATTTTTTAGTTTTAGATTATGGTCAGGGCTATTTCGTTCTAATTTCTGACTTTTTGTGCAAATCACGAAAATATGCCTTTTCAGGGATTGAAGGTTCTATCAACCAATCTCTAAAAGCTAGTAAAATCCTCACTTGATTCTAGAATTAAATAGCCCTGGATTATGGTATCTCCTAAATGATTTTGATGATTTTCCAGATTAATTTTATTTTTGTGCAAAAAATCTGAGTCTATTGTTTGAAATTTTAAACTTTGATGCCAATAATTCTCCAATAACACACAAAATCATCAAATAATTAACAAACAAATACTTTGATAATCTCGATAAAATTTATCCTAGAAGATATCAGATTATTAATAATCTGAATCATAGATTGACTAATGACGTAAATTTACCCAACTAAAACATGAGGTATTAGCCCTTGATAAATAGTAATATTTGCTCAAATCTTTTTAACTTTTATTTTAAGAATAAGAATTAGTCAACTTGCCACCAACCAAAAGCCGGACCGATAAGTCTAACTGTTAACCAGGTAAAAATCAACAATCCAATACCAATCCAAGCACCAGTTGTAGTCCACTGCATAAATTTCTGACTTTGGCTTTTGGTAATCGGGAGCCAAGAAAGAATCCGTGATTCTTGACCGTATTGTTCTCCTAGTGCTTCTTTTCGACGTTTAGCTTCACCCATAGTTTTATTGATATTGAAGTTAGTGAATTTGAGTATTAATTATATCGTAATCATAGATCAGGATAAAATCAGTTTGTAAAATCTATTTGAAAAATATTAAAAAAGTTAACTTTATGAATTAGTTCTTAATCAATAAGGGTGTCAGCTCGGAAATATAATCAAAATAGTTTTTTTTGTGCCTTCTTACTGAATTAAATGAATACTAAAATTGATTTATACCAATTTTAAAAAAGGGCGTTGCTGAAATGTAATGGTAAGTAGCTGAAGGTAAAATTGAAAAACTTATGTGTGACGTTGATACTTAATCTAAAAATCATTACCATTCAGCAACGCAAAAAAAAAGAATGTGATGGTTGAGCAAACTTCAATGATTAACTAATTAATCAAGTTTTTTGACTTTATCCCTTTGATAACCAGCCTTTTTAATTGTTTTTCCTCTGATTTCACCACACCCCACACCCTATACCCAAAACCCTAGATTGATAATATTTGTAGCAAAGATTTATCAATTTGGTATGATTGCCACTTCAAATGAGAAATAGTTGTCTTGATTTGTTCCTCTCTTTTCCCTGTTCCCTGTTCCCTGTTCCCTGTTCCCTATTTCATTTTTATATTTCCTTTACAAAAAATCTCTTATGATTGTGTTAACCAGGTTGTATCCAAATAATCGATTTTAGCAAAGGGGCTAAGAGCGGCTAGAACTTGATGACCATAACTACGACGAATTACACGACTATCAAGCAAAGCAACTACACCTTGACATTCTCGTACAGAAGCAATAGCACGTTGTAATTCTTGTAAAGCTGTTGGTAAAAGATATAATCTAAACCAATCTAGACCACGGTTTTTATAAAGATTTACCTTTCCAGAAACTAAAGGATTTTCCAAAGATGGAAGAGGTAAAGTAGGAATTATTAATAATTGAGGTGCTGTTAATTCCCTTTGATACTTTTGCCAAAACTCCCAACCAGTAATTAAAATTCCATTTGTTTCGACAGAGGTAGTTTCGACTTGTACCCGCGTTCCAAACTCAGAAGCTAAAATAGTTCCCACTTGAGTTTTGAGTGGTAGATCGCCAATTAAAATTACTGTTAATCCGTTCACTGCACTCGAACTAATATATAATAAAGTCCGAATTTCTTGAATTAATTCTCCCTGAAATTGAGGAGTATTTGGCATTGGTAAGCCATTTGGTATATAAAGTTGGATCATTTCATGACGACGATCAGGAGAAAATTTCACACAGGTAAGATCGTCGAGTCCCATTTTTTGTCTATAAGTAGGGGCTTTTTCTTCTAGATCTAAAGCTCCTCCGATAATAACTACAGGTTGTTGAGACCAAATTTGACTTAAAACTGGAGATAGATCGAATGGAGTCGAGTACAGAGAAAATGATCCTTTCTGGCGATGAATTTCTGCCCATCTCAATTGTCCTTGACTTTGCCATTGATACCAGAAATCATGTGAATAATGATTAGTTTGTAGTGGTTGGCTTTCTGGTGTTAAGGCCAAATGTGCAATTAAATTTTCTAAGATATTTTGCTCATCGGGAGAAATTAAATAGCAATTGTAGGGGTTTGGGGGATGTTGGAATAGCGATCGCGTTAAGTTTACCCTCGCTTGACGAATTATTTCAGCTTTAGAAGCCTCAACTTCGATCATTTGATTCCAGTCTACAGGTAAAAAGCTGGCCGTCAAATAATTTTGCACCCAAGTTTCCAAATTATCTGCCCAGTCAATAATAGTGGGAATACCTTTGGGAAACTGCCGATCTTGGCAATGACTGAGTAACCAAGTTTCTGGTGTCATCAACAGTAGTCCATTAAAATTTGGTTCCTGTGATGGATAAGTTTGAATCGGTTTATGAGGAAGTGATAGATTTATCTGTGAGTTCTCGTCACGCAATCTCGGAATTTCTATCCGCAGCAAATGTTCTTGCACTGGGGTGGGGGCAATTAATATTGTCGGTCCTGGCCACATTAATATTGGTAATAAATAGCTTAATTGATATTGTTGATTGTGGCTACCCGGTGGAGAACCTGTTTGAATTAAAGCACTACGTCTGAGTCTCAGTGCCCTAGCTACCAACCTGGCCATCGTTAAGTTATGAGGCCAGTGAGGTTGATTTTGCGATCGCAGAAAACTACGCAAAGATTTATGGACTTCTACTTCGATCACAAACTTTAACTTAAATAATAAAAGCTATTAATAAAATCAATTACCCTACTTTCTGAGGGAAGAGAGAATTTTTCATTATTCACATTTTTACTAAATTTTTTACCAAAGTTGGGATTGGTACTGACGGTTAAACTTCCCCCACTAGAATTATTTAAAATTAACTGAGTAGGAGCTGAAAAGAAACTAATATTTTGTCTCACAGATTCGATTACTTTTTGGATCCGGCGATTTTTTTTGACTAGTTGTTCCATACCTATTTCTAATTCTAATATTTTGCTATTAATTTTTTGTGAAGGAATATTTTTCACAACTTCCATTACATTAATTTGAGATTTTCTGGCATCTGCAAAGGGAAAAATCACAATAAATGCCACAAAAAATAAATGTTCATCACTGTCTACTCTAAAACTTAAAATAGTTTTCCGGTAACTGACTTCTATACTAGGAGGACGATTAATCAAATTATAATCTTTAGCCACTTGATAATAAGTTGTGGAAAGAGCGACATTAGCTTTGAGGTCTAAAGATGAATCAACTACAATTTGAACTATAGGAGATTTATGATTAAAAAACCGCTTAGATTCTGCCGATGATTTAAACTTATAAACCTGACTCTTGTCTCCATTCGGACTAACATCAATCCATTCACAAACAATTTCTTCGGCTTTAATATTTAATCTGGGAACTTCATAAAGTTTAGCTCCAGTTAAAATAGCTCCAGATAAATCAGCCCCGACTAAATCAGCTCTAATTAAATTAGCTTCAGTTAAATCAGTATGAACTAAACTAGCATTAGTTAGCTTTGCATTAGTTAAATTAGCTCCACGGAGATTAGCTCCACTCAACTTAACATGACTAAGGTCAGCATCAGTGAGATTAGCTCCATTTAAAACTGCCCATCTTAAATTAGCGCCACTTAAATCAGCATTACGCAGATTAGCTAAACTAAAATTAGCTTGTCTCAATTCAGTATGAGTCAATTCAGCCCCCTGTAGATCCGCTTTAGTCAAGTCGGCACTATTTAGGTCTGCTTGTTGTAAATTAATTCCTTTTGCCGAAGCTACTCGAAGATTTGCCCCAGTTAGGTTGGCGCGACTGAAGTTTGCTTCTGTTAGTATAGCTTCTCTCATATCAGCACCACTGAGATTAGCTCTGGTAAGATTAGCTTGAGTTAGTTCTGCTCTAACTAATTCTGCTTTAATTAGAGTAGTTTCTATTAGTTGGGCTTCATTCATACGGGCCCTGACTAAATTTGCCACATTGAGAGTTGCTTGGTTCAAAATTACTTTGTTGAGATTGGTGCTGCTAAGTCTGGCTACATTAAGATTAGCTCTACTAAGATTAGCTTCACTTAGATTAGCCCCACTCAGATTAGCAACAAATAAAACAGCTCGACTAAGATTGGTTTGACTCAGATTAATTCTACTAAGGTTAACTTCACTTAAGTTGATTGCTGTAAAATTTCTTTCCCCCTCTGTATACTTTTTTACTAATTCGTATCTTTTTAATATTTCTTCTGACATTTTTGTAGTTATTAGTTAAGTTTACGAGATAATTTTTCCAAATCATTTGACAGTTAGTATCAGTAAATAATAAATTTATTGATTTTATTGATAATCATAGTATTTGTTTATACTTTAATCCCAAATCCAGTGATTATAGATTAGTTAACTAAATCTTCAAGTCCTACTTAGGCAAAGATTTTAATTTTTTTGAATACCTCATTAAGTAGTCGTGCAAAATAAGGTGGTGGTGCATAGTAATGGTAAATGAAGCACCGGGAGTGTGGGGAGATGGGGGGATGGGGAGATGGGGAGATGGGGAGTGTGGAAGAAATTAAAAAATATATATCCTCACCATTACCATGCAGGACTACCCAAAATAAATTTCCTAGTTGAGAGAGGAAACAGGGAGAAATAATTGATAATTTATGGATAAAATTGGAAATGTATCATAAATTTTGTAATTAATTTTATATAACCACTAATTTGTAATTAATTTTGCATAAGCACTTAACAAACTCAAGATTTAAGTCTTGATAATTATTTGATAGCGTTTCCCAGACTAATGAGGTACACCTATCTTTATTTCTTTTTATACCAGTTTGAAAAAATCCTGCCCTCACGGAGGCGGGGGAATGTTACAAATAAATTGAATTGGATAATTGAAAAAGATAACTCAGCTATAAATATATGATTAAGATTTATTCCCTACCCAAAAATTCTCGTCTAAAACCTCCCCCTTTTCAGGGGAAATCAGAAAAAATTTTTCTTTTAGCCAATCTTCTTCTTTTCCCAGAGAGGTCATTTCAGTTATCAGTTATCAGTTATCAGTTAATAGTTAGCCTCCTGGTGGAGGACCTGCGCTAACAGTCCCTCTGCAATAAGGAGGCTTAAAATTTGGAATATTCTCTTTTTTTATCTCCTGAGAATGGGAGGCGCATACCCAGAATTTTTCGGTAATTATTAATTATTAATTATTAATTATTAATTATTAATTATTAATTGTTGAACTACCACTTAAAACCAACGAATGAGCGTAGTTCATCAGTATGGCAATTCCCATACTATATTTGAGAATTTTATACTTCTGGTTATTCAGTAAAATTTTTCACAAAGTTAATCAAAATATTTTGGTGTTGATTATGTTCCCCTAAATCAGAAAATAAACTATTATTTTTTGCTTCAGTTTCTATGACCAAGTTAGAGTGATGATTTTGAGATTTGATAATATTTTTGATTTTAACTTCTTGTCCTAGAGAATTAATAGTAATTATTTGAATCGGAGAAGTGAAAAATTTTAAATTTAAGAGTTTTTTTTGAGAATCAATGGTTCTAAAATCGCTAATTATTCTCTTAATTTTAGTAATACTTATCCTGATTTTTGCAAAAATGTTTAATGTTCTGACATCTAATGTTCTAGAATAATCTTGATTAATTTTTTCAATAAGTTCTAAAAAATGATTTTGAATCAAAGTAGATTCTTTAAATGGATAAATCATTGCATAAGCTGTAGTCAGTAAATCCTGGTCTTTTTCAACTCTAAATGATAATATAGTCTTTTTAGAATTTACCTCTATATTCGGAGGTAAAATAAACTGATAATTTAGTTGATAAAGTTGACGATAGATAGCAGCCAAAGCTAGATGAGTATCAGGATTGAGTGACATATTAACGATGACTTTCACAATAGGTTGAGTAGTATTAAAAAATTTTTGAGAATTTTCTTGGGTCAAGTTAATGATTTCACTACCATCACCATTTACACTCATATCAACCCAGTCACAAGTAATATTTTGAGCAGTTATAGTAAACCGTGAGACACCATAAAGTTTACTAGCGGTTAGGGTTGCTGCTGTCAAATCCGCTCCTTCCCAACTAACATGAATTAAATTAGTTTTAGTTAAATCCGCATGAACTAAAACAGCATTAGATAAATTAGCATTTTCCAAATTTGCGCCGTATAAATTAGCTCCACTTAGTGTAGCTGAATCAAGATTTGCGCCACTGAGGTTAGCACCTGTTAAATCAGCCCATCTGAGATTAGCACCTGTTAAATTAGCTTTACTAAGATCAGAAAAAGCAAGTTTAGCTTGCTTCAATTCAGAATTACTGAAGTTAACTCCTTTCAAGTCAGCTTTGCTCAAATCTACTCTATTTAAATTAGCCCTTTTTAGATTAGCATTCACTAGAGAAGAACCTCGTAAACGAGCCGAGTTTAAATCTACTAACTGTAGATTAGCTTGTCTTAAATTAACTTCTCTTAAATCAGCTTCTGTGAGGTTAGCACCTTTAAGATTAGCATTGCTTAAATTAGCTCGAATTAACTCAGCTCGAATTAATTTAGCTTCTATTAATTCGGCATTGTTTAAGTTAGCTTGAATTAAATTAGTAACATTAAGAGTTGCACCGTTAAGTTTAGCACCAGTAAGATTAATACCAGTGAGTCTAGCTACATTAAGTTTGGCTCCACTCAAGTTAGTTTCACTGAGGTTTGCTCCACTAAAATTAGTAAGATTTAGCACAGCTTGACTGAAATTAATTTGACTGAGGTTGACTTTACTAAGATTTGCCTCACAAAGAATGATACCTGTAAAGTTTCTTTCTCCTTCAGCATACTTTTTAAGTAGTTCTTCGCGTTCCATACTTTTTAAATCTTATATTTTGGGCTTAAGTAGCTAAATTTTGTTCCTGATTATAGCTTTTAAATATTCATAATTTTTTTAGTATATAGCAATGTTTAAATTGGTGAACTACACAAGTTGAGGATTTTAGATAATATTTTAAAACTAGGAAAATTTTAACTATAGCATTCCTCGGCATGGTTGTGAAAAAAATATCCTAGAAAAATGGAACAGGGAACAAGTGGGAGTTTCAGTTTTTTTATCTACTTTTTTATCGGCCATAGTGAGCTTTTAATGCTAACTTTTTGAACTTTTTGGATTTAAAAGCTTGCAGTTATTCCAGACCTAAAAAGGTTAAAACCTTTATCTGTTAATGGTTTTATATTTAATCAGCAAGCCCTAATCAGGAAAAGATACAAATTTGTCCTAAGCATTCAGCTATTAGCAATCAGGTATTAGCAAGAAAACACTGCTGCTAATAAGATTAGTATTGGTGATTTTGGGTATAATTTTTCTTGAAATGGCAATTGCTTAACTCCTAAATTTAAAAGCTTTTTTTTATACGGTATTTAGATTTCATAGCCTTATTCACCAACTAGATTTAACTTTGGTTCAATCAAGCTTTTATCTAAAACTGAAATAAATAGCTGATAGCTGATAGCTGATAGCTGATAGCTGATAGCTGAATTCTTACTGCTAAATGTTTAGATTGATAATTTTTTGAACTGATAAAAATATCCTCAATAATTACTCTGAATAATTAATTGACTTGGCTCAATTTTCCAAGTTATGAAAACCCTTGATAAAATCAAGAATTATACCAACCGGATATAATTCAGTCTGTGGTACTTGAATTATAGTTTCTACATTACTTTTATTATTAAACTTACTTAATGTCCGCTTACCAAAAGTTGGGTGATAGTAAACATTAAATTTTTGATCGCTTGAATTAATCAAAGTTATTTTTGTAGGTGTTTGAAAAAACTTAATCCCATTATAAAATTTAAGTAATACCTGATCTAGATTAATCTGATTAACTTGTTTGATAGATTGAGTTAATATTGTGTTTAACTGCCGAATATGTTGAGCTATCACCCGAGTCAAATAACTAGGCTCCTGGGAATTAAGAATTTTCATTATATTTACAATGTTCTCTTGAGTTTTAGAAGCATCATAAAAAGGCATAATCGCAACGTAAGCTACAGCGAATAGTTGCTCATCGCTATTCATCTGAAACGAGATAACTGTTCTACAAGAATTAACTTCAATACAAGGAGGTTGACTTAGCTGTGGTAATTGCCGACTTATCTGATAGTAAGTTGCGGCCAAAGCATAATTACTAGCACTATCTAAAGGAGCATCAATAGTAATCTTAACTTTAGGAAGTGTTTCGTGAAAAAAATGTTTAATTTTACGAGAATTCAAATAATAGACTTGACTTTTATCTCCATTTCGGCTTAAATCAACCCATTCACAAGTCAAAGCTTCTGTCTTAATTCCTAAGCGAGAAGCACCATAAATTTTGGCTCCAGTTAAAGTAGCTCCAGTTAAATCTGCACCAATCCAATTTGCCTCAATTAAACAAGCATTTGATAAATCAGCATGAACTAAACTAGCACCTAAAAGATTAGCTTGAGATAAATCAGATCGACTTAAATCTGCTCCACTAAGTTTTGAATCACTTATATTAGTCCACTTAAGACTAGCACCACTCAAAACTGCCCAACGTAAATTAGCCCCACTTAAATATGCTCCATTCAAATTAGCTCCTGTCAAATTAGCCTGTCTTAACTCAGCCCCACTCAGGTCAGCCCCACTCAGGTCAGCCCCACTCAGGTCTACTCCTTGCAAATTAGCTTCAACTAAGTTAGCTCCTGTCAGGGAAGCAAACCTTAAATTTGCTCCTTTTAAATTACAACCACTCAGATTAGTTTTTCTCAGTGTAGCCTCTATAAGAGTAGCTCCACTTAGGTCAGCTAAAGAAAGATTTGCCTCACTAATCTCTGCTCTAATCAACTCAGCTCTAATTAGTTTAGCTCCGATTAGTTGAGCTTTTTTCAGATTAACTAAAACTAAATTTGCCACATTTAAATCAGCACCATTTAAGTTTGTGCCACTAAGATGGGCCCCATTCAGTTTAGTAATATTAAGTTTAGCTTTACTAAGATTAGAATCAGTTAAATTTGCACCACTAAGATTTGCTACGCTGAGGTTAACTCCGCTTAAATTTGCACCACTGAGATTAATACCACTAAGATTGGCCTCAAATAGATTGAGGTCTGTAAAGTTTCTTTCACCAGCAGCATATTTTTCTTGAAGTTCTTCGATTATCATTAGGGCGCACCCTTGTAAAATCCCCATTTAATTATGATGAATATAGGTATCGTCGGATTAGGTTTAATTGGTGGCTCAATTGGATTAGATTTAAGAACACTAGGTTATCATGTTCTTGGGGTATCTCGTAGAGAACAAACTTGTCAACAGGCAATTACTCTTGGGGCTGTGAATCAAGCCAGTAATGAGCTATCTTTATTATCTAGGGCTGATGTAATCTTTATTTGCACTCCCATAGCCTTGATTCTTCCTACTATTAAACAACTTATTCCTATAGTTTCTGCCACTTCAATTTTAACTGATGTCGGTTCTGTTAAAACACCCATTGTTGAAGGTGCTTGCCAACTTTGGCCGAATTTTGTAGGTGGACATCCCATGGCTGGTAAAGCAGAAAGTGGTATTTCTGTTGCTCAGTTAGGATTATTTACAGGTAGACCTTATGTGTTAACTCCTGGAGAAAATACCCCCCGAGAGTCTATAGAAAAAGTTGAAGTAATAGTCAGGTCCCTGAATAGTAAAGTTTACTTTTGCGATCCCCGCGAACATGATCGAGCGGTTGCTTGGATCTCTCATTTGCCTGTGATGGCCAGCGCTGGTTTAATTTCTGCCTGTATGAATGAGACTAATCCTATTGTACTTAAGTTAGCACAAGAGTTGGCTAGTTCTGGTTTTCGGGATACTAGTAGAGTAGGAGGTGGTAATCCGGAGTTAGGACGAATGATGGCCGAATATAATTCTGTGGCAATTTTGCGATCGCTCTATTCTTTTCGTGACCAAATAGATGAGTTTATTCAATATATTGAACAGGAAGATTGGCAAATTATTGAACAAAAGTTAAGCGACACGGAGCAAAGTAGAAAAGAATTTTTGGAGCATGAAATTTGAAGTTAAATCAGAGGAATATATTCGGGGTTTAGGTGTTAGGTTTTAGCTGATTAAGAAGCATTCAGCTATCAGCTACTCAGCTTTCATATTTTTCAGCCTTTATACTTCTAAGATAAACCTGGTTTATTACTAACAATTTTTTTTTCACTTACAGCAAATTCCAACTATATGAAGTACAGATATTAATGTTAAAACTTTATCTAGTGCGGGCATCTTGCCCGCTATGGCTTTATACCAAATTGATAAATCTTTGCTACAAATATTATCAATCTTGGGTGTGGGGTTTTGGGTGTATTTAAATAATAGGAAAAACAAATAAAAATGCTGGTTCTAAAAGGGATAAAGTGGAAAAATTTTATTAATTAGTTAATAGTTGAAGTTTGCTCAAGCATCACATTCTTTTTTCACGCATGGTATTACCTCACGCCTGGTTGAATCTGCTATATTTTCAACAGAAATATTTGAGCTATATAATAGAGCGCTTTATTTGCTTTTTGCTGACTATTGAAGCCCTAAATTCTGAATATAGGAATCCGCGTATAGGTTGCGGGTAATCAAAAAGTAAATAAAAAAACTGAAACTCTTGCCTGTTCCCTGTTCCCTGTTCCCTAAAAGCCATTAATTTTGTACACGACTAAAATAGGATTGCTATACTTACGTTATTAATAACAAAGCTTGAGGTTTTCATTTTTTAAGAATCAATTATTTTTTTCTAGTACAGTAATAGATGAATTTCCTGGTTGATCAAATCTTGTATAATAGCGGAAATAATTAACAGTGCTTTTAACAAAACCAGCCATAGGCACAGCAATTAATAAACCCAAAACTCCCCATACTTGAACCCCCACTAATAAACTCAATAAAATCCACACAGGATTGAGACCTGTAAATCCTCCTAATATTCTGGGAGCCACAAAATTTTCGACTGCTTGCTCGATTAAAACCATCACAATCAAAACTTCTATTCCTAACCAAAAATTTTCTAAAGTTATTAGTAAACTAACAAGACTTACACCTAAAGCTGTACCAAAAGGAACCAACGTCAGAAATCCAATTCCGATGCCAAATAATAAGCCAAAGGGAGTCCGTAAGATTAATAAACCTATAGTCATAGAAACTCCCATTAAACAAGCTAAAGTTGCTTGACCAATAAAGTAATTTTGAAAGTTTTTTCGCAGAGATTTACGCACATAATTTTCTAGATGAGTAGGCAAAAAATTAAAGATTCCATCCCAGAGGCTATCGCCGTGTAACATCAGATAAAAAGTAATAATTATTGTCAGCAAAATATCAAATATTCTTCCCACTGTATTCACAAAAAAAGTGAGAACTTCTCCTGTAATATCTTGCAGTTGAATGGATAAACGTTCTGTAAATTGATTTGTCCAACCTGTTGAATTAATTGGCAGTCTGCGTTTAGATGCCCATAAGTCAAATGATTCTAATTGTTGATTTCCTGATTCTATCCAACTAGGAAGTTTTTCGATTAATCCAGTCAGTTGTTCTAATAGCAAGGGAATTAAGATAATTCCTAAAGCTAATATGATCACCAATGCTACTAGAAAAACTAATATCACTGCTCGGTGTCGTTTGACTCTGTGTCTCTGTAAAAAAAGCACTGGATAATCTAATAAAAAAGAAAGTAATGTAGCAGAAACAGCTATTGTAATTATTCGACCAAAATATTGAAATATTTGGAGTAAAGCCCAGCCATTTATGACCATTATTGGTAATGCTAAGTACCACAATAATCTTTTATTTAATAAATTCAGCATAATGAGCTTGCACTTTTAATTTGTAGTTGTTTCTCTTCCATAGATTAATAGATTAACTTAAAATGATGATTTATGTTGTAAAAAGGGTTAATATTTAATTATCAAATCAATGATGTAGAGGTTCTTATACCATTTTCATAAAATATTGCTACAGTGGTTGAGATGGAGGTGTTAGGGGCTAGGGGTTAGGGCTGAGGTGGTAATAATTTATAATGTTTATTTTTTTTGATAGTAAAACAGTTTTATTTTTGACTAACAATAGTCTAATAAATACAATAAAATCTTTTTGATTCAGGAATAATTTAATTTTTACTTGCGACATCAAAACCAAATTTACTAACAGTTTGGTTATTACTTTACTGTAACTATCTGGTTTGAATTTGGTATTATCTTCATCAGGTAGAGCATTTTTTTTCTTTCCTATTCCCTATTCATTAAAATCGAAAACCTGTCTATCTCACTAAGAGTGGTAATTCCTATAATGTATAGCATAAATATTATATTTCAGCAAAAAATCAGTTTAAGTATTTGCTTCGGAATACGGAGCTAACAGCTTATTCGCCGTCAGCTATCAGCAATAATATGGCAATCCTTGCATAGGTTTTAATCATTCAAAAACTAGAAATCAACTCCGAAATTATTGCGCATTGCCTCCCAAGCTATTCCCAAAAAGCATTCAGCAATTAATAATATATAAAAGAGCGTTTTCTATTTAATTATGCCTAGCTACTTATTATCTGAATCATATGAGAGACTGTTTGTAAAAGGAGTATTAAATCCAGGCGTAGGGTGGGGAGGGTGAGGCGCCAATAATTATGAATCCTAGCCAAAATTTAAGTTTCCGCACCCCACCCACCGAACATTAAGCACTCTGACCGTCT
>JAAUYJ010100278.1_pt1 | contig 41166 bp, 37 predicted proteins | sample 7278031 | NCBI WGS metagenome assembly JAAUYJ01 (sample SAMN14350222, study PRJNA611818) | marine sediment metagenome | isolation source: surface marine sediment (1.8m) | place: French Polynesia: Moorea | collected 2018-08 | reverse complement strand
TAAGATAAAAATCGACTTCTCTATTTTTCAGAATCTAGCACTAGAAGGTAAATTTATATTTTTTATTGATGGTTTTGATGAAATGGCTTCCCTAACTGATCAAAAAATAAAGTTTTCTCAAACTCAGGAGTTATCCAAAAAACCAAAGAATAGGGTTTTGCTTTCAGTCTTTCTCTAGCATATTGTAAATAGCCTAAAAATTCTTGTGCTGCTTTCTCAGATAAATTATCTTCTATTCCTAATACATGATAAATATTACTTTTATTTCCTGTTTGTTCAAAGGTTTGTTCAAATAAAATAGGAAAAGCCACTTTTTTTTCATCTATGTCTAAAGGAAAATGTAGAAACCCGTCTAAATCATGATCATTTCTCAATGATTGTATGATTAAGTTTGGTACTTCTTTCTGTCGGTACAGTGCAATAAATAAACCACCAATCTTACAGATTTTTAGTTCTATTTTCAGTTCTTGATATTCTTTTTCTATAGATGGAATTATCATTGCTGTTCACCTTTTAAAACTTTTTCTAAACAAGGATGTACGTCATACCAAAGTTTTCCATTTTTTAATTTATATTCCAAAACAAAAAGATATCTTAATAAATATATTAGATTTTTATTTGTAATACTGCTGCGCTTATGTGTTTCTTTAATAGTTATAACTTCTTCTTTGTAAGTCAGAAAGTCAAATTTCTGTTCATAATGATTAACAGCATCATTAATAACATCTTCTGCAATATTTTGAGTGATAACTTCAGCATTTTGAACAATTGCTTTTTTACAAGCATCTTGCATAAACTTAATTAAATCACGTAATAACCCTCCGCTCAAAAGAATCATATATTTTAAGGCTTCTGGTTCAATGTATTGTTCATTAATCCTTTGTAAAATAACTTTTCTTAATTGCTGGATCCCAATATCACCATTTTGATCTTCATCAACTACTACTAAAGAAATAAATTGATCTTCATAACGGTCTTTAATTTCAAGAAACTCTTCACAATAATAGGTTTCTAACGGAAAAGTATAAATAATTTTAGCTTCTGGCATGGTTAAAATCTGTGAATCTTTAAAGAAAATCTTTTTAGCAAAGTCAAGTTCTAGTTTATCGAGATCATCAATAACAATTAATACTTCTTTAACTTTATCATTTTGGTTTTCATAGTTTTCCAAAATACTAAGAATACAGCTTGATATACCATTATTTAATGTTTGTATTTTATTTCTAAACTCTTTTCTTAATACTAATCTCGATTCATCTTCAACTTTTATTTTAAACGATATGATTTTAAACAAATTAACGCCAACTTCATTATCTACTATGCGTAACTTATTTTTAACAGATTGCATTATTTCGTTAAATTTGTCAAAGGCATATTTTATCTTGTTTTCATTAATAGACTGAAGTTTGTGAAGTGAATTAAGAAGCTGTAGATAAATCGAAATTAAAATATCAATGGTTTCCACATCCTTCATATTTAAAGTATCAGCAGCCGAAAAAGAAACTAAATGAAAATTATCGTTTAATTCTTCACTAACTTTATTTAAAATTGTCGATTTACCACAACCCCGATGGCCAATGACCAGCATTTTACGGTATCTTTCCGAAATTTTTATGGTTGTTTTAATACTTTTAACTGCATCCTTGGTAAAATCATCAACATAAAAATCTCTCAAGGTTTGACCCGATAAAGGTCGGCTATCAAAATTATTATAAGCATTAGCAAAGGCTTCATTTATCTCGTTGTCAGACATAATTAAGTACAATAAAGTATCTTTCTGGAAAAAACTATAATTGAATTAGCTTGATTCTATATTAAACCATATTTATATTCAACCTTTTAGTTTTGTAAAATCAACTACAATACTTATCTGACAATGTTCTTACTTAACATATACAATAAATGAACAAAATTAACTATAAATCAATCCCAGAGCTTCATCAATCATTGCTGTTTTATTAACCATTTCTGCAAGTTCTTCAGCTTCATATTTTCCTTCAAAAGCTTCCTTTGCAGCAGCTTTTAATCCTAATTCATAAGCATCTTCTAATGTCTCTCGTAACTCTTCTTTTGTAAGATAAGTGCCCTTCGTTTTGCGTCGTTTATTTGTCCGTTGAATTTCTTTTACTGCATTAGCAATAGATAAATCCCATGAGCGTGTTTTTCTTTTTTCTGCTGCTTGTTTAATAAGATGTAAAAGTAGAATTTTTCCGAAGCTAAAAATTTTGTTGAGCTTATCATCCTTGCTCATTTCCGTCAATTCCTCAACCAATAATAAAGCATCTGTCACATTCCCTGACAGTAACAACTCTTTCAATGTAAATAATTCTTCCATATTCTTTGTTTAAATTTATCAACTTCTAGTCAAGTATAAGGTTAATCTCGCGATCGCAGATAGAATACCTATGCTAGAATAACTATGTATGATTTTGTATAGTTATTTGTACTCATGTACGCAACCATTAAAGAAACTGCAAAAATATTAGGAGTTTCTCCCAGAAGGGTATATGCTCTCGTCTCGACAAATAGAGTCGAAGGCGCATTGAAAGTGGGAAATCAATGGTTAATCCCCTTGTGTGATGGCAAACCCATTATTAAAGAAGGGAAAAGAGGGCCTAAACCTCGATGGAGGGAGAGATGTAAACACCCACGAAAAAAAGATTTAGCGGTGGTTAAAGTGATTCGACAAAACATTGATACGAATCTAAATCATAGTAAGAATAAAGTCGTGATCAGTGTTCAGCGAGGCTATCAAAGAGTGGTGCAGGGTCATGCTATTGATATTCACGGACCATCTAGAATGTTTTACTCCCACGAAAAAAGGGATGATAAGGGTGGGGCTAGGGTGTGGTTAGAGACTTATTTTGATGTGGATGTCTTTGTAGACGAAGACTGGCAACCACCCCCAAAAGAAGAAGTGACATCCTCCCACACTGACCGCTAGGCGGTACAGTGTGGGCTTCCCAACTCACGATGAGATATTTCTGCCCACAGAGGTACTACACCTCTACGCCAGTTATCTAGGCTCATCACCCCCGACACCTCGACAAGGGGCTGTCTCTGGAGGTGTCCTCCAGAGCTTGTACGCCCCGTTTGACAGACAGTTTCCTTTCCCCTGAGTCCCAGGGTAGTAGATTCTATTCCTCGATTACAAATTTCCTGTGCGCTTGCCACGTCTCGGTCAATAAAACTATCAACGCCGTAACCACACTCATGACAAGCATGAAACCTATCAGATAGAGTTTTCCTGACTTCTGCACGACAATTAGGGCAAGTTTGGCTAGTACCACGATGGTCAACCAAACCAAAATACTTACCCCTAACTTTGCAGACATATTGCAGAATGTCCCTAAACTGCCCAAAACCTGCATCAAGGGTATGCTTCCCAAGAAAGCCCTTAGCCATTGTGCGAAAGTCAATATCTTCCATGAAGATAGAGTCTCCCATGTCACAACACTTATGGGCTAACTTGAATTGGTAATCTTTGCGCTTGAAAGCAATATGGTTGTGTTGTTTTTCTACCTTCTTTCTGGCTTTTTCGTAGTTCTTAGAACGTTTCTGCTTTCTACTTAAGCGACCTTGCAGCAATTTAAGCTTGCGGTGTTCACTCTTAAAGAATTTACGCCCTTTTTCTACATAAGAATCGGATGTGGCAAGGTAACTAGAAAGCCCGACATCAATGCCAAGAAAATGCCCAAATGGTGTTTCTATTTCAGGTAAAGATATATGAGATTGAATGCTGATTACAGCCAACCAACATGAAGCTTTTTTAATAACCCTTACCTGTTTGATAACAAAACCATTAGGAATTGGACGATGAAGATTTATCTGTACTTTTCCCAGTTTCGGTAAGTTTATTTGCCACCCTGTCAACGGATTGCCTCTAAACTGAGGAAATAGTAAAGACTTCATTTGCCCGTATTTCTTGAACCTTGGAAAACCAAAACCCCGATTACGAAAAAAGTCCCAAGCATCGTGAAGTCTTCTCACATTTGTTTGCAAGACCTGGCTTGAGACTTTAGCTAATTCAGGAAATACTTTTTTAGCCTTTGGTAGTTGGTTTTGTTGCTGATGATAACTTGGAAAAGGATAATCAGCAGACATGATGTATTCTGACTCTAAAGAACACCGATCTATTGGACACTTGCGAGAAGCAATCCAATCCTTTAATTCACCCAAAGCGTAGTTATATGAACGGCGACAAATTTCTAACCATATCAGGATAAAAAAGGGGCAGAGTCGAACAAATGACCGAAAAAAAGGGTTCCAAGCCTCTTCCTTCAAGGGGATGAAAAGCGGTCGAGGGATAGCGAGTTTTCCTCGCCATATCCAATCGACTAAGAGGACAAGAATTTTCCCTGTTCAAGCCTCCAGCTTGAGGGGGAGGTGATTCTACATTCTGATTGATCCTTAGCTCTAGATTTAAGCCGGATAGATTCTTAATCGACGGTTGGGTTCCTCCCCAAAACTATCAGATTGCAGACGATAATGTTCCACTAATTCGTGCTGCATTTTGCGAACTTTAGGCGATCGGGGTAGCAACTCCACCGGTTGGCCTTTTGGTAGAACAATTTGCTCTACAGCCAGTCTCGCCTCTTCCAACGCCTCCAATTCATCATCATTACTGCCACGGGTAAATAAGCGTAAGTCGGCAGTTTCCGGGGTTTTAGCCTCATCCATCCCTAACAAACGTTGTAAAGTGCGAGTAATTTGGGGAATGGTATTGGATTTTACCCCATGAATCGGAACTTGACGCATTTTCGCCACCTGACGTAACTTAGATTGGTTTTTGAGATGGGAACGCAACGCCAGCACTACATCAGCATTATCCAAATCTTTCGTCAATACAATGGGCAAATTAAGCACATCAATCACCTGTTCCAACTGCGATCGCCCGATACCATAGGGATAAATATAAACTGGAAAATCCTCCCCATTAGGACCTGGAACCCTAACCTTATCTCCTTTTTGTGGAATTTGGCCCCAAGAAGCATCTAAAAGACGGTCAAACTCAGAAGCGGAACTGAAATTAGCCCCTTTTTTCTTTCCAAATGGACTTACAGGGGTCATTTTACCCGACGCACGCCATCCTTTAGGCTGTTGTATGATCTCACCTGTTCCACGGCCAAAACTAGCCGGGTTAGGAGTAAGATCAGGTTCTTCTTGAGTAATTTGTAGCTCCCCATTCTCATCCACCGTTCTTGTTTGGGGGTTGGGTTGTCCATTGCGGAGCAAAGTATCAATAGTGTAGGCGACATTATCGTGTACAACCCAGCGTTGCCGTTCTAGCATTTCCACAGCAATTTCAAAAGTTGGGGGAGCTTTCCGTTCTAAGACAGTTTTTTGGGAGCCTCGTCGTCTGGCCTCATCATCCCCTAACGTTACCGCTTGAATACCCCCCACTAAATCAGAGAGAGTGGGATTTTTCATCAAATTTTCGATACGATTACCATGAGCCGTTCCCACTAACTGAACTCCCCGTTCAGCAATCGTACGGGCTGCTAAGGCTTCCAACTCAGTGCCAATTTCGTCAATGACAATTACTTCAGGCATATGATTTTCCACTGCCTCAATCATCACCTTATGTTGCAATTCAGGACTAGCCACCTGCATCCGTCTTGCTCGACCAATGGCAGGGTGAGGAACATCTCCATCCCCCGCAATTTCATTAGACGTATCAATAATCACCACCCGTTTATGAAAATCATCCGCTAACACCCTGGCAATTTCTCTTAAGGCGGTGGTTTTGCCCACCCCTGGACGACCCAGTAATAGCAAAGATTGTCCAGTTTCGACCAAATCACGAATCATGGCAATGGTACCAAAAACCGCCCGTCCCACCCGACAGGTTAAGCCAATAATATCCCCTGTACGATTACGAATGGCACTAATGCGGTGTAGGGTACGTTCAATGCCGGCCCGATTATCACCACTAAAAGCCCCCACCCGTTGGATACTGTACTGTAAATCGGAAGCGGAAATAGGAGTCTTCCCTAAGTAGATAGCTTCCCCAGGAAAACGAGCTTCTGGGAGTCGTCCCAAATCCATGACCACTTCCACTAAGCGATCGCAGTTGGGATGGTCTTTAATGTGATGGCGAATGCTTGAAGGTAAGATTTCAAGGAGTTTACCGAGATCATCAGTGATTTGCATTCTTTGAGATAAGGCTTGTTTAGGTAAAGATGGCACTGTTATAGATGATGTACTTAAAAGATGATTTATTTTGGGATTAACATAATTTGGAGAGGTTAGTCAATAGGTAAAGGGGAATTTAGAATTTAGAAACAACTAAATGCTAAATACTACATTCTTTCTAACTCTCTTTCAATGGTGCAACCAGAGAAAAAGCTGTCTCTACTGCTTGCCAAAATGATTCAGATAAATGGTTTGTGTTGGATGGGATAGTTGAGTGTTCTAGAGTTTCTAAGAAGGGTAATAATAATTTGCGAGCATAACTGCCATAAGCAACACCTGCGACGGTGGGAGCTAGGGATGAACTATTAGACCACAGACCTAATTCCTTAAGTTTAGAAACTGTATGAGCATTGGTTCCTCCTGCTAATTGCACTGATCCAGGTAAACTTGCGGCTAAAACTTTTTGTCCCAGTCTAATGGCTGCATGGGTTGTTCCTTTACCAATATCCCCACTCATGGGACGACCATCGGTTTGCCAGATTAATTCACAGGGTAGGGGGGAAATCAAGTTATATAAGGTCTGTAAATAGTCGATCAATCCTTCCCTGTCTGGACAGCTAATAGCCACCAGTTTCAGTTCTTTAATTCCAGGGGATAATTGTTCCCATAGTTGCTCAAATTGAGCTTCTCGTCCCACATGGGTATGAATTTCAATGGCATCTATTTTCTGATTTTTGATCAAAGAAAGAATCGTTTTTGGTGGAATGATCCGTGTTCGGGTCTCGATGAGATTAAATGGACATACGGGAATACAGCGACCACAACCGTAACATCTTTCTTCTATGATTCCTGAACCGGTGATGGCTTCTGGGGGACAGAGAGATTCACAAGGTCGTAAACACTCAGACGGACATAAGGTTTCATCAAAATAGGCTTTACGAAAGTGGGGATCTTCTCCATCGTTTAAACTCGCCATTAACCAGGGTTGATGGTTTTTTCTGTACCCTTTGGCTTGGGCAATGTTTGCCCATTGACTTGCTTGATTTATCCCTTCTCTGGCCGCACGAATAACAGCAGGATCAGGGGCAACATCGATGCAGTCTGCCCCTGCTAAAGTATAAATGAGCGCAAGAGTCCGAATGGCCGGCAAATCTTGAAAACTTGCACCACAAATGAGTTTAAACCATTGTCCTTTTTTGAGGGACTGTAAAGGGGATGATGGATGATTCACTTTTGACAAGAAAAATATTCCTTGTTTCAAGCCTCCAACTTAAGGTGGAGGTAATTCGCGCATTCTACATTCTGATTGACACTCCCACCGTTAAGCTGACGCTCTCCACGGGGGATTTTTGGTTCTTAGAGGTTACTTGCTTAGACACAATTGCTCCTGAAAAAGTAGAGGTATCCTCTTTTATTAATACTATTTTAACCTGAGTTCTATATAGGGAAATTTGGAGACAACTTACTAAAATCAGCAGTCTCAAACCCTCATTGTCTCGTTTAAAAAAGAATAACCCCGAACTCCGAACTCTTAACACCGAACTCACGTCATTCTACTATTATAGAAAACCATTGGGTTTAAAACCCCGCCGTTGAAGGGAAATCATGTTTGAGGCAGAGCGAGGAACTTCTGGGTGCTGACTTTGTTAAAGAACTTAGGGTGTTCTTTTTTTGTTTCGGGTTTTCCCTTTATTGGGATAAAAAATCCCAATAAAGGAAAAACAGGGGTTTCTAGTGATTCTACTGTTGTTGGCTTTGTTTAGACGCTTGTTGGGCTTCAGCCTTAACACATTCTAAAACTCGTACCATTGCGGCTGCGGTGTAATCACGGGTTGCTTTGCTATCCGGTGCAAACTCAGTTCCCTGTTCATTCAGAGGAGTCGCTACACCACAATAGCCCGACATTTGAGTGATAATATTCTTGGCCCAACTGGTAGAAGTATCAGAAAAAACCATCGGTTCTTGAGTTGGTTGTATTTGCCGTGGTAAATCTAACTGATTTTTGAGATGAATCGCCATGCGACGCATCGTATCCACCAACTCAGCCCGACTAATGGGTTCATTGGGCTGTAAAGTATTGTTAGGATTACCAATATTTAAGAAGTTCCACTGCGCCCATGAAATTTTCTTAGCACTCCAACGAGAACCATCCACATCCTTAAACGGTACAACATCCCTTTCTGGGGTTGCGTTTAAGTCAACTTTATAAACTGTGTTAATGGCATCAACGGCCATGGAAATGAGTTGTTCACGGGTAACAGGCTCTTGAGGACGAAAGGTATTGTCTTCAAAACCTGACACTAAACCCATTTCCACCGCCTCAGAAATTTGCGTTTGATAAATGTTATCCCCAATATCACTGAAACTCGTTTGAGATGGGGGTGTTGGCATTGGGTTGGTGGTTGTAGCAGGGGGTGTATCATATAGATTTTCCCCGGCTGCGATCGCTGCTTGAGAACCACTGAAGTAGAAGTGACCTAAAACCTTATCCTTATAGGTGCGTTTGGTAAATTGCCAACCTGGATCAAGATTAATTTTCATAAACCCCGCGGCCATGCCTTGGGTACTACCGAGAACAATCTCTTCATAACCAGGGGTTCTAGGGGTTCCCACTAAAACCAACTCACCATCACGACGAACTAAACGCAGTAAATAATCCAATCCGAGATCATTCCCATCGAGACGAATAGAATAACCATTACTATCGGTAGAGCGGCGACAGATTCCTGTAAAATCAAAGTTAAGTAACAAGGGATCGATTAAAACAGGGTTGGCTCCACTTTCTGCCCAACAGTCTTGTTTTCCTGGAATTTGTTCGATCACCAAGAGGTCGTATTTTCCTTCTCCATAGGGTCTAGCGATGGCAATAACTTTACTTTGATCTAAAGCAGTTTCGCTAAAAGTAGAGGCTTTAACGGGAAGATTAATAGGAATCAAGCTACTGAGGGTAACTGTCGCTAGAGTTGCCAGTTTTAGGGGTAATCTAGATATTTTCATCACTTGAAGTATAAGGTTATATTTGCAGTTAATACAATAATAGTGAAAGACAATCTGACTCATCGATTTCTGTTGACCGATTTCGTCAGGATGGAGTTCCACTGTTTCTAGAAGTATGACAAAATTAACAAATTTTGAGTCAACAGAGGTGACAATTAAAAGATTGACTGAGATCAGATCGTGATCAAGAAGAATCCCAGTCCGTTTAGGGCGGAGAGTTATAATACAAACTTGCAGTCTTTATATTATGTAATCATCTATGCTGAGCGTGACCAAGCTATTCAAAAAACAACTATTTACTCTCCTGTTGAGTGGGGTTTCTCTGTTTCCTCTTGTTGCTCAAGAACCTCCTAGCAACCAATGGTCCTTATTATCTCCAGAAACAGAAGTTGATTACACCCCACTGCAAGAAAAACTACAACAACAACGGTGGCTCGACGCTAATGAAACCACCATCTCTTTAATGTTAAAAGCCGTCGACCGCGATCGACAAGGTTGGATACCTGCTCAAGATGTAGCAAACCTATCCTGTTGGGATCTTCAAACCATTGATCAACTCTGGAAAGAATACTCTAATGGGAGATTTGGCTTTTCAGTGCAGTTTCCGATCTTTGTAGAAACGGGAAATAGACCTGGCCGTTTAGTCGATACAGAAGCTTACGACAATTTCGGGACAAGAATAGGATGGCGCCAAGATGGCCAATGGATTGCTTTTAAATATGGTTTGAACTTTTCCCTAGATGCGCCTGTGGGTCATCTCCCCAATCCTCGTCCAGAATACCAGATTACAGGAGGAAGACTCAATTATACTGCCCTTAGTCAGAGATTAGTTGATTGCGGTTTAGTGAGTTATTCTGACCCCAGAAAACCGATTAATTATGAACCTCAACAACCCAATATCTAGTAACGGAACTTCACATTTAGACTCCTTGTCTTCTGCTAAATTCTAGATGACTATAATATAAGTTTTAACCCCATGAACCCCTTGAAATTTTCTTCAAAATGGCTAGGAACCGCTCTAGTGGTTTCTTTAATGGCAACAGGATGTACTAGCGAGGAACCGGCTGCCAGCGGCCCCCAAGCGCTTGAGGTGAAATTACAAACCCTACAATCCGCCACCCTAGTCAATAGTAATGCTTATGTGGGAACCCTCGAAGCCCGACAAAGGGTAGAATTATCCCCTAGTCGTACCAATGGCCGAATTAAGACTATTTTCGTCAGAGAAGGGGATCTGGTTCGTCAGGGACAGAGATTAGTGGAAATTCAACCCCAACAACAACAACAAGATTTGGTGGCAGCTACAGGAAATCTGAAAGTGGCTATGGCTGAGTTCAAGGCAGCAGAAGCAGAGTTCCGTCAAAGAGAAGCAGAAAAGGATCGCTCTAAAGCCGATGTAGAAACAGCTAAGGCAGACTTAGCTAGTGCAGAAGCAGATGTGCAGAGGGTACAAGCAGAGTTAATCTTGGCGGAAAAGGAATATGAACGGGCAAAATTTCTTGAGTCAGAAGATGTGGTTCCTACACAAACCCTTGATGATGCAACCCGTACTCTTAATACCACTCAAGCACAGTTGCAATCAACAAAAAAAACTCGTGATGCTCAAAAAGAAGTTCTCAATGCTCAACAAAAAAACCTGCAAGCAGCATCAAGAAGGGTTGACCAAGCTTTGGCTAATGTAGATAGTCGTCAATCTGCTATTATTCAGGCACAAGGTCAACAGGGATCGACTGCGGTTGCCTTAGGCTACAATTTCCTAGTCGCTCCTATTACGGGAGTTATTGGTGATTTCAATAATAAAAAAATTGGGGATAATGTTGACATTGGTGAGACCATCACAACTATTACTGATAACCAAATTTTTTACCTCAATGTTAATATCCCTACAGAAAACCGTAACCGTCTTCGTCAAGGACTTCCAGTAGAGTTGATTAAGGCTGATGGTACTCCTGGAGTACGAGGTCAAATTACTTATATTGCCCCTCTAGTGCAACAAAATGCCCAGTCTATTCTCGTTAAAATGGCTTTCCGTAATGATGGAAGTCTCCGAGATAGGGAATATGTGGAGGTCAGAGTGATCTGGGATACCCAGCCAGGGGTGTTAATCCCCACCACTGCGGTGAGTAGTTTAGGGGGACAAAAATTTGTTTTTCGCGCTGAGCCTGGGGAGTCTGAAGGGGATTTAGTGGCGAAGCAAATTCCTGTTAAGGTGGGGGCGATTCAAGGCCAGTCTTATCAAGTAGTTTCTGGGGTTAAACCAGGCGATCGCATTGCAGTGAGTCGTATTCTCGATTTAAAAGATGGTCGTCCCATTAAAGAGGCTTCTATTGCTGCTCAGTAGGAGTAAAGTGCAAGGGGTGTTAAGAATTATTGAAACCGTTTGTTTTATCGATCTCCCATCACTTAACACCCAAATAATTTGTTTATAATTTAGATAATATTGTTGCTAGTCTGGGGAGTATCCATGAATATTGTTAAAACTGTTTTACGCTGTCTTAACATTTGGGCCAGCATAGAAATAGTATCAGCTTTCATCTTAGCAATCGTCATTGTGGTTTATGTAATTTCCTCCCACCAAAACCAAACACAGAATTCCTCTCTCAATCTTGTTTCTCCTACAACAAAAACTCAATAAAAATTATTTATTTCAACCAAAATCAAACAAAAAACACTCCCATCAAGCTGATGCTATGATGGGAGCAGTTGTATTGTCAAAAAATGTCTTTACTAAACAGCCAAAGCGCCAATAGGCATTCCAGTGATAGGATCATACTCTAACCCAGAATCATCATAGTAACGAGCGTCAGAACCATATCCATCATTAGAAGAATCATCACCAGAAACATCATTCGGTGTTGAGTCATTTCCTGAACCATTGGATGGAATATTTGGATTATCTGTATTCACATCTGATGTATCCTCATTATCTGTATTCGAGTCGTGATCAAAGTCAGAACCAACATTTGATGAACCCTCATTGCTGGTTTCAGAATCAGGCAAAAATACAGTTAAACCCTCTGCAAAAGGAGCTTCCTTGGGTTTCTGGGGGTTGGTCACAGAAACATTTAACCTATCCTCAGATCCTGTATCTGTAGATGAACTGCTGGTGTCTGGATTATCAGTGCTGGAGGATTCTAACAGAGAAACCCCAGAACCCACTGAGGAAGTTCCGAAACTACCACTACTAAACCCACCACCATTTTGAGCAGTGGAGGTTATGATAGAACGGACTTGAGCATCGGTTAAATTTTCATTCGCATCCAACATTAAAGCAACGATACCCGCAACATGGGGAGTAGCCATAGATGTTCCGTTCCAAGACGCATATCTGTTATTGGGTAAAGTGGAATAAATACTCACTCCAGGAGCCGTTACATAAGCCATTTTGGAGTCATCTCCAGCCCGATTTGAGAAACTCGCCATGTTATTTTTGCTGTCCACAGCACCCACAACTAATCCCCAATCAGTGGCATAGCGACCGGGATATACAGGCAGACTACCCTTACTATTTCCTGCTGCAGATACGACTATCACTCCGTTGTCACTGGCGTATTTAATAGCATCGCGTAAAGCCTGATTCCAGGAACCACCCCCTAAACTCATATTAATGACATCGGCTCCATTATCAACGGCGTAACGAACTCCCTTGGCAATACCTGAAGTATAACCGCTTCCTTGATCGTTTAACACTTTAACAGCCATAATCTCGGCATCATAGGCAATCCCTGTTACACCAAAGTTATTTCGTTCACCGGCAATGGTTCCTGAAACGTGAGTTCCGTGACCATGTACATCTAAGGTATTGTTTGTATTATTGGTAAAGTTCCAACCATAAATATCATCTATATAACCATTCTTATCATCATCTATCCCGTTACCTGCAATCTCTTTAGTGTTCTTCCAAATGTTATTATTCAAGTCAGAATGGTTGCGGTCAACTCCTGTATCTAAGACAGCAACAACTATGTCTTTACCTGTGTAACCTTGGTTCCAAACTTCGGGGGCTTTCACTTTATCAACACCCCAGTTTCTGTCGTTGACTTTACCCACATTGGGGAAAGGTGAAGACTTACCCAATGCTTTAGCAACGGCAGCAGCAGCATTAACTAAACCATAACCTGAGGTGGAATTGTAGTTATGACCTCCTCCTGAACTGGTATTAGCTAAATAAATGTCTGCTGTACGGATATTGTCATCATCCCAACCTCCTTTTTCTTGACGGATAAAGTCATCTTTACCATCCCCATTGTAATCCCCAACAATTAGATTAGTTAAATCCCCTTTGAGACTTTTATAATCCGTCAATTCTTCACGATTAAAAGTACCATCCCCTAAAGATAAATAAATCTCTGCTGTACGAATATTGTCATTATCCCAACCTCCTTTTTCTTGACGAATAAAGTCATCTTTTCCATCTCCATTGTAATCCCCAACAATTAGATTAGTTAAATCTCCTTTGAGACTGGTGTAATCTGTTAATGCTTGACGAGTAAAAGTACCATCTCCTAAAGATAAATAAATGTCTGCTGTACGGATATGATCATTATCCCAACCTCCTTTTTCTTGACGGATAAAGTCATCTTTACCATCCCCATTGTAATCCCCAACAATTATGTTAGTTAAATCCCCTTTGAGACTGGTGTAATCTGTTAATGCTTTACGTTGGAAATTGACTGAATTCACTGCTACCGAATCGTTATACTCTCCTGTTAAAAAATCTTGGTTTTCATTCGAGTTGTTAGTATCTGTTGATAAATCTGGCTCTTTAATGGTTAGATTAGCTAAACTTTCTTCAATATACTGATTCTCGTTACTGTTAAGCTCTAGGGTGTTATAAGAATCCGTTTCTAGTAAAGAGCTTGACATTCCATTCAAAGAGTTTGGAGCACTAGAATTTACTAAATCTTGACCCAAATCATCCTGTTGTGATTGCTCAAACATATACTTATCCTCAGTTATTATTTTGTGATATTAAAATTTAATTGAAGTTAGGGAATTTATTAAATTTAATAGTAAATATAAAGTCAATTAATGCCTGTGACATGAATCACTTTTGTCGATTTTGGATAATTTAATCTACGAAAAATTCCCTATTTTTTGCTTTATTTAAAGAAGTTATAAAGATTGCAAAAAATGTTAATTAATTGCTTTTTGTTTGTCAATTTAACCTAAGAAAAATTACTAATATTACTATCTCATGCCAATAAAATCGAGTAATTTACAGGAGAAAAAATACTCTTTATCGAGATAATAAGCTCTAAAACCTGGCTTTTTAAATTCTCCACTCTAAATTCTAAATTCCCCAAACCGTCATCCCTAGGTTCGGAAAACTACACTACCCTAGAGAACCTGAATCCCGTCACCATAGATATGAGTGATCAAAACTCAGAAAAACCCATTATTAATACTGAGGCTGACCAACAGCTTCGAGTAAGTCTTATAGTAATTAGGGAGTTGTGGATATGGGAAAAGTTGTCGGGATTGATTTAGGAACGACTAACTCTTGTGTAGCTGTAATGGAAGGGGGAAAACCTACTGTTATTGCCAATGCGGAAGGGTTTCGTACTACACCCTCGGTGGTTGCTTATGCGAAAAACGGCGATCGCTTGGTGGGACAAATTGCAAAACGTCAAGGGGTAATGAACCCTGAAAATACCTTTTATTCTGTTAAACGCTTCATTGGACGCAAACATGAAGAAGTGACCAACGAAGCCACAGAAGTCTCTTATCAGATATTACGGGATGGCAATGGTAACGTTAAGTTAGATTGTTCAGCCCAAGGCAAACAATTTGCCCCTGAAGAAATTTCTGCTCAGGTGCTTCGTAAATTAGTTGAAGATGCCAGTAAATATTTGGGAGAAACGGTTACAGAAGCAGTGATCACTGTTCCTGCTTATTTTAACGACTCTCAACGTCAGGCAACTAAAGATGCGGGAAAAATTGCCGGCATTGAAGTTAAACGGATTATTAACGAGCCAACCGCCGCCTCTTTGGCTTACGGGTTGGATAAGAAAAGTAACGAAACCATCCTTGTTTTTGACTTAGGGGGTGGAACCTTTGACGTATCGATTCTGGAAGTGGGTGACGGTGTTTTTGAAGTATTAGCAACCTCTGGAGACACTCACTTAGGAGGTGATGACTTTGATAAGAAAATTGTTGACTTCTTGGCCGGCGAATTTCAAAAAAATGAAGGGATCGATCTACGTAAAGATAAGCAAGCTTTACAACGGTTAACCGAAGCAGCAGAAAAGGCTAAAATCGAACTTTCTAGCGTTACCCAAAGTGAGATTAACCTCCCCTTTATTACTGCCACCCAAGAGGGGCCCAAACACCTCGACACTACTTTAACAAGGGCACAATTTGAGGAACTCTGTTCTGATTTAATCGATCGCAGTCGCATCCCTGTAGAAAAAGCGATGAAGGATGCGAAACTCAGCAATAGTGATATCGATGAAGTGGTCTTAGTTGGGGGTTCCACTCGTATTCCTGCGGTACAAGAATTAGTACAAAAAATCTTAAACAAAGAACCTAACAAAGGGGTTAACCCCGATGAAGTGGTAGCCATGGGTGCTGCTATTCAAGGGGGTGTCTTAGCGGGTGAAGTTAAAGATATCCTTCTATTGGATGTAACACCTCTGTCTCTCGGTGTGGAAACCTTGGGCGGTGTGATGACGAAAATTATTCCCCGTAACACTACCATTCCTACGAAAAAATCTGAGGTCTTCTCTACTGCAGTTGATGGCCAAAGCAATGTAGAAATTCACGTTCTTCAAGGGGAACGGGAAATGGCCAAAGATAACAAAGACTTAGGGTTATTCCGTCTGGATGGCATTCCCCCCGCCCCCCGTGGTGTTCCTCAAATCGAAGTTACCTTTGATATTGATGCTAATGGTATCCTCAATGTCACCGCTAAGGACAAAGGAACCGGTAAAGAACAATCTATCAGTATTACTGGAGCTTCTACTCTGCCCGATACAGAAGTGGATCGCATGGTGAAAGAGGCAGAAGCTAACGCCAGCGCAGATAAGGAACGTCGTGAGAAAATTGACCGCAAGAATCAAGCTGACTCTTTAGTGTATCAAGCTGAAAAACAACTCAATGAGTTAGGAGATAAAGTTCCTGCGGCAGATAAAACTAAGGCAGAAGGGTTAATTAAAGACCTCAAAGATGCGATCGCTCAAGATAATGATGACCAAATCAAGTCTTTAACCGAAGAGTTACAACAACTGCTTTACAGCATTGGTAGCAGCGTTTATCAACAAGCGGGTGGTGCCCCTGGTGCAGCCCCTGATGGTGATGCTGGTACACCTCCGGGTGGTGGCTCTTCTGATGGTGGTGATGATGTGATTGATGCGGAGTTTTCTGAGTCGAAATAATCCCCACTATTTAGAATAGTTGTGAGAAGCATCTTCAATGTAAGATGCTTCTTATTTTGTAATATTTTATAATACATTCTATAAGATCAACAAAGCTCTTGGAAACTGCACTTATAGTAAACTGCATATATTGGTTAATTTTAGGTTAATAAAAAATTAGCAAAAGATAAAGCTTTAGTTATCCAAACTAAATATATATACTTACATATATCTTGCTTCTTGTCAATTGTAATATCTAACTAAAATCATATTATTACTTACACAAATTTACCAAAATATAATGATGTATATCATAGATGAAATTGCTTATGGTATAGGTAAGCTATTAGTTGTTCTCTATATTTTCTTTATTTACTTATGCCGAAAAATATCCCAAAAGATACTCAATCTTTATATAGTATTCTGAGTGAAGGCAAATATTCAGGTTGTATTAAAATAAGTAATCCTATCCATCAGTGGATTAGCTGGGAAGTATACTGTAACCATAATTATATTTATTATGCCACCAGCAGTATCGGTCAACAAGAAAGATTAAAATGTTTATGGAAATATTTTCTACCAAATTTTTCACCACCCAGTTCATTTTTTACTGTTGGTGACTATGAAATTTTTACCAACTGGTGGCAAGAAAACAATTTGCATTTACCTTTACTTCAAAGGCTAATTTCTAATCTCACTCAGGAAGCTTTAACCCATGCTTTAAGCATTGATTCTCCTCTTATCGAATTTTTACCTAATCAACAACTCTTATCTCCTGTTACTTTCTTCTCTTCTCAAAAAATGGCAGAGAGTGCTTATTTAAGAAGTAAGAAATGGAAACAGTACAGCTATCAAAATATTAGCCCATTTCATAGGCTATATTTAAACTCAGACAAAACCCATCAATTTTATCAACTTTGGAAATCTAATCATAGTTCATATTCTGAAAAAAGACCAAGAATTTCTTTCTGGTTATCGAATTTATCTGAAAAATATTGTCTTTATGAATTGGCAGCAGATCGAGGTATTTTACCCTTGAAATTTATGAAGGATTTTCAATATTTATTTAAAGAAAATATTATTGAATTTTTGGATTTTACTGATGTCAATTTAAACAGAAGCAAAGAAACAATAAGCAATCCCAAAAAAGTCAAAGAATCCTTTTCTAATGATTCTCCTATTATTGCTTGTATTGATGATAGTCGCACTGTTCAAAAACACATCAAGAAAACTTTAGAATTGAGCGGCTATCAAACCTTGAATTTAACTGATCCGACTTTATGTTTAACGACACTAGCAAGATATCATCCTAGTTTGATTTTGATGGATATTAATATGCCTCAAATCAATGGATATGAACTTTGCAAAATCTTAAAAAAGTCTCGTAAGTTGAGCGAAATTCCTATTGTTATGTTAACAGGAAGAGATGGTCTTATAGACAGAATACGAGCAAAAAGATTCGGGGTAGAATATTATTTAACCAAACCCTGTAATCCTAAAGAACTAATAGAAGTGGTTAATAATTTAACATCAGTAAAATCAATAAATATTTCTGATAACTCTTCTGTTAATTCAGGCTGATTAACCATTTTATAGACATTATTTATTATTGACGAGGTAAACTAATGAAAACAATTTTAGTTGTGGAAGATACTCACTCTGAAAGAAAATTAATTTCTGCATTATTAAATCATGCTGGTTTTATTACTGCTGCTGCTTCTAATGCTAAGTCTGCCTGGGAATGGCTAGAAAATAATACCTTTCCTGATTTAATTTTGTTAGATATTATTATGCCAGAAGAAACAGGTTTAGAACTATGCAGAAAAATTCGCTTAAATCCTAATTGGAAAAATATTCCTATTGTTTTTTGTAGTTCAAAATCAGAGGAATTTGATCGTTTTTGGGCACTACGTCAAGGAGGTAATGATTATATTACTAAACCCTTTGCACCTCAACAGTTGATTGATGCTGTTTATAAGTATATTGGTTCTTAAATAAAATGAAAAAAGATTATTTTAGTATCGAGTTATCCCAGTCAAACTTTTTGGCTTTACCCTTAGAAAATATGGGAACTGTTCTACAAATTGACCCTGAAAAAATTTGCTTAATTCCTGGGATTTTGCCGGAATTATTAGGAGTAATTAATTATCAAGGCTCTTTGTTATGGGTATTAGATACTGATCAATTTTTTAACATAGAATCAGACTTCTCCTCTTTTCAAAAATCTTTGACAGCTATTATTATGAAATCTACTATTCCAGGAACACGCAAAAAAGTAGCTTTAATTGTCAAAAAAATACAGGGTGTATTAAGTTTAACGAATCAAGCAAAAATACTTTCTACTCACCACAATTTCGCAAAATACCAATATTTTTTAGATTCAATTGTCATGAATAATAATACAATTGTTGGTATTTTAGACACCGATAAAATTCTCAATAGTTTGCAAAATAAAGTGGATTAATAATTCATTTCTATTCTTCTTAAATATGGATTAAAGAACATGGTAAATTTTGATAAAAACAGTCTATCTTCTCAGGAATCCTTAGATAGTGATTCTTCCAATCGTATTACTTTAGAAAGTGTTAAAAGTGATGATTCCTTAACTAAAATAATCGAAGCTAGTAACCTAGAAAAGCTCGGTGACATTGATGGTGCTATTCTTCTCTATCGTCAAGTTATGGAAAATGATCAACAGGGAACTTATAAAGCAATTGCTGAAAAAGCATTAACTGCTCTAAAAAATGATCATAGTTTGGCTCATGTAGATCATAATCAAGAGCAAATAACATCCCCAAAAAATTCCCCTGTAAACTTTAAAAAAAAGTTTTTAAGACGGTTTTACAATTTACCGATTCCAACTAAACAATTGGGAATTTTATTAATTTCAGAAATTGGATCTATCTTAACTGTAGTAGGAGTTGGAGCAGTTTTAATTATTAGTAATGGTCGATTCCAATTAGTGAATCAGGCAAAATCTGAACTACAAGTTGCTGAGATCAACTATAATTCAAAAATTGAGCAAATGGCACTGACTTTTGATAGTCAAGCCAATAATTTTGCTATAGTTGAAGGTGCTGAAAATAAACAAGCAACTGGAACAATTTTGACAACTTTATCCAATGAAATTTATAAGCAAAAAATAGAAATAGCGACCTTAGTAGATAAAAACGGAATAACAATTGCGACTGGAAATATTAAAATAAATGATAACTTATTTGATCCTCATGGATTGGTAACTAAGGCTCTAAAAAATGGAAAAAAGAGTCAATTTACTGAAATTATTTCCTATGATAATTTAGCACAAGAAAATAGACTCACAGCCAAAATATTAGCTGAAGATATGGGGGCTGATCCTAATACTAAACCGAATTTTTTAATCCGTTATACTATCACCCCGGTTCGTAATGGAAAAGCTGAGATTGTGGGGGCTTTAATCTCTGGAGATGTGGTAAAATCTCCTATAGTTAATAATACTTTAACGGCATTTGATAATGGTTATAGTGCCATTTATTTATACGATCAACAGCAAGAATTTAAGTTAGTCACATCTCAATTAATTCGTCCTGATGGAAATCTAATCGGAAATCCTAACTTATCAAATCAACAATTATTAGAAAAAGCTATCGATGCTGAAGGAGAAACAGTTACTAAAGTAGTTAATATTGACAACAATACTTATACAGTTGCAGCCAAAGCACTATTTAATTTTGAAAATCAACCCGTTGGCGTTTTACTGAGAGGAACACCTCATAAAGCTTTAAATGCTTTAATGCAACAAAGTTTAATCCTTCAAGGAATTACCGCAGTCTTGGCTATATGTGTCAGTATTATTTTAGTTAAATTATTGAGTCAAACAATTCTTAAACCCCTTAAGACATTAAGAGAAACAACCCTAGAATTTTCTGAAGGAAATCGTCATATTAGAGCAGAAAAATTTGGTGATGATGAAATGGGAGAATTAGTCACCACCTTTAATACAATGGCTGATAGTATTGTTGCTTCAGAAGCACAGCTATCTGAATCTGCTCAACAACAAGAAGTAGAAGCAGAAAACCAACGACAAGCTAGGGAAAAACTACAACAAGACGTGATTCAAATGTTGTTAGAAATTGAAGAGGCACAGAAAGGAAATTTAACAGTTGAAGCTCAAGTCACAGATGGTGTGGTTGGTTCCGTAGCTGATGCTTTTAATATGACAATTCGGAGTCTTCGTCATTTAGTTTCCCAAGTTCAAACTGTTTCTTCTGAAGTCAATCTTTTAGTATTAGAAAAGGAAACAGAAGTCCAACATCTTTCCCAAGCCGCTATTAATCAGGCTCAAGAAATCAATCAAGTCTTTGAAGGGGTTGCTGATATGAATAATTCCATTCAAAATGTAGCAAACTCAACCCAAGAAGCAGCCAATATTGCTAAACTTGCACGTCAACAAGCCCAACAAGGAGACGTTGCTATGAATCAAACAGTCAATAGTATTCAAAAAATTCGCTTTTCAGTAGCCGCAACTGCCAAAAAATTGAAAAAATTAGCAGAATCTTCTCAAGAAATTTCTCAAATTGTTACGATTATTTCTTCTATTTCTGAGAAAACAAATGTATTAGCTTTTAATGCCTCTATTGAGGCAGCTAGAGCCGGAGAAAATGGGGAAGGATTCAAAACAGTTGCGGATGAAGTTAGCCGTTTAGCAGCTAAGGTTACCAATGCAACACAGGATATTCAACACTTAGTAGAAACCATACAAGAAGACACTTCCTTGGTGTTAGAAGATATGGAAAATAGTACCACAGAAGTTGTAACAGGAACTCAATTAATTCGTCAAACACAAGATATTTTGCAAGGGTTAGCTACTACTAGCGAAAATATTGATGATTATTTAGAAAAAATTACGCAGAATACCACCGCTCAAAGTCATGTTTCTCAACACATTAACGAGAAAATACACGAAGTAGCACTGATTTCTGATCAGACATCATCCCAAGCTGAAACTGTGGTTGATTCTCTGGAAACATTAGTGGATAAAATTAAGGTTTTACAAATGTCTGTAGAAGAGTTTCGTTTACAATATTAACACTATTCTTATTTTAAAATGGGGACAAAAAAATGAACTTTGAATTAGATGAACTTACCCTTGCAGAAATGACAAAAGAAGCGCGTCAGTGCTTTTTAGATGAAGATGCCCCACATTATATAATTACGTTAGAAAAAGAGACAAAAAAGGGCTATAAAAATGCAAACTTTACAGAATTATTACGAGCAGTACATTCCTTGAAGGGGGGTGCTGGTATTGCTCAGTTATCAAGTTTAAGAGAATTAGCTCATCGTTTTGAGGATGTCCTAGTATTCCTAAAAAAAAATCAGCATTCTGATAATCAAAAGGGATGGAACTTGTTAGAATGGACTGTAGATGAAATTACATTTTTGCTACATCAAGCTCGTACTCATAAAGAGGTCTTTGCCGATCCTCATTTATTAAATGATTTGGCAGATTTTGTGATAACAGATTGTCCTCCAACTGATATAATAAGCTACCAAGACTCTTCTCAAGAAAAGTCATTTTTAGAATTAGCTCTAGAAAGAGATTTAGAAAGATGTTTAGCAGAAGTTGAACAACTATCTAAACAAGATTCACCTAGTTTTATACAAGAAAAAGTTATCAATTTTTATGAGGAATGTTTATTATTAGGTGAAACCTTAGAAATACCTTGGCTACTAGATCAAATTGATCCTTTAGAAGAAATAATTAAAAAGGTTCCGGCTCATTATTTATTAGACATTGTTAAAAAATTAATCCTGGAAATACGTCAGAAATCCAAAGATTTTTTGGCAAATAATTTAGATAGAGAATCTGATAATGAAACCCAAAATATTGAGCCTCTTGTAGAGACAAGTGAATCCTTATCATCTAATCTAGAACAAGAAAATCATCAGATTATTTCTGATTCAACAGAAGAAGTAGATTTGTTATCTCATTTACGAATTCCAGTAGAAAGATTAGAAAGAATGACCAATGAAGTAGAAGAATTATTAGTAACAAGAGAAAAATTAAGATTACGACAACAACAACTAAGTCAAGTTACGAGAAAAATAAGAAAAATATCTCGTCAATTTGAACCTATTCAAGAACAAGTACAGAATTTTTATGATCAATTAGCAATTAATTCTGTTTCTATTTCTTCAGACAGTAATAAGGAATTTGATAACTTAGAACTAGATCGTTATACAGGTATTCATAGTAGCTTACAAAGCTTTCAAGAATTAATGCTACAATTTCAAGAAAATTATGCTGATCTTAACTTGATTAATCAAGATATGTCAGATAATTTAGATGTATTTGATAGTAATATTGATGAACTTTATGGTAATGTTACAAAATCTCGATTAGTTCCTTTTAAATTGATTGCTCAAAGATTTTTGCCTCAAGTTCAATCTCTTAATCGTCGCTATAATAAATTAGTTAACTTCTCAGTTGAAGGTGAAAATGTTTTAATTGATCAACTGTTATTAGAACAATTACAAACCCCCCTAACTCATCTTATTAATAATGCTTTTGATCATGGTATTGAATCAATTTCAGAACGATCAATATATCAAAAATCAGAACAAGCCAAGATTGTTTTAACGGCTAACATTGAGAACCATGAATTACAAATTACCGTTAGTGATGATGGCCAAGGTATTGACCTATATAAAGTCTATGAAAGAGCAAAAAGTAAAGGATTCGTTTCATCAAAATTAACCTTTGATAAATTATCTCAAGAAACTATCTTAGATTGGATATTTCATACTGATTTTTCTACGATAGAATCACCTAGTGAACTATCAGGAAGAGGAGTAGGTTTAGACATTGTTCGTAATAAGATACAACAACTAAGAGGAACCATTAAAGTTGAGAGTAAACTCCATAAAGGAAGTAAATTCATCCTCAATATACCCCTTGATCTCAACTTTACTTCTCTGTTTTTAGTTCGATGGCAACATCGTCTTTTGGCTGTTCCAACCTCTAGTGTTTTAGAAACAATTGCCGCTTCAGAATTGATTTTGGAAGATACAAGTGCTGCACATATAAAGTGGAGAAATCAATTAATTCCGGTGTTGAAATTATCTGAATTATTATTCAATAATACGAGTCATAATACATTTGTTAAATCTCAGGTTGGAATCATACTCCAAGGTTCTTCTACACCTTTTTTAGTTATGGTAGATACTCTAATTAGTGAAGAACAACTTTTAGTTAAACCCTTTGATAATACTGTCATTGTTCCTAATTATTTACTCGGTTGTACCATTTTAGGAGGAGGGGAAATTGTTCCCGTTATTTTACCGCAAGCATTCGCTCTGTCATCACCAACAACATCTCCTTCATCTAGTCAGCCAAATAGACAAAAAATAATTGATAAATACGGTACTATTTTAGTAGCAGAAGACTCAGTTGCAACCCGACGTTTACTTCAAAAAATTCTAGAACAAATCGGTTTTAATATCATTGTTTGTCGTGATGGACAAGAAGCATTAGAAAAATTAGAACTGCATCAAGGAGGAATTGATCTGGTGATTTCCGATGTTGAAATGCCTAAAGTGAATGGCTTTGAATTATTGGAAACTATACGCTCTCATGATAATTGGCATCATATTCCTGTGATTATGGCAACATCTCGTACGGGTCAACGTCATCGAGAACAAGGCATTAAATTGGGTGCTAATGCTTACTTAGGTAAACCTATTTTGCCTAAAGTTTTATTAAAAACTATTCAACGTTTTGTGAATATTAATGATATAAAAAATTAATATAAATCAACTGCACTCTACTTGATAAATCTCTTCTGCAACTCGTTTTAAACGTCTGAGTTGTGCTTTCATATCTTTTTTCGTCCAAGACGCAGCAAACTGATTAAACCCCCAACTAACCAGAGGGTTAGGAATATCAAATTGAAAGCGATTAATTAATTGTGTTCCCTGTTGTGTAGGTTTGCATTCCCAGCGATCGCATCCTTTAAAAAAGCCATTAAACTGCCAAACAATTAACCCTGGTTCTCTTTCGATTACCTGACTAATTAAGGTGGGATTAATAGGAGGAATTTGAATCATAAAACGACTTCTTCCCCCAATTTCTGTACTCCATTCTCGGATGGGTTCACACTTTAATGCCGGGTTTAGCCAACGGTGCATTAATTCTAAATCGGTAATACAACGTTCAACAATGGTGGCACTGGCATTAATTGAAATGGTTTGTTCAAAAACTTGGCTTGAAGACATAATTAGGTGGGTTGAAGGAAGTTAGAAGTCGGAAGTCAGGAGAGGGTTAATATTATTAAGCCTCTACAGAAGTTATTTTTGCCTTAAAAAGACAGGTTTTAGATCCTATTATCTCGACAAAAGTTAGTTGAGCCTATGCGGTTATAGTGTACCATCAATAATAAAATAGAGAAGATATAATCATGAAGGGACTTTGGTTAGAAAATCAGCACTTACAGTTAAAAACTGATTTACCCATTCCTGAACCCAGTCAAGAGGAAGCTTTAGTTAGAGTGTTGCAAGCAGGAATTTGTAACACCGACATTGAGCTATTGCGGGGTTATTATCCTTACCAAGGTATTCTTGGTCATGAATTTGTTGGTGTGGTAGAAAAAGGCCCCTCTCATTTAATCAATCAACGGGTTGTTGGTGAAATTAATGCGGCTTGTGGTCATTGTCGTTTTTGTGTTGCAGGATCTCCCACCCATTGCGAAAATCGTACCGTTTTGGGTATTGTTAACCGTAATGGTGCTTTTGCTGATTATTTAACCCTACCCATTAAGAATTTACATCAAGTTCCTAATAATGTGAGCAATGACGAAGCAACTTTTACCGAGCCTTTGGCTGCTGCCTTAGAAATTCAAGAACAGGTAAAAATTGCTCAAAATCAACGGGTGCTCGTAGTAGGAGATGGAAAGTTAGGCCAATTAGTGGCTCAAACCTTAGCCTTAACCGGCACTGATTTGTTGGTAATTGGTCGTCACCCAGAAAAATTGGCCCATCTTGCGGCCAGAGGCATTAAAACAGGTTTAGAAACCGAAGTAACGCCGAGAAGTTTCGATCTGGCTGTCGAATGTACAGGTAATCCCCAAGGGTTTGATCTCGCTCGTCGTTCTCTTTGCCCCCGTGGTATTTTAGTGTTGAAAAGTACCTATGCTGGAAAGTTAACCCTAGATGCCTCGTCTTTAGTGGTTGACGAAATTACGGTCATCGGTTCGCGTTGTGGACCTTTTGCCCCTGCTTTAGCATTACTTAGCAATGAAAAAGTGGACGTTAAACCATTAATACAAGATAGTTATCCCTTAGAAGAAGGAATAAAAGCATTTGAAACGGCACAAAGACGAGGGATGTTAAAAGTTTTATTAACTATGAACAGGTCTTGAGAATATCCTGGTCCAAAGAACTAAGACTATCCAAACGATGATAACCTTCCAAACCAATTTCCCTCCATTGACCATTACCAGCCACTGTCGATGTAGAAGCTATTTCTAAGGAGACTGAATAAGGATACTCTGTTCCGTCATAGGGGTCAATAATCGACATATTAAGTTCATTATCTACAAAGGTTGCTCTAAAACAACTAAACTCTGATCTGGGCATATAAACACCCCCTTTGATATTGCCCTCTTCAACCTGAAAAACCATATATTCTTGTCCAATGATCTCCGGTTCAGAGGAAGTTCCATAAAGATAGGTTCCATCAGGTAACTGATTTTTGTTGTCTGTTTGTGTTAATAATTGTCTTTGATGGCTAAGAACATCTTTCTCGGTTCCCAAAGCAGGTACAGCATTGACAATGGTCAAACTAGACACCAAACTCAAAGAGATTAAATAAAAACGAGTAAGTGAGGGTAAAAATGATTTATTAAATAACATGATCTGCCTTGTAAAAATCCCTAAATTTTCGGTCGACCTATCTTCACCATAGCTCCATAAAAATACAACGACATCACCCAAAAAGGGGATATTGTATCTATTATCGATAGGGTAAATGATAGACAAAAGAACAATGAATCAGTTTATATAACCGACCCTTTTTTCTCATTGATTAAAAGTTAAATGGAAGCCACTTCAACAACATATCAACAACTGCTTCTATGTTTTAGCTTAACTTCTAACAATATCCCACCGCCATGAAAATGTAGTAGGACTTAATTCACTATCAAAAGATTCCTCACAACCACCCATATTCTGCAATCACTTTTCCAAATCCGTCAAGAATTTTCTTAAGTTTTAAGAAGTTATCTATCTTAATACTTCAGGAATTTCTTTTTAACTTGACCATAAAAAAACCATCCATATCATGTTGATGGGGTAATATCTGTATCCAGGGTGAGGCTGTGATGAAAGGGGCAAAAATTCCCTCAGTAGCAGGGGGTTCAATTTTCCAATAGGGATGGCTTGTTAAAAATTCTTCTATGATTTGTTCGTTTTCTAAGGGATTGAGGGTACAAGTGGCATAGACTAAAATTCCTTGGGGTTTGACCCATCTTGCGGCTTCATTTAAGATTTCTTGTTGTAAGATGGACAGTCGTTGAATTTGTTCAGGATTTTGTCGCCAACGGATGTCTGGGTGTCGGTGTAAGGTTCCTAGCCCTGAACAGGGAACATCTACTAAAACCCGATCTGCACTGTCAATAAATTGGGGTAAATGACGACTATCCCCCTCGACAATTTTGATAGAGGTTAATTCCAATCTTTGGGCATTTTGTTGCACTTTTCGCAGACGGGATAAGGTGCGATCGCAAGCGAAAATGATGCCTTGATCTCCCATCAACTCGCCAATCTGGGTTGTTTTTCCGCCGGGTGCCGCACAAGCATCAATAATGGTTTCTCCTGGCTGAGGATCAAGCAAATAACTCACCAGTTGTGCGCTACTATCTTGTACGGTCCAATTACCTTCTTTGAAACCTGGTAAGGTTTGTATTGCTCCTATTTTTCCCTGTAATCTGAGGGCATGGGGAAAGTTAGGGATAGGGTTAACGGTTATGCCCACCTTCGTGAGTTGGCTTTCTAGGGTTTCTCGGCCGGTTTTTAAGGGATTGAGGCGAATATCAAGGGTAGGGGTTTGGTTAAACCAATGACATAACTTTTGGGTGGTGTCTTCTCCCCATTGTTTGACCCAAGTTTCAATCATCCAGTCAGGAAAACTGTAAGCGATCGCTATTTTTTTCAGAGGATCATCAGGGAGGGTTAAGGGCTCGTCTCCTGTTTCACCCTTTCTGATATATTGTCTGAGAATACCGTTAACCACCCCTGAAAGCCTTTGTAACTTGTTTTCTTTGGCTAGGGCGACACTGGTGTTAACGGCGGCTGATGGGGGAATATTATTGAGGTATCGTAGTTGATAGAGCCCTAGATGAAGAATGCGTCTTAAGTCGGGGGGTTGTTGTTGGGCGGTTTTTTTCGCCAGTTGATCGATTAATTGGTCGAGGGTTCTTTGATGACGCACAATGCCATAGACTAACTCTGTGCATAAACTGCGATCGCTTGGTTTAAGGGTACTCTTTTGCAAGGCACGATCTAAGGCGACATCAGTATAACTCTCTTTTCGATCTATTTCTCGCAGAATTTTCAGGGCCAGTTGACGACTATTTGTTGCTTTAGAATCGGGTAACAATGATCAATTCTCCATTCTCAATTCTCCATTCTCCATTCCCCATTCCCCACTCTCCATTCCCCACTCTCCATTCCCCATTCTCCATTCTCCACTCTCCACTCTCCATTCTCCATTCTCCATTCCCCATTCTCCATTCTCCATTCCTCCTGCTATACATTAGTTTGAACTTGATGAGACACCCATTGTGTTGCTTCTTGTGGTGTCATAGGTTTAGCAAAAAAGTAGCCTTGGCCCAATTCACAGTTTAACCCTTGTAGGTGATTGAATTGTTCACGGGTTTCAATCCCTTCTGCCACAACATTCATCCCTAAAGTATGGGCTAAATTGATGATCATCGGAACAATGGCTTTATCTGTAATTCCCAATTTACTAATAAAAGATCGGTCAATTTTTAAGGTATCAATGGGAAATTCATGTAACCGACTCAAGGAAGAGTAACCTGTTCCAAAATCATCAATACATAATCCTAACCCTAAACTTTTTAGTTCTTGGACTTTTTCGACTTCATTATGAACAGTTTCTAAGAGACAACTTTCGGTAATTTCCAATTTCAAACTCCTACCTTCAAGATTGGTATTCTCCAGTAACTGCTCTAGTTTTTTCCGCCATTGCTCTTGCTTTAATTGTTGTGCTGACACATTGACATTAATGATTAATTTAGCTGCTTTTCTACTCAATTCTTGCCAGGTTTGTAGTTGATAACAAGCTTGTTCTAATACCCACCAACCAATAGAATTAATCAGCCCACTTTCTTCGGCAATGGGAATAAATTCAATAGGAGAAACAGATCCTTTGATGGGATGCTCCCATCTTAATAGGGCTTCAAAACCACTTAAGTAACCAGTGTTCAACTCAACAATGGGTTGATAATAAAGGGATAATTGATTATTTTTGATAGCTTTTCTAAGCTCTGTCTCTAATTGAATTCTATTTAAGGCATCTGCTTTTATTTTGGGATTAAAGATAGCATAGTTCTCTTTTTGATCTGCTTTAGCTTGATACATTGCTAGTTTAGCATCTCTAATCATCTTTTCAGGTTTTTTATACTTTTTATCTTCATTGAAATTTATACCAATATGAACCCGAATAAAAACTTGATGCTGCTCAACTTCAATAGGATAGTTAAGAACGTTCAAAAGTTGTTGAGCCATGAAAGTTATTTCTTGGCAAGATAAATTTTTCACTAATAGGATAAATTCATCTTCTGCTAACTTGGCCAGGGTATCTTCTACCCTGATTCTGCTTCGTAATCTTTTGATTATCTTCGATATTAAATCATTATCTTTTTCACTATTTAAACTTTCATTAACTAATTGAAAATTATCCAAATGAAGAATAAGAATAGCTAAATAGTCTGGAAGAGGTGCTGTGACTGCTGACAGTGAATTTTCTAGGTATTTATAAAACCATTCACGACTAGGTAAATCAGTTATAGAGTCTTCTAATAAGACAGAATTGAAAGCTTGTTTCTCGGATATATTATTAGCAACTTCTTGAACCGTTCCTTGATAATAAATCACTTGTCCCCATTGATTAGAAACAGCCCAAATATTTTGAATAACTTCAATAATTTCTCTATCTCTACGATAAATTTTGGATTGGTAATTTATAATTTCTCCATTTCTTTTCAAGATGTTAAAAATATTATCTTTTTCCTTGACATTAACATACAATTTATTTCTGTGATCATCAATATTTTCTAATAATTGTTTAGGACTCTCATAGCCATAAATTTTGGCTAAAGCAGGGTTAACATCTAAAAAAGAACCTTCCGATGTTAACTTAAAAATTCCCTGATGACTTCTTTCAAAAATTTTATAATACTCCCTTTCTGCATGAATTAATGCTTCTTCTATCTGCTTTCTTTTCGTCACATCGCGAGATACACATAATATGTCTTTTATTTTACCTGTTTTTGGGTTTAAAATAGGCTTTCCTCTGGTTTCTATCCAGATTTTATAACCCTCTTTATGATAACTGCGATAAGTGACAGCAGCCATCCCTTTCTTTTCTGTTAATTCTTGGTAAAATTGTTGAATTAAATGTCGATCTTGATGATCACAAAAAGATTCTATTGTGTGACCAATTAAAGTGTTAGGATCATAGCCGAATAACTCTTTAGAAGAAAAAGAAACATATTGATAAACTCCTTGTGGACTATGGGTTGTCACTAAATCGGGTAAGTTATCTAAAATGAAACTATGAGGTTGTTGATTGCTTTTAATCACTGTTTCTTTATGCTTCTTTTGAGTAACTTCTCGCGACACGCAGATAATTCTCTTAATCTCTCCTAAATACTGATCAGGAATCACTTTGGCTGCAGTTTCTAACCAGATATAATGTCCTCTGTGATGGCGGATTCGGTAGGTAATAGGAGCCGGATTCCATTGTTGTTTTAATTGCTGATAAAAATCTTTAATTAGATGACAGTCTTCTGGGTGACAAAAAACTTCTGCTGATTGTCCAATAAATGCTTTTTCCTCATAACCTAATAAGGATTGGCATGAGGAAGAAATATATAAATAAGTCCCCTCTGCTGTATGGGAACTAATCATATCAGTTAGATTTTCTAAAATCAACTGTTCATGATTTTCTGCTGCTGTTTGAAAGATTTTTTGGGCTTTAGATTGCTCGTTACTTTTCATGATTATTAACCTTATGACTGTCCAGTATGACTTGAAATAATACTAACTTTAACAACTATAAAACAGCCAATAACAATACTCTGTCAAAACTTATAGACGGGGGAAAATTGTGCCGACAATTAAGGGTCAATTAATACAATTGCTTTGTCATCATGATTCCCTTCGTTCTTGGTTATTCTAATTTTCCCTAATCTATCAATAGGCTAACATAAGAAATTCGTTTTCTATAGTAATCTAAAATATTATTTATCTTTACATAAATAGTATTTTTTTACAATTCTTATATTTTCAATACCAAAATTAATATTTTCTTTATAAAAAAGTGCCATAACAATCTCAAAATTAAACGAGAATTGATGTGGATCAATCGTTCAAGCAATGTAAATGGGAAAAAAGTTAGGAACCTTGTATGGGATTAGTGTGGGAACAGGCGATCCTGAATTAATTACAGTTAAAGGACAACGTTTGTTAAACAAAGTACCCGTTATTGCCTTTCCTATGGGGGTTGCTCAAAACTCAGGGTTAGCCGAAACAATTATCGCCCCTTGGATAAAACCAGAGCAAAGGAGCTTACCCCTTCATTTTCCTTATGTCCAAGATGCTCAACAACTACGACAAGCTTGGAAAAAGGCAGCAGAAAGGGTTTGGCAGTATCTTGAGCAGGGAATGGATGTTGCTTTTGCTTGTGAAGGGGATGTCAGTTTTTATAGTACCTTTACCTACTTAGCCCAAACTCTCCTCGAATATCATCCTCAAGTTATGGTTACAACTATTCCTGGAGTATGTTCCCCCATGGCTGCTGCTTCAGCATTAGGTATCCCCTTAACCCTTCGTTCTCAAAATTTAGCCATTCTCCCTGTTTTGTATCATGAGAATGAGTTAGAAGCCCTGTTAGATTGGGCTGATGTCATTGTTTTACTAAAAGTTAGTTCGGTTTATCATCAAGTTTGGCAACAATTAGATCGTTTAAACCTCTTGGAGAGGAGTTTTATTGTAGAATGGGCAACCAAACCCGAACAAAAAATCTATCGTAACCTACGCTATCATAGTGATCTGTCTCTTTCTTATTTTTCGATCATGATCATCGAAGTCAACCCCTGTAACATTTTTTAACATCTTGTCAACGTTGATATTAAGGGACTTCAAAATAAAAAAAGCAAAATGTATTCTTTGTTACAGCAAAAAAAAGGTTTACTTATTATAGGCAATTAGATTATAGTAAACAGTAAGCCCTCCTAGTCACTTGGTGAATTGATATGAGTCTTACTACCCTACCGTCTCCTTCTGCCTCTCACGCTTCTAGCAGTTATACAATCAACATGATCAAAGACGAAGTCCGTCATTTAGTTGAAACTGGTATTGTTAGTCGTAAACAACCTCTCTATGTCCTTTGTGAGTTTATTCCTCCCCGTGAGTGGGTTTGTGTCGAAATTGAATTAGAAAGATGTGAGTATTTATTACGGGATCAAATTGGTGATCTTATTCCTTGCGAAAAATGGGAAAACGATTAGCCCACGATTATAAAACAACTTTCCTGACTTCCGCAAGTCCACTGATCAGATAAGCAGTTCAATTACTATTGTTACTAATAAACCCGTTTGAATACACTGAATTAAGTCCTAGTTCCGAAACTAGGACTTGAATTATTTTAGGGGCAGAAGTATAAAGGAAAGTGGAAGTTTATGCCCTTTTTAACACAAACAGGTAGAGAATGTAATGAACAATACAAAAAGTCTTGGCAACTTTCTCTCAAAAGTCCGATCATGTGAGTGATTAGGGTTTTGATGTTCACTGGTTTGATGTTCTAGTTATGAATCTTCCTACACAATCTTCCGTTAAATTTTCTCGCTATTCTATCGAAATTCTACAACAAGAAGCCCGCCACCTCGTAGATCGAGGTGCCATTAGTCGTCAACAACCGATTTCTATTTTATGTGATTACATACCACCGAGGGAATGGATCTCGATTGAAAATGAATTAGAAAAATCCGACTATTTGTTACGCGATCGCATCAACGATCTCATTGGTTCAGAAACTTGGTCGAACGACTAAAAATAGATAGTCTTTATCCCACAAGCCCTGTCCCTACCTAAAAATACCATCAAGCACACCCATATGTTAGGTGGGGACTTCTTTCAGCAATTCCCTTAAATTAAGTAGATTTTTAAGACTTTTTTTTCTGCCGTAAGGTTTCGATCTCTTCTCTGAGACTGATAATTTTTTCGGTCAGTTGTTGAATTTCCTGGTTAACACTTGCTTTAGTAGAGGTTGTAGGGTAAGGAGAGGTTTTTGAGGGGGATGGTTGATTTAACCATTGTTCCACAAATATGCGGGCTTCTTGTTCTGTTGTTTCCCCTTTTTTAGCCCATTCTTCAATTTTTTGGCTTATTTCTTGTTGAAGTTGAGAAAGGGTTTGATTGCGTTTTTGAGGATCTTGGAGGGTTTCTAGGATAGATGCACTAACCCCGATCCCAACATGAAAGGTTTGCTGTAATAATTGTAAGGGGGTATCTGAATTCATAAGAAAAAGCAAATCATTATAGTATTTACATTTAATATATAAACGGTAACACAGCCTTCGAGACTGTAACAAACAAGATATTTGTCGTACGAGATTATGCCGTAAGTGTCAATTTTCTCGCTCAATCATTAAATATTCTTGAGAATATCAGGTAATCCCACACTTTTAGGGTTAACAAAATTGCCTTGAAAGTCAATTGTTTTTTCTTCATTGGTAGCTGCATCTTTAATTGTTCTTGCTTCAGCTAAAGCCCGACGAATTTCTGCTTTTTCTAACTCATCATCGACTCCACCTAATAAATAAATTAAAAGACGACTGGCTAATTTTTTACCCGATACCTGGATCCGTTTTTTCATCGGATCATAAAGAATACCATACCAAAGAGATTGAGAAGTATTAATATAACTAAAGCCTCCAATTTCATCAAAATAGATTAATTTTTTAGCTATTTTTTCGAGATTTATCTGTTTTCTAAATACTAAAAATCCTAAAGCTTGTGCTAAAGCAACTTGTCCAACAGGACGAAATAGAAGATTACCTTCACCCTCTCTTTTTTCATGACTAAATTGTCTTAATTCATCGGTAGTAACCCCTTGTTCCAATTGACGATAACTTGGTAACATAGCTAAATTATCAAATAATTGAGACAAATAACTTAATCCTTCTTCTATTTCTTGTTCATCTGGACGTAAGGCAATTAAATTCTTTTTATCTTGATTTCTCCAATGGGAAAATTTATAGGATAAATACCCTTCTACCATATCTTGTAAACCTTGTAAGGTAATCAAAACAGTGGATTTATTAGAGATGGTTGCACTATCCCAATTAATGCGAGGTTTCCAATCTTTTTCATGTCTATCTTTTAACAAAGGATGGGTAATAGCCAGCCGTCTAGCAAGAATAGCAAATCCATCATCTTCATTTAATAAAACTAACTGTCCCTTACTTAAAGAAATAGCCATACGGTTAACATGAACAAACACAGAGCGTACCCGTCTTCTTGCTTCTTCATAGGTTTCTCCTTTAATGACAGCAGGAATAATTTCAATACCAATCTTTTCGTGAGGTAAACTTTGTAATAAGTCAGGATCTAAATTATATTCCTTAATTAAGTCATCAAGATTGATAACTTTACCACTTGCTTTTCTTGACTTATTATAAATATTTAATTTTCCTGTTCTCAATAATTCAATTAATCCTTGAATACCCATCAAACGATGTTGTCCATCTAGGGCAAAAATAGAATAAGATTCTCCGATATTGAGTAATCCTAGAGTTTCTTTTTGATCTAAAGCCACGAACTTATCTACACTGACTTTTGCTCGACCATTTCTATCCCATTGAGAAGCAGTGGGATCGTTAACCCAATCGCAACTAATGACGACTAAAATCGGTGGAAATTTGTGATTATCTAATACTGTTAAATATTGAGCTAAATGGGCTTGTCTTGACCAATCTAAAGGACGTTGTTTCAATTCTTCTACCGTTTCTGCGTCCCGAATAATATTATTCGTTTCAGGGTCATATTTATGACTAAACAAGGCTAATTCAAGGGCAAAAGAAACCCGACTCGCTAACCATTCTAGGGAGACAGAGCCTAAATAACCTTGAGTGGTTCCCATATGAGTTTTTTGGACAAAAAGTTGCTCTTGAGCAGATAAATAACGCTCTAGTAGTGAAGTTAGGGCTTGTTTTTCTTCGCTTTCTTGATGTAAAAGTTTGCTGGTAATATCTTGATCCATGTTGAGAGATACTTACGTTTTGTGTCTATTATCCACCATTGATGGGTTACAAACTGCTTGATGAGTCACTATGATATCAATTATGATCAGCATTGACCCATAGAATTAAGTGTCCCTATGGGTAGTATAGAACAGGAAAAAATGATTATGCACCCTCATTTAGAGACAGCATTCGCTCAACGTCAAGCCCTGAAGATTATTAGTGGGCTGACAAATTTTGACCAAGCAAACGTTTCAGCCATTGTAAAAGCAGCCCAAGCTGGGGGCGCAACCTTTGTGGATATTGCTGCTTCCGCTAGTTTGGTTCGTCATGTTCGTACCCTCATTGATCTACCTATTTGTGTCTCTGCTGTAGAACCTGACTTATTAGCAGAAGCAGTGGATGCAGGGGCAGATCTAGTGGAAATTGGTAATTTTGATGCGTTTTATGCACAAGGAAAACGGTTTGAAGCCCCCGAAGTCTTAGCTTTAACCCAAGAAACTCGTACTTTATTACCTGAGACAACCCTTTGTGTCACGGTTCCCCATATTCTTCCTTTAGATGAACAGGTACAACTGGCAGAGGCTTTAGTAGAAGCCGGTGCTAACCTCATTCAAACAGAAGGGGGAACCAGTAGTCATCCTATCCATGCCGGAACCTTAGGGTTAATAGAAAAAGCGGCCCCAACCTTGGCTGCAGCTTATAGCATTTCTCGCGCCGTTTCTGTCCCTATTATCTGTGCGTCAGGGTTATCCAGTGTTACTGCACCGATGGCCATCACTGCTGGTGCATCGGGAGTTGGTGTGGGTTCTGCCATTAACCAACTTAATGATGAGGTGGCTATGGTGGCGGCTGTTCGTTCCTTAGTTGAAGCATTACACCATTCTGTTGGCATTCGGGCTTAAATTTGGGGTTTGGGAGGCAACGTCATCTAGAAATCTTTCTTTGTGCCTCCTGCCTCACTCAAAAGCCCTTAAAAATTCACCAAAGGAACTCTATAGGTTGGTCTTTGAACGTCTCCTAAACTATTGTCATGGTTTTCTAGTGTTTGATTGAGAGCCTCTGTTTTCGCTTCAAGGGAGTTTTTATTAGGTTCTAAAGAAGGAATCTCGATCAAGGGAGGATACTCTCCTCCGACAGCTAGTTCTTCGATTGGATTATTAGAAACTGTTCCCTCCAAGTCTTGTACCGTTCCCGTATAAACTTCTAACGGCTTAGGATCAGTGATAATTTCTGGCTCAGCTAAAGAAGATGGGACAATCATCAGTCCACTCATCCCCAAAAAGAAACATCCCAGGGCAATTTTAGAAAATTGTGTTAAGGTGTTAAACATACTGATTTTTTCTCCTATGGTGAGTGAGGTAATCAAGAAAATTGACATTATTACTGAACGGAAAAAAGTTAAAAACCTATGGAAGTAGGTTAACTAAGTAAGAACGAAATGATCAGTTTATCTATTGGATAAACCTATAACTGTAAAAGCCTAACGGAGTTATAAGTCGTTTTGCTCATAAGGCTCTAAGCCTCATCAAAAAAACTCTGAGTTAATTCATAGATGCGGTTCTATTGTCCACAACCTTCATGTTATACCCTAAAAAAGTTTTTAGAGATATGGCTTAATTAAACTGTAGCCATTGGAGGTCCTAGGAAGTTTCAAAATACTAAACATATTAATTCCTTGACTAATCCCAACTTGATTATTGCGAGAATTGAAGGTTAATACAATAAAAATAAACAAAAATTTTCTAGCCAACCACTAATTAAGACAGTGAAGGGAAACGTAAAATAATACGTTTCCACAACTCAAACGGCAACACTATAGGCCTTCCCATACTGATGAGGTATCCTAATCATCCTTTTGAGACATGAGGAACAATTTATGTGCCCCCCATCAGTCCGAGAAACGCTATATCTCATCAAATTAACTAGCTGCTTCAGCCGCTTTCTGAGATGCTTTGATAGTTCTACGAGAAGAAGAACGAGTGGTTTCTGATGCTTCAAGGGGAGCAAACTCAATATGATTGAGCAAAGTCGTAACAAAAGCAAAAAGTAAAAATGGTAAAGATAAAACTAAGACTAAACCCACCATTGCCAAGGCGTACATTTGACGAGTGCTACTCCACAACCCTAACGCACTAGCTAAGGTCAGGAAAATAACGATTAACCAAACAATAATTTGACCGTAGATATCCCCAAAGGTTAGGGTACAAACCATACGGTATTTTTGAAAGTTCTTGTCCATTATAAAAATTCCTACAATCAATTAGCTACTTCTGATGTTCTACGTTAATAAGGATGATGGGCTAAAGGACTATATTTAAAGATTTTTATAAACTATCGCAATATCACTTTACAATTCATCCCTTACCTGTCAACAATTGCTCACAAATTATTCAATTATGATGAAAATAAGGATCTTTCGAGATAATTATCAAAGGTCATAATAGGCTAGAAAGCAGAAGAATCAATATGATGTGATATTTAGTTAGGAGGTTGTTTCCCTTATGTCAGGAGACTCACGTATCGAAAATCGGGACTATACCCTGATGATCGACAAAAGCAGTAGTATGGCTACTTCTGATGGTCCTGATGGCAAAACCCGTTGGCAAATTGCCCAGGAGTCAACCTTAGCCTTAGCAAAGAAGTGCGAAGAGATAGATCCCGATGGGATTACAGTTTATGTCTTTTCCGGTCGTTTTAGACGCTATGACAATGTAACGTCAGATAAAGTCACAAAAGTTTATGAAGAAAATGAACCAATGGGGCAAACTGACTTAGCTAGTGTTCTAGAAGATGCCCTCAACAACTATTTTGAACGCAAAGCAGAAGGTACAGCTAAAACTAATGGAGAAACTTTTCTCATTATTACCGATGGAGAACCCACCGATCGCAAGGCTGTAATCAGTCTTATTATCAATGCGTCTCAGAAACTTGATCTAGATGAGGAGTTAGGTATTTCCTTTGTCCAAGTGGGAACGGATAAGAAAGCCACTCAATTTTTTAAAGCGTTAGATGACGATCTTCAAGGGGTGGGGGCCAAGTTCGATATCGTTGATACAGTTACTGTAGATGATATGAAGGGTATGTCTTTGACTGAGGTACTGTTAAAGGCTCTGATCGATTAATTAAGAGGGATTTTGACCTAATAGCAATTTCCTAGAGTTTAGCCAAGCTTTTTTGTAGGGGTTCGGACCCCTACAAGGTTTATTTGTTCACAAAAATACTTAACAAAACTCGTCCTAATAAGTAATAGTGGGCTTGAATGGTTAGGCCTACATTGTTCGCAAAATCTTCTCTTTCTTGCGCTGAATAAAAACGAATACCCCCAGGAGAAAAGGGAATTGATCGTACAGTACCCAGTAAAGTAGAATCAACTAAATAGAATTTTCCTTGAGGCCGTAAAATACGACTGACTTCCTTGAAAACCTTTTGTGGATGAGGATAGTGAAGAAAACTAATTGTATTAAAAACTGCATCAAATTGATGATCAGCAAAGGGAAGACATTCGGCATTGCCTTGTGTATAAATTAAACGAGGATGATGTCGATTATTTTCTCTCGCTTCTTTCAACATTTGAGGGGATAAGTCGACTCCTGTTCCTTGTAAGTCAGGAAATTTATGAGCCAAACGATTTAATAATCGACCGGTTCCACATCCTAAATCTAACACATAGGAAGGATGAGGTAAACTCACATAAGATAATAATCTTTTGTGTAGGGACTGATAGAAAATAGTGGTAAAAATTAAATCATAATTAGGGGCCCACCCATCAAAAAAGGAAGCTTTCTGGTCAAATATTGGTTCACTCATTGCTTTATTTAATAATACTCATTTGTCATTGCTTGTAGTCCATCAACTACAATTCCTTTGCCTACTGCTTCCATTTTCCACTCTCCATCTTCCCGATAAACTTCTGCGAGAATCATCCCCGTTTTACCATCATATTCTTGTCCTAAAAGGGTATAACGAGCGATTTCTTTATTATTCGCTAAATCTACCAGACGAACAAAGGCATTTTTAACCATACCAAAGCTTTGTTTTCGTTGCTTACAGTTATATATATTAACCACAAAAACGAGCCTAGCAATATCGTCAGGAATCTTCGGTAAATCAACAATAATGCGTTCATCATCTCCTTCTCCTGCACCAGTTAAATTATCCCCCAAATGAAGAATTGCTCCGGAACGATGATTAAGATTACTAAAATAAATTACCTCAGATTTAGTTTTCAGCTTACCCTTTTCGTTAAGACACAGAACTGAAGCATCGAGATCAAATTCATCCCTTTTAAACAGCCCTAAAATTCCCTTAGACTCAGCAACATCCCAACCTAAACCACACATTATTTTAGTCAGCCCTGGAGCTTCTTTTTTAAGGGAAATTCGTTGTCCTTTTGTAAGATTAATTGCCATGATATCACCTAATTAGAATAACGGTTAAGGATGGCCTGTAAACCCCCTTGATATCCTGCACCTACTGCTCCCATGCGCCATTGCCCATCTTTATTATAGATTTCTGCAATAATTAGGGCAGTTTCAATCGAATAGTCTTCTGTTAAATCGTAGCGTAATATCTCTTCTTTGTTTTCCACATTTACTAACCTAACAAAAGCATTTTCTACCTGTCCAAAACTTTGATTTCTTTTGTCTGCTTCATGGATTGTCACAACAAAAACTAATTTTTTGACATCGTTGGGAATCTTGGTGAAATTGACTAAAATAACTTCATCATCTCCTTCCCCTGCACCAGTTAAGTTGTCTCCCATATGTTCAACGGAATGATGAGCATCGGGACTTTTCAGATTGTTATAAAAAACGAAGTGAGTATCAGAAATGAGTTTCTCATCTTCTCCTAGTAAAAAGACAGAAGCATCGAGATCAAAATCATTTCCTGTGTCAACTTTTTTGACATCCCATCCTAGTCCAACAAAAGCAGCCTTTAATCCAGGACTTACTTTTTCTAAGGAAACTCTTTGACCTTTACTTAGTGATATTGCCATAATGGTTTATCTAGATAATTGTTTGTTCTTCTCTAATTGGAATAACGGTTAAGAATCGCTTCCAAACCTCCTTGATATCCTGATCCTACCGCAGTCATGCGCCATTCTCCATCTTTGTTATAAATTTCTGCAATAATTAGGGCAGTTTCAATGGAGTAGTCTTCGGTCAAATCATAACGTAATACCTCTTCTTTGCTTTCTACATTTACTAATCTGACAAAAGCATTTTCTATCTGTCCAAAGTTTTGATTTCTTTTATCTGCTTCATGAATGGTTACTACAAAAACTATTTTTTTGACATCTTTAGGAACCTTGGTGAAATTGACTAAAATAACTTCGTCGTCTCCTTCTCCTGCTCCGGTTAAGTTATCTCCCATATGTTCAATAGAATGGTCGGGATCAGGACTTTTTAGGTTATTATAAAAAATAAGGTGCTGATCAGAAACTAATTTCTCATTTTCTCCTAGTAAAAAAACCGAACAATCAATATCAAAATCATTTCCTGTATCCACTTGTTTGACATCCCATCCTAACCCAACTAAGGCCGCTTTTAATCCGGGACTTGCCTTTTCTAAGGAGATTCTTTGACCTTTACTGAGTGAGATTGCCATAATTTTTTCCTTAATTCGGTTACTTTTTGAGGTGAATTTTATTTGACTGAAGAAGGAGCATTTACAACAGCTAAATAATCAACGGCAGCTTCTAAACTAGATGAATAACGAGTAGAAAATTCCTCAAACCAGAAGCCTTCATCAGAATAGGGATCTAGATTTTCTAACCATTGTTTAGCTTGACGAATCAATAACTTTTGCTGTTGTTGTTTTCTCTGTTCAGTATACCTTATTTCTTCCTGATTTTGGTGGGTTATTGTTTCTGTTTGAGTTTCTTTTTTTTGCTGTAGTTGCTGCTTGAACTTAGATAAATTTTGACTGATTTCTTGGTTTTTTGGTTCAAAAATCTTTTTATCTACTGTTAGCTCTTGTTTTTGCTGTTTTTGATAATCAGATTTTAGTTTTTCTAGAAGATTATCCGTTGAAGAAGTTTGATTGTTAACTTCTTTTAAATTAATCCTGTCGTCTTTTTTCGTTATACAATATTTTTGTTGCTCAATCATATCTTTGTTAAGTCCTCGATTTATAGCTTCTAAGGCAATTAATACAGG
>JAAUYJ010167671.1_pt1 | contig 41312 bp, 40 predicted proteins | sample 7278031 | NCBI WGS metagenome assembly JAAUYJ01 (sample SAMN14350222, study PRJNA611818) | marine sediment metagenome | isolation source: surface marine sediment (1.8m) | place: French Polynesia: Moorea | collected 2018-08 | reverse complement strand
ATACCAAATCCGCTTTAGAAAGTAGATAATCATATTAAGAAGGCAGAGGGAGCAGGGGAAGCAGAGGAGGCAGGGATTGTAGATGGGGGCCGCACGAAACTATTTTGTTCAAACCTCCAACTTAAGTTAACCTGAGTTCGATATAGGGCAATTTGGAGACAACTTACTAAAATTAGTAGTCTCAAACCCTCATTGTCTGGTTTACAAAAGAATAACCCCGAACTCCGAACTCCGAACTCACGTTAAGTTAGAGGTAATCCTAAATTCTAAATTCGCGCATTCTGATTGACAATCATTTCTAAAATAGTCCCGTGAAACCCATATTTATCTCCATATTATCCCTACTCATTTTTGATAAACCATCTTTAACAACTCTTGCCCAACCACCAACAACAATACCAGAATTAGATTCTTCTAGCAAAGAAACTTCTTCTTGTTTAAGATCTACTCCAGACACAGAAGATGAGAGCTTTTTTATTGAATATATTAATGTGGAAGGCAATACGGTACTTGATAGGGAAATTTCTAGCCTGGTGCTTCCTTTTAATCAACAAAAAGTAACCCTAGAAAATTTATTATGTTTACGCTCGCAAATTACCGACCTTTATCTGGCCAATGGCTACAGTAATTCTGGAGCTTTTCTCCCTAACAATCAAGATTTAAGTCAAGAAATTGTTACAATTCAAGTTATTGAAGGGAGTTTAGAAGATATACAAATTATTGGTTTAGAACGTCTGCAAGATAATTATATTCGTAGTCGTCTAGAATTAGGCATAGGAAATCCTTTAAATCAAAATAGCATCGAAGAAGCCCTAGAATTATTAAAATCAAACCCTTTAATTCAACAAATTAATGCTGAATTAACCGCAGGAAGCAGCCCAGGAAAAAGTATTTTAATTGTGGAAGTCAAAGAAGCTTCTGCTTTTCAAACAAGCATTGGAACCGATAATTATCGTCCTCCTAGCATCGGCTCTACTCAAGGAATTATCTCTTTAAATCATAATAACTTAGTGGGTTGGGGAGACAGTATCTATGCCGAATATAACCGCACAGAGGGACTTGATTTTTATAATCTTTCTTATACTGTTCCTGTTAATGCTTATGATGGAAACATTAGTCTTCGTTATTGGAATAGTGATAGTGGAATTATTACTGAACAATTCGATGAATTTGATATTAATAGTGCAAATGAAACTATATCTTTTACTTTTCGTAAACCCATTATCAAAAATATTAATCATGAATTCAGTTTAGGTCTTACTTTAGATCGTCGTCGAGAACAAACTTTTTTACTAGACGAACCATTTTCCTTGTCCATTGCCGCAGAAAATGGCACAACTAAACTAACAGGAATTCGTTTTTTTCAAGAATACTTAAACCGTGGAGCAACCAGTGTCTTAGCTGTACGTTCTCAGTTAAATTTTGGGGTTGATCTTTTTAATCCAACTATTAATAATCTCGGAGTAGATGGACGTTTTTTTTCTTGGCAAGGTCAGATACAATGGGTCAAACAAGTATCCCCAAGATGGTTATTATTAACCAGTATTGATACTCAATTAACCCCTGATTCTTTACTTCCTTTAGAACAAATTCCTATAGGGGGTATTAATAGTGTCCGAGGATATCGTCAAAATGAACTGCTAACTGATAATGGTTTTATTGCTTCAATAGAAACTCAATTTTCCCTTTTAGAAAATTCAAGAGCATTACAATTAACCCCTTTTTTTGAATTTGGAACGGGGTGGAATAATTTAATTGTAGATCCCGACCCTGCTACATTAATTGGTATTGGATTAGGGTTACGTTGGGCAATTACGCCTCGTATTGGTCTTCGTGTTGATTATGGAATTCCCCTAGAACCTACGAGAAAACAAGGTAATTCTTGGCAAGAAAATGGTTTTTATTTCTCATTACGCTATCAACCTTTTTGAAGTTAATTAGCAGCCGATGGTGTCTGGATTGCACGAGCAATCAATCAAAATTTAGAATGACCGACCCCTTAAGTTGTAAGATAGCTTTTAGTATATGTACTCACAGTATCAGAAAGAGAGACTCACCACCGAATCTCTTGGAAACAATTAACGATAAAAATTAATTAATGTCATTTTTGCGTCCTGTTAGTGGAAAACCCAGTGCGATTAATCTAGTTTTTGTTGGCTTGATGGCCGTTTCCATCTTATTAGCCAGTTATACAGGGAGAATGGAGGCCGTTACCCAAGCGAGCGTAGACGCAGCTAAAAGTGCGGTGCAATTAGCCATTGGGTTAATTGGAGTCATGGCACTTTGGTTAGGGTTAATTCGTGTTCTCGAAGCGGGAGGATTGATGTTAACCCTAGCCGAGTGGTTAAAACCCTTGATGGTTCGATTATTTCCAGATGTTCCTCCTACTCATCCGGCCATGGGGGCAATGTTATTGAATATCTCGGCTAATATGTTGGGATTGGGGAATGCAGCGACTCCTTTCGGTTTGAAGGCCATGGTTGAACTCAATAAACTTAATCCCTTGGAAGGAACAGCGACTAACGCAATGTGTTTATTTTTGGCCATTAATACCTCCAGTGTCACTTTATTTCCTTTGACGATTATTGGAGTAAGAGCAGCCGCCGGCAGCAACCTTCCTGCGGCGATTTGGCTGCCGACATTAGCAGCGACAACTGTTTCAACTATTGTTGGAGTCTCCGTGGCGACTTGGTTAGGTCATCGGGATCAGGATTATGCTCAATCGGTTTCACAATCATCTATCCTAGAAACAAAGACGTTGAGGGAAGAAACAGAAACGGATCAAGAAGAAATAGAGGAAGAGAATGGTTTAGACAGGGAAGAAAAGCAAAATTTTGACCATTTACTGTACACTCCTGGTTTATTTTCTCGATTTGTGGCTTGGGGCTTGGTGGGGACATTTTTAGGAGGGTTTCTTTATCAGGGATTGAAGAGTGAGAATTATTTTCAATTTATTAGGTCTGATTTTCTAGCTCATTGGTTGCTTCCAGGGTTAATGTTGTTAATTGTTGTCTATGGTGTTGGACGAGGGGTGAAAGTCTATGAAGCGGTTACGGAGGGAGCCAAACAAGGTTTTGATATTGCGATTCGGATTATTCCTTTTTTAGTCGCCATTTTAGTCGCTATTGGAATGTTTCGTGCATCAGGAGCAATGGACTGGATTACAGTTTTTTTAAGTCCTTATACAGAGTGGATTGGCCTTCCTGTTGATGTTTTACCGATGGCTTTATTACGTCCCTTATCTGGGAGTGGAGCGTTTGGTTTGATGAGTGAAGCCATAGAACGAGATCCCAACTCCTATAGTGCCTTTGTTTCTTCTGTCATGATGGGTAGCACGGAAACAACTTTTTATGTCTTAGCCGTCTACTTTGGCTCCATTGGGATCATGAATATTCGTCACGGATTAGTAGCTGCTTTATTAGCCGATTTTTCAGGAATTGTATCCGCTTGTCTGTTGGCTCAAATTTTTTGGTCAGGATAATAAAGAATAACACCGAACCCACGTCGATAAATTTATGAGTCGTACCTATCAAACTACTGGCATTATCTTAAAAGGAATGCCTTTTCAAGAAGCTGATCGCTTGGTGACACTTTTATCTCCTGAATATGGGTTAATTCGTGCAATTGTTCCTGGTGCTAGAAAACAAAAATCAAGTTTAAGGGGAAGGTGTGAATTATTTGTCGTTAATAGGTTACTTATTGCCAAAGGGCGATCGCTTGATAAAATTACTCAAGCTGAAACCCTCGAATCTTATCCAGGGTTAAGTAAAAACTTAGGAAAGCTGGCAGCCGCTCAATATTTAGCCGAATTGGTCTTAAATTTTGCTTTGGATGATCTTCCTCAAGAAGAAGTTTTTGCACTCTTAAATGAGCATTTGCGACGGTTAGAACGGATGTCCGTGGCTGAGAGTTTATATAGTTATTTGGCACAAGCTGTTTTCCATTTATTGGCCATCGCAGGCATTGGACCCCAAGTTCATTACTGTTGTCTGACGCAAGAAGATTTAACCCCTAATTTTTCTGAACCTAATTGGTGTGTGGGTTTTAGTTTTGATGCAGGAGGTATCATCAATTTAGAGGTCAAAAATAAGGAAACACAAGACCCCAATTCTCTTGTTTTTCCAGTTATTAATCATAAACTGAAAGCCCCCACCTTGGCTTTATTACAACACCTAAATCAATCTTCTTTACCCTATCCAGGCAAAATTTTACCCGCAAGTATTCTTGATAGTGATTTTGCAGTTCCTTGGTCAGAATTAGAATACATTTTAAGAAATTATGCTCAATATCACTTAGGGCGTTCTTTTCGTTCTGTTACCCTGATTGATAATTTACCTGAAGCAGAATTTTAAGGAAATTTAGAAAAAAAATAGGGGAACCGTTATTCTGTGTTGCTGAACGATTCCACCTGCCGATCCATCCTTGAGAGGAGAACACTTATTGATTTCATCATAGGTTTATTAAAAATAATTGTCAATAGTTTTGAGAAAGATTGTCAATAAACCCTCACATAACCTGACTTCGATATAGGGAAATTTGGAGACAACTTACTAAAATCAGCAGTCTCAAAGCCTCATTGTCTCGTTTAAAAAATAATAATCCCGAACTCCGAACTCAGGTTCACATGGAAGAGACCAAGAAAATTTGACCTCTTCCATGTGAGCAAACTTTAGAACTTAAAGGTAGTCCGCAGAACCCCTACCCAAATACTATTGTTGTCGTCATCTCCTTCTGGGTTAATCACCACATAGAAACCAGGAGTTAACAAGATATTGTCATTCAGGGGATATTTGTATTGAGCTTCGATGATGTAAGGCGTGTCCCGATCAGGAACCCTTAAATCTCCTGGGAGGGCATCAATACGCTCTGCGGTAACAAATTGACCTCCACCGACAGAAAGTACAGCCCCTTCTTTAAAGATATCAACGGCAGAGAGTACACCAGCCCAAGTCCATAAATCCGCACCAAGGCCGCGACGATCATCTCCATTAGCTGGGTTAGCAAACCCTTGGGCGCGGGCTAAAGCATAAGCACCTGTGGCATGGAGATGGAAAGTATCATTGATACGCCAGTCCCCTGTTAGACCATAACTATCCCGTAGGGTTGGTGCATCTAGGAAGGGATCACTGGCCACACGGCTACCGTTACTAGAAGAAAGATTAGCATCACCCTCTGCAAAATAAGAGAAAACATAGGTGAAACTAAAGGATAAATTATCGCTGGGATAAGCGGATAATTGACCCCCAGCACTGTAGGAACCATTAAATAAACCTTCTCCTAAGTCTGGGCTATTACCATTGTCAGCTAAGTAGAGACCTCTGACTGTAAATAAATCGTCCCAGAACTTATATTCACCACCAGCCCCAATCCCTTCAGGACCACGGAATACCAAAGGATTACGACGCATAAAGCGAGATAAGGCGCCCGATCCTCCACTGGCGAAGAAAGGGTTTCCTACGTCAAAAATATTATCAATATCTAAAGCACTGGTTCCCACAAAGCCTCGGAAATTACCAATGGGGAAGCGATAGTAAACGTCATTAAATTCCACATCAGCATCGGTAGAAGCATCATGGCCTAATCTGGCCATAGTGGTTCCCGTTGCCCGATCCCAACGAGGGATGGTTCCTGACTGAAAACGAACCCTTAAACGATCTTTTCCATAGAAACTACTATCAAAATTAAAACGAGTCCGGAAGGCAAGGGTGGCATTGTCGTCAATACGTCGGGTTATGTTTTCGTTACTGAGACCAAAGTTTTCAATGGCATCTCGTTGACGAGAATCGATCGCTCTTTCCCCTGCTGCGGTGGAAAAGGTAAAGAGAACTTCTGCGTTTAACTTGGTGGTTGTGGAAAACTGATGATCTTCCAAAAACGCTACCCGTTCCTCTAGATTACCTATGCGCGCCCCCAAAGCGATTAATTCTTGCTCAAATTCTTGTGCTAGGCGCTTTAATTTCTCGATGTCTTCCCGTAAAACAGCTACATTTTCCTGTAATAACCGTTCTATTGTATTTAAACAAGCGTTTAAACCAGCAGCAAACTCCCAACGAGAGGTGGCGCGGTTGCCTCGAAACGTGCGATCGGGATAACCTACAATACAGCCATAACGCTCAACTAAACTTCTTAAAGCTTCATAAGCCCAATCAGTAGGAGACACATCCCGTAACTCAGAAATACTGGTCACTTGAGACATTCCATCCCCAGAACTATTATCCCGAAACTGTTTGCTAGTATCTCGGTTCAAAGGGGTTTTTAGGGTTGGACGATTTTGTAAAATTCCCAGGGCTTCATCTGGGGATATAATATCTTCTTGGGCCCCAGATACAGTTGGGTTAGCCATAGTTCCTGTGGTGGCTAACAGAGAAAAGCCGAAAGCTACTGGCATTGTTTTTAGCCATTTAGCTAATAAAGTTGACATAGATTTAAGATCCTCACACCTGGATAGACCAGTTTCCCTAATGATTATACAGACTATATGGTAGAAAGTGGTTTTTAATAGATAGTTAAGAACAGACTAAGAGAATTTTATTGTCAATCTAAATCTCAGCATAAATCCCCGCATGACTGAGTGGGTGGGATTCATACCGACTATTAAAGAAGTCAAAAGTCAATCAGAATGCGCTAATTACTGCTCCCTCAAGTTGGAGGCTTGAAACAAGGAAAATTCTTCTTCTCTTGGTCCATTGGATATGGCGAGGAAACCTCGCCATCCCTGGATCGCTTTTCATTTAATTATTTTATATAGCCAAATTTAAAACCAAAAAAATCTAAAATAAGGGGATTATTACGCAAAAAGTCGAACTTTATCTTGCTTATTCCATTTTACGAATTTTAATCAATTTGAATCTCTTGAAAGACTTCTACTAGCCTTAATTTGCCCTCTTGAAAACTTAAGAACCAAGAATTCCACGACTTTAGCTTAGGGAAGTCGTGGCAGTATCAAGTGAAAATACTTAACTAGAATTAGCATAATTATTTCTAGTCAAAACTTTATCGAAGTATTCATAAAAAAATCCCTAGATTTACTGTTTTGATTCCGTTAAAAAGTGGGAATAATAGAGACGTGACAAATATCACTTATTGGTCCTACACTAAGTCACTGTAATTTGTCACGAAAACTTCAAGAATAGCAGTTCGGTCTAGCTTGAAAAATCTAGGTCAATCTTGTTGTTTTTCTTTGCTTTGAATGCACCCTTATATAAAAAATTTAGGACGCAAAATATGAATACAAAATATACACAAATCTTTTTGTTTCTTTCCCGATTTTCCCGAAAAAATAACAAAGGTTTTGCCATGGCCTTTTGTTTAACTATTGGGGTAGTTCTAGCTGCGACGGGAACAGCTATGCTTATCAGAAGTAGTAATGAGAGTAAAAACGTCGCTGCTCAAGAAAACACCGCTAGGGCTTCAGCTAAAGCTGATGTTGCTGTTGGACGAATGCGTAGGTTTTTAAATGAACCCCAACATAGAGAACTTATAAAAAAGCCTCTAGGTGATTGGGCAGGCTTTACTGGTTCTGATAATGATAGTAATAATAATAATGATAATAGTGATAATAGTGAGACCAGTGATTCTAGTGGGATAGAAGGTATTGCTTGCGATGGTGATTCAGGTTCAGAGGATTCAGGTTCAGAGGATTCAGGTTCAGAGGATTCAGATACAGAGAATGCTGAGTCTGAAGCAGTTGACACTGCAATGCTACAAAAGCTTTTAGCAAAAGAATGGATTCCCATTGATAATAATGATCCATCAGCCGGAGATTACCGTTTACGAGATTACTGCTTAGTAGAACCTGAAATAAACGATATAAATGGCAATAGAGAATGTCCCTCAAGTGAAGCTCAGGTCGATCCAGAGGAGCTTGACAGAGTCTGGTTGCAAGTTGAAGCTCGTGCTATTAATAATGATAGCGATGATCTCAACACAAATAATTCGATTAGGGCTGTAGAAACAATGATTACCCTCAACAAACCTCTCACCGAAGAAGAAGAAGAAGAAGAAGAGGAAGAGGGTGGGGGTACTGATATTCCGGGATTATGGGTAAGTGATACCGATAATGGATCGGGAGGAAGAATAGATAATGCTAAACTCTCCAGTAATAACTATAAGGCAGTGAATGCGGATACCTGGGTAGACTGCACTCATAATAAGAGTGATAGCAGTCTAGTACAAAAGAATAAGATTGATCCTACCCCCATCGCCATACGAGGTCAACAGATTATCCCTGGATTTTTAGATGTTCGGGATGATTTACCTGCGGTTCCGCCTATTCCCTCGTCAGGAGTTAAAAATATGGGATCTCGTGATTGGAGTGATTGTTATGCAACCCTTCCTCGTATCCCTGAAAATAGTTCTAGTTGTAGTGTTGGTTCAGGAACAGATACTCCTGTTGGGGATACTTATTACTATAAATTTACTGGTGATGACTCCCTTAAAGTTAATAACGCACAACTGAGAATTAAACCTCCTGTCGGGAAGAAAGTCGTAATTTTTGTTACTGGAGGCATTCAAGTAGATGGCACTGGGAAAAAGCATGGTCCTTCAGCCACTTGCAGGAGCCACACCAATACCAATCAAACAATGAAGGTAGATTCCTACATTGGTGATCCCGATGATCCCAGTAAACTAGAAATTTACAGTACCTCAAACTCAAAAGAAGTCAAATTGTCGGGTCAAAATATTATTAGTGGTTTTATTCATGCACCCAAGACCAAGGTTCTCATATCTCAATCAGAAATTCGTGGGGCAGTATGGGCTAAGGAGTTTGATGCCAGCAACAGTGGGGGAGGCTCTTCTGGTTGCGCTTACGCTGTTAGACAAATGGATGTGGGTACACTTCTTGTAACCGGCGGCGGGGATGAAACTGAAACTGAAACTGAAGAAACAGCACCCTCTCAAGCGCCACCCACCCTTGGAACTATAGGTTCGTATCGAACCCTTGAAGCTAAGTAACCTATCTCTCAATACTGTTCGTTTAATCAGATTTTCTGCTTTTGATAGGGAAGGGTGGCAATAGGAAGCATAGGGAATCAAGAATTAAGAAACAATCAAATTTACCCATTGCACATTTGCCTTGATCTCCTGACACTTCCCATCCCCCTAACACCGTCGTCTTGTCTAGAAACTTAAACCATGAACAAACTACTTTTTAAACTGATACTTCATCGGTCAAAACCCAAAAATAATCAAGGATTTAGTCTCTTTGAAGTTACCATTTCCATCTTAATCTCTTCGGCCTTTTTGATGGGAACCTTACAAGCGATGACCATCAATGCTGTGATGCAAATTAAATCCGAACGAAAAGCTAAGGCTAATTTTTGGATTCAACAAGATATCGAACAATTACAAGCGATCGCCAGTGCCATGAAGCTTGACAATTACATCTTGGATACGGGAGAGGAAGAAAATGACCAAGAGAGGGACATACGTGAACTTCTCAATTCTGACGATCTCAATGGACGAAGGCTTTGTCGTCGTTCCAAGAAAAAGAAAGACGAACGTTTTGGAGCCGATTTTGTCAAGCTCACTGACTACTTGCTGCAAGAAGATCGATATCCAGAAAAAGATCCTGAGGGGGAAGACTATCCTGCTGCCTACGCTGGAAAATCTATCCAGGCAACTAAATCCAATATCAATATTACTGCTAATACCAAGGTTTTCTCAGATACTATCGAATTTACTCAATATGAGATGGATGAGGATAGGAATATTATTTACACCGACGATGTGCCAAAAACCTATACCGCCAAAGACTCCAACGGTAACAATAAAAAAGTGGTGGTGCAAATAGTCGCTAATGGCAGTGAGGAGGAAGATAACCCCGATGCCCAGAACAATCTTATCAACAAAAATTACCGTCTCGTTCGACTGATGAGTGTTGATAGTCAGACTAAATACGACCTTGTCCAAGTTTATTATCGAGTAGGAGAACCCTATGATCCCACAGATCCCAATCCCACAACAAGAGGAAAAGACGACAATAACGACTTCCTGCGAGACGAAGAATCCGGCAGGAGGTCGATTATTTCCTATAATTATACGGAGATTATGCCGGCCGCTGTTAATGAGTGCAGTTAGTAATCCCCATCAGGGATTAACCTTGATGGAGGTGGGTATTGTCGTTGTAATTTCTGGCATAATTGCAGGGATGGGTATCCCTCATGTACTGGCTCTGTTGCACGGGGATGAAGTTCAACAAGGAGTTGATAATATTCAACTAGCTTTACAAGATGCCCAAAAACAGGCTATTCGTCATGCCAAATCCTGCACCATTGTCATTAATCCACAACCCCAGTTACAAGGGAATGGGCAAGCAGATAATATTTATGTCAAAGATAGCGAGGCTCACGATGGTTGTTTAGGTTCCGTTGAAAGAAAAATACCAGCCAAGGCCACCATTGAAAGTAATTTCCCCAACAATGAGATCAGTTTTTCTTTTAAAGGAAATACCACCAGTGCTGGAACCATTCTCGTTAAACCCAAGCAAGGAATTGGGGAAACTAAATGCCTAGTAATGGGTGTGGGTTTGGGAATTATTAGAACAGGTATCGTGAAACCAGAGGAAGAGGACAAGGCAAACCCCAAGTGTGAACAATTAATAGAAAACTAAAGGACAATCATGTTAAAAATCTATTTAAAACTACTACAAAAATATCGTCCTTCTGCTGGTTGGACATTGGCTGAATTAATGATTGCTGCAGGCATGACGATGATGGTCCTGATGGGAGCAGGATTTGGTTTAGTTACTCTTTTACAAGAAAATAAAGTTGCCAATGCAACTGGGGAAATGCAGCAGGATGTGAACCGAGCCACTGAATTTATCTCGGATGAAATTCGCAATGCTAAAATCGTTGAACATTTTGCCAGAGGAGATGATATTCAGCCCAGCAATCTTCACAGGGTTGAGGGGTATGCTCCTACGTTTTGGCGAAAATATATTCAAGGGAAAGGAAGCGATGCTAAAGTACCGATTTTGGCCTTGAAAATTGAAGGGGTTTATGAACGAGTTGTTTACTATGTCGATGACGTTGATACAAATGACGTTTGGAATGGTCCTGGGGTCATTAGACGTTTTGGACCGTCTTTTAAGCTGGATGGAACTCACAGTGACGAACAAAAAAAAGATCCGAGTAAATGGAAAAGTGATGCGCTAGTGGATATGATACCAACTGCCTTAGAACCCGGTCAAAAACAGTGTTCCAATTTACCCCCAGACAATGAACTTTCTAATGGTTATATTGCTACAGATACTCAAGGTATGGAATGGTATCGTCTTCCCCCAGCAGAAGCAGATGTAAAAGGGTTTTTTGTCTGTGTTCGAGAAGACAAACAGTTGGTACAACTCAATATCAAAGGAACAAATGTCGATCAATTCAAGCATTTATATGGAAAAGAGAAAGAAAATAAAGATATATTCGCCAAAGAAACTCGTCATACTGAGAAGATGCAGTACAATGTAAATACAATGGTTCACGCTCGTTCTGAAGTGATCGGTAGTGATGGTCAGTCTTTGCCACTTTTCTCTATCATTGGCGGGAAAATTGCTTTTCAGGAAACAGGTCGGGCTAACTTAAATGTTCTTTATCTTGATGTCCCTTGTGTGGCTCAAGGTCTTGATCCCAGTGCTCCAGTTCCCACATTTGATCCCAACAACATTGAAACTTATATCACTGTTTTGGATTCAGAAAAAGGAATCGCTGGTAAGGAGGGATTAGTGGAAGGGACCAATATAGGAGAATCTGTTTCAGTTCCTGCTAACACTCAAATAAGTGCGAAAATGGCAGAAAAGTCGGTTTGTGGTGTTGCTGGGGAGAAAATGGTTATTGAAATTAGTAACGCTGATCTGGTTAAATTTGCCACTAATGACAATAGTGATCATGTTACCTTGAATGCGCTCATCGAGGATGATCTCTCACAATCAAAATACAGTGGTATCATTAATCAATTAGAGAGGAACAATTTAATTCGGTCTGATGGTTCTAATACTTATAACTTTACCCTTGCAGATAATCAGATTCTCTTTTTCGTTGAGTATGAAACCCACGAGGTAACTGGTATAGACGCTAACAATATGCCCATACTAGAGCCTCAGACAGATGGGAATTATGATGATGGGATAATTCTGATAGAACTAACAAGGTAGAATTTTATGGGGGCTTGTGAGGCCAACAGTTTACAATTGCTGTTAAATTCTTAAGATGAAATTATGAACTGGTGGCAAAAACTTCAAGATAATCCTTTAGCTCGTTTTGGGGCAGTTTTACTGATCGTTTTTTATTTAGCGGTTATTGCGGCTGATTTTGTGGCTCCTTATGATCCTTATTCGTCTCAAGCTGATGGCTCTTTGCTCCCCCCCACTCATATTTATTGGAAAAATCAAGATGGTCAATTTGTTGGACCTCATGTTTATCCAACAACTCAAAGTCCTACAGATATAGAAACGGGAAAACGCAGTTTAAACGTTGATTTTAATTATCCCTCACCGATTCGTTTATTGGTTAAAGGTGATACTTATCAATTATTTAAAATTAGTCTCCCCTTACCCCCTTCTTTTGAGGAAGTGGAACTCTTTTCAGGTATTCCTCTCGATCGCCATCTTTTGGGAACTATTGGACCGGGTAAACTTAACCTCCTAGGAACGGATGAACAGGCACGGGATCAGTTCAGCCGTTTACTTTTTGGGGGGAGGATTAGCTTATTTATTGGTTTAGTGGGCATTCTCGTCTCTTTCCCCCTGGGGATGATTGTGGGCGGGATTTCTGGCTATTTTGGCGGTTGGATCGATGCGGTGCTAATGCGTCTGGTGGAAGTGTTAATGACCATTCCTGGTATTTATCTGTTAGTGGCCTTAGCGGCTGTTCTTCCCCCCAGTTTAACCAGTGGGCAACGATTTTTATTAATTGTTTTAATTACTTCTTTCATTGGTTGGTCTGGACTCGCTAGGGTGATCCGAGGTCAAGTTCTTTCTCTTAAAGAACAAGAGTTTGTCCAAGCAGCAAAGACTATGGGGGCTACTCCTTGGCGCATTATTGTTCGTCATGTTCTTCCCCAAACCGCGACTTATATCATTATTTCGGCAACCTTAGCGGTTCCTGGGTTCATTGTCTCTGAATCTGTTTTAAGCCTCATTGGTTTAGGAATTCAACAACCTGATCCCAGTTGGGGTAATTTACTCTCTGTTTCTACTAATGCCTCTATTTTAGTCCTACAACCCTGGCTCATTTGGCCCCCTGCACTTCTGATTATTTTGACGGTTCTTTCCTTTAATTTACTTGGAGATGGCCTCAGAGATGCTTTAGATCCTCGCAGCCTAGAATAGTTGCTGCTTAATCGACGGACTGGCTATCTCTCGCTAATAGTTTTTTAGCTATATCTTTTTGTTAAGTTCTGCTTCTTGCCAAAAATTCTCCCTTGACTTTTTTGGGAAGGTTAAGGGAAACTTACAATAATTGGAGTAGCTTACTAATAAAATGTTAACTTTTGCTAAAATTTGATTAATAATGCTACGGTTAATCAAGATTTATATCTTGAGCAGAATGGGCAAAATTAATCCTTTTAGGAAAAAATCCCTGTTTCGCCCCCCTATACACTCCTATTCTAGAATCAACCATGAACATGGAAACCCTAGAATTCATTATCTATCCTGATGGCCGTGTCAAAGAAACAGTCACAGGCATAATGGGTTCCTCTTGTCAAGAGGTAACAAAAGCGATCGAAGCACAATTGGGACGAGTCATTTCTACCCAAAAGACTTCCCAATACTACGCTCAACCCAATACCCAATCAACAAAAGCTACTAATCAAGCATCTTTTAGTGATTGGTAAGGGTTGATTCTTTCTTGATTGTCCAACCTTGTTTAACGTTTTAAATTACAGAGAATATGTCACACTTTAGTAACATCAAAACCCAAATTCGTAATCTTTCTTCTCTCAAAGCCTCCCTTAGTGATATGGGAATTGATTGGAAAGAAGGTCCTCATCCCGTTAGAGGATATCAAGGACAAACCCTTACTGCCGAGGTTGTTGTTGAACAAGAGAATAACTATGACATTGGTTTTAGCTGGAATGGTAGCGAATATGAATTAGTTGCTGATTTACAATATTGGCAGCAACCTCTATCAGTTGACGGGTTCCTGAAAAAAGTGACTCAAGGTTATGCTTTACATACCATCTTGGATGAGTCTAGTAAACAGGGGTTCCAAGTTGCCCAACAACAAAAGAATGAAGACGGTTCTATTCGCCTCGTTGTTCAACGCTGGAGTGCGTAATGACTGATTTTTCAGCCACCCCCGATCGTTCCGGTTTAGAACCGGAACTAGGGGGAATTTTCCGAGATAATCCTGAGAGAACCGGCTTTGAGCCGGAATTAGGAGGTGAACTTCGACAGAGAGGCGTTTACGTCGATGAGGTCACTTGTATAGGTTGTAAACACTGCGCTCACGTTGCCCCTAATACTTTTTATATTGAATCAGATTATGGGCGATCGCGGGTTTACAATCAAGATGGGGATCAAGAGGATACCATTCAAGAGGCCATTGATACTTGTCCTGTTGATTGTATTCACTGGGTAGATTATACCGAGTTAAAGGGACTCGAAGAAGTTCGTAAGCATCAACAAGTTAAACCCCTTGGTTTTCCTCAAGTTAATCACGATCCGAAAAGGCGAACAAAACCTTCTTAACAAAATTAATTTACTGGTTTGGGGTGAGCAATAGGGATATTTTTCCTCTGAGTTAATTATTGCTCACTTTTCGCTGAAATGTACAACAATGAATAAAGGTTGGATTTACCGAGAGCAGGTTAAACCCAAGAGTGCGGGATTAACGGTGATTGAGCATTATAGCAAAAACTATCATCATTCTAATTATCAAGAATGGTTAGAAAGGATTAGCTCAGGTCAAATTTTCCTTAACAATAAGATTACAACTGCTGATACTATTTTACAAACAGGACAATGGTTAAGTTATCATCGTCCTCCTTGGCAAGAACCAGAGGTTCCTTTAGATTTTGATATTGTTTATGAAGATGAGCATATATTAGTCATTAACAAGCCTTCAGGACTTCCCGTTTTACCTGGAGGAGGTTTTTTAGAACATACTTTATTATGGCAGTTAAAGAAACAGTATCCGGAAGATAAACCTGTGCCTATTCATCGTTTAGGTAGAGGAACATCAGGGTTAATGTTAATCGGAAGATCATCCCCGGCTCGTTCCCATTTGACTAGACAAATGCGAGATCACAAAATCGAAAAAGTCTATCAAACTTTGATTGGTAAAAGCGATCTTCCTAATAAATTTACTATTAATCATTCTATTGGCAAAATTCCTCACCCCATTTTGGGTTACATTTATGGGGCTAAAGCAGATGGAAAATATGCTTATAGTGAGTGTCAAGTATTAAAAAGAATGTCCGATAAGACATTGTTAGAAGTAACCATATTAACTGGTCGTCCTCATCAAATTAGAATCCATTTAGCCAGTGTTGGATATCCTTTATTGGGTGATCCTTTATATACCATTGGAGGACTTCCTCAAGTTAGTAAAAATGCTCAAAAAGGAAAAATAAAAGTTCCTGGAGATTGTGGTTATTTTCTCCATTCCTATCAGGTTTCTTTTGTTCATCCTATTACCAATAAATCTTTAAATTTCACCTCTAATTTGAGTTGGACGAATCCTCAGTTAATTTTTTAATATAATAATCAAACTAATTCAACCACCTATTCAAAAAAAGTTTTATAGAGAATGAAAGTAAATGAATTTTATATCTGAATTAAGAAATTGCTTAGTTTCTGAAAAGGAAGTTTATGATCTATCTAGAAATGAAGAGTTTAAAGAATTCAATTTTAACAGTTATTAACCAATTTTATCGCTTGGAAAAACGATTAGAAGAAATTTATAGTTCTATTAAAAATATGTCACAAAATCAATCAAAATACAATTTATCAAATGCTTCCAAAGTTCAGATTATTGAGAATATCAATAGCCCTATTGGAAACCAAAATATTTCTCAAAATAATACTGAAAATGTTGAGATATTTCTTGAAGAATTACAAGAATTCAAGAAAATAATGGAAAATTTACAAGAAAAATATGATAATGTTAATGATAGCCAAGCTATTACAATTAGAGATAGAAAATTAAGAGAAATTGAGCGTAATCAACCTGAAAGATGGAAAAAATTTTTACAACTTAAACGGTTATGGAAGGGCATAAAAGGTGGTGCAATAAAATTAGGTGAACACTTCGCTGAAGACACTCCTTGGGGAAAAGCAGCAATTGGTTTTATTGAAGCGGTTAGTGATGATATAGATTAAAAAAAAATAGGCGAATGGATAAAATTTGCCTACTTTTAATATTATTATTGATGTTTAAAAAAACTAAATTGCAATACTCTGGGGAATATGAGAAGGCTGTAAATAAACGTAAGGAGTTTTGCCTTCTTGTTTCAGTTTCTTGTTACGTTCTTTGAGTTGAGATTCAATCTCTCTTAAACGCTTGCGAAAGTCTTTGAACACTTGTTTATCTGGTTCTTGTTTGAAGGGATTAGGTAAGGTTAAAAGACTCTTACTTGTGATGGGAGGAAGAATAGTTAAGACTTTAACTAAGACAATTTGTTTGATGGTTTGTTGTCTTCCTGGTAACCATGTTAACAACATTTCTTCTCGTTTTTCTTCTGTGTTTACTGTGTAAAGGGAAGAGAAGGGTTTGTATAATGCAAAAGGCATATTTGCTACCCAGGCACCATAATCATACTGTCCAAAGTTTACCGCAGCGTGTTGAGTGGTTGCGAGGAAAATCATTGTTGTGACAATTTCGATAAGATCGTCAACATTATTTAACTTTCCTGTTAATTGAGATGCCTTTTCTGGTGGCAGTAATCCTTTAAGAGTGCCTTTTTTTGGCCCAATTAATTCATTTTTCCAATCTTGTAACTTGTCATCATTTTCAACAGCTTGGTTATCTTTGTAGTGATTTTTAATCACATCACCAACATACTTTTTCGTAGCATCCCACATCAATAGGGCATCATGTTTATAGTAATAGTTAGGTAAGTGCTCAACGCCACGGGATTTTAAACTATGGGGTAAGGCTTTTTTGTAGAATTCCCAAGGTTCGCCTTGATAGTCAGTTGATAATCCTTTGCCCCAATAAGCACGACTTAATAATTCATTGGAGCTAGTATAGCCTAAAGCACCTGTGGAATCAAAAAATCCCCCTCTTCCCAAAAAGGTAGAACGGGCCATGTAGTTGATAGCTAAGGTGTTAAAAAAGTGAGGTTTCAACAGTTGATAAAGGATATGATCAGAGGATAAAATTCTATAGGTACTAACAGCACAAACTTCTATGGCCAAATGAGTATCAAGTAAGTGAGCAATAATCCCTTGATAAGCAATATCAGTAGCAGAAACCGCTAATTTAGCTGCTTTCCATTCAGTTGCAGAGGATTTCGGTGTAAAAATTTCAGGATGGGGATCGCTTTCTTTGTCGTGTTTTTGCTTAACCTTAATGGCAACAGGTACTAATTCGTCCTTATCATTAAGATGAAATAAGCATAAGGGAGAAGATGTATAACGTCCCAATTGATCCTCTTGATTAGCATCAATGATATCCTCAAAGATTTCGTAATCAACTAGATATAATTTATGGTTATCGAAAGCAGATTGCAAAGAAAAATCATCTCCTAAATGGGGCTTAAGATGAGCCTCTGTAACAGGAAACTTACTAGCAACCGCAATATCTTCTGGCTTACATTTTCTCATTAAAACAGGGTTAAGACCTTGTAAGAATTGGCGACCAAATTCCACATCGTCTAATTGTTGATCTTTGTAAAGATCAGCGATTAAAGGTTTGGGTAAGAATGGCCATTTGAAAAATTGGAATAAATCTTTGAACTTTTCCCACTGATCAGCATGGGCTAAAAGAACTCCTAACCCGAAATCAGCAACTCCCTTTGGTTTGAATTGTGTTCTGCTTGAATAACCCAAAACATGAAACAGTTGAGTAATAATCAAAATTAAAACAGACTTGAGGGCAGTGAAATCAAAGCATAAAATTTTAAAAAAACTAAATCCTTCGCCTTTAGGAAGTCCTTTAACATAAGGGGGTGCGCCAGGATAACGTTTTTCTGGCTCAATCCATGGAAACATATCTTTGAGACTACTCGACATGATTGTAATGACTCCTGAATTAATGAGTTAGGACCGAAAACAAATCTCAATAACAAGGTGCGTCCATGCAATGTAACGTACCTAAAAAATTAGAAGCGATCGCACTATTAAAACCTATTCAAAGGATAGTTTATGATTAGGCGATCGCCTCAATTCCAACACTGATACAATTAGGGGGATAGGAACCACTAGAACAGTATATAAATTGGTTAGGGAGCGAAACAATAGCCTTTGTCCCTCATCATTGACAAGATCAAGAATGGGGTTTCCGAGTGCCACTGAGAGTCCGACTATTGTATAGACAGTTGTGAGAACAAACAAAACTAGAAGATACCCAAGGGCAATGGAGCGACTATTCTTGAACGGTAGTGCTTTCATTGCATAAAAGTAGAGAACATTCTCGAAAGCAACTAAAAACAAAAGGAACTGAAAGCCCATGTAGGGTAAATAATGATTCAAGAAGCTGACTTCTGGATTCCAGACAAACACCATTCTAAACCAGACAGTCAATAAAATTTCAATGGGTAAGAAAATTGCTGAGACTATATAAACATACTGTGGAGCTTTATGTTCTCGATAGGCATCTTGAATTCTCAAAAAGTTGAAAATGACATAAAGCAGAAAAGGCACTTCCCACAAAGGTAACAGCATAGCCGAAACGGTGCGACTTGGCTCATGATCTAACCAATTACAGGCATGATTAAACCCAAATAGTTTATAGATTGCTGTGGTTTCGGGATCAACATCAACCAATGTCGCCGTCAAAATGGCTCCAACCAGCAGTATAATGATTAACCCCACATAAGAAATAATCCTCAAAATTTCTGGATTAAATCTTATAGAAAAGGCATAATTTGGGGTTTCATTATTGGCAGAATTGTCGACAGTCATATCAGTAAAGTGAGTTCGGTGTTAGGAGTTCGGTGTTATGATTTTTTAAGGAGACAATGAGGACTTGAGACTGCTCAATTTGAGTCAGTAGTGACCTCTCTCAATTGTTAAACTATCTGCTTATTTTCGTTACTTCTTGACCTAAAAAAAGGATTCCAAGAAGAATTTTCCTTGTTGCAAGCCTCCAAATTGAGGGGGCTGTAATTCTAAATTCTACATTCTGATTGACCCTTTCAATGATACTTGACTCAGATGAATTTAACATTGTTTTCTTTACATAATTTCAAATAGCTGTCAAGTTCACAATTGTTTCTCTCTGTCAAATTAATTTTTGTTAAATAAAATTACCAAACAATGCAACAAAAAAAGGTTGAAAAACTTGAGCCTTTCCAACCTCTATATTAATTAATAATTAACGATTTGAGTTATCTATGATTCTTCTATCCTAAAGGGTGGAAAAGAAGATCAGGATAGAAACGATTGAACTCAATTAAAATCCCTGCAGTAAAGGTTAACAATGCCATAATTAAAACAGGGGCAGTAGATAAAAACTTTGTCAAATCTTCCATGAATTAGTTCTCCAAACAATTAATGATCAATGAGAAAAGTACAAATGGTGTTTAATTAACGAGGGGATACGTTAATCTCGCTATCCTTAGCGGTTAATTTTCCAGAGGTTAATTCACCAAGAGCTGCTAAAGGCCACATAAAGCCAGTCAACATTTTGCCGATTGCTAGAGGAACGTCGATAACAATCTCTTTCATCTCGGAGTCTTTGTCATCACGGATAGCAATTAAGTAGGCACGGCCAACCCAACCGATCCAACCAGCGATGTAAAGGAACATAATACCAGGAATGGTAAAGTCCCCAACGTGACTTAAGTTACCATCTACTACTAAGTGAGGGTAGCCTTCAGGACCACATAACGCTTCTGCATAACGCTCAGCCCGTTTTTGTCCAGACTGAGGATCATCAGTGGTATTGAGAAAATTTTTGGATTTTTGCTGATAAGCAGGGTTTTCACTACAGGGGGTCAAATTATCATAAGCAGCCGTTGCAGTAGGGGCAAAGCTAAACCAGAGGGCTGCAATGAGAATTAATGCGAACAATCGTTTCATAAGTATTGTTTCCTTTTGTTACAAAAGACGAAGTTTGTTGTACACAAGATAGGAAAATCAGTGGTACATCGATGATATCTTACTCTAGCCTGAAAGCTTGAGTAAAGCTTAAGCCACAAAAGTTGTCTTGTCTTGACATGATTGTGGACTTAATCATCATAAGCCTCTTGACTGCGTAGAATAAGCGTTATGTTACAAATTGTTAGCAGATGGTTGAGCATCCATAAAGAGTCTCTGGATAGGGTAGGTTTTGATCTATGGTTACACGGTCTAACCTCTTATGGTGGATAATTGCTGAACCAATAATCCACTCGGCTTTAACCTGTAGAGTGTCAATGTCATATATTCAATCACGACCTATGAAGTATTATTTAGTATATAGTCAACTGTCTCAACAACCCGATTCTGCCCATGAAATTCATGATGTGATGTGTGCTAATGCTGTGGCCAATTTGGGTTACTCTGGCATTTTAGCTTATCCTAAACAACAAAATAATCCTTTTAATTTATTGCCTATACTTTTTCCTTTTCAACTTCAAAAACCTGCTCCAGAATTTATTGATTTTTATGATGTTCAAAATAAATTACAGGTGTTAGGTTTATCTATTCCTCCTCTGATGGAAAAAGGGATTAATCGTTTTAATGTGAGTAGTTTAGTCTGTAAATATTATCTACCTATCTATCTAAAGAATAAAATTAAAGCGGTACATACCAGAGATTGGAATTTTGCTAAAGCTGCTGTAAAAAACAAAATTCCAACGATTTTTGAACGCCATTATTTTGCGGAAAAAACATTTGAAAAATCCATTGTTGATGATCCTTACTTTAGGGTTGTTATAACTCAATCGGAAATCATTAGACAAAGTATAATTGAAGCTGGAATACCACCAGAAAAAGCAATTTGGTTAGATAATGGTTTTAACCAATCTTTTTTGAAAAGGTATCCTGAAGATGCTCAAAAATGGCGCACTGAATTATTAAAAAATAACCGTCAATATTTAATAATTTATTCTGGTGCTTTGTATCCTTTTAAGGGCATTGATTTATTAATTGATGTTGCTGAAAAATTACCTAATCTTCAGTTTGCTGTCACAGGAGGAACAGAAGAACAAGTTAAACATTATCAACAATTGGCTCAAGACAAAAAAGTTAATAATATTGATTTTTTGGGTTGGGTTATGCCGCGATCCCGTTTAGTTAGTTTATTCCAAGCTGCTGATATTTTAGCCCATCCTCATCTATCTGGTAAGTCAGCAAGTTTTACAAACCCTGTTAAATTTTTCCAATATTTAGCATCGGGAACCCCTATTGTAGCGACAGAAATTACACCATTAATGTCTTTTAAAAAGACAGTTCCCATGGGGGTTTGGTGTGAACCTGATACTCCGAATCTTTTTGCTGAGGCGATTCAAAAATGTTTAGAAACTTATCCGAGAAAAATGGAAGGATATGAGGAAAATATAAGTTACAGTAAAGGGTTTTCTTGGGAAAAAAGAGCAGAAAAAATTATCAAGTATCTTCCTGAGATAACTAAGTAAAACAAGCAGGATGCTTGTTACAGCCCACAAGGGTGTATTAGACTTTTTTCAGGTTATTTAGTTTCCTTTCGATACTATATTTAGAATAAGTTAGTTGACTCAACCACTGCATGGTAAGCGGTTGGGTTAGGGGGTAGTTAACTAAGGATAACCAATCCTTGCTAATCGATTCTAAATAAGCGACTTGAATGGGAGTTAAAATCTTATTCCATTGATTATGTTGACCCGAACTAATATGATTACCATGAAGTAAACTTTTGGGATCATATAAATTTTCATTAACTTGATTATTTTTCCATTGTTTAATTCTCTTTTTTTGCTGTTCAATACTATAGTGATCAGCAATTTCTTGAGCATCTTCTTGAGAAATATCTATGTTAAGATGTTCAGCAATTTTTAAAACTTCTTGAGGTAAATTATTAACCATGCTCTCATAACGAGAAATTAACATATTATCTAAATTAGTCCAGTTATAAAAATCTCTGATACACTCTTTTATTTCCCCTGTTTCAAATATCAATCTTTCAAAGGTTGCTTTTCTCATTTTCATCAAAGAAACCGTAACATCTCGAATATCTCGATAAATATAAATTCCTTTGGCTTGTTTATCTGCGATCGCCTTTTTTACTCCTTTTAAATGTCGAAACTGATGAACTTTAAAGACTTGCATTGAAGTTGATGAATCTTTTTCTAAAAGCTCTTGACAGTTACTATTGCGAATTTCACCGCATCCTTTTCCTTTTCCCGTTTTTTCTAAAATTTCTACAGTCAACTGATATTGTAAAGTTGATCCTGAGCGCATCATTCCACAACAAATAATAAGCATTAATTTATTAAATCCTATCTTTAAATAATTTACAATACTTAATCTTTAGCAGAAGTTTAGCTATTTGTCAAAACACATATATTGTAGTTCCCATACTATTAGAATGAAGTCAGAAGTCATCTTGAGCTTCAGCCAGGAGAGCTTTAATACACTTCTAAAGCAGCCTAAGCAATATAAGATGTTATTATTCCCACAAGTAGAGCAGAGACATCAATGGATTTAGAAAAAAATAAAATTCCTCATTTATCTTTAGAAGAAGATGAAGAGAATAAGTTAATGTTTAAATTACTTGAAAATTATTGTTTAACTGCTAAATCTCCTGAAGAAATGCAAACATCTCTGGAAATTTATAAAAATATTATTGAACACCATACCTTGATTAAGGTAGCTAGAAATCAACAGTTTATGGAGAGATTTCAAATTATACGTCAAACCTCTATGTGGGGAATTATTATTAGTATTGGTGTTGGTTTAATTATTGCTCGTATGACTAAATTAGGTATATTTTTAATTTTCCTTGTTTTTTATGATTTTGTTTGGGATTATTATCAATTGAGAAAAGAAAAAAGTAACATGATAAAAAAATAGTATAAATAGAATCTTTAATCATGACTATTATTTATACTATATATGGAAACATTAATTTAGTTTTGAAATCTCTTTACATCATTTCAAAACTCATCATCACCTCCTGAATAATTATTAACCAAATTAGGATCATTATCTCTTTTAGATCCTAATAAATCTAAACGATCAACTCTAATAACTGGATTAGAACGGTTAGCTCCTGTATTTCTATCTGTCCAAGTTTCAATGTCTAATGATCCCTGAATACCAATTAAACTACCTTTTCTAACATAGTTAGCAGCAATTTCTGCAGTCTTACCCCAGATTTTTAAATTGAACCAATCGGGCTGATCACTATTACGAGAACGACGATTTACTGCTAATGTTAAAGTACATAAAACACTGCCTGACTCAAAATATCTTACTTCTGGATCTCGACCAGCACGACCAACTAAATTAACAACATTCAAGCTCATAAATTGAGTACCCACTTTATTGAATATCAACATTTATATTGTATCATAAATCATGATTAATTAAGAGAAAAAAGTTTTAATTCTGTTTAAAAATACAATAGATAGAACATAAAAATGCTATTCTTATGAAGAATATATAATTGCCAAAAAAGATCATGAAGATTATTGTTCAATTAAGAGCCGCTAAAATACCTATTATTGGCTTGATTGCTGTTCATTATTGGTATGTTATTATCAGAGAAAATCAACAAGATCGTTGGGAAATTTGGCAAAATCGTAATGTAGGTCAATCTAGCTGGGGACATTTACACAAGAATTTATTGTCTCCCTCTTCTGGTGTCGGTAATGGGAATAGTTGGCTGACAAAATCATGGACTGATGAAGTGGGCAATCAACTAGCAGAAACAATTGAAAATAGTCCCATGATTTATCCTTACAATTACCTTTATCGTTACTTCCCAGGTCCCAACAGTAATACTTATGTACGATGGATTTTAAAGCAAGCAAAGTGTGATTATCCCCTGAGTTTTAGAGCTATTGGCCAATACTATTGATGGTGTTGTCTGTGAAAATAGTTTTTCTGCTCCATAAACAGGAACAAAAACAATGATGCCTAAGTCGAGTGGGTCATTACTGATAACTTATGCTTACCGTTAACTGGTTTTCTAGTATAAATTGATTAATATCGCTAGACTTACTCAAAGAAACGTAATAAAATCCGTTCGATCCACCGTGGATCAAATAAGTCATAGTAGTCTTTTATAATAAGGGGCGTAAACAAACGTGAATATTTTTAATCGTTTTTCCCTCTCAAGGGATATGGGTATCGACTTAGGCACCGCTAACACCCTAGTCTATGTATCGGGTAAAGGTATTGTACTTGAAGAGCCATCCGTTGTCGCCATTGATCAGGATAGAAAAGTTCCCTTAGCCGTTGGGGAAGAAGCCAAGAAAATGTTAGGGCGGACTCCTGGTAACGTGGTAGCCTTACGTCCCCTACGGGATGGCGTTATCGCCGACTTTTTAAGTGCCATGATCATGCTCAAAGAATTTATTCAGCGAGCGCACGAAGGTAGTCCTTTGGGGAACCCTCGCATGGTGATTGGTATTCCCAGTGGTATTACAGAAGTCGAAAGACGGGCAGTGATTGACGCAGCTAGAGAAGCTGGAGCGAGGGATGTGGGCTTAATCGAAGAACCGGTTGCAGCAGCTTTAGGGGCGGGTTTACCGGTCACAGAAGCGACCGGAAACATGATCGTAGACATTGGAGGTGGGACCACCGAGGTAGCCGTCTTAAGTCTCCAGGGACGAGTCTTAAGCGAGTCTGTTAGGGTAGCCGGAGATGAATTAACCGACTCTATCATCCAATACATGAAGAAAGTTCACAATATGGTCATTGGCGAGCGAACCGCCGAAGAAATAAAAATTCGCTTGGCTTCTGCCTATCCCGTACGTCATGAACAAGAGCCGACAATGGAAGTACGGGGTTTACATTTGATGTCAGGGTTGCCCCGTACCGTCACTATTAAAGGAGAAGAAATTCGTGAAAGCATGGCTGAACCCTTAGCTGTCATTGTCGATGCCATTAAGCGGACATTGGAGCGAACCCCCCCAGAATTAGCGGCCGATATTATCGATCGCGGCATTATGTTGGCTGGTGGTGGTGCCTTGTTACGAGGGATTGACACCCTACTTTCTCATGAAACTGGTATTGTCACCCATATTGCTGAAGATCCCCTACGGTGCGTGGTTAAAGGAACAGGAGAAGTTTTGAAAAACCCCACAGTTTTAGATAGGGTGATGAGTCAAAGCTCTCAAATGGTGTAAACAGGAGAGAACAAAGCAGACAATGTTGATACTGCGTCGTTGGTATGCTCGATATGGCTCTAAACTGGTCTGGGCAGCAGTTGCTTTAGGAATTGGCTGGTTTTTGCGCCAAACTCAGGGGGCCCCTATTTTGGAACTGTATTATTGGGTAAGTCGCCCGTTACAGTCAGAGTCCCCTGAACTCCTACAAAAGCGACTAACCAACGCACGTATTACAGAACTTGAGCAGAGGGTGGTGGAGCTAGAGCGCAAAAATGAGCAGTTACAGAAGTTGTTAGGCTACTTCAAAGAACAGGAACAGGATGTTATTGTCGCTCCCATTATTGGCCGTAGTCCGGATGATTGGTGGAAACAAGTGATTTTAGGCCGTGGGAGTCGCGATGGCATCAAAAATGGTTTTGTGGTGACAGGGATTGGTGGTTTAATTGGTCGTATTGTTGATGTCACACCCCACACCAGCAGGGTTTTATTGGTGAGTGATCCTACCAGTCGCGTGGGGGCCCGCATTAGTCGCACAGGAACCATGGGTGTGATTATTGGCGGCAGTTCTCGTATTGCTATTATGCGTTTTTTTGAAAAAGTTCCTCAAGTGAATCCTGGAGATACCATTACCACGTCTCCTGTAAGTCGTCTTTTTCCAGACGGTTTACCCATTGGGCGCATCCAATCTGTGGATTTAGAAAAAGGTCCAGCACCAGAAGCAACTGTTTTATTAACCGCACCCATTAACGATTTAGAATGGGCTGTAATTCATCCTTATCTCAGTCAATAGCCTTAAGATTATGAATTTGTCGAGACGCGATTCATTTCTGAATAAACTCATTATTGTGGGTTCGGTGACTTTATGTTTATTATTGTCTCTGACTCGTCTTCCTGGAATGGAGTTATTAGGCATTGGTACCAATTGGATTTTAATTTGGGTGGTGGTGTGGAGTATTAAAAGAACCGTTTTTCAAGGAGCGATGGCAGGATTGGTCATGGGTTTAATTCAAGATGGGTTAACAGGTTCCTATCCTTCTCATGTTCTGAGTCTGGTTTTGGTGGGAATATTGACAGCCCGTTTGCAAAAACATAAGTATATTCAAGAAGATTTTATTTCTGTTGCTTTGATTGTTTTTGCGATGGTAATTTTGTCCGAAACCATCACATCTATACAGTACATTGTCGGAGGTATCGCCCCTTTTGAGGATATCTGGCAAGATTATCAACAGTTAGTTCTATCCTCAGCTATCCTCAGTAGTTTGTGGGCTCCGGTTTTATATTATCCCCTTAATTCTTGGTGGCGTAAACAATCTCATAACAAGGTTAAACTGAACTAAAGTCTATTAAATTTAGAAAAGTTTCATGAAACATATTTTAAGAAAAATTGGCATCCTACTGACTATCATCTCCTTAATTTATGGGGCATTTATTCTCACTTTTGTGGTGGTTAATTTTACTAATTACAGTGGGGATCAAATTAATGATGCTTATCGTGTTATGGGAATTTGGGAAGGGGTTTGGCCCACGTTAGGACCTGGCCCCGCTGCTTGGTCAGGATTAGTGGGAGATGTTTATTTACCGCCTCTTTATTATTATTTAGTCTTCCCTGGTACTATAATAACTCCCGATTTGTCGGCTCAAGCAATTTCTAATGCTGTCTTGACTTTTCTGACGATTCCTTTATTAAGTTTTACAATTTATCGCTTACTACAAGGTGTAGATGAAGAGAAGCGTTTTTTCTTATCGACTTTATCGGGATTTTGGTATATTTTGTTATTCCGAAATCTTGTTTTAAGCACAGGAGATAGTTTAGGGGGAAATCCTGTTTCGATTCCGTTTTTTTTACTCTGTTTTATTTTGCTTTATGATTTTCAACTCAATGCTAAACTTTCCCCTTTATTAGAGATAGGATGTTGGGTGAGTTATGGATTAGTTATTGCTATTATTACTAATTTACATTTTTCAGCTTTATATGTGATTCCAGTAGTAGCTATTATTGGTGTTATCTACTACATTTTGCAAGAGCCAAGAAGTAAAAAAAGATGGATTTTGTCTGGCATAGCGATCGCTACAACTTTCTTAACTTTAACCCCTTATTGGATCGGTGAAATTGGACGAAACTGGGTTAATACACAACGTATCATTCAACTTGTTTTTGACTCTAGTACGGAAGACGATCGAAAGGTGTCTTTATTAAAAAGATTTGAGGCAATTTTTTCGGGTTATATTGATTTAGGTCAAGGAGTTTATTTTATTGGTAATTCTCAAAAAAGTTGGTTAATTTCTTTAGTATTTTTATTGGTCGTTTTGGGGGTTGCTATTTATAAATTTAAGGGGAATAAAACAATTTTTGGTGGCTTACTGGTTACTTGGGTTATTTTCTTAATGGCTTACTCTTCAACAGATTTAGACAAAACCTATAATCCTGTATTTTATAAAATTTTGATTTATTTAGCTCCTATTTTTTTGACGATGTCTAGTTTAGCTTATCTGGATTTATCGAAAAAGTTAGAAAAGCTTTTACTTGGTTTTATTATTGCTGGTATTACTATTTCTATGGTCATTAATATTCAATACCATGCGAATTATATTAGTAGTCGTGGAGGAATGCCCAGAGTACCTAATACTAATGACATCAGCGAAGCTCTTGAGAAAATTCCCCCTCAATCAACCCTTTGTCATCCTCAAGAAAGTTATAGAAATATCCGTAACCAAGAATACATTAATCGATATATAAATCAAAAGGAATTAACCTTTGTCGCTAATTGTGAATCGGATTTTTATTTGCTTAACCCTAAATATATTTCTTTAGGAGATTATCGACTCCATCCTTCTAAACCCCTATCTAAGGATTTTAGAAATTTTGACCATGAGTACGAGTTATTTGAAGAAACACCTTTATTTTATATTTACCAAATTAAATGATTGGCAATTATTGAGTTTCTCGCACTGCAAAATCTTGATATCCCTTGGGTTCAAGGGTTTCTACTCTCACCCCCGTTACCTGAGCATTTCTGGGTCCTTGATGACACCATTGCACCATTTCCTCAACCGAGGGTTCTATCCCCTCAAAAATGGCCTCTACACGACCATCCAGAAGATTTCTGACCCATCCTTTAATTCCAAGTCTTTGCGCCTCCTGGACTGTAGAATAGCGGTATCCCACTCCTTGAACTGTTCCAGTAACGAAAACATGAACACAAATAAGATCAGCATCTATCATTGTTCTAAAACTTATATTTTTCGGTGGCGATCGCTTGTCTAAAACTGAGTTTGTGATTTACTGAGTAAAGGGCTTAATATTATTAAGCCCCTCAGATTTTTTAATGGTTATTTTTAGGTGTTTTAAGCAGCCCGTAAACCATAAGAAGACATTTTCATGATTTCACGGGTAGAGAAACCAATATTACTTAAAGCTTCTCCGTAACTAATCATGAAGTCTTCAACTAAAGCTTCCTTTTCCATGCCTAAAATTTCCGCATCCTTTTCCACTTCATTAAGCATTTTCCAAACGATGGGTAAATTATCTTTGTTAGCTTCTTCTAACTCTGCTTTAGATGCTTCAAAATTAGCTTTTAACCACTCTTCTCCAAAGTTAAGGTGCATATATTCATCCTTAACTACCCCTTCCGTGATTTTGCGAGCAAAGGGATCAGCCACAGGGATATAAATATTATAAGCAGCGATCGCAAAGGCTTCGATAATCAAAGATTGAATGAGTAAGCAGGTAACAATTTTTCCTTCAGCTTTGGCGGTTTGGAAGTTACGGTGAAGTTGAGAGAAAAATTCTTGAGCATATGGCATATCAGGGGTGACATTCAAATTCTTGCCACAAGCTTGAAAGCCCTTTTTATGACGGTTTTCCATTTTCGAGAGACGAATCAACTCAGCCCCATCTTTAGGAAGAAGTTGCGCCATATCAATATAGTTTTGATAGGCTTCTTGTTCCCCCTCAATGACAATAGCATTGATGCGACTATAAGCGTCTTTATAGGTTTCGCTGTTAAAATCAAGCTCTGAGCGTAAAGCAAGCTCTTGCATAAGCTAAATTATCTCCTGTGTTTTATCAACTAAGTTACAGTTTAAAGTAATATCCTTAATCAGATTAAGGTATTGAAAGATTTAATCGGGGGTTTACTATGATCCATCATAATAATTTCTCCTCTAATTTATAAAATTTGAGGCAATATGACAATCTTGACCGAAAAAAAAGGGTTCCAAGCCTCCTCTTTCAAGGGTATGAAAGCGATCGAGGCATGGGGAGGAAACCTCGCCATATCCAATAGATCAACAGAAGAAGAATTTTCCTAGTTTCAAGGCTCCAAGTTGAGGGAGCGGTAATTCCAAATTTGTGCATTCTGAATAAATTTTCCGAAACGCTGCAAACGCCTCTCTCACCAAGCCTATGGAAGTACACTCCCTCAACTAAAAATAACCATCACGAAGGTTGTCTGTGTTGGACAAAGAAAGGACAACAAAGTTAATAAAAATGTCAAACTAGAAAGTAAGCCAAGTTTTACAGAATAAAATCCAGTTCAGGAAACCATCTTATGACAGCAACGTTGTTAATCTCAAAAGAATTACCTCAATTAACCTATCAGTCTAGCCGTGATTGCTTTGATACGAGTTGGCAAGATCCTCTCTCTACCTTGCTAGGATTAGGAAGAGCAGCCGGGGCAGACTTTTTAGAGTTTTTTCTCGAACGAGTCAATTATATTAGCTGTTTAGCCGAAGAAGATGTCATTACCAGTATTTCCCCTCGTCTCTCCACAGGAGCCGGAATACGCATTTTTAAGGGAAAAGCCGACTGTTATGTAAGTACCAATGACCTTTCCTTTCAGGGGCTAAAAACCGCCTTAGAAAAGGGCTTATCTATTTTGGGGTTAACCTTACCCTCTCCCAATGCTTATATTCCAGAAATTAATTTAGAGTTATTGCGAGATTACGCCGTGACTAAAAATAAAGAGGGTTGGTTATCTCAATGTAGTTCCATTGCGGAAATGGGAGACACCCTAATGCAAGCCAATGGCAAACTTGGACAAAAAGCCAGTCATATTCAGTCTCGTCGGGCTAGTTATTTTAGAGATTGGCAAGAGGTTTTAGTAGCTGCGAGTGATGGTACCTTTGCCAGAGATATTCGTCTCACTCAGTCGGTTGCTTATTCCCTATTCTGTGCTGATGGAGAGCATCGTGCCTCTATGGGTAAACGGTTTGGGGATACCAGTGATCCTAATTTCTTGCGTCAATGGGACTATGAAACTGCGGCTGAAGGAGTGGCTGAGTCGGCGGGTAAAATGCTCTATGCTGACTTTGTGGAATCGGGAAATTATCCAATTATCATGGCTAATGAGTTTGGTGGGGTTATTTTCCATGAAGCTTGTGGTCATCTTTTAGAAACCACCCAAATCGAACATAAAACCACCCCATTTATGGATAAGAAAGGGGAAAAAATCGCCCACGAAAATTTGACCGCCTGGGATGAGGGTCGTTCTGATTTGGCTTTTGGTACCATTGATATGGATGATGAAGGAATGCCCACTCAACGCACCCTATTAATTGAAAATGGCATCCTCAAGAACTTTTTAGCAGATCGCACCGGTTCAATGCGTACAGGGCATCCTCGTACGGGTAGTGGCCGTCGTCAGAGTTATGCCTATGCTGCGGCTTCTCGGATGCGCAATACTTATATTGCTCCAGGTAATTTGTCTCTCGATGATCTATTTGCTTCGGTAGATAAGGGCATTTATTGTAAGCAAATGGGGGGCGGTAGTGTTGGTGCAACTGGTGAGTTTAATTTTTCTGTTTCTGAAGCTTATTTAGTTGAAAATGGCAAGGTAACAAAACCCTTGAAAGGGGCAACTTTGATCGGAACTGCTAAGGATATTATGAACGAAATATCTATGTGTTCTCAAGATTTAGGACTGGCTCCAGGGTTCTGTGGTTCTGTTAGTGGTAGCATTTATGTTACGGTGGGTCAACCTCATTTAAAAGTAGATAAAATTACCGTTGGTGGTCGTTAAATGAAGTCAGAAGTTTAAGGTAGTAGGGTGGGCATAGCCCACCTTAGACAATAATATTTGTGGTGTTTGATTATTTTTCCGAAATCAATAAAATGATGAACTATACTGTCACTAATTTAAAGCAACTCTATGAAATTGATGATGTTCAATGGTTGGAAGAAACCGTAAAAATCATTAAAAATAAGCGGTTTAATGATTTAGATTTGGATAATTTAATTGAGGAGTTAGAAGACTTGGGAAAAGAAACAAAGAATGCTGTTGCTAGTTTATTAGAACCAATTATCCGTCATTTATTATTGCTAGAGTATTGGCAGCAAGAACAAGACTACAATAGAATACATTGGCAAGGTGAAATTTATACATTTAGAGTGCAACTCAGAAGAAAGTTAACCACAAACTTACGAAACTATTTAGAATTAGAATTAAACAATATTTATCAAGATGCGTTAGGTTTTGTTAAAATTAAAACAGAAAATAAAGTCACCTTTCCCTCACAATGTCCCTATACCCTTGAACAGTTATTTAATTTGGAATTCTATCCATAATAAATTCTGACAGTAAAATGTTTAATAATATTAATTTCTCTTGACTTCTAAACTGTGTTTAATCTTAATATTATTAAACCCCTAAAACCGCCTCTCAAAGTTAAGTTTAAATCTGTACAACCCATTAATCTAATATGACAGAAGATATTATCGCAAAAATTTATAACTCTTTTCATCCTTTTATTTCTCTACAACCCGGTGATTATGAGTATGTTGATTGTCAAGAAGTTAGAGGAGATACTAATATTTTTAATGAGGTAGGAAAAAAGATAATTCGCTCTGATCAATTTACTTGTCAATTATACACAGGGCATCTTGGAGGAGGAAAAACAACGGAATTATTAAGGTTAAAAGAATACTTAGAAAAAAATGGTTGTTTTGTGGTTTATTTTGCAGCAACTGAGGGGGATATTGATCAAGAAGATGCAGAATATACTGATATTCTATTGGGCTGTACTCGACACATTTTAGAAGAGTTAAAAGATTATTCTGATCCTGCTCCGTTATTAAACTGGTTAAAGCAAAGATGGAAGTCTATAAAATATTTGTTTGAGTCTACTTATGAGTTTGATAAGTTAACAGTTAATCGACAAATTGGACTGTTTACAAAATTAACAGCTAGTATCCGTCGTATTCCTAGTCAAAGGGAGAAGATTCGTAAACAAGTTGATATTCATAGCATTTCTTTGATTGAAGCATTGAATCAGTTTATCGAAGAAGCTGTTAATAAATTGCCTAATAATCAGTGTAAATTAGTAGTTATTGCTGATAACTTAGATAGAATAACTCCTATTATTCGTAATAATGGTAACGTAAATCATGATGAAATATTTATTAATCATAGTACCCAATTAAAATCGTTAAATTGTCATGTTATTTATACGGTTCCTATTTTTTTGGTTTATTCTAATCGTGCCACTGAATTACGCAATTTATATGGCACCACGCAGGTATTACCGATGATTATGGTTAGAGATAAAAATAATCAGATTTATGAGAGGGGAATAGAAATATTACAAACCATGATTACTCGTCGTATTACCAGTCCAAAAATTAATGTTAACCTTGATTTTGAACAATATTATCGGAGGGTTTTTGATCAAGAAGAAACTTGTTTAAAGCTTTGTCTTATGACTGGGGGACATATACGAGAATTAATGTTATTTATGCAAACAGCAATGGATTATATTGATACTTTACCCATTACCAAAAAAGCAGTTAATCGTGCGTTAAATGAGGCAAGAGATAACACTTATCGCAATGCAGTGGATAGTCATGAATGGAAAAAGTTAGTGAGTGTTTCTAAAACAAAAAATATTCAGAATGAGGAAGAATATCGTAGTTTATTGTTTCGTCGTTGTGTCTTAGAATATCGAGAGTACGATGAAAAAGGAGAAAATAAACGTTGGTATGATGTTCATCCGTTGATTAAAGAGATTGATGAATTTAAAACATCTCAAATTTAAACAAAATTTATTATATAAACTAAAAGATTACTTATGACACTTTTCTCAAGACAAGACTTTTTATTTACAACAACAGAAAATGAAGAAAATTATGAAGCATTAAGACGAAATATTCAACGAAGGAAAGGGTTTGGTATTCTCTTTGTTTGTTGTACTCCTGTAGAAGAACAAAAGATTATTAATAAGTTACAAGTTGATTTACCAAAAAAGAAAATAGATGTTTTAAAATTAAACAGTGAAATCGATAATATTTATCAACTCATCGAAGATAAGTTAGAGAAAAAAAAGCTTGATGATTCAACTTCTGTGAACATCAATACTAAGGAGAATGAAAGTATTAATATTTTAGTGATTCAAGGAATAGAAAAATCTTTTATTAACTATATTAAACCAGGAATTGGAGGACAAGGTGACTATTATAAATTAGATAATCTTCCTCCTTTATTGGGACATTTAAACCTACAACGAGAACGATTTAGAGATAACTTTAATATTCCTTTGGTCTTTTTTGTTCCTACCTTTGGATTAAAATATTTATTGCGTCGTTCTCCTGATTTTTTTGACTGGCGATCTGGTATTTTTAAGTTTGTAATTACTGAAGATATATTAATACAAGAATCTAAAAGAATGATAGATGAAGGTAATTATGATCAGTATATTGAGTTAACCTCTCAAGAACGTTATCAGAAAATTAATGAAATAAAAGATTTAATCGATGAACATCGGCAAAAAGATGAAACAAAGGCTGATTTATGGTACACAATAGGAAAACTATATAATGCAAATGAGGAATACAAGGAAGCCTTATCAGCTTTTGAAAAAGTGTTAGAAATTAAACCTAATAATTTTGGGGCTTGGGATAAAAGAGGCGATGTTTTATATAACTTAGGAAGTTTTGAAGAGGCAATCTCATCCTACGACAAAGTTTTAGAAATTAAACCAGATTTTCATTACGCTTGGTATAACCGAGGGGATGCTTTATATAACTTAGGAAGGTTTGATGAGGCTATTGCATCCTACGACAAGGCTTTAAAAATTAAACCAGATTTTCATTACGCTTGGGATAATCGAGGGTATGTTTTATATAACTTAGGAAGGTTTGATGAGGCTATTGCATACTACGACAAGGCTTTAGAAATTAAACCAGATTTTCATTACGCTTGGTATAACCGAGGAGATGCTTTATATAAGTTAGGAAGGTTTGATGAGGCTATTGCATCCTACGACAAGGCTTTAAAAATTAAACCAGATTTTCATTACGCTTGGTATATCCAAGGGGATGTTTTATATAAGTTAGGAAGGTTTGATGAGGCTATTGCATCCTACGACAAGGCTTTAGAATTGAAACTAGATTTTTATCAAGCTTGGTATAACCGAGGGGTAGCTTTAGATAAGCTAGGAAGGTTTGATGAGGCTATTGCAGACTACGATAAGGCTTTAGAAATTAAACCTGATTTTCATCAAGCTTGGAATAACCTAGGAGGAGCTTTACATCACTTAGGAAGGTTTGATGAGGCTATTGCAGACTACGACAAGGCTTTAGAAATTAAACCTGATTATCATCCAGCTTGGAATAATCGAGGGGAGGCTTTAGATAAGTTAGGAAGGTTTGATGAGGCTATTGCAGACTACGATAAGGCTTTAGAAATTAAACCTGATTATTATAAAGCTTGGAATAACCGACAGAATACGTTAAACAAATTAAAAAATCATCCACAAGAGAAAACATAACATCGTTAACTAAACTTAATGATACTTATGACCCATCAAGCCTTAGATTGATCATAGTGGAGCCTTGTCAGTGGAATAGACAAGTCTCCTGCAATTTAGCTCGAAGTCCTAAGTTAGCAATATTATGACCCCTATCACAACAGACGTTACGACATCAAAACAAAAGCCTTTACCCCCCGCAGATGCTAAAACACGGGTAAGTCACTTCATGAAAACCCTTCAAGATGAGATTTGTGAAGGACTCGAAAACGCAGACGGTGGGCAAAAATTCCGTGAAGATAGTTGGGAACGAGAAGAAGGTGGTGGTGGCCGTTCTCGCGTTCTCAGAGATGGTAATTTATTAGAACAGGGTGGGGTCAATTTCTCTGAAGTCTGGGGGAAACAGTTACCTCCTTCTATCCTTAAACAACGTCCCGAAGCAGAAGGCCATGAGTTCTACGCCACAGGAACCTCAATGGTACTTCATCCCCGTAATCCCTATGTTCCCACCGTTCACCTCAATTATCGCTACTTTGAAGCCGGTCCCGTTTGGTGGTTTGGGGGTGGGATTGACTTAACCCCTTATTATCCCTTTGCTGAAGATGTCCATGAGTTTCATAAGGTTTTGAAGCAAACTTGCGACAAACATCACCCTGAATATTATCCCGTGTTTAAACCTTGGTGTGATGAATATTTCTATCTCAAACATCGTCAAGAAACCCGCGGTGTAGGTGGGCTTTTCTTTGATTATCAAGATGGAACTGATCCCTTATATCGCGGTCCTCATGCCGATAAGGAAGCAGCGAAATATAGTGATCAACTTCCTGCTTTAGACAACCGTAGTTGGGAAGACTTATTTGCCTTTGTTAACGACTGTGGACGAGCATTTTTAACTGCTTATCTTCCTATTGTTGAAAAACGTCGTAATACAGAATATAAGGACAGAGAAAGACAGTTTCAATTGTATCGTCGGGGACGCTATGTTGAGTTTAATTTAGTCTATGATCGTGGGACAATTTTTGGCTTACAAACTAATGGTCGTACAGAGTCTATTTTAATGTCTTTACCTCCTTTGGTTCGTTGGGAATACTGTTATAAACCCGAAGCTGGTACTCCTGAAGATGAGTTATATCAAACCTTCTTAAAACCTCAAGATTGGGTTAACTGGAAAGCTTAAAAAAGTAGGGTGGGCAATGCCCACCTCAGTGATTAATTAGCTTTTATCATTATATTTAGTTGATGATTTTATAGTTTTAATGTTGTTTACAAATAACTTAGAGTTGAAATATATTGATTTATTTTGTGGCATTGGTGGGTTTCGTATTGCCTTAGAATTAGTTTGCTCTCAGTATACAGTTAAAGATAAAAAAATAAAACCTATCTGCGTTTTTTCTTCTGATATTGATTCTGATGCTCAAAAAAATTATGAGGTTCATTTTAAGGAAAAACCCCAAGGGGATATTACTAAAATTCCTGTAGAGTCAATTCCCAAACATGACTTATTATTAGCTGGTTTTCCTTGCCAACCTTTTAGTATTTGTGGCAAACTTCAAGGATTTGAAGATACAAGAGGGACTCTATTTTTTGAGATTGCTAGAATTATTAATTATCATAAACCCTATATTTTTATATTAGAAAATGTCAAACAATTGGTAGGACATAATAAAGGAAAAACCTTAACAACTATCTTAGAAATTTTATCTAATTTGGGTTATTATACAGATTATAAAGTCTTAAATGCTTTAGACTTTGGCTTACCCCAAAAAAGAGAACGGGTTTTTATTGTTGGCTTTAGAGAGCCACTTAGTTTTGTTTGGAAAAAACCGAATCTATCTATGAAACCGTTATCAGAAATAATAGAAAAATCGGTACCAGAATTTTACTATGCTTCTGAACAAATACAAAAAAATAGGTTAGCCAAATATCAAGGAAATCATCAGCATGAAATTACAATTTGGCATGAAAATAAAGGGGGACATATTAGTGCTTATCCTTATTCTTGTGCTATGAGAGCAGGTGCGTCTTATAATTATCTTTTAGTTAATGGTAAACGTCGTTTAACGGAACGAGAAATGCTACGTTTACAAGGGTTTCCTGACTCTTTTCAATTGATTGGTTCCTATTCATCAGCTAGAAAATTAGTGGGAAACTCTGTTGCAGTACCTTGTGTTGCTTCTATCATTAATTCTGTATTTGATGCCCTGAGCAAAAAGAAATTAAAAGTTAATCAAATGCCAGAAAAATGTATTCAAACTACTCTATTTGATTGAATGATGAATTTAGATATTGAACAAGCAAAAATGAAACTAGATAAAATTATTAATAAGTCTCGAAGTCGTTTCTATAAACCGATTCAAATAGCCGAAGTTCTCTATAATTCTCGTATTGATAATAGTATTGATGCCTCTAATAAAGAAGATTATCGAATTAAGTCAAAACTATGGAGAGATAAGGTAACAAATAGACTATTAAAACAATCTTCTACATCATCTAGTCGATTTCAAGATGATATTTGGAATGATAATGCAATGCCTCCACAAGTATTAAAAATACTAGATGATTTTAACAAGAATAATATGGGTGTTGTTGAAAAATATATTTATGATAAGTTTAAAGAAAAATTAGGCGTAATTTCTTCTATTATGGATATTGTTATCGCAGGGGTATCATGTCCAAAGAATTTCCAACTAGACAATTTACTATCTTTGTTTAGAAAAGAAGCGGGAATTAAACGAAGTATTGATAAATGCTATGAAATTATTACTTATAGTTTATTTGAAACAGTTGTTAATCAATTAGAAGCAGAAATTACAGTTAAAATACCTAAAAAAAATAACTTACTACTACAAGAATTTTCTGACTTATCAAAAGTTCTTCTTAATATTAGTCCCGAAAAACCAGAATGGACTGAAGTTGCCCATATTTATCGAGTTGGTGTTACCAATGCAGCAGATAGAGGTTTAGATATGTGGGCTAATTTTGGCCCTGTAATTCAAGTTAAACATCTTACCTTAAATTCTACGCAAGCAGAAACTATTGTTGATCAAGTTGAAAGTGATCATATTATTATTGTTTGTCGCGATGCTGATGCTTCAGTTATTTCTATTTTAATGAAACAAATTGGATGGGGAAGGCGTGTTAGAGGAATTGTTAAAGAAAGTCAATTGATTGAATGGTATAATCGCTGTTTAAAGGGTGAGTTTTCTAAACAACTATCTCAACTTTTAATGAATTTATTACAACAGAGTTTTGAAGATGAGTTTCCAGAAGTTACAGGAATTATAGAATTTTGCCAAGAACGTCAATATACAGATATAAACCTTCCTGAATTATGGTGTAAAAATACTTAATCGAGATTCTCAAAAGCTTAAGTGAAACATTTTTTCCAATATTCGTTAAGAGAGGTAGCCACTTTACCCGATAACAAAATACAACCCAAAAGATTAGGAATAGCTAACGTTAAGAGCATCATATCGCTAAAATCGATCACAGGACCCAAACTAACGACTGAACCGATAAAAATAAAACACAAAAATAACAATTTAAAAACAAGAGAACTGCGTTGCCCAAACACATAAGCCCAACATTGTTCCCCGTAGTAACACCAAGTGATCATGGTAGAAAAGGCAAACAAACAAATGATTCCCACTAATACGAACGGAAACCAATCAATCACTTGAGCAAATGCCATCGCAGCCAAAATAGAGCCATTTACATTTTCCCCCACAGATTCGCCATACATTCCCGTTGTCAGAATCACTAAACCTGTGACATTGCAGAGAATAATGGTGTCGATAAAGGGTTCTAAAATAGCAACAATTCCCTCTTGAACTGGTTCTTTCGTTTTCGCCACTGCATGAGCGATCGCAGCCGAACCCAAACCGGCCCCATTAGAAAAGGCACTACGACGAATGCCTTGAACGATCATGCCTATCATCCCCCCTTCTACCGAGGAAGGAGAAAATGCTGAGCGGAATATCAAACTCAATGCAGCAGGAATGGCTTGGAAGTTGACAGCTAACACCCATAAACACCCGAAAAGGTATAAACATACCATCACAGGGACTAACTTGCTGGTAATGATGCCAATGCGACTAATACCCCCAATAATCACTAAGCCTACTAACAGGGCTAAGATTAAACCAAATAGCCAATCATAGTCCTTCAACCCAGGAACCACCGCTATTAAAGCAGCAAAAGATTGATTAGCCTGGAACATATTACCTCCGCCGATGGCAGCCCCCAAACCTATGATTCCGTAAAAAATAGCTAATACGTTGCCTAACCTTGCTACCCCTAACTCTTTCAACCCCTGGGATAGATAATACATCGGACCACCCACAATGGTTCCATCTGGGTTAATTTTGCGGTATTGTAGTCCTAGGGTACATTCGACAAACTTGTTAGACATTCCCAGAAAGCCAGCCAAGGTCATCCAAAACACTGCCCCTGGCCCTCCCATTTGTATAGCAATGGCAACCCCGGCAATATTTCCTAAGCCGATACTAGCGGATAAAGCTGTGGCCAAAGCTTGAAAAGAAGACACTTCCCCTTGAGTGTCATCTTTGGGGTTATGATATAAACCCAAAGCAGTTTTAATGGCGTGTTTCCAGCCAACAACACTAATGAAACCCATGCGTAGGGTAAAAAAAACTCCCCCCAGGAGTAACCAAAGAATAATTAGGGGAAAATGGGCAACCTCAAAAAAAAGAACCTGCTCAATAAAGCCAACAAGACTGGAAAACAGGCGGTCAAGATTATCTAAAAAATGGTTCACTAATCTAACGCAAGAAGCTACTACTCAGCCAAAAAATAAAAAAGATAGCAATACCCACAGATTGGTCTATTCCTCCAGATAGATTAGCCCCCTGTAGTAATTCTGCAATGCCCCATCCTAATCCGACTCCTAAAAATAAACCCCCTAGGGTGATTAGTAGAGCGCGACCAAAATTATTTTCTTTACGGTTGAGAAAATAAAAATTAGCAAACACTCCTAAGGCCAACAGAAAAGGTAATAAAGAGGATTCAGAACCACCAAAACCAGCAAATAAGGCTAAGGCGAGAAAAATACCCGTTGGCCAGAGAATATCGTTGCGAGAAGGGGTATCAAGAAATCTTTGTAACCAGGAAGGGGAGTTATTTAGGGAAACAGAGGGTTGAGTTGGGGGAGTTTCTCTTTGACGCTCTGCAAAACGAATGCGATCGGGGACTTTGATTCTACCTTCTTGGCGCAGTTTTAGTCGTTCCATAATAATGGAATCATAGGCCGTTTCAATATCTTCGACGGTTTTGACATCGTTGCTATATTCTTGTGTTAAACGATTTTTAGCTGCTTGGATCTCCTCAAAGGATGCTGTCTCGCTGACACCAAGCTTTTCGTAGGGATTTTGTTCACTCATCTAAGACCTCCTTTCCATATTTCCCTCATCAAACCACTGAATTACTCAGATTTTCAACGATCCTGTTAGTTGAGACCCTAGGGGGTCCATAGCCACTAACAAGAACTTTGACCTTGATTATATCTTTTCTTCACGAAGTTGGCTTTAAGAACAATTACAAAATTTTAACCCTGGTTAATATTGATATTAACTTTGTTGGGTTTTAGTAGTTGCTTCATCTCTATTCAAGGAGGAAGGGTTAGCCATTTTATTTTCTTCTAGTTCAGCTTTCATGGTAACGGAATCTTCTAGTTGCTGGGTTTCCCGTTTGAACTCATTTTCAAATTCCTTAGATGCGTCTTGAAAGCCACGAATCGCTTTACCTAAACTGCGACCAATTTCAGGCAGTTTTTTCGGACCAAAGACTAATAAGGCAATTACTAAAATTAAGGCCATTTCTGGGAGTCCAATACCAAAGACATTCATAAATCACTCCTAGTGTTTCTTCTTTACAGTTTATCTCAAATAGCTTTTTTACGATTGTTTAAGCCTTTCTGTCTTGAGTGCGTCTTTTCTTGGTGCGCGTTCCCTAGGTGCTGTCCGTTGCACCGGGGTCGCACCGCTACATTCGGCTTGCGAAGCCGAATTACGCACTCGCTTTTTACGAGAAACACGACTTTGATGAAACTTTAACAAAAATGTCAAAAGAAGTCCCCACCTAAAAATACTATTCATATCATCCACATTTTAGGTGGGGATGAATTTTGACCGGCAAACAAATTGCGAAGCATCCATTTT